>Ga0194125_10000146_pt1 | contig 104406 bp, 80 predicted proteins | sample TA2KigC250mmetaG_FD_148626 | JGI IMG/M metagenome (GOLD analysis project Ga0194125, IMG submission 148626) | Freshwater microbial communities from Lake Tanganyika, Tanzania - TA2015034 Kigoma Deep Cast 250m | ecosystem: Environmental > Aquatic > Freshwater > Lake | place: Tanzania: Lake...
CATCGCCCTGCTACGCTGCATCGGCGCCTCCAATATCGCCGCCGCCCTTCGCACTCACGGCGGCCACCCACACCGCGCTTTGGCGCTCGTGACCGCACCCGGCGGGACTATGCAATGACCCTGCATTTCCCTCCCTCCGGTCTTGACGAACCCGCCTTAGGTGAGGTAATATAAGGCTGCATTACATTACGTCGCATGAGGCGGAGACGGACCCATGCCACTACCGGACATCACCCACCTCCAGTTCGCGGTGCTCAGCGCCCTCGGCGCCTCCGAGATGAGCGGCCGCGCCCTACGGGCGGAACTCGCGAAGCACGGCGTGAAGAAGAGCGCCCCGGCCTTCTACCAACTCATGGCGCGCCTGGAGGAACAGAAGCTCGTCAAGGGGTGGTACGTCCCCATCGAGGTGGACGGCCACCGCATCCGCGAGCGGAGGTACAAGCTGCTGGCGGCCGGGGCCCGGGCGGTCGCCGAGGCCCGAGCGTTCTACGAGTCGCAGGCCCGCTTGTCCCTGGCTGATGCGACTGGAGGAGTGTGCTGAGTGGGTGAGCTGGCTCCCCTCAAGCGTCCCGGCGACGACGACCTCGACGGAGCAACAGCGCCGCAGCACGACGAGCAGACCTCCTTGCGCGAGGCAGTGTGTGTGGCGCTCCGGGAGCTGCGCACGTCGCTCCCGCCCGGTTGGCGTGGAAGCGCGGCCTTCCCCGCTGTCTTGGCCATCGCGGCCTTCCTTCTTGTCGCGGTGATCTTGCTGATCCTGGCGGTGCTGCTGGTGCGTGCGCTTGGGCTAGGCCGACTGGCGCCACAAGGCCTCGCCGAGGCCGATGCTGTCGAGCCTCGCCTCCCGCGTGTCTGGCACCTCTTCCCCTTCATCCTTCCCCGCAAGGTCCGCAGAGAGGTCTACGAGCCGGCCTGCGAGGAACTGAAGCAGGACTACATCGAGGCGCAGAGCCTCGCGACGACCCCGTGGGCCAGGCGTTGGCTGACGTTCGCCTTCACCGTGAGGACCGTGGGGCTGGTTCTGGGAAGCCTGCACGCGGCGGTCGGCGACCGCGTGGTGACCTTCATCGCCAAGCTGATGGGCGAGGCGACGAAGCGGCTCCTCGGAGGCTGAGAGCGGAAGGAGATCGGGATGAGCACAATCGCGGCGAGCACGTTGGACCTGGAGAAGGCGGTGCAGGTGCTGCGGTACGTCGCGGCGCGGGTGCCGAACCTGTACCATGCCCTGAAGGTGCTCTACTTCGCCGACCGCGAGCACCTGCGCCGGTACGGGCGGTTCATCTACGGCGAGACGTACATCGCCATGCGGCTCGGGCCGGTGCCGAGCACCGCGTATGACATCGTGAAGACGACGCCCCCGAGCTTCCTGTGCGACTCCCTGCAGGCGGGCCGCGAGCAGTTCGAGGTTGCCGGCAACCTGATCGCCCCGAAGCAGGATGCCGATCTCGACTACCTGAGCGAGTCGGACCTGGAGTGCCTGAACGCGGCCATCCGCGACTACGGGAACCTGTCGTTCGAGGCCTTGCGGGACGCGAGCCACGACGGGGCGTACGAGGCCGCCGGCGAGAACGAGCGCATCTCGGCCGAGGATGTCGCCCGGTCCTTCCCCAATCCGGCACCGCTGCTGGCGCACCTCAGGGGCGAATGAGCGAGCATGGGGAGGCTCGGCGACCACTTCGCGCCGGAGGACCGACGCGAGCATGTCCGTAGACAGCTCGTGCCGGGGCAGGTCCTCTACCTCGACTGCGACTTCACCACCCCACCCAAGCCCAAGTACGCCGTGGTGGTCTGCACCGACCCCGAGCCGCTCCTCTTCCTGGTGAACTCGCGCATCAACCCGTTCATCCAGAGACACCCCGACCTGTTGGCGGGCCAGGTGCCCCTGAAGGCCGCCGACTACCCGTTCCTGAGGCACGACTCCTTCCTGGACTGCTCCGAGGTGAAGCGCTTCGCTGACCCCGGCGAGATTGCCGGGCAGCTGCTGGCCGACCTCAGCCGCATCAGGGGGAGCTGAGCGAAGCCACGACACGGAGCGTCCTGGCCGGTGTCCGCGCCTCCAGGACGCTGAGCAAGATCCACAAGCGCGCGATCGAGGCTGCCCTCTCCCCCGCTCCGGACGATGTGTCCGTCTGATGGGCACGGCCCGCCTCGCGCCGTGCGCTGTCCCTACGCCTCCTCCCCGACCCCGACAAGGGAATCCCCGCCGCTCGTCGAAGCACCCCGCATCATGGCCGATCTCCGCGACTTCGAGGCCTTCGGCCCGTGGTTGGAGGCGCGCTTGGGCGTTGCGCTCGAGTGCGCGCGCGCGGACTGCGTCCCGGTCATCGCGCGCGAGGGTCCAAGGGCTCACCCGCTATGGGCGGTGCGCGTCGGTGAACGCGCCCTCGTGGTCACGCAGGCGGACTGGGTGGAGCGCGTCCGGCCAATTGTGGATCGGATGACTCCGGAGGAGCTCTTCTCGGTCTTCGGTGCCTACGAGCTATCGCGCGTGACGCTCCCTGAGGGCTACGGCATTTGGGGCCCCTCGTGGTTCTACGTGGCCGATGGGGCGAACTTCAGCGCGGAGCGCGATGAGCGCACGGTGCGTCTCAACCCCGAGCAGATGGCCGCGGTCGATGCGAGGGTCTTCTGGCATTGCGCGTCGGGTGAAGGGGTCGTCGGCTTCGGCATCTACGAGGGCGACCGGCTGGTCGCGCTGGCGACGGTCCGCCCGGACGAGGGCGCGGTGTGGGAAGTCGGCATTGACGTGGCGCCGGACGTGAAGACGCGCGGCCTCGGGCGCGCGGTCCTCGGGGCGGCGGGCCTCTGGATTCTGGAGCAAGGGCGTCTCGTTCTGGGCACGACCGCGCCATGGAACATCCCCTCCGCCAGAACCATGCGCTCGCTGGGCCTGCGCATGGTGCTGTCCAGCCTCATCAGCATCAAGGGCCCGATGCTCGTCCCACCGCAGCCGCTCGGTTCGCCCTTGCCAGGGGTCGAGCTGCGCCAGTACTATCCCGACTGGGCGATGAACCGCGACATCCTGCCCAGGGAGGGCTGACAGGGCACACGCGCGGGCCGCGCGTGCCACACCCTCTTTCCTCTTCGCCAGGGAGGAATCGACTATTGTCATACCGAATACCCTGATCTGCGCCGGCTCACCCTATGAGGAGGTGCTTCGATGACGAGGCTCATTGGCGCAAGCGTGGTTCTTCTGGCCGCGGGGACATGTGCACGGCCATGGGCCGCCCAGGTCTGCGGCATCGCCAGTGTCAACGACGCGGGCGAACTCGACAACGAGGGCGCCATCTTCCCGGTGGTCAGCAGCAGCGGTCGGTTCGTTCTCTTCGCCTCGGCCGCTACGAACCTCGCGCCCAATGACACGTCCGGAGACTGGGACCTGTATCTCCATGATGGGCTGCTCGGGCTCACGACGCTCGTGGGCGTGTCCTCCGCTGGCGTCAAGGCGAACAACATCCCCGTTGTCTACGACATTAGCGCGAACGGACGGTTCGTGGCCTTCTCCTCGGATGCGACGAACCTCGTGCCCAACGACACGAACGGCTGGCGAGACGTGTTCCTGCGTGACGTCCAAGCCGGCACGACCACGCTCGTGAGTCGAACTCCCGGCGGTGCTCCAGGGGACTGGCATTCAGATTGGCCATCGATCAGCGCCGACGGCCGGTATGTCGCCTTCCAGTCGGTCGCCAGCAATCTGCTCTCCGAGGTCGTCGAGGGCGGGTTCGGGCAGATCTACGTTTACGACCGAGTGTCGGGCGGCATGAGGCTGATCAGTCGCAGGCGGGGCACCGGACTTCCGGGAGGTTGGCACAGCACGTCCCCCTCGATCAGCGCCGACGGGCGGTTCGTCGCCTTCGAGTCCCTGGCTGCTGATCTCGTACCGAACGACAACAACGGAGCGAAGGACATCTTCGTCTGGAAAGGGGCGAGGTCCCGCGTTGTCCGGGCGAGCGTGTCGACCGCCGGGGACGAGGCCAACAACTGGTCGGTGGGGCCGTCGATCAGCGCTGACGGCCGTTTCGTGGCCTTCGAGTCGGCTGCCTCGAACCTGGTTCCCGGTGATACAAACGGAATGATCGACATTTTCGTCCGCGATGTGACGGGCGGCCAGACAACCCGGGAAAGCCCCTCGCGCACCGGTGGTTCGGCCAACGGCCAGTCATGGCGTCCCTCCATCAGCGCCGATGGCCGGTATGTGGCGTTCGACTCCGACGCGTCGAACCTTGTGCCGGGAGACACCGGGGGGTACACGGACATCTTCATTCGGGACCGGCAGGCAGGGGCGACAACGCGCATGAGCGTGAATGCGGGCGGTCAAGGCGCCAACTGGTACTGCTACGCACCCTCGATCACGGCAGACGGCCAGGCGGTAGCGTTCCACTCGCAGGCCTGGAACCTACCGCCACCCGGTGGGTCCGCCCCGCGTCCGAACCAGGTCTACCTGGCCTCGCTCGCCGGCGGTCAGCCTCCCGAGCTGCTGTGGGCCGGCAGCCCGGGCTACGGGTCGGACGGGGTCCAGCCGAACCAAGGACAGGCTAACAGCACGCCGTTTCGGTTCCGCGTGCGGTATCGTGACGTCAATGGCGATGAACCGCAGTACGTCCGGGTGCTCTTGTGGCGGAACGGCGCGCGGTGGCAGACGCTGGACATGCAGCCCGGCACAGGCGCGCCGTTCTGGGGACGCCTCTACACGCTCACCAGGAGGCTGCCCGCGGGCGACTGGGAGTACGCCTTCCGCGCACGGGATGACGACGGCGCCGCCACCGGCCCGGCGCGCGTCAAGCAGACCGGTCCGACCGTGACCGCCGGAGCCTCGGTGGCGGCCATCACCTCCCTGACGGCCGTGCCGCTGACCCCAGGGTGCCAAGTCGTTCTCACCCTCTCTGCCCCTGCCCGCGTCACGGCTCGCGTCCTGAACCTCGCCGGGCGACCCGTCTCCACGCTCGCGCGCGATCGGGACTGCGAGGCGGGGAACACTATGCTGCTGTGGAACGCCCGGAGCAACGCCGGCCCTCCCGCGCCCAACGGCGTGTACCTCGTCGAGGTGACCGCCTATGGCGCGGGCGGGGCGCAGTCCCGCGCAGTGGCTCACCTCACGCTGACCAGGTAGCGTCCGTCCTGAAGCACCACAGGCAAGGTCCTCCCGTACCCACGGCGAACTCACTCCCATGGCGGCACGGGCGCCTCGCCCGTGATACGGTCTTACGAATCCCGGAAGGGGGCATTGCAGCCTTGAGTCTCGCCGATGAACTCGTCCTCAAAGGTGTCGTCGTGCCGTGCGTTACGCCGTGCAACAGCGACTACTCCGTGGATTATGGCGGCCTGAAGAGCAACGTACAGCGCGCTATCGCCGATGGCATCGTCATCGAGAAGGGCGTGCTGCTCATCGCGGGCGGTGGAGGGGAGCTGCCCTTCCTCACTCCCGAGCAGCGCCGCAAGTGCATCGAGACCGCGGTGGCGGCCGCCGACGGCAAGGCGCAGGTTCTGGGCGCGGTCCAGGACAACGGGACTGCGATCTGCATCGAGCTGGCGAAGCAGGCCCAGGACGCGGGCGCCCTCGGCATTCAGCTCGGGCCACCGTGCCTCTACGACAACCACACCGAAGGCGACATCATCCGCTTCTACGAGGATGTCGCCGCCACCGTCGACATCGGCATCCTGGCCTATAACACGTGGTGGACCTCGCTCAACATGACCTCCGACCTGCTGGTGACGCTCAGCGGGATCGACAACGTGGTCGGCGCCAAGTGGTCCTCCCCCGCCATCCACGATTACCTGCGCGGCTACCGCAAGTGCGCAGGGACGCTGATGATGATCGACAACCAGGGGATGCACGCGCAGGCCCACATCATGGGCGCGCAGGGCTTCGTCTCGAACACGGGCGACTTCTGGCCGCAGTACGACCTGGAGCTGTGGGCGATGCTGGAGCGCGGCGAGTACCGCGACGTGCCCGCGTACATGGAGCGGCTGAGCTGGCCGTTCTACGAGTTCCGGGGTCGGAGCAGCCAGCGCACGGGCGGCGAGGCCGCGCCGAAGAAGGCCGCCGCCGAACTCGTTGGCCGCGCGGGCGGCCCGCCTATCCCGCCGACCCAGCCCTGCACCGCCGAGGAGCGCGAGGAGTTGCGGCAGTTGTTCCTGAGCGCGGGCGTGCCGGGCGTGGTGTAGGGGCCGACCCATGGTCGTTGTAGGGGCGGAGCGTGCTCCGCCCACGCCGCGGGAACCCTAACGATGGGGCGGAGCACGCTCCGCCCCTACAACGGAAGGCGCAGGGGGTGAGGCGAGTGGGACCGATTCTGCTGGCGGCCCTTCTCTGTCCCTCGACAGGCCATGCGCTGGACCTCGTCCGCGGCGGGCAGCCGGTTGCGGTGATCGTGACCGCCGACGCGCCCGCTGCCGAGGAGAAGGCGGCGGCCGAGGAGCTGGCCCGCTACCTGAAGCAGGCGACGGGCGCGGACCTCGCCATCGTTGCCGAGGCGCAAGCGCCCGCAGGAGCGCAGGTCCACGTCGGCCACACCGCCGCGGCCAAGGCGCTGGGCATCCCGCCTGAGAAGCTCGACCGCGATGGGATTGTGATGCGGGTCGCGGAGGGGAAGCTGTTCTTGTGCGGAGGCGATGCGTACGCGACGCAGCTCGCGGTCACGCGCTTCCTGCAGACCCAGTGCGGGTGTCGGTGGTACATCCCGACCGAACTCGGCGAGCATGTCCCCCACGCCGACAGCCTCAGCGTCCCCGACACGCTCAATATGACTGAGCAGCCGGGCTTCCTCTCCCGCCTCTGGAGCCGTCCGGCGGACATGGACCCGAACTGGCCGCGCAGGAACTACATCCGCAGCCGCTTCAGCTTCCACCACAACCTGCTGAATGTGTTCAAGCCGGAGCTGTTCGACACGCACCCCGAGTTCTTCCCGCTCATGAACGGCGAGCGCCGGAAGCCGACCGGGCCGGAGGACCACAGCTGGCAGCCCTGCTTCTCGAACCCCGAGACCGCGAAGTACGCGGCGGAGGTTGCGGCCAAGGCGTTCGACAAGGACCCCTCGCTCGTCAGCTTCTCGATGGGCATCAACGACAGCAACGGGTACTGCCAGTGTGCGGAGTGCGAGGCGCTCACCGATCCTGAGCACGCGACGTTCCGCGACCGACCGAACCGCTCGAACCAGGTCTTCCGGTTCATGAACAACGTGGCGGAGGAACTCGCGAAGACCCATCCCGACAAGTACATCGGTTGCCTGGCGTACTCGTGGTGTGAGGATGTGCCCACGTTCCCCGTCAACGACCATGTAATCCCCTACCTCACGAACGACCGCGCGCAGTGGCGCGACCCGGCTTTCCGCGCGCAGGACCAGGAACTCATCCGCCGCTGGTGCGCGGAGCAGCCGATCGTCGGCATCTACGACTACTACTACGGCTCCGGGTACGTGATCCCCCGCGTCTTCACGAAGGTCAGCGACGAGAGCCTGAAGTTCGCCTACCGCACGGGTGTGCGCGCGTTCTACGCGGAGATCTACGAGAACTGGAGTCTCGACGGCCCGAAGGCGTGGCTCGCCAGCCAACTGCTCTGGAATCCCGCGCAGGACGCGGGGAAGCTGCTCGACGACTGGTACGCGGGCATGTTCGCCGAGAGCGCGGGGCCGATGCGCCGCTACTTCGAGCTCTGCGAGAAGCAGTGGATGAGCCAGGGCGGCGACGCACGTTGGTTCAAGGGCTTCTTCGACATCAGCCAGATGGAGCTGTTCCCGCCCGAGGTGTGCCGGCGCGCGCGGGCCCTGCTCACCGAAGCCGAGCAGCAGGCGAAGAGCGACCTCGTGAAGCAGCGCGTGGAGCTCTACGGCGAGGGCTTCCACTACACCGAGCTATACTCCGACCTCTACTTCGGCGACAAGACGCTGGCGGGCCTGAAGGTGAAGACCCGCGCCGACCTGGACAAGGGCCTCGCCGCTGCGCAGCAGGTGAATGCGGCGGGCGCGGAGCTGGAGACCTACTACGCGAACGTGATCCAGGCCAACCCGCTGCACAAGTCGCCGATACCGTTCGCCGAGCGCGCGCGAGTTGATCTGACCTCGGGGCTGATGAGCTTCCTCTCCGAGGCGATCATCTGGGCCGACGAGAACAACCAGTGGCCCGCGGTCGCCGACTTCGTCGCGCAACTAACCGCGAAGGCCGCCGACACGCCGGCCGGTCGCCTGGCGCGCGCGCTGGCCTACGTGCACGACCACCCGGACGCGGGTGTCGAGGCGCTGACGAACGGCGGGGTCGAGGAGGCGAAGCCCGACGCGCCGAAGCCCGAGGGGATCGACTGGGCGAGCGAGGACATGCCCGGCGGCTGGGGCAAGTGGCTCCGGCCCGGCACGCCCGGCGAGCTGGTCTGGACGACGGAGCGCGCGCACACCGGTAAGGCTTCGCTGAAGGCCAGCGGCGCAACGGCCGCGTGCTTCCTGCAGAGCATCCCCGCGAAGCCCGGCGAGCAGTTCCTTTGCTCGTGCTACGCCATGGGCACCGTGCCGGAGGGCGCGCTCACCCAACTCGTAGTGCAGTGGCAGGACGCGCAGGGCAGGTGGTTCGAGGCGCCGAAGGCCACCGCCGCGCTTCCGGTCGGCGAGACCGACGGCTGGCAGCGGCTGCAGACCTTCTTCACCGTGCCGGAGGGCGTCGCCACCGCCGTGGTCTGCCTGGTGACCTATGACCAGGGCGAGAAGGGCAGCGTCACCTTCGATGACGTCTCGTGCCTGCGCCTCGACATCCCGGCCGCACCCGAAGTGAAGCCATGAGCGTCATTGATGCCATCGACCAGGCCACTGCCTTCGCGCGAACCGTGCGCGTGGTGCAGATCATCATCACCCGGGCGGGTCCGGGTGCCGGCCTGCTGGCGCTGTTCCTGTACTTCGGCCTGACCACCGAGGGCTTCTTCACGAAGGACAACCTGATCTACATGGCCCTGCAGATCGCGGTCGTCGCCCTGCTGGCCATTGGCGAGACCTTTGTGATCGTGGCGGGGGGCATCGACCTGTCCGTCGGCTCGGTGCTCGCGCTGTCGGGGGTGACGACGGCGCTCCTGCTGACGCGTGAGCCGCCGGTGCCCGTGGCGCTCGCCATCGGGGCCGGCCTCGGCGTTGGCGCGCTGTGCGGCCTCATCAACGGAACGCTAGTAACGCAGGCGCAATTGCCACCCTTCATCGTGACCCTGGGGATGATGGGCATCTGTCGCGGTCTCGCGAAGATCTGGACCGATGCCCAGAACATCGACCTGTCCGGCTCGCCGACCTTCACGCGGCTGGGCTCCGAGCGCGTGCTCGCGGACTGGGTGCCCGTGCCCGTGCTCGCGCTGATCGTCGTGGCCCTCGTCGCGGTCTTCATCCTGCGGTTCACGGCCTTGGGCCGCTACTGCTACGCGATGGGGTCGAACAAGGAGGCCGCCCGGCTGTCGGGGGTGAATGTGAAGCTACACACCACGGTGGTGTTCATCATCTGCGGGCTGCTGGCGGGTCTGGCGGGGGTGGTGCAGGCGGCGCGCGTAGGGATCGGCCAGCCGACCGGCGGCATGGGCTATGAGCTGGACGGCATCGCCGCCGCGGTCATCGGCGGCGCGAGCCTCATGGGCGGCGTGGGGACGATCTCCGGCACGATCCTCGGTGCGCTCATCATGGCGGTCCTGCGCAGCGGCTGCGACCTGAAGGGCGTCAGCCCTCACCTGCAGGATGTCGTCATCGGCGGCGTGATCGTGTTGGCAGTGTTAGTAGATCGCATACGACAGCGCTAGTGCGCATGGAGGCGAGTGAGATGCTGCGTTACGTGTCGCTCGTTGTCGTCATCATGGCGATGGTCGCGCTCATCGGCTGTCCGAAGCCGACCGAGACGACGCCGCCTACTACTCCGACCGTCAAGACCGAGACCACCAAAGAGGCGCCGGCGAAGACCTACAAGATCGCCGTCGTGCCCAAGGGGACGGCCTACTCGTTTTGGAAGACGGTGAAGGCGGGCGCGGATGCGGCGGGCAAGGAAGTCGGCGCGGAGATCGACTGGAAGGGCCCGGCGGAGGAGACGGACATCGCGCGTCAGATCGGGATCATCGAGAACTTCATCACCGCCAAGGTCGATGGGATTGTGATGGCCGCCTGTGATGCAAAGGCCCTCGTCCCGAAGGTGAAGGCGGCGCAGGAAGCCGGGATTCCCGTCATCACCATCGACTCGGGGATCGCCACCGATGACGCGCTCTCCTTCGTCGCCACCGACAACGTCAAGGGGGCGCGCCAGGGCACCGAGAGGCTCATCGAGCTGATCGGCGGCGAAGGGCAGATCGGCTGCATCCCCTTCATCAAGGGTGCCGCGACCTCCGACATGCGCGAGCAGGGGTTCAACGAGGCGGTGAAGGCGAACCCGAAGGTGCAAGCCGTCAAACCGCTCTGGTCCGAGGGCGATGCGGCGAAGGCGATGAAGGCCGCCGAGAACATGATGACCAGCAACCCGGAACTCAAGGGCATCTTCGCCGCCAACGAGCCCGGGGCCATCGGCGCTGCGCAGGCCATCAAGCAGCGCAAGATGACCGGCAAGATCAAGCTCGTCGCCTTCGACGCCGCCGACGCCGAGATCAACGCCCTCAAGGAAGGCACCATCCAGGCGCTCGTCGTCCAGGACCCCTTCAAGATGGGCTATGACGGCGTCAAGCTCGTCGTGGATGCGATCCAGGGGAAGACCGTCGAGAAGCGCGTCGATACGGGCGTGACGGTCGTGACGATGGACAACTTCAACGACCCCGGGGTCCAGAAGCTGCTGTACCCGAAGATCGAGGAGTAGCAGTTGTCGCGTAGTGGCACGCGCGGCTCGCGCCGCAAGGTGGCACGCGCGGCTCGTGCCGCAAGGTGGCACGCGCGGCTCGCGCCGCAAGGTGGCACGCGCGGCTCGCGCGTGAGTGAGGTGGCGAACAAAGGCACCACAGCACCTCACGCGCGAGCCGCGCGTGCCACCGTGCCCTACGGCCCGACGTACCTCAGCCGCACCGCGTCGATCACGACGTACCCCTCCGTGCCTGCGTTGCCGATCTCGACGACGGCCGGCGCGCCGGGCGCGAACGCATACTTGCCGACGGTCTGCAGGGGCGGCGTCTCCGGGGCGGTCCGCTGGTTCAGCGTGACGGTCACCTCGCCTGCGGCGTACCGGATGCGGATCGGCACGTTGGTGGCGCGGTTGGGATTGGCCGTGTAGCCCACCGCGACCTCATAGGTCCCCGCGGTCCTCACCTCGAACGCGTAACGCGCCGATGACTGGCCCTTGCGGCGGTCGCCGTCGTGGCGATAGGCGTCGCCGACGAAGGGAGTGCCGGACGTCGAGGGGAACCACTCGCCCGTCCGCTCCGCCGCGTCGTCGTCGATCAGCAGGTCGGGCACGCCCGGCGGGCCGCCGGTCACCGTCACCACGCGCTTCGCCGGGAGGCCGGCGTCGCCGTAGTCGTCCCTGACCCGCAGCGTGATCTCGTACTCGCGGCTGAAGGTGTACGTGAACGTCGGGTTCTGCTCCGTGGAATCGATGGCCCCATCGCCATCGAGGTCCCAGCGTCGTTCGACGATCTCCCCGTCCTCGTCGGTTGAGGCGTCCTCGAAGCGGATCGCCGTTCCCGCCTGCAGTGGTTGCTCCGCCATCACGCGGAAGTCCGCCACGGGCCGCCGGTTCACGCGGAGGAGCTGGCCAGCCGCGGTGAGCCTGCGCTGCAGCTCGGGGACATCCACGTCCTGCACCGCGACGCGTTTCTCGCGGGCCATCGCCGCCGCCTCGCCGCACGCGTGACCGAGGATCATGTAGACCGGCTCCATCCTCAGCGTGCAGTAGCCGACGTGCGTGGCCGAGCAGCACACCGGCACGAGCAGGTTCTGCAGCGTCTGCGGCACGACGACGCCGTAGGGGATCTCGTAGGGACGGATCGGGACGAAGAGCCAGCCCGCGCCCCGCCACGTCCCGTCCGGCTGGGGGAGTGTGCGCACGAAGTGTGAGTCGATGGCGTAGCTCCCCAGCCCGATCGAGTCCGCCTTCTGGTTGTCCGTGGTCACGTCCTGCTCGGTGAGGATGTGCTGCCCCACCAGGCGGCGCGACTCGCGCACGTAGAGCGCGTACGGCCAGTTGCCGTTGTCCACGAACTCGTCCTTGGCCAGGCCCCACGCCGAGGCCTCGGTGCGGATGCGCTCGGGCACGGCCGGATCGTTCTGCAGGAAGTACAGCAGCCCGAGGATGTAGCGCCGATGGGCTTGTGCGATCTGCTTGCGAGCGTCATAGACCGAGGCGTAGTAGTCGTGGTTGGCGCCCGGCCAGTCGGTGGACTGCCAGGCGGTGCCGTTGTTCGTGTCGGTCTTCGCGAAGGGCATCGGCACCATGCTCACGCAGTGCCGGGCGAAGGTGTTCTGCTCGGAGGCCTTCACAAAGGCCTCGGCGGTGAGGTAGTCCTCGCGCCGGTAGCCCTCGGGCTGGGAGATGGGCACGCGGTTGTCGGGGTTATCGGTCAGGCAGAGGCGGTAGTTGTAGGCCTGGATGCGCAGGTCGCCGGTGCCTGCGGCCTCGGGCTCGCCCGGGCCCGCGCCGGCGTGCGGCTCATTGGCCTCGTAGGAGCCCTCACGGCCCACGCGGTACTGCTCCCCGGCCAGAGCCAGAAGGTCGCCCTCGTACAGCGCATCGACGAACATGTCGCCCGCGACCCAGAAGTCGACCCCCGCCACGTCGTCGCGGAATCGGACCCGCCGAATTCGCCGCCCCTCCACGGAGACCTCGATCAGCGGATGCTGAGTGAACACCTGGATGCGGCCAGTGGAGTCGATGAACTCGCGGAAGACCTGCTGGGCGACGTGGGGCTCGAACCAGTAGCCCTGGTTGCAGGCGCGGACCTCGGCGGAGCCCGAACCGTACTTGCCGCGGTAGTAGTCGAGGACGCGCTGGAAGAACTCGCGGGAGAGGCCGCCGATGGTGCGCCGGTCGCCGTAGTCCGTCGCGGTCAGCCCGCCGACGATGATGCCGCCGATGTGGGCCGAGGGCTCATACATGCCGACCGTGCACCCGGCGCGCGCAGCGGCGATGGCGGCGGCGATCCCGCCGGGCGTCGCGCCAACCACCACCACGTCGTACGAACGCGGCTCGGCCTCCTGGGCGGACGCAGCCAGCGTCGTGCACAGGAGGCCGAGGATGGAAGCGAACAGGCTGTGCTTGAGGCGTACTCGCATAGCGCCCTCCCCGTGCGGGCTCCGGGCGCTCAGGAACCCCGCACTTCCTTCGTGACCGTTACCAGCTCGTTGAAGCTGCCGGCCTTCAGCGAAGCCCCGCCGACGAGGCCGCCGTCGATCTCCGGCTGCTCCACCAACTCACGCACGTTGTCGGGCTTGACGCTGCCTCCGTAGAGCACCGTGATGTCCGCCGCGGCACCAGCGCCCGCCACCCAGTCGATGGCCGCACGCACGACACCGATCACGCGGTTGGCCTCGACCGACTCACACGTCTTCCCGGTGCCGATCGCCCAGACCGGTTCATACGCGAGGATGACACCGTTGATCTGCGCGGCGTCCATGCCCTCCAGCGCCGCGATGACCTGGTCGCGCACGATGGCATCCGTCAAGCCCGCCTCGCGCTCGGCCAGTGTCTCGCCCACGCAGATGATCGGCGTCAGGCCGGTCCCGAGCGCCGCCTTGGCCTTGGTGTTCACCGCCGCATCGGTGTCTCCGAAGACGCGGATCAGGTCATCGGTCATGTCGGGCTCCGGCACGCCGAAGCGCCCGCGCCGCTCGGAGTGGCCGACGATCACGTACGCGCAGCCGCAGGAGGTGAGCATCTTGGGCGAGACCTCGCCCGTGTACGCGCCGCTCGCCTTCCAGTAGAGGTTCTGCGCAGACAGCTTCACGTTGCTGCCCGTGATGACATTCGCCACGCGCTCCAGCGCCGTGAACGGGGGCGCGAGCACGACCGCGACGCCCTCGATAGACCCCACACCCTCCACGACGCCCTTCGCCAGCGCCTCCGCCTCATCGAGGTCGCAGTTCATCTTCCAGTTACCGGCCATCATCGGAACTCGCATCTGTACTCCTCCCAAGGCACGCAGGCCGTGCGTTGCCGTTCTCCTGCTCTCCTACTCTCCCGCCTCATCAAGGCACGCGACGCCCGGCAGCTCCTTGCCTTCCAGGAACTCAAGAGACGCGCCGCCGCCCGTGCAGACGTGGCCCATCTTGTCCGCCAGCCCGAACTGCGTCACTGCCGCGACGGCGTCGCCGCCGCCGATGACCGTGAAGCCTGCGGACTCCGCGACCGCCTCCGCCACCACGCGCGTGCCTCTGTCGAAGGGCGGGACCTCGAACAGGCCCATCGGCCCATTCCAAAACAGCATCTTGGCCGACCGGCCGATGCCGGCGAACTCCGCGGCGGTCTGCGGGCCGATGTCGAGGCCCTCCCAACCCGGCCGCAGGAAGTCCACCGGCACGGTCTTCACGTACTTGTGGTTCGTCACCCGCTCGGCCATCACGGTATCGACGGGGAAGCGCAGTCGTCCGAGCAGCTCCGGGCTCTGAGCGAGGATGTCCTTCGCCGCCGCGCCGCTGCTCTCGGAGAAGATCGAGTCGCCGATCTCCTTGCCGCGCGCCTTCAGGAAGGCGTAGGTCATTCCGCCGCCGATGAGCATCGTCTCGCACTTGGGCAGCAGGTTCTCGATGACGCCGATCTTGTCCGCGACCTTCGCTCCGCCCAGCACGACCACGAACCCCTCGCGCGGCGCATCGAGTAGTCGTTGCAGGGCCGACAACTCCGTCTCCACCAGGAACCCGGCCACGGCCGGCCGCGCGCGCTCGGCGACGCCGACGGTCGAGGCGTGCGCTCGGTGGCTGCTGCCGAAGGCGTCGTTGACGAAGCAGTCGCCCAGAGCCGCCAGCGCTTCGGACATCGCGGCATCGTTCTTTTCGTCACCCGCGTCGAAGCGCGTGTTCTCGAGCAGCAGCACTTCGCCCGGCTGGAGCGTCGCCGCCGCGTCCGTCGCCTCCCCACCCAGGCTCGCGAACTGCACCGGCTTCCCGAGCAGTTCCGCCAATCGGTCGCGCACGGGCGCCAGGCTGTACTTCGGGTTCGGCTTGCCTTTGGGGCGACCGAGGTGCGAGAACGCCACCACCGATGCGCCTTGCGCGAGCACGTATTCCAGCGTGGGCAGCGTGGCCCGCACGCGCGTGTCGTCTGTGATCGTGCTGCCCTCCAGCGGGACGTTGAAGTCCGCCCGCAGCAGCACGCGCTTGCCCGCAAGGTCGATGTCACGTACGCTCTTCTTGTTCATGGCGCTCCTCCGCGGCACCGTCTCAGGTCTCTTGTCTCAGGTCTCATGTTGACGGCCACGGCGGGAAGCAGGAGACCCGAGACGCGAGACAGGAGACCCGAGACGCGAGACATGAGACCCGAGACTTACAGACCTTTCTGGGCCAGGAACATGACGAGGTCGGCGGTGCGGTTGCTGTAGCCCCACTCGTTGTCGTACCAGCCGAGGACCTTCGCCATGTTGCCCAGCACGCGGGTCTCCAGCGAGTCGATCGTGCAGGAGGCCGGGCACTCGACGATGTCGGCCAGGACGATCGGCTCGTCGGTGTAGTCCAGGTACGGGGCCATCGGGCCTTCGCTCGCGGCCTTCGCGAACGCGGCGTTGATCTCGTCCTTGGTCGCGGGCTGGCTCAGCGTGACGTTCAGGTCGGTGACGGAGCCCGTGGGCGTCGGCACGCGCAGTGCGCCGCCGTCGAGCTTGCCCGAGAGCGCCGGGATCACCTCGCCGATCGCCGCCGCCGCGCCGGTCTTGGTCGGGATGATGTTCATCGCCGCCGCGCGCATCCGGCGCTTGTCCTCGTGGGGGAAGTCCAGGATTCGCTGATCGTTCGTGTAGCTGTGGATCGTGGTCATGAAGCCCTGCGCGATGCCCCAGTTGTCGTTGAGCACCTTCGCCATGGGCGCCAGGCAGTTGGTGGTGCACGAGGCGTTCGAGATGAGCACGTGCTGCGCGGGATCGTACATGCCCTCGTTCACGCCGAGCACGACGGTCACCAGCTTCTTGGCGACCTCCGCGTCCTTGCACTTGCACGGCGCGGAGATGATGACGCGCTTCGCGCCCGCTTCGACGTGCCCCATGGCCTTGTCGTTGGTGAAGTGGCCCGTGGACTCGATGACGACCTCCACGCCCAGTTCGGCCCACGGCAACTCCGCTGGGTTGCGGACCTCGAAGCTCTTCACCGTCTTCCCGTTGATGACGAGGTCATCGCCCTTCACTTCGACCGTGCCCGGGAAGCGGCCGTAGATCGAGTCGTACTTCAGCAGGTGTGCGAGGCTGTCGTTGTCGGTGAGGTCGTTGATGGCCACGAGTTCGACGTCCTCACCATAGCGAGCCGAGAGCGCCTTCGTGACCTGTCGTCCGATGCGTCCGAAACCGTTGATCCCCAAACGTACTGCCAATGTAATCCCTCCTCAGGTAACGCGGCCGGTCGGTGCCGGCACACAGTTTCGGCGCTCGTCGCAGGCGTTGCGCGAGCGCCGGCTCACGATCTATCGCCGACTAGACCACGGTCTCGGCGACCGGCTCCAGGCGCAGGACCGCCCGCGCCAGCCGATCCGGATCATGCCAGGCGTAGATGTCGTCCGAGATGAAGTCGCCGCACAGCGGGATGAGACCCAGGCGGCCGACCTCCTCCGCATCGGCGCGCACTATTCGCGCGCCCACCGCCTCGTACCTGCTCAACACATCCGAACTGGGAACCGCGTCGTTGATCAGGACGTAGTCGAAGATCTTGCCCCCCGCGTGGTCCATCACCGCCCGAACCTGGTCGGAGGCCTGCACGAGCAGGTCCGTCTCGCGTGGCTGGGTCATCACGTTGCACACGAACACTCGAACTGCGTTGCAGGTGCGCAGGGCTTCGGCTACTCCCGGCACGAGGACGTTGGGCACGATGCTCGTGTAGGTGCTTCCCGGTCCGATCACGACGATGTCCGCGTTGCGGATCGCCTCGACCGCTTCGGGGAGGGCCTCCGGCGCCTCCGGGTCGAGGAAGACCTGCTGGATGTCCCGACCCTGAGCGCTGACCTGGGTCTCGCCGCGCACAACGGAGCCATCCTGCAGCCGTGCGCACAGCGCGACATGGTCCAGCGTGGCCGGCAGGACGCGCCCGCGAATGGCGAGGACCTTGCTGGTCTCCTTCACCGCCCGCTCGAAGTCCCCCGTAATCGACGCCAGCGCCGCGATGAAGAGGTTCCCGAGCGAATGGCCATTGACCGAGGGGACATCCTCAAAGCGATACTGCAGCAGGCGGGCCATGACCGTCTCGTCGTCGGCCAGGGCAACCAGGCAGCGGCGCACGTCCCCCGGCGGCAGCGTGTCCATCTCGCGGCGCAAGCGCCCCGAGCTACCGCCCTCGTCCGAGACGGCGGCGATGGCCGTGATGTCGTTGATGTAGTGCTTCAGCCCGCGCAGGAGGTTCGACAAGCCCGTGCCGCCGCCGATGGCCACCACGGACGGGCCGTGCGCCCGCTCCCGGTCGGCCAGCAGCACATCGACCAGCGCCCGGTTCTCGCGAACGCGCAGGGGCTCCGCGATCGAGTGCACGATCTGCGCCAGCGACAGCACCACCGCACATAGCCCGCCCGCGATGAGCGCGACCCCGATCAGTACCGAGACTTGCGTCGCCAGATCGGGCCCCACCACCTGGCTCACCACATCGAGGACCTCGACCATCGCCCCCAGCCCGACGGCGAAGGCGGCACCGAAAGCGACCGCCACCAGACCCAGCAGCAATAGCAGCACCCACCGCTTCACGCGCAGGCCCGGGTAGAACCAGCGCAGGAAGCGCGGCAGGCGTTGCCACTTGCTGCGACCCCTCTTGGTCGGCACGAGGTCACCCTACCCGCAAAAACGCGGCCCCGGGGGCCGCGCGTTGGCACGTCATCAGGGATGGTCCTGGATGCAGCCCGCCCGGCAGCGCGCGCCGACTCGGCACTCGACCCCCCGGTCGAAGCGGACAACTCACCCGAGCGACAGTATACCACGGCGGAAGGAGGGGGTCAATCCGTGCGAGTGGCCCGGAAGAGGGGTGCTGGAGTGACGCAGCGAACCAGCGGACCGTCGCCATGTAACTGCGCCCAGCCGGGCGACGGAAGGTGAGTCGAGGCCGGTGAAGATCGGGCTGTATGCTCTCGCAACATGCGTCGGGTTGGTCGGGCTGGTGTTCCTGGTGGGGAACCAGGGGCTCGTCCAGCGGATGGTGGTCGGCGCGGTGCTGGTCGGGGCGGCGATCGCGATCATGGGGCTGACGCGGCTGAAGGCGCCGGCGCCGAGCGTCCACATCGTCCAGAACATCGACCTGCCGGGGGAATCGGACCTCGAGCAACTCAAGTGCCGCAACTGCGCCGCGCCGCTGGACGAGAAGAGCGTCGAGCTGAGGGATGGCGCGATCTTCGTCAAGTGCCCGCACTGCGGCACCTCCTACCAGATCGAGGAGGCGCCGAAGTGGTGAAGCAGGCCTGGCGTCGAGTGGCCGGCGCCCTGGTCCGCGATCTGCGGGCCTTCCGGCTGGCCCTGGGTGCTCCGCGGCCGGGGCTTCGGGCGTATCGGATCGAGACGGACGGCGGTCAGCTCCGTCTGCACCTCCGTGTGCATGGGGATGGCTCGGGCGCGCTGTTCGTCGATGTCTCGCAGGTCATCCATCTGACGCCCTCGGCGGCTCAGATCGCGCGCCTGCTGCTGGACGGCCTGGCCGCGCGGGCGGTCGTGAGGCTGCTGGCCGCACGCCATCCGGAAACGCCCTCCGAGCAGATCGTGGCCGACGTGCGGACGGTCGAGGGCGTGATCGACGCCCTGAAGCAGCCGGGCGGCGCCTGCCCGACGTGCGACCCGGGCTTCGAGCGCTCGCCGATCTTCTCGCACCGCGCTCACGCCCCGTACAAGGCGGACCTCGCGCTCACCTACGCCTGCAACAACCGCTGCGCGCACTGCTACAACGAGCCTCTGCGGCGCGGCACGCGCCCTCTGGGCCTGCGCGACTGGCGCCGGGTCATCCGGACGCTGGCGCGGGTCGGCGTGCCTCACCTCATCTTCACCGGCGGCGAGCCGACCCTCCACGAGGGGCTACCCGACCTCATCCGCTGCGCCGAGCGGCTCGGGCAGGTCACCGGCGTGAACACCAACGGTCGCCGCCTGGCGGACGGCGGATTCGCGGGGCGGCTGAAGGCGGCCGGTCTGGACCATGTCCAGATCACCCTGCCCTCTCACCACCCGGAGTTGCATAACGCGATCGTCTGCGGGGACGCCTACGAGGAGACCGTTCGCGGCATCCGCAACAGCCTCGACGCCGGGTTGCACACGCTGACGAACACGACCCTGACGCGACGGAACGCCGGGGAGGTGGTCGAGGTCGTCGAGTTCCTGTATGCCCTCGGCGTGCGGACCTTCGCGATGAACGGGATGATCTGCTCAGGTGGGGGGCGCCTCAACCCGGACACGCTCGACGAGACGGAGCTAGTTCCGCTCCTGGGGGAAGTGCAGGAGCGCGCCGAGGCGCTGGGGATGCGCTTCCTGTGGTACACGCCGACCGAGTACTGCCGTCTGTCGCCGGTAGACCTGGGCCTGGGCGCCAAGGCCTGCAACGCGGCGGAGTACTCGATCTGCGTCGAGCCCAACGGCGACGTGCTGCCCTGCCAGTCGTACTACGAGCCGGCCGGGAACCTGCTGCGCCACGACTGGGCGGCGATCTGGGACAGCGCCCTGTTCCGGCGCATCCGTCTGCGACGCGAGAACCCGCGAGTGGCCGGCCTGGATGAACGCTGCTACGACTGCCCGGACCTGCAGCTCTGCGGCGGAGGATGTGTGCTTCAGCGGGAGACGCAACGCAAGGAGGCTCTCGTGCATGTCCGCTAGGGGACCCGATTTCGCCGCGCCCGGCCTGTACCACTACACGCAGCTGCCGGGCGGCTTCCCGGTGCGCTTCCACCTGCGGATCGACCCCGACGGCGCGGGCTTGCTGCTGGCCAACGCGTCGGAGGCCGCGCACCTCTCGCCGGTTGGCGTGACGATGGTCCGAGGTGCGCTGGAGGGCTTCGACGACACCGAGATCATCCAGCGGGTGCGCGCCGACTTCTCCGGCGGCAGTATCGCGCAGGTGACGAAGGACCTGGAGGGCGTGCGCAAGCTGCTGGCGGACCTGTTGACGCCCGGAGACAACTACCCGATCACGAACTTCGGCGGCGACACGCCCACCGCGAGGCGCCGCCTCCTCGCGCCCTTCCAGGCCTACGTGACGCAGGCCGAGCCAGCCGGCGTCGAGCCGATCCTGCGGAACCTCTGGGAGGCCGGGGTGCCGCAGGTCACCCTCATCGCGCAGCCCAGCCTGCCGCCCGAGGGCCTGGCGCGAATCGTCGAGTGCGCGGAGGACCTGGGCATGATCGCCGGCATCCGGGCCCTGGCGAGCTGGCTGCCGGAAGGCGTCCTGCGGGAGGCGGGCATGGCCGGGCTCGATTTCCTCCAACTCGTTCTCGTCTCCGCCGGCGCCGCCGACCACGACCTGCTGACCCAGCCGGGCGACCTGGCGGCTTTCACGCAGGCCGTGGACGTGTGCCACGACATGGAGCTGTGCCCCGTGGCGCAGATTCCCCTCACGGACCGCAACGCGGATGACCTGCCGGAGATCGCGGAGTTTGCAGGGGGGAAGGCCATCCGCACCCTCAGCTTCTTCGCACTCGCGTGCCTCGACGGCGAGGAGGAACAGGACGCGGCCGGCGCCTTGCCGGCGCGTGCCCTGCCGCAGGTCGCGACGATGGTCGCGGAGTGCGCGGAGGAGTGCGGGGCACGCTTCCTGTGGGACCCGCCGGTGAGGTTCAATCTACGGAAGGCCCTGGCCGACCACATCAGTGCCGGCCCGCGCGCGGGGGCCGAGGCGTCGATCCGCGTGGAACCCGAGGGGACGGTGTACGCCCCGCGCGGACCCCGCGAGCCCTGCGGCAATCTCCTGCGGCAGTCCTGGGACGCGATCTGGAAGCACCCGGCGTTCGCCCGCTACCGCGACCTCGTGGAGGCGCCGTCCCGCTGCCCCACGTGCCCCGGCCTCGCGCTGTGCGCCGCGGCGTGCCCCAAGGACCCGACGGGCTGGTCCGATGACACCGTGACGGGGGGACCGGAATGAGAGGGCGTGTGAGAAGCACGGCATCGGGCGTGATGAATCACGCCCCTACACCTGGGCACGATGAATCGTGCCCCTACATGACGGCGATCTGCCGTCGTTGGGGGCGTAGGGGCGCGATTCATCGCGCCCAATCGTGTAGCGGGCGCCATTCATGGCGCCCCCCCGCGCTGCTCATCGTCGCGGTCATCTGCTTCGCCGCCACCACCGGTGCGCAGGACTACCGGTTCAGCGTGCCCGAGATGCTGCTGGATGTGTACGTGAACCCGGATGCGTCCGTCACGCTCGACTACACGATCACCTTCCAGTGCAGCCTCGGCGCCCACCCGATCGACATCGTGGACATGGGGCTTCCCGACCGGGACTATGACATCGGGAACATGACTGCCTCGATCAACGACGTCCCCCTCTCCGGCATCCGCAAGTCCACCGCGATCGACTGCGGCGTCGAGGTGCCGCTCGGCGCGAGCCAGATCCAGCCCGGGCAGAGCGGGGTCTTTCGCTTCAAGGCCACCATGCCCAACCGCGTCTACCAGGACACGACGCGCAGGGATCTCGCCTCGCTGTGGATCACGCCCACCTGGTGGGGCCCGCAGTATGTTCAGGGCACGGGGAAGATCGCCGTGGTCGTCTACCTTCCCGGGGCGATCAAGCCCGACGAGGTCCTGCACCAGGGCCGCAACTTCACGCTCAAGGGAACGAAGGGGTCGCAGACCATCGTTGCCTGGCTCCTGGAAAACGAGCGCGCGGACAGCCCGCGCAAGTTCGCGCTGTCCTTCCCGAAGCGCACGATGGCGCGCGTCGTTCGGCAGACCGTCTGGGGCCTGGCCCTCAAATGGTGGCGCGAGAACCCTGGGGCGCGCCTCATCTGGGCGGTCGTGCTGTTCATCCTGTACGGAATCGCCTTCTTCCGCGCCAGCAAGGGGACGGGCGTCAGCGCCTTCATCTTCCTGGTGATCGGCCTGAGCGTCTGCTTCGTCCTGTGGCCCGTGTTCGAGCTGTTCGCGCTTCCGCTCCTCATCCCCATCTGGATCCTCGCCGAAAAGGGCCTCCGCAGGCGCAGCGGACGCTACCTGCCGGCCATCGTCTCCGTCGAGGCCGGTGGCATCAAGCGCGGCCTGTCCGCCCCCGAGGCGGCGATCCTCCTGGAACTGCCGCTGGGCCGCGTGCTGACGCTGATCATCTTCGGCCTGCTGAAGAAGAGCATCGTCAAGCAACTCGAAGCCGACCCCCTTGAGGTGCAGGTGGCTCCCGAGTACGCGGGTCTGGCGCGGAAGGACCGCCAGGCGAAGGCGCGGGCTCTCGGGACGGTCATCCACGCCTACGAGCAGCCGTTCCTCGAGGAGATCGAAGCTCACCCGGGCCATCCGCTCAACCGAATCGACTTCGGCAAGCCGATGAAGGCTGCCGTCGAGACCACAGCCAAGCGCCTGAAGGGCTTCGACGTCGAACGCACGCGCAGCTACTACCGCTACATCGTGAGCCGCGCGTGGGCCGAGGCCAAGGCCATCGGGGACGTCGAGAAGCGAACCGAGTACACCGACGACAACCTGCTGTGGCTGCTGGCGGCGGACCGCGGCTACGATGACTTCGGCTACTGGCACTCCCACGGGTATGACTACCATCCGCCTTGGGGCCGCCCGACGCCCGGCGGCATCCCGACGCCCAGCTCCGCGGGAGGCCGGACGAGCTTGGCCGACGTCTCGCGCTCGTTCGCGGGTTGGGCCGAGGGCGTGACGGGCGGCCTCGCCGGCAAGATGGACCCGGTCTCCGTCGGTCTGAAGACCGGCGGGCTGGTCAACCTGTCCGGCGTGGACAAGGTCACCGTGGATGTGCTCGAATCCCTCGCCTCCAGCAGCGGCTCGGGTGGCGGCGGAGGCGGGGGCGGCGGCTGTGCGTGCGCCTGCGCCGGGTGTGCGTGCGCCTGCGCGTGCGCGGGAGGCGGGAGGTAGAGCAGGTAGGGACTGTCCCGTTGCCTGCCCGCCTTTGGCAGGCAACGAGGACTGTCCCCTGTTGGTCGTGTCGATGGCACCTCAACATGGCACGCCCGGACCTTCCCGACCCCGAACCGTCCCTTCGCCTCGCCGAGTGGCTCGCCGGGCCGCGCGGGCGACTCCTGCGTCGGGCGCAGATCGGCCAACGGCGGCGCGTGCTGGAGGTGGGTTGCGGCCACGGCTTCGTAACCGAAGAGCTGGTCCGGCGGGTTCCCGGCCAAGTGGTAGCCCTCGACCGCGACATCCGCCCGGCAGCCTCGCGGGGCGTGCCCGGCGCGCAGCTCGTTCGGGCCGACGCCGCGGCTCTCCCCTTCGGTGACGCCTCGTTCGGCCTCGTCCTCTTCCAGAACACGCTGCTGTGGGTCAGTGACCCTCGGGTCGCCATCGAAGAGGCGACACGTGTGCTTCTGCCGAGGGGCTGCCTTCTCGCCATCGAGCCGGACTTCGGTGGCATGATCGAGTACCCGCCGGAGATCGCGCTGCAGGACGTGTGGCTGCGGGCGCTGGCGGCCTGTGGCGCCGATCCGCTGATCGGACGCAAGCTGCCGGGGATGTGCGAACGGACAGGCCTGGAGGTGTGGACCGAACTGCAAGGCTTCCCCCAGCCGGTCGGCGAGACGACCACCGGCCTGCTACGCGGACTGCCCCTGACCGACCACGACGAGACGCGGGTCTGCCGGGCCGAGGAGCGCCTCGCCTCGCGGAGCGGAACCTGGGAGCCGTTCGTCCACGTCCCGTACTTCCTGATCGCGGCCACGAAGCGCTGAGCGGGCCTAACCGTCACTCTCCGGACCAACCCTCCGGGATGGCCCCCGAGCTGAGCATCGCCCCCCGCGCGGTCGCACCCTGCGGGCGTTGAGGACGTAATGTGAATTGACACCCCGCGACGCGATGGCGTATACTCTCGCTTCGTACCCGGGTTCGGGTACCATGTAAGGCTGTGTCAGAGGTAGGCTCCGAATGCAGTACCGACCCAAGCTCTGGATCGCAATTCTGCTGGCGCTTCTGGTCTGCGGATTCGAGATCGGGTTCCAGCCGATTCGCTTCATCCACCACAAGCAAACCATGGAGGCGGCGGTCGATTTCGACCTTGGTCAGCCGGCCGCGACCGATGAGGCGGGACTGACGGAGAAGCTCGCGACAATCCGCACTGAACTGGCCGCGGCCGGCCTCAAAGAGCAGGCGATCAAGGACCTCCGCTTCGTGACCCCCTCGCGCCTGCGCCTGGCGACAACGGCCCTCACCGACGAGCAGCGGAACACCGACAAGAGCATGGCCCTTTCGACCCTCCAGAAGCAGTTCAAGGGTGTGAAGGCGATCGATGCCGCCCCTGAGGACGCTGAGGCGGCCAACGCCGTGGCTCGGATGGGGCCGATCGGCGTGTTCCGGCCCGTTCCGAACGTCCGGCTGGGGCTGGACCTCCAGGGCGGCGCCCATGTCGTCCTCCAGTGCAAGCCCAGCACCGAGATGACCTTCGCGACCCCTGAGGACCGCCCGATGTGGGCCGAGGCGAAGGGCAAGGAGAGCGAGAAGCCCGCCGAGCCGGCCGCCAAGGAGACCAAGTCCGAGACCAAGACGGAGACGAAGGCCGAGGAGAAGGCGGCGGAGTCCAAGGAGGGCAAGGAAGCCCCGTCCGAGGAGACCGGGACCGAAGAGAAGGCCTCGGAGACCCCCGAAGCCAAAGAGCCGCCCCCCGCCGAGACCAAGAGCGAGACCAAGACCGAGTCGTCCCCCGGCGGACCGTGGAAGCCCGGCGAGACGAGAGAGTCCTTGCTCGCCAAGATCGAGAAGCTGCTGAAGGACGAGGGCGTGCCGGCCTTCGAGGCCGGCGCTCCGGCGCCCAACCGGCTCCTCGTGAAGACACAGAGCACCTCGGAAGAGCAGGTCACCCAGCAGCAAGACGCCATCCTCAAGTGGCTCAACACGCGCTATGAGGGCGTGAAGATCGACGCCGGCAAGCCCTCCAGCGTCTTCGTCACCCGAGACACGGCGGCCAAGGCGAAGCATATCATCGACCTGCGGCTGTACAGCATGAGCGAGATCAAGGAGCCGATCGTGCAGACGCAGGGCCAGGATCGGATCATCGTCGAGCTGCCCGGCGTCAAGGAACCCGAGCGCGTCACCAAGATCCTGCAGAGCACGGCGCAACTGGAGTTTCGCCTCGTGCCGGAACGCTACAGCTGCCCGGGCGCCGGCGACAACGACTACACCTCCTGGGAGGACTCGCAGACCGGACAGCGGGTGACCGAGCGGCGCGTGCTCGACGAGTCGCCCGTTCAGTTCACCGGTGCGGACCTCAAGCCAAACGCCGCTGTCGTGCCGTCCGACGTGCCGAGTCAGTTCGAGGTACAGTTCGAGATCAAGGAGAGCCGCAAACGCGAGTTTGCCGAGTTCACCCGCAACAACGTCGGTCGCATCATGTCGATCATCCTGGACGACGAGACCAAGATGGCGCCGGTCATCAAGAGCGAGATCCCCGGTCAGGGCGTCATCTCCGGCGACATGGACGCCCAGGACGCGGGGGAGCTGCGTCTGCTGCTGAACGCCGGTGCGCTGCCGGTGCCGTTGGAGATCGTGGAGAACCGCACCGTCAGCGCTACCCTGGGCGAGAACGCGATCCGCCAGAGCATCATCGCCGGCATCGTCGGCTTCATCCTGGTCGCGATGTTCATGGTGGCCTACTACCGGCTCCCGGGTCTGCTGGCCGACTTCGCTCTGACGCTCTACGTCGTGCTCCTGCTCGCCTTGCTCTCGACCTGGTCACCCATCCAGACGACGCTGACCCTGCCCGGGATCGCGGGGATCATCCTCTCGATCGGCATGGCGGTGGACGCGAACGTCATCATCTTCGAACGCATCCGTGAGGAGCTGCGGGTCCGCACCACAACGCGCGCCGCTGTCGAGGCCGGCTTCCATCGCGCCTGGCCCGCGATCCTGGACGCCAATGTCACCACCGTAATCGGCGCCGCAGCCCTGTACTTCTTCGGCACCAGCTCCATCAAGAGCTTCGCCGTGACACTGCTGCTGGGTGTCTGCACCCACCTGTTCACTGCCGTTACCGCCTCCCGGTGGCTCGTCCACATCGTTGCCCGCACCCACCTCGGGGAGAACCGGGCCCTGTTCGGGGTGGAGCCCCTCGAGACCCCCGCCGTCGCACCGGCGGGCGGCTCCGAGTAGGGCGGCGATCTGCACTCGTTTGTAACGTAGGGGCGCGATTCATCGCGCCCGATCGTGTAGGGGCGCCATTCATGGCGCCCGCCCACGCTCCAATCGCGTAGGAGGGAGTCTCTCGGTGGACCTGTTTCGCAATCGGCGCTGGGATCTCGTGGGGAAAGCGTGGCTCTGGTACACGATCTCCGTCGCCATCACGATTCCCGGCCTGATCATGTGGATGGCCGCGGGCCTCAACCTGGGGATCGACTTCACGGGTGGGGCCATCATGAAGTACGAGTTCGCGCAACCGCTCGCCGCCTTCCCGGGTGGCGAGCCGGCGGCGATGGAGGCGGTGCGCCGCGTCGTGGCGAGCCGCGAGGTCGGCTACGAGAAGAACGAGGTCCAGGTGGCCGACCAACGCTGGGTCATCGTCCGCATCAACGAGTTCAGCGAGGAGCAGCGGAAGGTCGCCCAGCAGAAGATCCAGCAGGCCCTCGAGAAGACCCTCGGCTCGAGTTGCGGCGCGGTCACCCAGGCCTCCGACGTCGAGTTCGTCGGACCGGTCGTGGGGGAGGACCTCAAGCGGGGCGCCGAGTGGGCCCTCATCGTCGGCGTCGGTGGCATCCTCATCTACGTCTCGTTGCGGTACCGCTTCCGCTTTGCCGTGGCCGCCATCATCGCTCTCGTTCACGACGTCCTGATCCTCACCGGCGTCATGGCCCTGCTGCGGGTCGAGGTGAACTCGCCCTTCGTGGCGACGATCCTCACCGTCTTCGGCTACTCCATCAACGACACCGTCGTCATCTTCGACCGCATTCGAGAGAACCAGACCCTCCATCGCCAGGCGCCCTTCGCGGCGACGGTCAACTCCAGCCTGCTCCAGACGATGGCCCGGTCGGTCAACACGGTCCTGACCGTCGAGATCACCCTCATCTGCCTCTACTTCTTCGGCGGGGCTTCGATCAAGCCGTTTGCCCTCTCGCTGATCGTGGGCATCACCTCCGGGTGCTACTCCTCCATCTTCAACGCCAGCCAGCTCCTCGTGACCTGGCAGCGCATGTGGGAGGGCGGAGCCGGTCAGAAGCTCTGGTGGCGCGCCATCCTCGCCCTGGCGCCCGCACTCGCCATCGGCGTCACCCTGGAGCTGATCGCCAGCCGCTTCGAGCTGAACCGCCTGTACCCGTTCACCAAGGTGCCGGCCCTCTACTGGATCGCGGTGCTTTCCTACGTCGTCGGCCTGCTGCTGACGAAGTACTTCTCCGTCGGCGCCCTGCGGGTGCTGGCGGGTGTGCCTGCCTCCCGCGGCGGCGTCCCGGCCCGGGCCGCTGCGCCCGCCAGGCCCGTCGTCTCCGCGGCCGCGGGCGCTGCGGGCCTGCCGACGTCGGGCGGGGCCCCCGGCACGAGCGCCATGGAGGCCGCCTCGGCCGCCGCCGCCGAAGCCCGCCGCGAGGAGCGCCGCGAACGCCGCGAGCAGCGCAAGACCAAGGACAAGCGCAAGGCGGGCGATCGCAAGAAGAGGTTCTGACGGCAGGAGTCACGAGCCGGCAGTCAGGGGAACGGCGACGGCAACGTCGCCGTTGTCACTTCGGCCGGACAGGCCCGAGGCGAACGCGCCTGCCCTGGCGCTTGATGAGGCGGTACGAGAGCGTTTCCTTGCCCTGGGGCGCCAGGTCAACGCGGAAGGTCACTTCGTTCATCCCCTCCTCCACGTAGGGCACATCCGCCGCGACGTCCCAGACGCCGGGCACGGTGTCGGTGTACTCGACGGTCACCGGGTGCGTCCCGTAGTTCTGCAGCTCCACCTCGACCCACTCCCGCTCGTCGTAGCCCTCCACCTGGTCGAAGCGGTCGAACTCGAAGTTCGTGCGCTGCTGCTTCATCACCCGTCGTTCGGCGGCGACATCCGGCGTCGCCCCCAGGTCGATCTCGCACTCCTCCCCGATCGGCGTGTAGGGGACCTTCGCCGAGGGCTGCGGCAGCGTCCCGTTCGGCGTGACGGCCATCACCTGCGCGTCGGCTCCCGCGACGGGAATCTCCCCTAGCCCCGCCTCGGGCGTGTTCCCGAACACCACCACTCGGTGCACGCCATCCCCGTACTTCGCGGGATGCAGCCGATACAGAATCTGCGCCTCCGTCAGCCTGATCTTCGCCAGAAAGGACGCCGTGTAGGTATCCTCCAGCGTCAGCCGCGGCGGCGAGCCAATGTCGTAGACATAGCGCTCGGACAGGCCGCTCCCGGCGGCGGAGGGTGGGTTCTTCCTCTGGTCCCGGTAGGCGGGGAGTGTCTTCCACGCGGCGTCGGCGAGGTTCTCGATCAGCCGCAGCTCGCCCACGACGAGCCGCACCTCCGGGCCCTCGAACTCCTGCCCGCTGCGGTTGCGGAGCTCCACCAGGCCTTCGAGTTCGACGGCGCCGCCGGCCTCGTCGAGCGTCAGGCGGTAGTAGGGCTTCCAGTCGATCCCGCTGGTGAGGTAGGTGATCTCCAGGTCCCGCGGGCCGGGCGTCTGCGCCGTCAGCCGCCAGCGCATCGCCTCGCGCTTCCCCGGCGGCTGCGCGGGCGCGCTGACCGTCACGCCCTCCGGCGCGCGCAGGCTCAGGGACGACCCATCGACCGCCGCCGCCGGCCACTCGACAGATACGTCCGCCGTCCCGGCCGGCAGCAGCACCGTCCGCACCTCGCGCACGAGGGTAATGTCCGCGTTCCCGTAGACCACGAGGCTGACCGCCGCCCGCGGCGGCGAGAGCGCGACCGACACCTCGGCGCGCGCCCCGGACGCCAGCCCAAACGCCATCAGCACGGCACTCACGCGCAGGACATGCATCGGCTGAATCTCCTCCCGACGCTCACTTCACGACGAAGGACGCCGCCCCGACCGCCCCGGTTACCTCCGCCAGCGAAACGGTGGCCGTGTAGACTCCCGACTCCAGCGCGCGCGACCCCGCGGCGGGCTCCCACCGGAGGGTGACCTTTCGCTTCGGGCCCAGGCGCACCTCCTGAGTCGGCAGGGTGCGCTGAGCCTCCACGATGACGCAACTCGCCGTCACCGTGATCTCGCGGGCCTCATCCGGGTTCTCGATCTCCGCCGTCACCTCGAACGGCTCACCCCGGCGCCGGTCGGGCGCCGCGACCCGCACGATCGCCACCGCAGGCGTCTTCTGTTCCGGCAGGATGGTGAACACCGGCGTCGTCGAGGCGACCGCCCGCCCGAGGCCGCCGGCCCGCGCGTTGACGGCAACCGGCACCGGGTAATCGCCCGCCGGCAGCTCGCCCGCGTCCCACACCAGGCGCGCGTCACCCGTCCCTCCCGCCGCGATGGACAGCGTCTGAACGGCGGGCGTGACGCTGCCGGGCCCCTCAGGCGCCAGAACCGTCACCTCAGCCGGCGCCGAGCCCGCATTGCGGATGGACACGGTGAACGAGACCGCGCCGCCCTCGACGGTCTCCGCGCGCTCGGGCGCAGCCGTCACGCGAATCCGGTTGCTCTCGCGCGGGGCCAGGACCGCGCTCCGTTCGCGGTCATCCGCCCAACAGTACGTGCCGGCGGTCGCGCACACGTTGACGACGGTCCCCTCGATGGCCTCGACGGACGCCCGCTCCGGCGCTGCGAAGAAGGCGACACCGTCGTCGTTGGTCGGGCGCGAGAAGGCGCCTCCGTCCGCGCTCCACGATAGCGTCACCCGCGCCTGCCGCACGGGCTCGCCCCGGTCGTTCGCGATCCGCACCTCGACGCCCGCCTCGACCGGGCGCACCCAGTCCACGTGGATGAGCCGCGAGCCCTCCGGCCGTACCGCGCGCACCCGGCCAAGCTCGATCCCCCGGTTGGGCCGCCAGTCCTGGTCCAGGAAGCCGGCCTCCACGAAATACCCCGCCTCATAGGTGATGACCGGCGGCTTGTTGTTCACGTTCTCCACGTAGGGCAGGTCCTCGATGTCGCTGTCGAAGACCACGTAGTCGCCCCAACCCCACTGCAGCTTCTCCAGGTCGTACCCCAGCCCCCGGGGCACGCTCCCGTCCGGCTTCGTCGCGAAGCGACCCCGGCACCCCACGACGAGCGTGCGAAAGCCCGTCAGCGGGTTCGGATAGACCCAGTACGCTCCGTACTTCGCGCCCCGGTACAGCCGGTTACCGTTCGCCGGGTCGCGCACCAGCACCCGGTTGTCGCGGACCTGCACGGGCAGGTCGCAGGCCTCCCCGATCCGTCGCAGGACCGAGCTCGAATCCAGCGTGCCGAAGATGATGAGGTTGGTGGACGTCGCCTCATCCTGGGTCAGCTCATCCTCGGGCTTCGCGTGCACCGCGTCGTAGTGCACGTTGAAGGCGTTCCACTCGTTGGCGAAGTCCTCCGCCTCGATCTGCCCCTGCCGCACGCTCGCGCGGTCGCCCGCGGTCCCCCAAGCCACGGTGAAGGGCGCCAGAAACGCCTCGCCGATGGGCCCCTCCAGGCCACGATGCTTGTGCAAGCCCGGCCGCTCGGCCCGCTGCCAGGAGGCATTGCCCGTGGGATGGTCGCGTGCGAACTCGAAGGCGACCTCCTTGGGCTGGCCGTCGTAGCATGGCACGCCGTCCACGATCACCTGAACGCGGTCGCGTCCCGCGAGCGGGCTGTCCGGCAGGCTGAGGCTGAAGGCCTCCACATTCCGCAGGGAGACGTACGCGGCCGACTCGGAGACCCCGGCGTCCAGACGCCCCATCGCCCCCTGCACGCCGAACCGGTCGATGGCGGCCCAGTGGACCTTCCCGTAGCGCAGCAGCGTCGCCTCGATGGTCACCGAGGGCGGCCGCTCCAGCCCGGAGACCGCCAGGAACCGCTCGTAGATCCGGGGCAGGTCGTAGCCGCCGCCGTGCCCGCGATCCGAGTGGTAGACGAGCTCGTGTCGGTAGACTTCCGGCGCGTCGGTCCTCTCGGCCTCCAGAGCCTTGCCCAGGTCCACGCCCTGCCAAGGATACACGACGTTGTCGAGCGCATCCACGATCAGCTGCACGTTGCCCCACCGCGCGGTGCCGGCGGTGTACCGGGGCGAAACGGCCTCCAGCAGCGGGCGACGGAACTCCTCGATGGCGTTCGGCATGTCCTTGCGCTCGTACCAGTGCCAGTGGAACTCGCGGAAGTCCGTCCAGCCATCCACCGGCGCCGCGCCCGAGAACACGTCCGGCCGGCGGACACCCATCCGGTACGCGCCCGTCCCGCCCATCGAGCCGCCCGTCATGTAGACCCGCGACCGATCGACCGCCACCAGCTTCCCGACGTCCTCCAGCACCCGCATCACATCATCTTCGCCGATCCCATCGTAGAAGTTCGGCCCGCGCCCGTTGACGTTCACCAGAATCCAGCCGTGGTCGTCGGCCCACTGCCGCTGCCAGAGCGAGAAGTCCGCCCCGACCCACCAGCCGTAGCCGTGGGCGTGCATCACCATGGGATAGCCCGCATCACTTGGGGGATTCGCGCGCGGGAGGTACACGCCGTACTGCTGCCGCGACCCATCGACCACCGAGAAGTAGGAGCGGACCTCTCCCTGGGGCGGCTCGTCGGCGACCGCCCCGGCTGGGCGCAGCCACGCGATCGCGCCGAGAATGGGCAGAAGCGCGCGCCTCATGACACGTACCTTCGGGTTACGGTGGCGGCTCACCTGCGCGGACGTCCCGCGCCGGCCTCGGCTCGCTGCGCAGGATGAGAGCGCGGTCGGTCTGGCCGATGGTCGTGACCATGCCGTGGGCGGCGGCCTCGAACTCCGGCCAGAAGCGCCGGCGGCAGATGATGACGGCCGTCGGGCCGGGCGTCAGCACGCTCTCCGCATCTTCCATGCGGTAGACCCGGCCCCTGAGTCGGCCGGCATTCCCCGGGAACTCGTACTCCGCCGGCGCATTGCCGAACACCGCCACTCGGTCGTCCAGGTAGAACACGGTCCCCCGCGAGAGCTGGCGGATCGAGAAGATGCGCTCGCCCGGCTTGCGCAGTTCGGCGACCTTCTGCGCGAGGGCCTTGTCGGAGGGGAAACGCGGGTCGCGACCTGCAGACCAGAGCAGCACGTGATACGACGCCAGCAGCGAGATCGCCAGCAGCGCGACCGCCCACTTGCGGGCGCGCAGGATCGCCGCCGCGATCACCTCCAGGCCGGCCAGCGCCCAGATCAACGCGACCGGCTTCACCGCCACCGGGAGCGACTGCCCCAGCTTCACGAACACGACGGCCGCCGCCACACCAATGAGCAGGATCCCCGTCCCGACTGCCGCCCACAGGCCGCGCTTGCGGGCCGGCGAGACATACCGCCCAATCAGCAGCGCAATCGGCGGGAGACAGGGCAGGATGTAGGTCTCCACTTTCACCTTCGAGAGGCTGAAGAGCACGAGCGGAACCGCGACCCACACCAGCCAGAGAATGCAGGCGCGCCGCTGCGGCTCCTCGCCATGCCGTCGCCCCCCAAAGCCGTCGGTGACGGCTCCCGGGAGGAACAGCGTCCACGGCCAGCAGGCCCCCAACAGGACCGGCCCGAGGTACCACCACGCTTGCTGGTGCGCCGCGTCGATCTCGCCCGTCACCCGCGCGACGTTCTCGTGCAGCAGGAAGAAGCGGATCGCCCCCGGGTTCGCATGCTCGCAGAGCGCGAACCAGGGCACGATGATCACCGCCAGAATGCCCAGCACCGCCAGCCACGGCACCTGCAGCAGGGCGCTCAGGCGCCGGGTCAATCCGAGATAGGGAACCATGACGAAGACCGGAAGGACCAGCGCAATCGGCCCCTTCACCAGCACACCTAGCCCTGCCGCCGCGGCCGCCAGGCAGTAGTACCCTCGCCCCCCACCGCCGTATCTGGCGGCGCGATCCCGCCCCCCACCGTCTCCCCCGCCGTATGTAGGGGCGCGATCCCGCCCCCCACCGTCTCCCCCGCCGTATGTAGGGGCGCGATTCATCGCGCCCGACCGTGTAGGGGCGCCATTCATGGCGCCCGTCCCCTCTCGCCCTCCCTCCGATCCCAACCACGCCCACCAGATCGTCGCCGTGACCGCCAACGTCAGCAGCATGTCGTAGCGGATCACCCGCCCGACCGCGAACCACAGGACGCTCGTGGCGAGCACCGCCGCCGCCGCGATCCCCGCGTGGTGGCCGAAGACGTGTCGTCCGAAGGCGTAGGTCAGGGCGACGCCGGCCGCCGCCGCCAGCAGGGAGGACAGCCGGACCGCGAACTCGTGTGGCCCGAAGAGGCCGATGCTCAGGGCGGTGAGCCAGTGCAGCAGGGGCGGCTTGTCCAGGTAAGCGAAGCCGTTGAGGCGAGGTGTGACGAAGTCGCCGCTAGCCCACATCGCCTGCCCGACGGCCGCGTAGCGCGCTTCATCGGGCTCCACCAGCCCCGGCGAGCTCAACCGCAGACCGCACACCGCGACGGTCAGCACGAACACGGCCACTGTCGCCAGCGGGGGCGACCAGCGGTCAGTCTGGGCGGCCCGTTTGTGCGACAACTCCCCCTCCGTCTACGCTGCCAAGGTAAGCCGTGGGAGGGGCCGCATACGAGCCTGCGGCCGTCTGCAGGCGAGTATCCGGCCCGAACCCGCATCCCCAATCCACTCACCCCAAACGTCCCACCCGCCGGCGCGCGATGATCTTGCATACCCAGACGCCCACCGGCCACGCGAGTTCCGCGCCGAGCAACCACGCGCGGGAGACCAGCGCGATGCTCATCGCGACACCCGACGCCGAGGGCCCCAGCAACCGGGCGAGCACATACTCCCGCACACCCAGCCCGCCCGGGAAGATGAAGCTCAGGAAGCCCGCCACCCAGGCCAGCGCATTCCCCGTCACCAGCGGCAGGAGGGGCGCCTGGAGCCCCAACCCGGCTGCCAGCAGCCATAGCCCCGACCCCCAGAGCGCCCACAGCACGAAGTAGCACACCAGGAGCGGCACAGCGGCCGACCACTGGTAGCGGAACTCGGCCGTCGGGCGCTTGAGCAATCGCAGCCCCGCGTTGATCGCCCGCGGGAGCACTGCGGGGTGCAGCACTCCGAACGCCCCGGCGAGCAGGATGACCGCCGCCAGCAGCAGACGCTCCGGCGACAGGATCTGCAGCGCGTACCCCAGGCCGACGATCAGCCCCGTGATCGTGAGCGTGGAGACCTCGATGAACATCGCCAGCGTGGCCTGGCTCTCCGGCACGCCCGCTCTCCCGGCCAGGTACACCTTCCCTACGAGCGTCATGACCTTGCCCGGCACGTACTTCGCGAGCTGCCCCACCGCCTGGCTCTCGATGGCGCCGCCCCAGCTGATCGGCGCCCCGACGAGCCGCAGGGAGAGCCTCCACCCCACAATGAGCAGCCCCTGGCAGGCCAGGCCCACGATGATCGATGCGACGAACAGCGGCGGATCGAGATGCCACTCGATGGCGACGATCTTCGGCCACAGTTCCACCACCGTGCGCCCGATGAAGTAGAAGACGAGCGCGATGACCACGCACTGCAGCCCCAGCGTCAGCCACTTCAGCCTGGTCATCTTCATGTCGGCCCCGCCTGTCCTGCGAGGACGCCCGACGAGGAGAACGTGCTCCGGACGGAGAAGGAGCACGGCGCTGCAGCGAGCGTCAATGACCCGGAGGCGTCTGTGGGCCTGGACATCAAGCGCATCGCGAACCCCGGGGAGGTTCAGGACCTCGCAGCCATCCTGGTGGACTTGCTGAACGCCGGCTTGCCCGCCGCGCCCCACTACCGGCCGGTGTCGGTCGAGGAGCTGGTCCGCAGGGCGGGCAACGACCCGCGCTTCTCAGAGCGGGCACTCCTCGTGGCCTACCAGGACGGCGAGCCGGTCGGATGGTGCCACGTCGAGCCGCCGACCGTCGCCCTGACGGGCGGCAACCTCTACCCCTACGTCGGTGCACATACGGTGTTCCAGCCCGGCCTCCCGCACGTGGCCGCCGGTGAGGGGTATTCGGCGGCGGCGAGCGGCCTCCTCTACGCGGCGTGCCAGGTGCGCGCTCAGCAGGACGCCTCCGGTCTCGAGCTGTTCGCCCCTGCCGAGCACCCCGCCGAGGACGATCTGCGTCTCGCGGGATTCCAGCCCGTGGACGCCTGGGCCACCTACATGGCCCCCCTTGCGGGAGCCAAGGCGGGGCGTGCCCCCGTGCATGTGTCCTCGGTCAAGCGCTCGGAGGTGGAGCGCTTCCCGGCCATCCTGCGGGAGGCGGGGCTCCTGGCGGGGGAGTTCACCCCGGTGGACCTCACCGCCCTGATCGAGTCCGCGGGCGGCTTCGACCCGCAGGGCCTGCTTCTCGCCGAGGCCGCGGGCCGAGTGGTCGGCTATGCCGCCGTGATGATCGACGCGCCCTACGCCGCCGCGACGGGCCGCCGGCGCGCCTGGCTCGGATTCGGGCCCTTCGGGATGGGGGCGCTCCCGGGCCCCGAGCAACCCGAGCGCTCCGCAACGCTCGTAAGCGCCGCCCGCATCTCGGCCTTCTGCCGCGGGGCCACGGAACTGGCCTTCGTGGCGGCCGCCGAGGGCCGTCAGCCCGGGCTCTGGGCCGAGCGCGGCTTCGAGGTCGAGGTGCGCTGGCAGCGCTGGCGCACCGACCTCTAGGCCCATAGGAGGACAGGCATTCTTGCCTGTCCACCGCTGTGACCGCCCTCACAGTGCGCCCCAGATTGACCCCTCCTGCGCAACCCGGGCGCGGCTGTCGGGTATACTCACTAGGGTAGTAGATGGATGGCGGAGCGACAGGGGGCGAGGGGCGTGATCGGCGTAGCGCGGACGACGAGCGTACCGGGGCGGGGCGCGGACCGCGCCTCGATCGGCGCCCTGATCGTCTACGCCGCCGTCGTGGCGGGCATCGTCGCCCTGCCCGTGGTTCGGCGCTTCTACATGCCTCCGTCTCCCCCCGGCAGGTCGTACGGGCTCTTCGGCCCTTACACCAGCGGACCCACGGCCGTCGATGAACTCGTTACTGCGCCGCAGTTCACGACCTCCCAGCCCGAGCGTTCCGCGCACATCTCCCGCACTTGGGAAGTGGTGGGCGGCATCGGCGCCAATGTCGTGACGGTGAACCCCAAGCCCGAGAACGTCAAGGTCGTCCTCGGGCTCGCGCAGGGCACCGTGCTCAGCCAGGGCCGGTTCGGCCGCGAGAGCTTCGGCTCCATGGTCCGCCGCTTCAAGCCCCGCGTCGCGATCAACGGGACCTACTTCAACCTCCGGACGAGCGCCCCCGTCGGCGCGCTGGTGATGGAGGGCCGGCTGATCTATGACGGGTTGTCCAGCGCGGTGCTGACCGTCGGCGAGAATGGCCAGGTCCGCATCGAGTACCACCGCAGCAAGTTCGGCCGCGACTTCCGCTGGGCCGGCACCATCCGCACGGCCATCGGCGCCGGACCGATGCTCTTGCGTAACGGCAGGATTGCGCTGACCCCCTATGACGAGGGGTTCGGCGACCCCTCCATCTTCGCCCTCGCCCGGCGCAGCGCCGTCGGGGTGAACGCCCAGGGCAAGCTACTCCTGGTCACGGTGCACACTCCCGTGACCCTCAACAAGCTGGCCTACATCATGCTGCGCCTCGGCTCCGTGGACGCGATGGCGCTCGACGGCGGCACCTCCAGCGCCCTGTACTCGAATGGCGAGTACATCACCAAGCCCGGCCGCGCCCTCACCAACCTCATCCTCGTCTACGACTGACTCCCCGGCAGGTGATGGCGTGTCGGGTTTGGAAACCCGACCCACGGTGGCCGCAGCCATTGGGACGTCGAGCCCGCTGCTGAGTCTCGTGTATCTTGGGGAACAAGGAGCGAATTCGTGGGGCGGGCATTCTTGCCCGCCAATGGCCCGTGGCGGGCAAGAATGCCCGCCCCACGAGTTTCCCTACTTACACGAGACTCAATAACTGGCCAACTTGTGAACTCGCCAACTCGCCTCACCCTCGGAGGTGTTCGACGTGAAAGACCTTGGCATCTGCGTTCTTGGCGCCGGCGACATGGGCAACGCCCACTTGACTGCCTGGGCGAAGGTCCCGGCGGTCCGCCTGGTGGCGGTCGCCGATGTTGACGAGTCCCGCGCGCAGGCGGCGGGCGAGAAGCACTCGGTCGCGGGCTGGTTCACGGACATCCGCGAAGCCATCGCGCAGGATGGGATCGACGTCGTGTCCGTGTGCCTGCCGACGTGCTTCCATCGCGAGGCGACCGAGGCGGCCCTGCGCGCGGGCAAGGATGTCCTCTGCGAGAAGCCGATCGCGCTCAGCGTCGCCGACGCGCAGGCCATGATCGCCTGCCGCGATGAGACGGGCCGCAAGCTCGGCATCGCCTTCTGCAAGCGCCATCTGGGACAGCTCGCCAAGCTGCGGGAACTCCTCGCCGAGGGCGCGCTCGGCCGGCCCGTGATGTACCGCATGACCGGGGGCATGGAGATCCGCTTCAAGCCCTGGATCATGGCCCGTGACGGCGGCGGTGGGCCGATCATCGACCTGTGCTGCCATTACTTCGACCAGTGGCGCTGGGTCTTCGACGCCGAGCCGGTCCGCGTGATGGCGATGGGGATGACCTTCGCGCAGGGCGCCGCGGAGCTGCCGGGCGTTGATGTGCAGACCGATACTGCCACGTTGTGTGTCGAGTACTCCTCCGGCGATGTCGGCGTCATCTCCCTCTCCTGGGGCCTGCCGCGGGGTACGAGTGCCCCCGGCCCGGAGCAGGTCCTCGGGCCTCTTGGAGTCGTCGCGATTGAGGGCTTCAGGAACCTCAAGCTGACGCGCAAGGGCGGCGAGGAGCGGACCTTCGGGGACTTCGACGCCGACCTCTACGGCCTCCAGGCCTGCGCCTTCGCCCAGGCGGTGCGCGAAGACCGGCCCCCTACAACCGGCGCCGAGGACGGCCTCTCGGCGCTGAAGGTCTCCCTCGCCGTCCTGGAGTCGATCGAGGCCCGTCGCGCGGTCGAGATTGCGTGACCGGGGGAATTCGGGGACATGACCCAATTCGCGTCGTTGGCGAATTGGGATCGTGTCCCCGAATTCCCCACCTCGCACAAGGGAACCCTCGGCCCGTGCCTGCGTTGCCTTACGTTGAGCGTCGCACACACTCGCCGGTGAGGTACCCCTTTGCGCATCGTCCTTAGCCTCGCTCTGGTCGCCGTTGTCCCCGCCGTCTGCGGCGCGGCCCCCTCCACCATCGTCCGCTTCGACTTCGAGGAGCCGACAACCGACTGGTTTGTCTCGGAGAACGACCCGAACACCTCCGGCGTCGCCGTCGTCCCGATGGCGGCTCCGAGCGGCCAGCAGGCGCTCGGGCTGACCGGCACCTTCCCGGGGTCGCTCGGCGTCAGTTACACCCCCTGGCAGGACTGGCGGCCATTCACCACGCTGAAAGTGTGGGTTCAGGTTCCCAAGGGCGCGCCCAAGGACATCGGAATCTACGCCTACCTCAAGGACCGCCAGTACCTCTGGTACCAGACCGGCCTCTTCCGCGATCCCGCGACTGACAAGCCAACTCAGCCCCTCAAGCCCGGCGTGTGGATGTCCACCACCGTCGATCTGTCGCCCGGGTCCAAGGCCTGGAAGGCTGGCGGGCACGAGAAGTCCTGGTACCGTACCCTCTTCTACCCCCGCGAGTTTGGGATCCGCTTCTTCTCCAAGACCGCCTGGCAGGGCACCGTCTACATCGACGACATCTGCCTGATCGCTCCCGGAACGCCTCCCAAGCCGCCTACGCTTGCCGCGCTGAAGCCCACGGCCAGCGCGCAGAGCGTGGCGGTGAATGAGAAGCTCGAACTGACCTTCCCGGTGGACCGGGAGTATGACAACGTCTTCAACCCGCACGAAGTGGACGTGATGGGCCACTTCCGCAGACCCTCCGGCGCCCAGATGGAGGTGCCCGGCTTCTTCTATCAGGACTATCGGCGCACCCAGGATGAGAAGGGTTTCGAGAAGTTGATCCCCGTCGGCGCGCCAACGTGGAAGGTGCGCTTCGCGGCCGTCGAACCCGGCAAGCACGAGTACTACGTCACGCTGAAGGACAATCGTGGCGAGGCGCGGTCACCCGCCGCGACCTTCACGGCCACACCCTCCGCCGACCCGCGGGGGCGCGTGCGCGTGAGCAAGCAGGACCCACGCTACTTCGAGTTCGAGGATGGCAGCTTCTTCTACCCGCAGGGCATCAACATGCGGGACGGCGGCAACCAGGCGGCGCAGCAGAAGGGCACCTACGACTTCGACACGTTCTTCCCGGCCTTTCAACAGGCGGGCCTGCAGTATGTACGGACGTGGATGTGCGCCTGGTGGGCGGGCATCGAGTGGACGGACAAGTACGACTCTCGCTACGACAACCTTGGCCGCTACTGCATGTACAACGCCTGGCGGATGGACCACGCGCTCGACCTGGCCGAACAGGACGACCTGTTCATCGAGCTGACCCTGAACTCCCACGGTCAGCTTCGCCGCGACAAGTTCGATGCCGAGTGGGAGTACAACCCCTACGCGGCGGCCAACGGCGGTCCGTGTGCAACGCCGTCGCTGATCTGGACCAATCCGACCGCCAAGGAGATGTTCCGGCGCCGGTACCGCTACATCGTCGCGCGTTGGGGTTACAGTCAACACATCATGTCATGGGACTTGTGGAACGAGATTGACCTGATCGATGCGTACGGGCAGCTCAGTCCCGACGTCGCCGCGTGGCATGCCGAGATGTCGAAGTACCTGCGCGACATCGACCCCTGGGAGCGCCTGATCACTACACACTACTGCTTGCACTTCATGTGGGATGCGGGCCGGTCCCTCTGGGCGGTGCCGGACATCGACTACCTGCAGGCCGACGCCTACTGGCCCCAGAAGGAGATCGGCGACGACGTCAGCCGCGCCTACGGGTTGCGGGCGGACATCGCCAAGCCCTACATGCTGATCGAGTTCGGGCCCCAGACGTCGCAGATCCCCAGCCTCAGCCGCAGCCAGATCGAGGGCTACTTCCGCATCGGCCTGTGGACGAGCGCAGTCACGCCGATGGCCGCCCCTGCCCACTTCTGGTACAACGACATCTGGCTGCGCGACAGCTACGCGCACCACCATGCGACACTCGCGAAGTTCCTGGGCAACGAGGACCGGCGCGGTGAGGGTTGGACGTGGATCAACCCCGACCCCAAGCAGAACGCCGCTGCGCCCACTACCTCGCCGCCCGAGCTGTTCGTTCACGCGATGAAGTCGCCGAAAGCCACGTACTTCTACGTGCTCAATCTCGACCGCATGCTCGCGGGGGAGGTCGGCCGCAAGCTTCCGCCCATTCAGGGCGCGGCCGTCAGCTTCCAGGGCCTCCCGGACGGCCAGTACGAGGTCGAGTTCTGGGACCCCTACGTGGGCGAGATCGTGGCGACCGCCATTGTCGCGGTCCAAGGCGGCCGCATCCAGGTCCCCCTCCCCGACTTCCTCTCCGACCTCGCCTGCAAGCTGCGCCTCACCGCCTAGCGAGCCGTTGCCGTGCCGTCCGCCGTTCTCCTGACTCCTGACTCCTGGCTCCTGACTCCCGCCGTCCTTTGTGCTATAATCCCCGGCGAGACAACTGTGGAGGCGCGGATCGTGTTTTCTTCGCGGTACTTCCGGCGGGCCGACTTCGTGCTGCTCGGCGCGGCGTTGGCGCTGGTGGCGATCGGCTGCCTGATGATCTTCAGCTGCACCCGCACGGGGCTCGGCGGCAGCACAACCGCACAGTGGGCTCAGGTGAAGATGCAGCTGATCTGGGTTGCGCTGGGGCTCATCGTCTTGTTGGTCACGATGGGCTTCGACTACACGCGACTGACCAGCCTGCACCTACCCCTGTACGCGGGGGCCCTGCTGCTGCTGGCGGTCGTCCTGCTCATGCCGGCGGTGCGGGGCGTGCACCGCTGGATCATTCTCGGGCCGCTCCGTCTGCAGCCGTCGGAACTGGCGCAGATCGCGCTGCTCGTTACGGTCGCTTGCGTCGCCAGCGCCCGCGAGCAGGTCCACGACTTCCTGGCCGTCAGCAAGACGTTCCTGTGGCTTGTCCCGGCCATCGGGTTGATCCTCAAGCAGCCCGACCTGGGCACCCCGATCGTAATCCTCGCCACCTGGTTCGTCGTCATGCTCTTCGCCGGCGCCCGCTGGAGCCATCTGGGCGGCTATGTGGCGGCCCTCCTGCTGCTCTTCTCGGCCGCCTGGTTCTCGGGCGCCATCAAGGACTACCAGAAGGAGCGCCTGCTGGTCTTCCTGCATCCCGAAAGAGACCCGATGGGTGACGGCTACCAGCCCATGAACGCCTTGACCGCGGTCGGCAACGGGGGCTTCTTCGGGCGCGGGTTGTTCAAGGGGCCCCAGACCGGCGGCAACTTCGTTCCGGACCAACACACTGACTTCATCTTCACCGCCGTTGCTGAGGAGTTCGGCTTCGTCGGTGCGATGGTCGTGCTCGTGCTGTTCGGCGTGCTTCTCTGGAGATGTACCGTGGCCATCATCGAGGCCAAGGACCCGCTCGGCCGCCTGATCGCTGCGGGAGTCACTGCGGTAATCGGTCTCCATGTCGTCGTGAACATCGCGATGACGGTGAGCCTCGCGCCGGTCAAAGGCATGCCCCTGCCCCTTGTGAGTTACGGAGGGAGCAGCATGTTGGCGACGATGCTCGCGATCGGCCTGGTCGAGAACGTCTACATGCGCCGCCACAAGATCGCCTTCTGAGGTCGTTGTCGTCCCCCTGGGAGCGCGGGCTTCCAGCCGGCTGCTGTGGCAAGGCGACGTTGCCTTGCCGTTGCCGTCCACCTGGGAGCGCGGGCTTCCAGCCGGCTGCTGTGGCAAGTGGACGTTGCCTTGCCGTTGCCGTCCACCTGGGAGCGCAGGCTTCCAGCCGGCTGCTGTGGCAAGGCGACGTTGCCTTGCCGTTGCCGTTCAGCGATCAATGCAGAGCTTCGAGAGATGACCGACAAACCCACGAAAACCACGGTGATCGGCTGGCAGGGCTGCACGATCACCGTGCCTGAGGACTGGACGATCGGCGCCATCGGCGGTGATCACACTGAGGGCTACCTCCGCATCGACGGGCCGGACATGCCCCGCGTCGAAGTGAAGTTCTTCGAGCGCAAGGGGCCCGTGTCGATCGAGGAGGTCGTCGGCAGCTACCTGCGGGAGATGCAGAAGAAGCGGCGTCGCCGGGATCCCGAGGTGAAGACGAAGCGCGACACCCGCCTCTTGGGCCGGCGCCGGGGCGGGCGCGCGCAGTTGGAGACGTTCCACTGGACCGATGGCGAGCGGCAGGCGCACGGCGCGGCGTGGCAGTGCGCGCACTGCGAGCGCACCGCCATCGTGCAGGTGCTCGGCCCGGAGGGCAAGCCGTTGGAGGACCTCGCGCGGGAGCTGATCCTCTCGGTCTCGGACCACCCCCAGGACGGCTGGGTGACGTGGGCGACCTACGGCCTGCAGTGCGAGGTGCCCGAGGAGTTCCGGCTGGACGGGCAGAAGCTGATGGCGGGGCTGCTGGACCTCAGCTTCAAGCTGGAGACCGAGTCCATCAGCATCATGCGGTGGGGGATGGCGGATGTCGCGCTCGGCGACAAGGACCTGAAGACCTGGGCGCAGAAGGAGCTGGCCGGCCGGCTGAAGGGCTGGGACTGCACCTACGAGGAGCTGGAGTTCAACGGCCATCCCGCCATCGCCGTCTCGGGGGAGCCGAGCGGAATGCAGGCGCGGGTGCGGCGCTTCGTCCTGCACTGCATGCGCAAGCCCTACGGCAGCAACGTGCGCGTGTTGCTCTGGCACTGCCAGCCGGACAAGAAGCTGTTCTGCGTTCAGTGCATCGTGGATGACAGCCGGCTGGAACTGCCGGCCGAAGTCTGTCGCCGTCTGGTCTGCCACACCTAACCGCCGACTCACCATGTAGGGGCGCGATTCATCGCGCCCATGTGTAGGGGCGCCATTCATGGCGCCCGCGCCGTGCCTTCCGCACCCATGGTCCGTCACCCATGACCTCACGAACTGCCCTCGCGCTCTGCGCCGCCCTTGCTATGGCCGCCGTTGCCGGGTCGGCGGCGCAAGGCCAGGAGGCTCCCGCCGAAGCGGCGGCCCGGCTCACGCGTTCGGCGGCGGAGCTGGTCCAGCAGAAGAAGTATGACGAGGCGCTGAACCTCCTCCGTCAGGCCCAGGAGACCGCGCCGACATACGCTCCCGCGCAGGAATGGCTCGCCCACGTCTACGAGGTGACCGGGGACAAGGCCCAGGCGCTCAACCACGTGGCTGCTTTGCTGGCGCTCCAGCCGCGCAGCGAGTACGGCCTCGCGGCAGCCAAGCGTCTGTTCCTCAGGCCGCCCTTTCCCCGCCGCCTGAACCGGGGGCTGCTGGCGGTCAGCCCCGTCGCCTTCACCGTGGACCAGGGATGCGCGCTGACGGACGAGCGGGTCCCCGCCTTCCCCGCCCGGCTGGCGCTCTGCTACACCACGTCCGCGAAGTACCCCGAGGACGGCGCCGACGGCGGCCCGATCGTCGAACGCCGCCTCCCCGGACCGGGCAACCAGCCTGCCCAGTTCAACCGCGTCGTCTACGGCTACCGCGAGGACCCTGAGGCCGGCGACTTCCGCCTCGCCGTGATCGCGTACTACCCGTCCGAGCTGCTCTCGGGCACCGAGATCGATCTCGGCCCCACGGCCCAGCGCCTCGTGCACCTCATGCTCCGCTTCCGCACGTATGCCGAGGGCTACCTGGGTCTGCCGCCGCAGGGCGACGCCGAGGGGCTGAACCGCCTGTGGCTCTGCACCAACGGCCCCAACGGCGCCGAACGCAGCGAGAGCGACATCCTCTTCTACCAGGCCCTCAGCCCGGATCGCTCGGCGCTGGAGTGGCTCAGGCAGCTGGCTCACGAGTCCGGCCACCTGCTCTTGCCGACCGTCGGCGGGTTCGCCGCGACGGAGATGTGGGGCAGCGGCGAGGTCGGCGAGCGCCTGTTCGTGCACTGGCTGGCTCAGGAGGCCGGCGGTTGGAGCGGCGCCGGCTGGCCCTCGGACGCCGCGGTCGCCCGCCTGGACGGCCTCTGGCCCGGCTGCGGCGCCGCCGCCGAGGACTACCTCGCAGCCTCCGGGCGCGCGCCGCTGGGGGTCTGGGCCGGCGACGGGCCGGAGTCCGAACTCATCATGGGCACCGACGAGCGGGCCATGCGCTACTACGTGGGCTTCGCTCTCTACATCCTCGCCGCGCACGGGTCGAGCGGCCTGCGCGACGTGGTGAAGACCTGCACCGGGACCACGGTCGCCGACTTCGTCTACGCCTATCGCCAGACCGTGACCGCGCGCGCCAAGGCCGGCCCGCTCACGCTGGGCAGCGGGTGCCTCAACCCGGCGGAGAGCAAGCTGACGCGGCCGCCCTCGGCCGCGAACCTCGCGCCCCAGTCCATCACCCTCGCGGCGGGAGACACAGTCGCCTACCCAGTGTTCCTGCCTAAGGGGACTTGGCGGCTGACCTTGGGCATCCCCGACGCCGGGGCGAAGATCCTCGTCTCCTTCGATGGCAGCGCCGATGCGCAGGTCGAGATCACACCCAAGTGCGAGCCGGTCCTCATCGGGCCGCTGACCGAGGGCTGGCACAAGCTCAGACTGCGTACGCCCGCCGACCAGCCGCCGGTCCGCCTCGAGGGGCTCACCTTCAGCGAGGGCCCCGCCGCATAGAGGCACCCGTTCGTCGGACACGTTGTCGGACCAACCCCAGAAGGAGCAGTCAGGAATGAGAACGTCAGCGTGGATTGGGATCGTCGTACTCGTCGTGCTATGCCTCGCCCTGTGCGGCTGCCCGAAGCCCGTGAAGCAGGCTGCAGAGGTCGCTCGTACCGCGCAGGACGCCCAGGACGGCAACTACACCGTCAAGGGCGAGAAGGGCGAGGAAATCAAGGTCGAGACGAAGGGCGAGGGTGAGAGCGGCTCTGTAACGGTCACCGGCCCCGATGGGGCGACCAAGAGCGAGTTCGGTGAGCAGGCCGTCAAGCAGGAAGACGTCGGCATCGACTTCTACCCCGGCGCCACCGTACAGGGCGGAGGCAAGGTCACCGGCGGGGAGAAGGGCGGCTCCTGGGCGGCCGTCGGCCTCGAGACCAAGGACCCCTTCGACAAGGTCGCCTCTTGGTACAAGGACAAGTACGGCAAGGGCAACACGGTCATCGAGAGCCCTGGCAGCCTGATGATCACCCTCAACGCAGGCGAGAACAAGGGCAAGATCATCATGGTGGCCGAAGACAAGGACAAGGGCATCACCACGATCGGGATCCACAGCGGCGAGGGCGGGTAGCCCCTCCCCGCGCCCGAATCGAAAGCGAGGCAAGCCCCCGTGCCGAAGGCGGCGAACGGGGGCCTGTTCCTGCTTCCGGCGGCAGCAAGGTGAACGATAGCCCAGACCCCCGCAACAAGCTCAACGACCTCTCCAACCGCGAGTGGCTCAGGGCGACCAAGAGCTTCTGGGTGACTGCCATCGGCCGTGAGCCGACCGAGTTGGATGCCCGGGCCTGGGAGGAGTTCGTCGCATGGCTCAGAGAGCGCCGCGGGGATGAGGCGACCGAGGAAGTTCTCGAACAGATCATCCCCAGCTTCGTCTTCAGCCGCACGCCGCCTCGCAGCAAGCTGAAGAGCCAACACCCCGCCACGTTTTCCGAGCTGGATGTCGCGCGCCTGATGTGCCTCTTCACGAAGCGCGGCGGCCGCGTGCTCGACCCTTTCGTCGGCACCGGATCGACCCTGATTGCGTGCGCCCGGGAAGGGCGCGTCGGCGTCGGCATCGAGCTGTCGCCCGAGTGGACCGAGGTCGCCCGCACCCGGCTGCAGGAGGAGGGCGGTTTCCTTGCGGGGGACCAGCGACTTATCGAGGCCGACGCGCGAGACGCCCTCCCCAAGCTGCCGCCCGAGTCCTTCGACCTCCTCCTGACCAGCCCGCCCTACTGGAGCATGTTGCGCAAGAAGCCCGGCCTCAAGGCGAAGACCGAGCGCGTCACCAAGGGCCTCGCGACCCATTACAGCGAATCAGCGGGTGATCTGGGGAACATCGAGGGGTACGATGACTTCCTGGAGACCCTCGGATCGATCTTCGCCCTCGCCCTGCCCGCCCTCAAGCCCGGCGCCCATGCCTGCGTGATTGTCTCCGACTTCCGCCACGGAAGCCGCTTCGTCCTCCACCACGCGGACGTCGCCCGGGTCCTCGAGGACTCAGGCTACCCCCTCAAGGGCGTTACCGTCCTCGCCCAGGACAACAAGAACCTCTACCCCTTCGGCGTCCCCCACCGCTTCATCTCCAACATTCACCACCAGTATGTCCTCGTGCACCAGAAGACCGGCTAGCCGTGTGGGAGGGGCTTCAGCCCCGACTGTTCGCCCCTTGGGGCTGAAGCCCCTCCCACAGTGCCAGCAGCGGCGGCCGTCACGTCCGCTGGGTGTACTTGGGGAGGCGGCCGTGGCGGCGGACGTAGAGCCTGTGGAGTTCCTCTTCGGCGGCGGCAGGGCGGTCGGTGAGGGCCCAGCGGACGAGCAGCTTGGTCGTGTCCTCGCCCGCAAGGATGGCCTTGTGGACCGGGTGGTTGCCATGACCCATCACCAGTTGATGCTTGACCCGCGCACGGAGGTCGGCTGCCCGACCAATCGTCAGCCGCTCGATGTGGGGTTCCCGGATAACCTCGTAGACCCCCGGCCTGCCGATCGGCACGCGAGGGCCGGTGCGCTGCCTTTCATCCTGGAGGAGGTCGTTCCAGGGCACCCACCGGGACCATGCGAGCACGATGGGCGGTATCTCCAGAGCCTGGACCTGGGCGGCGGGGGTACCGTCATCCGGGTCCGTCTCCACGCGCAAAGGTCGCGGCAGCCCTCTCGCCCTGGGGAACCTGGGCCGCACGCCGCCCTGCTGCGCCTGGGCCTGGGCGCTCCGGGTCCGGGCCGGCCGGTTGGCCTCCGGGCTGGCTGAGACGGGGAAGCCCATGCGCAGGAAGACGCGTCGCGCCCGGTCAGAGTCGACCTCCTTGCGCCCTACGTCGAACGCGACAGCGAAGGCCTGCCTGACCGGGTACCGGACGCCGTTGACCTCGACGGCGTGGACGTTGATCCGGTCGGGCGTCACCTTCCGCAAGGCGTTCTCCACCTGCAGCTTCGTACGGCAGAGACGTTGTCCGTTGAGCGTGAACTCGTACGGGTGCTCCATGGGTCCCCCCGGGGAAGACGACGGCAACAGGAAGGCCCGCGCCTCACCTGTAGGTTGACCGTTGCGACCACACTCACCTTGTTCTCAGGTCGCGCCGCCCCCCAACGCCGTCGTCGGGGACAAGAGGGGCCTCCCGTGTCGCCGAAGAACGGGCCGGTAGACCTCAAGGGGGCCTTCAGGTGCGCGGCGCCTGCCGGATGGCCACGGCCGTCCTTCGCCGGCGACACCGCAGGCAAGGTGCGCACCCGGTGGACTGTGAGGCGGACGTGGTTGCCGCCCAGGACCGACGCCCGGTTGGTGTGGGCGTTTGAAGGTGACACGATGCAGCCAACGGACCTTCCACCCGACGAGTTCGCTGCGCGCCGAGTTCGAGTCTTCGAACGGATCGGGGACGCTTCGGCCCTGTTGCAGGGCGCCGGACCGGTGCGCGCCTTCGATCGGTTCCGGCAGTCGAACGAGTTCCATTACCTCAGCGGGGTCGAGGAGCCCCAGGCGTACGTGTTGCTCGATGGCAGCACGCGGGAGACGACGCTCTTCCTGCCTCGCCGGGAGGCCGGCCAGGCCAGCCACGACGAGCCGACGCTGTCTACCCTCGAAGACAGCGCGGTTCGCGAGCTGACGGGCGTAGAGCACGTGTGTGCTTGGGGAGAGCTTGACGGGAAGCTGGCCTCGACCCGGGTGCTCTACGTCCCGCACCAGCCAGCCGAGGGCCGCCTGGCCAGCCGCGACGTGCTCCTCGGCGGCGCGAAGCTCGCGGCGATGGACCCCTACGAATCGGCGCTGGGCCGCGAGTCGCACTTCATCGGCCTGCTGCGCGCTCGACACCCGCAGATCGAGATCCCCGACCTCTCCCCGATCCTGGACGAGCTGCGACTCGTGAAGAGCGCCCGTGAGGTGGAGCTGATCCGCCGCGCCGCGCAGTTGTGTGGCCTGGGGGTGATGGAGGCCATGCGCTCGACGCGCCCGGGCGTCATGGAGTACCAACTCGGCGCCGTGGCCGACCTCATCTTCCTGGCGGGCGGTGCGGGCGGGTCGGGGTATCGCGCCATCATCGCCGGCGGCGAGAACATCTGGTACCCTCACTATTTCACCAACGATCGCCCGCTGCGCGACGGCGACCTGGTGTTGATGGACTATGCGCCGGACTACGGCTACTACACCTGCGACATCGGGCGCATGTGGCCCGTGAACGGCCGGTACAGCGACCTGCAGCGTGAGCTGTACGGCTTCATGGTGGCCTACCACCAGGCCCTGCTGCAACGTCTCCGCCCCGGTGTGACCGCCGCGCACGTCATGGACGAAGCCGCGCAGGAGATGGCCGATGTGGTCGCCGCCACTCGCTTCTCCAAGCCGGTCTACGAGGCCGCCGCGCGCCGGACGCTCGAGTTCCGCGGCCACCTGTCCCATCCGGTCGGTATGGCGGTTCACGATGTCGGGAACTACCACGCCGCGCCGCTCGTGCCGGGCCTGACCTTCACGGTTGACCCGCAGATGTGGGTCCCCGAGGAGCGCCTGTACATCCGCTGCGAGGACACCGTCGCCATCACCGACGGGGGGATGGAGAACCTGACGGGCTTCGTCCCACTCGAGCTGGACGCGACCGAGACCCTCATGCGCGAGGACGGTCTGCTCGACCGACTGCCGTCGGCGGTGCTGCACCCGAGTCCGCAGCCAACGTAGGAGACAGCGGCTCAGGTCCGCTTCCCGAGGTGCTGGGCCGATGGCACGGCAGCGATTCCGCCGAGGGCCGTGCATCGCAGCTCGCGCGGCATCATCTGCCCCACGGCGAGCACGGCGTCGATGGTCTCATCGAGGGGGATGGGGTTCTCGTAGCCGCCGAGGATGAGGTCGGCACAGACGAAGGCGCTCGACGCGGCCACAGCGTTCCGGGTGTGACAGGGAATCTCGCACCCGCCCTGAACGGGGTCGCAGACGAGTCCCATGCAGTTGTGGAAGGCGATGGCCGCCGCGTCGATCGCCTGCTGAGGTGCGCCCCCGGCCGCCTCGACCAGCGCGGCCGCTGCCATCGCTCCGGCAGCCCCGATCTCGACCTGGCAGCCCGCCGTCTCGGCGGCGAACGTTGCTCGTCTCGCTACCACGAGCCCGACAGCGGACGCGGCGAAGAGCGCCAGGGCGATTCGCTCGTCCGCGAGCCCCAGCTCCTCGGCCACCGTCATCAGAGCCCCCGGGATCGTGCCCGCTGAACCGCCCGTCGGCGCGGCACACACGACGCCCCGGCTGTTGCTGACATGCATCACCGCCATCGCCCTGGCGGCCGCCCGGGTGTGCGGTCCTCCCAGCAGAAGCCTGCCCTCCCCCTCGGCCTGCATGATCCCGGCCGCCGACGGGTTCAGCAGGTTCAGGCGCAGCTCGCTTCCGGCCAGGCCCTCCTCGACCGAGCCGCGCATCACTCCCCAACGCGCCTCGATCTCGGCCAGGGCTTCCTCTTCGGTGAGACCCAGCAGCCGGCACTCGTAGTCGAGGGTCACCTGTCCCAAAGACACTCCGCGTTCCTCCGCCAGCGCAACTGCCTCGATTGCGCTGACAAAGAGCGCGCTGCCGTGCGGGACGAAGAAGACCGGCGGCACCGACCAGACGCGCTCGACGCCGGGGATGCTCACCAGCGCCTCGCGTGCGGACGAAGCCAGAGGCGCGGTGCGGTGCGCGCAAGCGAGGCGCAGATCGCCCCGCGTCTCGAAGTGCACCCCCTCGGCCGACCGGCCATCAGCCGCAAGGAGCCGCGAGACTTCGCCCTCGGCCTCTCTTCGGCACTCAACCAGCACCTCGTGCCACTTGCCCGTGATTCGCACCGGCCACTCATCCAGTCGGCTGACGACGATCGCTCCCCCGCCGACCGAAGCCGCCGCGCACTGCAGCCGCTCCCCGGACGCGGTGGCCATGTCGATCTCGACGTGGTTGGGGTGATCCGCATCGGGCAGAGGGCGGACCTCGAAGCGCACAGTAACGCCCGCCTGCTCCGCCAAGTGAAGGGCCTCGTGGTACTCACCGGCTGTCATCGGGATTCCGAGCAGCCCCGCGGCGAAAGCCAGGTCCGCGCCGCAGACGCGGTACGTCGGTGCGTAGGAGCCCTCGGGATCGAAGGTGAAGGTCACAGAGCGCGGTGCGTCCCCCAGGAGCGACCGCGCGAGCGTCGCGATCCGGTGAGCGCCGGCGTTGTGCGAGCTGGAGGGACCCCGCATGACCGGGCCGATGACCTCATTGAAGACGCTGACGGCCTCCATGGTTCCTCCTGGCGGACGCCCGTTGTCCGGCGCCCGCCCTTCCTCAGCCGCCTCTCGCCGCCCTTTTCAGCGCCGCCGGAGGTCCTGGGGCGGCAGTTCTCGAAGCGAGGCGCACGCTATCGAGGGAGTGGTAACATGAGCGAGCACAGGCTTCTGTACCTGTCGAGGGAGGACGTGGTCAGCATTGGCCTCCCGATGTCCGACGTGATCGCCGGCGTCGAGGCTGCCTTCCGCGAGAAGGGGGAGGGCCGAACGGAGATGCCCCCGAAGCCGGGCATTCATCCCGGCGGCGGCGACAACTTCATCCACGCCATGCCGGCCTACATCCCGGGGCTGCGCTCCGCCGGGCTCAAGTGGGTCAGCGGGTTCCCGGGGAACGCCGACCGAGGACTTCCGTACATCTCGGGCCTCCTCATCCTCAACGATGTTGACACCGGCCTCCCGCTCGCGGTGATGGACTGCACGTGGATCACCGCGATGCGGACGGGGGCCGCCACCGCCGTCGCGGCTCGGCGGCTGGCCCGGCCTGAGTCGTCCGTCCTTGGAGTCCTGGGATGCGGAGTGCAGGGGCGCAGCAACCTGGAGGCACTCAAAGTGGTGCTCCCGATCGCGCACGTTCAGGCCTACGATACGGCCCCCGGCGTGGCGGCGGAGTACGCCGCCGAGGTCAGCGACAGGTTCGGCGTCACGGTCTCGGTGGTCTCCTCTCCGCGAGAGGCCGTGAGCGGCTGTGACGTGGTTGTCACAGCCGGCCCGATCCAGAAGCACCCGCATCGGACCATCCAGGCGGGATGGCTGGACGCCGGGGCCTTCGCCTCACTCGTGGACTACGACTCGTACTTCGACCCCGCGGCCTTGCATGAGGCCGACAAGTTCTGCACGGACGACGTGCCCCAGTTGCGCCTGGCCCAGACCGCGGGCTACTTCGCGGACATCCCGCCCATCTACGCGGACCTGGGCGAGCTGGTTGCCGGCCGAAAGCCCGGCCGCGAGCGGCCGGAGGAGCGCACCATCACCGCCAACTTGGGGCTTGCCATCGACGACATGGCCGTCGCCCCGGTGCTGTACGGGAGGGCACTGGACAGCGGCATCGGGACCTGGCTCCCTCTGTGACGGCGAGCCGCAAGGGCAGCCAAGGAGGCGTTTGCCATACGTCCCCATCGAGGGCTAGCCCGTCGCCTCTCACGCCAGCGCGAGGATGTCCATGGCGGCGGCGCAGATCCAGTGGACGATCCAGCAGCCGACGGTGGAGCGGCTGCGGTAGGCAGTGACCCCGAGCGCGAGGCCCGCGATGACCGAGCCCCAGACCTCGGCTTCGGGCTTGCGGAAGTGCATCATCACGAAGGGAACGGTCTGGATGGCGATGGCCGCCGGGCCGAACTGCTTCGCCAGCCCGCGCAGCAGAAACCCCCGAAAAAAGAACTCCCATGAGAGGAAGTAGGCCCCGTAGGCCAGCTCCCAGGGGATCAACAGGATCGGGCGCTCGCGCGCGAGGGCGAACATGGGGTAGAACTCGCGGAACGCGACGGTGCGCGAGGCGATGGCGATGACGGGGAGGACGATGGCGAGATACACCGCCGCGTGCTTCCCCCACAGGCGCCAGTCACCGAGGGTCAGGCCGTAGTCGGTCACCTTCTCGCGCAGGCCGAAGCGGATGACGAGCACGGGGATGAGCAGCAGGCAGATGAGGTTCAGGCCGATCCAGCCGAACTGCCACCACTGATACTGCACCAGCTTCACGCGGTACGCGAAGTCGGGGTGGAACCACACAACGAGCAGCATCAGGATCGCGCAGACGCTCACGATCCCCGCCCCGCCCTTCAGCGAGTCGAAGAGGAGGCGGAAGGAGGCCTGGACTTCGGAGGACGGAGAGGGAGTGGGTTCGTTGGACATGGTTTCGAGTTTCGGGTTTCGAGTCTCGGGTTGAGCGGCAGGGACCCGAGTCGCACGCGGCTGCAGCACCGCACGTCGTGCAACTCGGAACCGGCAACCCGAAACGCGCAACGTTCCGTCAATCGTCCATCGACCAGCACTGCAGGCCGGTGAAGTCGAAGGTGAAGTCCAGGATGCGGCCGCCGGCGGCGTCGAGGGCGCGGCGGACGGAGCCCTCGCGGTCGGGGCCGGCCAGGAACAGCAGGCAGCCGCCGCCGCCCGCGCCACAGATCTTCGCAGCTACCGCGCCCGCCGAGCGTGCGACCTGCGCGAGATCGGCCATCTGGTCGGTGAGCACGCCGGGCGCGAGCTTCGCGCGAGCCTCGTACTCCTCGTTCAGGAGGTCGGCGAAGCGGCGCATGTCATGTCCCCGGAGCGCGCGGGCGCCCTCCTGAGCGACGCGCTTCACGGTGTGGAGGCTCTCGGTCACGGTGGGCTCTCCGCTCTCATAGGCGGCGATCATCCTCGCGTTCGTATCGCCGGAGAGGCGCGACTGACCCGAGTAGCAGAGCACCAGGTGTTTCTCCAGGTCGGCCACCAGCGCCGGGCTCACCTCGATGCGCTCCACCGATACATGGTCGCCGTGGAACTCCATGTAGTTGATCCCGCCGACGGCGGCGGCGTACTGATCCTGTTTGCCGCCGACGATGCCCATTTCGTCTTCGAGGCCGCAGGCCATCTCGGCGAGTTCGTAGCGGCTGAGGCGGTCCCTGGGGTCGCCGATCAAGGCGCGGCGGTGCTCGAGGAGGGCAAGGAGAGCGACGCCGACGGAGGCGGAGGAGCCGGTGCCCGAGCCCGGCGGGGCGTCCGTACGGACCTTGATCGAGACGCCGGCGTCGACTCCAAAGCGCTTGATGGCGAGCGTGAGGAGTTGGAGGCTGCTGCGCTGCTCGATCTCCTTGATGTCTCTGGCCTCGACGTATTCCCGCAGATCATCGGAGTCGATGCGGAGGCCGTTCGGTTGCTCCTGCAGCGTGCAGTAGGCGTACCGCGCGATGGCGCCGCTCAACACCGCGCCGACCTCGCGGTCCCGGAAGGCCTTCAGGTCGGTCGTGCCGCCGGCGAAGTCGATGCGCACGGGCGCTCGGCTGCGTAACACCATGTTGTGCCCCTCCAGGGCCCCCGGTTCGGCGTTCGGGGTTCAGGGTTCGGGGTTCCGGCCACGTCACGCAGGTCGTGAACTGCCAACGCCGAACCCCGAACGCCGAACCGCCATAGCCGTTACACCGTCGGGCCGATGCGATGGATCGCGAACTCGCGGTGGCCGTTACGCTCGGCGGCGGTCAGTTCGCCGGAGGCCACGCGGACGATGAGTTCCAGCAGCTGCGCGCCGACCTCGTTCACGGGCGTGCCGTGGCTGAGGATCACACCCGCATCAAGGTCCATGTCGTCGGTCATGCGCTCATACAACGCGGTCGTCGTGGACACCTTTACCACAGGAGCGACCGACGAGCCAATGGGGCTGCCTCGGCCGGTGCTGAAGGCGACCACCTGGGCGCCGCCGGCGAGCATCCCCGTGATCTGCTCCACATCCTGGCCGGGCGTGTCCATCAGGACCAGGCCTCGACGGGTGGGCCGGGCCCCATACTCGACCACCTCTTGCACAACACTCGTGCCCCCCTTGTGGATGCAGCCGAGGGACTTCTCCTCCAGCGTCGTGATCCCGCCGCGCATGTTGCCAGGGGTCGGGTTGCCCCCGCGAATGTCGGCGCCGTAGTCGATCACGCGCTGCTCCATGCGCCGCACGACGCGCAAGACGTCCTCCGCCACCTCGGCGTCCCGTGCGCGCTGGGCGAGGAGGTGCTCGGCGCCGATGAGTTCAGTCGTCTCCGCCAGGATCACCGTGCCGCCGGCTTCCACGAGGAGGTCAGCGGCGGCGCCCATCGCCGGGTTGGCGGTGACCCCGGACCACCCATCGGAGCCGCCGCACTCGGTGGCGAGCATGAGGTCGGAAAGCGGGAACTCCTCGCGCGGCTGGCGAGAGGCCTCGGCGACCATCTCCCGCGCGTATTCGACGCCGAGAGCCACCGACTTGCGCGTGCCGCCGACGTCCTGGATGTCGAAGGCCTTCACGGGCTTGCCCGAGGGCTGGATCGCCTCCAGAAGCTCGCTCGAGGGCACGGCCTCGCAGCCCAGGCCGATCGCGACGACGCCGAAGACATTGGGGTTACAGCCAAGCCCCGCGAGGACCTGCGCGGTCAGGTCACGATCGGGCCCGATCTGCGAGCAGCCGACCTGATTCTCCGCGCAGACGGCCCCGGGGACGGCGTCGGCGACCTGCCGAGCCACATCGGTCGAGCACACCACCGAGGGCAGGATCAGGACATGGTTGCGGACCCCCGGCAGGCCTGTCGCCCGTCGGAAGCCGAGGAAGCTACAGCTCAAGGAACGGGTCCTTCCACGGCGAGACGACCTCGCCGATGACGGATTGCAGCTGCTCCAACGTAATCGCCCCCTGGCGCAGCAGGCGCGGAGGGGACTTGGTGAGGTCGATGACGGTCGAGGGTACCCCGCTCGCCGGGACTTCCAGGTCGATGAGCACGTCCAGCCAGGGCCCGAGTGTGCGGAGCACGTCCTCGGCGCTGATCGTGCTCTCCTCACCAGACAGGTTCGCGCTCGTGACAGCCATCGGGCCCGACATCTCCGACAGAAGCACCCTAGCCAGCATCAGGTCCGGCTCGCGGACGCCGACCGTGTCGCCTCCGGCGACCGCCTCGGGGCAGATCCGGTTGGAGCGAGGCACGACAATGGTCAAGGCTCCCGGCCAGAACTCCCTGGCGAGTGCCAGCGCGGCATCCGGAGGCGCGGGCGGAGGGCAGCACTGAAGGAGACCGGTCGGGCCTCCGGTCAGCACGGGCAGGGGTTTCGTGGGGGGGCGGCGTTTGGCCTCGAAGAGACGGAGGACCGCCTCCGGGTTGCCGGCGTCACAGCCGACGCCATAGACCGTATCCGTAGGGAACGCGATCAGGCCGCCGCGCTCGAAGGCCTTCCGGCAGACCTCCTGCTCGGCGTCCGAGAGATAGACCACGCTCCCGGGCCGCATGATGATCGGCCCGCCGCTTTCACCGGGACTGTGCGATGACGACTCGGTCGATGCCACTGAGGTCCTTCAGGATGCGAGTGTCGAAGGTCGGCCAGGCGGTTGCGCACAGGTCCCGGACAGTTGCCGCCTGTCCGAGGCCGACCTCCAACGCGACCAGACGCACGTTCGGGAGGTACCGCGCGCATTCCGGGATCAGCCGCTCGTAGACGCCCGTCCCGGCCTCCCCCTCGCCCAGCCACGCAGGCTTCGGCTCGTGCGCGGCGACCTCGGGAGGCAACGCAGCCACGTCCCGCAGAGCCACGTAGGGCGGGTTCGACACCACGCACGTGATCTCCTCGGTGAGGCCTGCGGCGAGGACGGGGTCGAGGTCCGGGCCTTCAGCAAACCGGACGCGGTCGGGGAGGCCGAGCGCCTCGGCGTTCTCGCGCGCAAGGGCCAAGGCGTCTGACGAGATGTCCGTGAGGATGACCCGAGCCTCGGGTAGGAGTGCGGCAAGGGAAAGGCCGATGGCGCCGGTGCCAGCGCCGAGGTCGAGGATGGCCGTTGTGGGGGCGGACCCATGATTGTGTTGACAAAGGCGGTGTCGGGATTGGCATCCCGACCTACGAGCCACGTAGACGGTGTAGGAAGAGTGCTTCTCCTCGACGGAGTGGTTTCCCAACAAAATCCCATGTGTTCGCCCATGTCCGGCCGTTGTAGGGGCGGACACGTGATTGTGTTGAGAAAGGCAGTGTCGGGACTGGAATCCCGACCTACGAGACACGTGCGGCCCGCAGGAGAGGCGTCCTTCCTCGACAGAGCCCTTCTTCAACACAATCCCGTGCGTCCGCCCCGGCCCGGCCGAGGAGGGGCGGACACGTGGGTCCGCCCCTACAACGGCATTGACCAAGACCTCGGTCTCGGGGCGGGGGACGAGGGCGCGTTCGTCGCAGCGAAAGCGGAGCCCCATGAACTCGGTGTAGCCGGTCACGTAGGCGAGGGGGCGGCGAGAGGCGCGTTCGGCAGCGAGGGCCGAGAAACGGGCACGAACGGCTGTGTCCAGAGGGCTGCGCAGGAGCAGGTCGAGGCGCGTCAGGGGGACGTCGAGTGCGTGAGCGAGGAGGATGCGGGCGTCCGTGAGGGGGCTGTCCACTCCCGCGGCCTGGAGTCGGGCGACGGCCTCGTTCAGGGCATCGCGCACCGACGGGGCGTGGGTCATTGCCGTCACCACCAGATCGCGATCCGCGATACCAAGCCCAGGGCGCCATGAATGGCGCCCCTACACGGTCGGGCGCGATGAATCGCGCCCCTACGTGGGGACGGCTGGGACGGGAACCGCGGGTTCCCATTCAGCGGGCGGTCGAGTCGCCGACGGCGGCCTCGGCGAGCCGGCGCTCGTAGTCGGCCTTGGCCAGCGCGTCCAGCAGTTCGTCGATGTTCCCCTGCAGGAGCGAGGGCAGGTTGTGCAGCGTCAGGCCGATCCGATGGTCCGTCAACCGATCCTGCGGCCAGTTGTAGGTTCGAAGCTTGTCGGAGCGGTCGCCGGACTTGACGTGCTGGCGGCGGGCAGCGGCCTCCTCCTCGCGGCGGGTCGCGAGCTGCAGGTCCAGGAGCTTGGAGCGAAGGATGCGGAAGGCCTGCTCGCGGTTCTGGTGCTGAGAGCGCTCGTTCTGGCAGGAGACGACGAGGCCGCTGGGCTTGTGGCGGACGCGGACGGCAGTGTCGTTCTTCTGGACGTGCTGGCCGCCGGCGCCGGAGGCGCCGAAGGTCTGCACTTCGCAGTCGGCGGGATCGATCCGGACATCGACCTCCTCGGCCTCGGGGAGGACGGCGACCGTCGCGGCCGAGGTGTGGATGCGCCCCTGGGACTCCGTGACCGGCACGCGCTGGACGCGGTGCACGCCGCTCTCGCTCTTCAGCCGGCCGTAGGCGCCCTTGCCATTGACCGCCAGGACGACCTCCTTGTAGCCGCCCATGCCGCTGGGGCTGCTGTCGAGCACCTCCGGCTTCCACCTCATCCGCTCGGCATAGGCGCTGTACATGCCGAGCAGGTCGGCCGCGAAAAGCGCCGCTTCCTCGCCGCCCGTGCCCGCGCGAATCTCGACGATGCAGTGCTTCTCATCGGCCTCGTCCTTGGGCACGAGGATGGCGAGCACGGCGGCCTCGGCGGTCTGGGCGCGCTGTTGGGCGCTCTCAAGCTCCTCCTGGTAGAACTCGCGCTCCTCGTCGTCGGCGGCGTCCGCCAGGCCCTTCTCAGCCTCCTCGGCGTCGGCGAGAGCCGCCCGGTAGGCGCGGACGTGCTCGACCGCCGTCGCCAACTCCGAGTGGCGGATGCTCGTGTCACGGAAGAGGTGCTGGTCGCCAATGACGGCCGGATCGGCCAGCCGGCGCTCCAGCTCGTGGTACTCCTCCTCAATGGCATCCAGGGCGGCGACGTCGATCAACGGAGCGTCTCCTGTCTCGGGTCTCTGGTCTCACGTCTCGCGTCTGCAGTTCGTGGTCCGTGGTCTGCAGTCTGCGGTCTGCAGTCTGAGAGCGTGTATGAAAAGCACGGCCTGGGGCGTGATGAATCACGCCCCTACACTCGGGCACGATGAATCGTGCCCCTACACAACGGCGATTTACGGTCGTTTGTGACGTAGGGGCGCGATTCATCGCGCCCAGTCATGTAGGGGCGCCATTCATGGCGCCCGGCCACCCTTCTCATACGCGCTCTGAGGTCCGCCGTCTCAGGTCCGAGGACTTGCCGGCTCGAACTCGGCCGGTGCGGGCCAGGAGGCCGGAAGCGACACCTCGGGTGCGACGGCGGCCAGGGCGTACATCGCCACCTGGATCATGGGCGCTTCGGGCTCGCGGGTCGTCAGGCGCTGCAGGAGCAGGCCCGGCGCGGACACGGCTCGCACGATGGGTGAGTTCCGGTGCTTCCCCGCGAACCGGGTCGCCTCGAAAGCCAGAGCCGCCACGACGGGCACCATCGCCAGGCGTAGCGCAAGGCGCACATACCAGACGGGCCACCCGAAGAAGCAGCCCACGATGACCTTCAACACAATGAACAGCAGCAGGAAGGCCGTGCCGCAGCGCGGATGCAGTGGGCTGTTCCGCGAGGCCGCTTCCTCGTCGGCGGTGCCCTCGATCTCCAGCGCGTTGATGACCTTGTGCTCGGCGCCGTGGTACTGGAAGACCCGCCGGACCTGCTTCATCTGGCCGATCGCGGCGATGTACCCCAGGATGACGGCGAGGCGGATTGCACCCTCGAGCAGGTTCTTGAGCACCGCCACGCCGTAGCCGCCCTCGACCCTCGCCAACCCCGCCAGCCAGCTCGGAAGCAGCACGAACAGCCCGATCCCGATGGCGAAAGCCGGCAGCATCGCCAGCCACAAGGCCGAGTCGTCGAGGCCCTGCGGGGACGGCTCGGCCTTCGAACGCGGCCAGAGCAGCATCACCACCACCAGCAGCGCGAAGGCGGCGACGACGAGGACGCGGATCGCCTCCAGAGCTTCGCTCGAGGTCGTACCGGCCGGCATCAGGCCGGTCAGGCGAGGGACCAGCTTCGGCGCCAGGAACCGGTAGCACACCCCGCCGACCGCCGCCACAACCAACGCCTCCAGCCACCGGCCCCGCGAACGGGCGGGCTTCGGCGCGACCGGTTCAGCGGGCTTCTCCGCCTCGGCCGCCGCCTCGTCCTGCAGGGCGACATTGCCGGAGAACTGCAGGCTGCGAATCCCGAGGGTGAGGGCCTCGACCAGCGCGAAGCTCCCGCGGATCAGCGGCCACTTCGCGATCCGCCAGCCCTCCAGGAAGTGAGGCACCGGCCGGCGATCGACGACTACACTGCCGTCGCGACGGCGGACCGCGGTCGCATACACGTCGCGCCCGCGCATCATGACGCCCTCGATGACAGCCTGTCCGCCGTAGAAACGGGTCTCAGCCACGGTGAGGCCTGGGAGCGTAGGAGTTTGGGAGTGTAGGAGTCTGGGAGAACGGCCCCCCGGCAACGGCAACAGCCCAGTGCCCTCCACCGCTGCGGACGAGGGCGTCCGCGCTCCCACGGCGACGGAAACGGCGCCGCTACTCTTCGGCCGCTTCCTTCTTCTGCTCCAGGTCGCCGTACTTCTTCTCCAGCCCGTAGCGCTTGATGAAGCGCTCGACGCGCCCCTCGGTGTCCACGATCTTTTGCTTGCCCGTGTAGAAGGGATGACACTTCGAGCAGATCTCAACGCGGATCGCCGGCTTGGTTGAGCGGGTCTGGAACGTCTCTCCGCAGGCACACGTAACCGTGGCCTCGACATAGTCCGGATGGATGCCGGTCTTCATCTCAGTATACCCCTCAGAAGGCGACGGCGTCGGGCCAGGAAGCCCGACCCAGGAACGATGACATCGCTCGCGTCAATCGCGACGCGGCATTATAGCACTCGGAGGCCGGGTGAGCAAGGATTTCGAGACGGAAACGGCGGGAGCCAGGAGACAGAATGACGGCGACCGCTAGATGTAGTCGAGGTGATGGTACACCCACGGCGCGTAGGGAAGGGCCGCCGCCAGGCGCTCGACGGCCTCCGGGGTGCCGTTGCGGATGGTGAGCCACTCCGTGCGGATGGCGGCCTCGATGTCGAGGCGGCGATTCAGGAGCCGGTAGATGACCTCGTCCTTCCCTTCGAGCGTGATCTCGCGTTTCGCGTTGGGGCCTTCGTGCAGCGTGCCGTCGGCGAAGGGCGCCCAGAAGTCGATCTTCAGTTCGTCGAGCAGAGCGAGGTCGGTGCAGACCTTCGTGAACAGCTCGGCCGGCGCCAGTGGCTGGCCCATGATCATCGTGGTGCGCAGGTGCTCCACGTAGCCAAGCTCTCGGAGAAGCGCCTGGAGCGGGTCCTCGGCGCTGGTCAGCGTGCGGATGGACACCGCCTCTCGCGCGGCGAAGTCGCCCAACGCCAGCAGCGCGTAGCGGGTATGCTCGGCACTCAGGCCGGCGGCTTCCATGATCGTGAGGTGGTCCCGCTGGTCATCTCTGGTGCGCCGGGCGACGAGGACGTAGGCGCGCAGCGGTCCCTGTGCGGGATGGCGGATGAGGAACGTCTCCTGGGGCAGCACCTCGTAGATCTGCGAACGCAACTGCTGCTGCCAGTAGGTCGCGTGGCGCTTAGGGAAACCGCTGAACGCGCCGTACGTGGTCTCGAAGCAGGCCAGCATCTGCGGTTGGAGGGAGACGACGGCGTCCATGCCCTCCACGGAGGCGTCCACCTCGGTCCGCTGCGGCTCGGCGAGGACCATCGGACGGAGGAAGAGCAGGTCGCGGTGTCCGCTCTTCACGTAGAAGCGATAGCCGTCGCTGCGCTCGGCGCCGCGGTAGACCATGAGATCGTCGCACCGGCCGCGCAGGAACTCCCTCGCCGCGGCAATGACTGCCGTCCCGATCCCCTTGCCCCGCATGTCCTCCCGCGTGCCGACGGCGTTCTCGAACGCCGCCTGCACGCAAACGCCCGGCGCGACCTGGAACTCGCGGACGGAGAGCGGGATTGCGCCCACCGGTTGGCCATCCAGGTACGCGATCGAGCACGTCATCGACGGGTCCGCAAACCACTGCTGAGGCGTGAGGGGCGGGAAGATCGCGTTCCTGACCTTCAGGATGTCATGCACATCCTCTGGCGTTGCTTCTCGGCAGACAAGACCATCCATCGGGCACCTCTGGCATGGGACGGCTTGGGATAACCACGAAATACACGAAACACACGAAATGCACCAAGGGAAACGGCACGGCTCAGAGGAGGTTCGGCGGCAGGGATTGGGTGACCTTGGAGCGAATGCGTGGGCTCCACGAGTTCGGAGTTCCTGAGAGAGGCGATGGCGCAGCAACGTATCGCAGCACTCAACGACCGCGACCTCGTCCTGTGCGACTTCGACGGCACCGTCAGCGCGGAGGACACGGGCCTGCTCGTAGCCCGGGAGCTTCGGCTGGAGCGGTTCTTCGAGATCGAGGAGCGTTGGCGGCGGGGGGAGATCTCGTCGCGGGAGTGCCTCCGCGACCAGTGGCGGACCGTCGATCCGTCGCGGGCGGACTTCCGCGAGTTGATCGCGAACCTGGAAGTGAACCCGGGCTTCGAGGAACTCGTGGCGCTGACGGGGGTTCGGGGCGCGAGGCTGGTGATCCTGAGCGATGGGCTGGACTACTACATCCGGATGACGTTGGAGCGGCTGGGGCTGGAACGTCTCGAGTACCGCGCGAACCATGCCGTGCTGCACGAGCACCATGTCGAGCTGCAGTTCCCCTGCCCTGCGGACGCGTGCGACTTCTGCGGCAACTGCAAGACGCTGTGGCTGTTCGAGCTGAGGCCGGGGTTCGAGCGGCTGATCTACCTGGGAGACGGGATCTCGGACGGCTGCGCCTCGAGGTACTGCGATGTCGTGTTCGCGAAGGACCTGTTGGCGGGAATCTGCCGCGAGCGGGGTCAGGAGTTCGTGCCGTTCGAGACGCTCGAGGACGTCGTGCCGGTACTGCGGGACGGGAGTGTGCTTCGGGCGCGATGAATCGCGCCCCTACATGACCGGGCGCCATGAATGGCGCCCCTACTCCAGAGGCCACCGCCGCACGGCGGTACGGCGAGGCGGATACGACAGCCGATGGGAGGGACGGAGGATGAGGCGTCTGAAGGTGGGTATCATCGGCGCGGGTGTGATGGGAAGGCACTACGCGAAGGCCTTGCGCGAGTATGAGCGCGCGCAGTTGGTGGCGGTGTGCGACCTGAACCACCAGGCGGCGCGGACGCTGGCGGGCGAGGAGGCAGAGGGCTTCGCGTCTGTGGGTGAGATGCTGGGCAGCGCGGAGATCGACGCGGCGGTGGTTGCCACGCCGGACTTTGCGCACCGGGAGCCGGTCACGGCCTGCCTGCAGGCGGGGAAGGCGATCCTGTGCGAGAAGCCGCTGGCGACCACGGAGGAGGACATCGCGGCGATCGTGGAGGCGGTGGAGGGCGCCGGTTGCCCGTTCATGGTGAACTTCGGTAACCGCCACCGGCCGTCGGCCCTCAAGCTGCGCGAGGCGGTGCAAGAGGGGCGCGTGGGGACTCCGCAGTATGTGTACGTGCGGCTGAACGAGCGGTTGGGCAAGACGTTGACGATCCCGTGGCTGGCGCGGACCTCGCCGGTGTGGTTCCTGATGTCGCACTGCGCCGATCTCGTCTGCTGGTTGCTGGGGGACGAGTTCGCGGAGGTCACGGCGAGGGCGGCCTACGGCGCCGTCGCTCAACACGCCCCGGGCGTGCCGGACCTGTGCGTGTGCCTGGCGCCGATGAGGTCGGGCTGTCGCGCGGTGCTGGAGACGGCGTGGAACTTGCCGGAGGGCTTTGCACCGAATATCGACTTCTTCGCGCAGGTCATCGGCGATGCGGGCGTGGTCCAGGCGGACCTCGTGCCGCATGACCTGAACGTCTACGACTCGCGCGCGGCCAGTGTGGATCACACCTTCGATGTGACGGGGCCGCGCGGCTATGGCGCGGGTTGGTGGCAGGAGAGCGTGCGGTACTTTGTCGATGCGGTTCTCGACGGCAAGCCGCTCCGGCCGACCGTGCACGAGGCGGCGCACATCAGCCGGACGTTGCTGGCGGTTGAGCGAGCGATCGCGTCGGGCCAGAGCGAGAACCCTGGGGTGTGACATCGCATGTCTCACCAGAGCATCCCCCGCCCTGAGCATCCCCGACCCGACTGGCAGCGCGGGAGCCGGGAGGGGCGCGATTGGATCAACCTCAACGGGGTCTGGGAGTTCGACTTCGACCCGGAGGGCGTCGGCTGGGCTGAGGGCTGGCACGTGCCGCCGGGGAGACAGGTCCCCGGTGGGGTGTTCATGCTGCCCGGCGGGTTCGACCCAGCGGGCGTCGGCCGGAGCGAGGGGTGGGATGGGGGCCATGTCTACAGCAAGCGGATTGTCGTGCCCTTCGGGTGGGAGAGCCACCTGGCGTGGGGCGGCGGAGAGCGGGCGAGCAATGAGGACTACTTCAGCCCGCAGGCCTTCATCGAGCCGGAGAAGGTGAGCCTGGAGAACTACCGCGAGGCCAGGCGGCATGAGACGGGGTGGTACCATCGGACCTTCGAGGTTCCGGCGCACTGGCAGAACGAGCGCGTCTACCTGTGCTGCGGGGCCATCGACTACTTCGCGCAGGTGTGGGTGAACGGGGCGCTGGTCGTGGCCGCGCTCAGCGGATACATGCCCTTCGAGGCGGACATCACCGAGCACGTGCAGTTCGGTGAAGAGAACCACGTGGTCATCCGCGCCCATGACCCGAACGACCACGAGCAGCAGCCGGTCGGGAAGCAGTCCCGCTGGTATGCACGGACCTCGGGCATCTGGCAGACCGTGTGGCTGGAGCCCCGGAGCGCGGTGCACCTCGCGAGCGCGCGCTTTGACGCGGATATCGAGACCGGCGAGGTGACCTGTTCGATCCGGCTCAACCGCCCCCCCGAGGGCGACCTGGGCTTGCGGCTCGCGCTCTCGATGCCGCAGGGCGGCACGGCATACAACACGTGGGGGGCGAAGGCGGTCGCGGGCGCCATGAATGGCGCCCCTACACAGTCGGGCGCGATGAATCGCGCCCCTACAGACGGCAGCGGGGCGGAGGCGATGGAGGCCGGCGAGGGCCCGCACACGACGCGCCTCATCGTCCACGAGCCTCGGCTCTGGTCGCCCGATGATCCGTACCTCTACCAGGTGGACCTGGAGCTGCTGGACGGCTCTGCGACGGTCGATCTGGTGAGCACCTACTTCGCCTTCCGCGAGGTCGCGATCAAGCCGCTGCCGGGCAAGACCACGCAGTACATCTACCTCAACGGCCGCCCAGTCTACCTCCTCGGCGCGCTGGACCAGTCGTTCAACCCGTGGGGTGTCTACACGTTCCCGTCGGATGAGGCGATCCGGCGGGACATCGAGCTCGCGCGGGAGGCGGGGTTCAACTTCCTGCGGATTCACATCAAGGCCGAGGACCCGCGCTTTCTGTACTGGGCGGACCGGCTGGGGATGCTGCTAATGGCAGACCTGCCGAACGTCGGCTACGAGGCCGCCGACTCAGCGCTGGCGCGGTCGCGCTGGGTGACCAACATGGTCCTGCAGATCAGGAGAGATCGACACCATCCCTCGATCGTCGCCTGGTGCCTGTTCAACGAGACCTGGGGCCTGGGCGGCAATGCCTACAAGGAGTTACCCGAGCGCCAGGAGTGGGTGCGCTCGAAGGTCGAGATAGCTCGCGATCTCGACCCCACGCGGCCCATCGAGGACAACTCGGCCTGCCTGTATGACCACGTGGAGACGGACATCAACTCCTGGCACTTCTACCTCAACGACTACGCAGCGGCGAAGGCGCACATCGCGGAGGTGGTCGAGAAGACGTACCCGGGCTCGGGCTTCAACTACTGTCCGGGCTTCACGCAGAACCGCGAGCCGCTGCTGAACAGCGAGTACGGCGGCATCTCGGCGCGAATGGGCGACCTGGATGTGTCCTGGTGCTTCCACTTCCTGACGAACGAGCTGCGGCTGCATGAGAAGATCTGCGGGTACGTCTACACCGAGCTGCAGGACATCGAGTGGGAGCGCAACGGGGTCTACAACTACGACCGCACGCCGAAGGAGTTCGGGTACGACATCCGAGAGCTGAACCGGCCCGACTTTCTCGCACTCGACGCGCCGCCGTGTCAGGTCGTGAGGCCCGGCGAGGAGGTCGTCGTCCCCGCCGTCTCCTCGCACTTCGGCCCCTTCGTCGGCGACCACGCGACGCTGGGCTGGAAGCTGGAACTGCTGGACCACACGGGCCGAATCGAGGAGTTCACCGGCTCGACGCGGCGGGTCCCGTTCCCGCGCTTCGCGGTGACGCCTGCGGGCAAGCTCGCCGTGCGGATGCCGGACTGCCCTGGGCTGGCGACGCTGCACGCGTGGCTGCAGACCGCAGACGGCGATCCCATCGCACGGAACTGGGTGCACTTCCACGTCGCGGACGAGGGCGTACATCCCGAAGGCATCGCACCGGTCTCGCTCGCGAGCTTCACGGGTGAGGGGATGCAGTGCTTCGAGGTCGAGGGGGTTCGGGAGGCGGTGTGGGTCGAAGGCGCGGGAGTGCTGTCTGCGAAATTGGGGACAGGCACCATTTTCCGAGACAACGCCCCTCGGAAAATGGTGCCTGTCCCCAGTTTCGCCCTCGTAGCGGAGCTCTCCTCGTGTCGGCCGGGCGGAGGAGGGAAGCAGACGGACGCGGAGACATGGCCGTCGCGAGTGCGCGTCTCGCTTGCGGGCGTCGAGCTGGGCTTGGTCGATCTGCCTGACCATCCGGCCGACAGCCGGGGCGTGCTGAGTCACCACTACGGGTTCGCGGGACGATACGGGGAGCTGGTTACGCTGCGCGTTCCGGCCGAGCGGGTCGGCGAAGCGCTCGACGCCCTGCGCGGCGGCGCGGAGCTGCGCTTCGAGGTGGACACGGACCTTCCGGGCGGGCTGAGCGTCTATGGTAGCAGGTCGGGCCGTTACCCAACAGGCCCGTACCTCCTGTTCCGTTGACCCCCCGGAGGTGCGCCATGCACGTCGTGGCTGTCCTCTCAGTCGCGTTCCCGCTGCTTGGCCACGCTCAGGAGAGCGACGTGCGGGGGCGGCTCGGCCGGCTCACGAAGGCCGTCGAGCGGATCGAGTCCAGTGCCGCCGACCGCGATTCGGACGTGTACCGCTCGAACATCCCGCTCGCGCGCTTCAAGTTGCGGAAGGCCCTCGCGCAGTGGCGCGCGCCGTTCGAGGGGGAGGTCGAGGCCCGAGACACCCTCGACGAGGCTGCGGAGGCCCTGGACCGCCACGACGCCGGCAAGGTGGCGTTTGAGGGCGAGACGGGCCATCTCGAACGCGCCTACTTCGCTCAGAACGACGATACGGCGCAACCGTACTTCGTCTACGTCCCCGAGGACTATCAGCCGAAGCAGCGTTGGCCGTTGATCGTCTTCCTCCACGGCTACGTGCCTTACACCAGCATCATCGACCCGTGGGTGCTGTACGAGGAGCACGAGCGGATCGCGGCGGACGCGGGGGCCCTGCTCTTGACGCCGTACGGGCGCCGGAACACGGACTTCCAGGGCGTGGGCGAGGTCGATGTCCTGGCCGCCATCGAGGAGACGAAGCGGTTCTACTCGGTCGATCCGGACCGAATCTACCTGTGCGGGCCGTCGATGGGCGGCTACGGGACGTGGACCATCGCGCTGCGCTACCCCGGCATGTTCGCGGCGTGCGCGCCGATGTGCGGGCAGACGGACATGTTCGTGTGGTGGCCGTGGCCGCACCTCACCGCGCCGAAGTGCAAGCAGTTCCTCGGCGAGTGGGATAACCCCATCGACCTCGCGCCCAATGCCGTCGGGCAGCGCTGCTTCCTGCAACACGGGGAGTTCGACCGCCTGATCCCCATCGAGCAGTCGCATATGATGCGCTGGGAGATGGACCGGCTGGGGACGCCGATCGAGTACTACGAGCACAAGGACGCGGACCACTTCATCTACCAGCACGAGCTGTGCTTCCAGAAGGCCTTCCCGTGGCTCGTTCAGCACAAGCTCGATCGCTGGCCGAAGCACGTGCGCCTGAAGAGCTACACGTACCGCTACGACACCGCGTTCTGGCTCCGGATTCTCGAGTACCAGCGGTGGAGCCAACCGGGCCAGATCGAGGCGACCGTCGAGGGCAACCGGATCAGTCTGACGAGCCAGAACGTGGCGCAGGTGCGGCTGTCGCTCTCGAAGGAGCTGCTGGACGTCGGCCAGCCGGTCACGGTCGTGTGCGGCGGCAAGGAGGTGTTCAGCGGGGTGCCCAAGGGCGAGGCGATTACGGTGAAGCTCGCCGAGCCGCTCACCCCGGAGAAGCCGGGCGCGATCCGCAAGCGGAAGGGCCTGTGCGGGCCGCTGGAGGATGTGCTCAACGGGCCGTTCGTCGTCGTGCCGGGCACCGCGGGCTCACAGGACCAGACGCAGGAACTGACGGACCGCGCGACCAAGTGGTGCGCGGAGTGGGACGCCTTCGCGGACGGCATCCCGCCTGTCATGCTCGACACTGACGTCGATGAGAAGACCATCGCCGAGCGCAACCTCGTGCTGTTCGGCACGCCGGAGACGAACCAGGTCATCGCGGACATCGCCGACCGGCTGCCTGTGAAGATCGCGGAGGATGGCTACACTCTCGGCGGTCACACCTACACCGGCCCCGACCTCGGGCTGGCCCTCTGCTACCCGAATCCGAAGAACCCTGAGCGTTACGTTCTCATCTACGCCGGCGAAGACCCGGGCACCAACCTGGGGATCAACCACAAGCACGACCTGCTGCCCGACTACTTCATCTTCCGCGCGGGCGAGAAGAACGGCTACGACGACACTTACCCCCACCTGTGTGCCGGCTTCTTCGATCTCAACTGGGAGTTCGACCCGACGCTGATGGACGCCGAAGCCGCCCCTGCCGACCCCTACTTCGGCTCGGCGACCCTGGTCCGCGATGCCACGCTCACCCAGCCCGTGGCGAAGGTCACCAACGGCTACGCCGACCCGCTCCGCGTGACCATCGATCGCGGCGAGGAGGCAGTCATCCAGCCGGGCGAGTCCATCGAGCGGAGCCTCGAACCGGGACGGCACCTGTTCACGGGCGTCTGCCCGGACGGTGTCACACGCACCGAACAGCGGCTGATGGTACCGGAGTTCCGATACGAGTGGAGGGTCCCGGCGCTGTTCCCGGCGGGGTGGCCGTAAGGCAACGAAAACGGGAAGAGATTCGAGGACCAGAAGAACGACGAAGACGGCAACGGCCCCTGAATCTGTGTAAGCCTCTCGTTTGTAGCAGGCGTATTCCCCAGTGACTGCAGACACCATCGAGTTCGGTCGTGATGGCATCGTGAGCGATGACCGCGTTGGCCCCGTTCACCGCGAGACGGTGCACCTCGTGGACAGGGAATCCACACCGGATGTACTTGCCGGGATCAGGCACAGGACGCCCTTCCGGGCCGCAGTGCCCAACGACGCCCTCAGCACTCGCGGTAGATGCTGATCAGGTTCATGGACATGCAGGGGTACTTGACCCCACTCGTCATTCGACGGATCGCGTCTATGGCGAACACAAGCTGCTCCAACCGGTCCTCCATCTCGTTGCCCGTGGTGAAGGCGGCGAACCCCTCCTCGCTGGGCTCCGGCCGGGCGACGTTCACCTGACCGACCACAGTCCAGGCGCCGCCCAGATCAAGGCCGTGGCTCTGCTGAACCGCCCAGAGGCCGTCCTGGAAGTTCGCTCTGAGAGCCACGCCCGCGAACGTGTTCTGCGGGGTGTCCGGGGACGGCCGAACCTTGACCCGCACGGTGTCACTGAAGCTCCGCTCGATGAACTGGGCCATCGCATCGACCTGCTTCGGTCCGAACCCACCCAGGTCGAGCTTCGCGTGTTGCTGCTGTTTGCCTTTGCCACCTTCGCTCGGGCCTTGGCTTGCGGCCTTGACGAGTTGGTTGATCACGTCGATGAACTTCGGCAGTTCCCGCGCGGTATCCACGATGAGCTTGTAGTCGATGATCCGAACGTCCCCACACACCCGCACCACCTCACCGTCTCTGAGCACGGTCGGCGACCACGCCTTGTCGGCAACGCGGCGTCCACAAACCGTAGCCGGTCCGACTCGGCCAGGTGCTTCTCGAACAGCGTGTAGGCGTGGTGATGCAGGCTCCTCGTCTCGTCCTGGCTCCTGAAGTACCGGTAGTCTGCCCCCGCCTTCCCCTTGAGGAGAAACGGCAGGGAGCCCTCTATGCCGCCCTCGACCGACACATCAGCTCCGCTTCCCTTGTGAAGCGTTTCTGGCACTCCCTCCAGGAGCTGGGCTATGAATGAGCGGACCCGCTCCATGTCCAGGTAGAGGAAGTCCCGAAGCAGCTTCGGTTTGTCGGTCATCGTTGCGTCACCACCTAAGGAGCCAAGCACTCCATCAGCGACGCGCCGCGGTGCCTAGACAGCCTCGTCATTGGCCGGGCCCGTCAGGCCCAACCCAGTGGAGAGGGAGGTCAAACCCGACGTGCCTGCCGGGACGAGTACTCACGTCAGGTTGTGTCCATACGCAGCCTTGATCTCCGCCTCGATCTCCAGGTACCTGTCCCGCACGGAGGTCCCGAACTCATGCCACCCGATGCCCAGTAGGTCAGTGGGTACAGCCGTCCCCCTCCTATAGAGCACGCAGGTGCGGCTTCGTCCGAGTTTGCCATAGAACCAACCGACCTCGAACAGCACGTTGGGCCGCATCTGCCTGTAACTGGCGTCCGCCGTCTCCACGCTATCGTCTGGCGTCCAGATCGCGAAGGCGTACCCGCATCCGCCACCGACCTGCTCGAGCTTCTCGATCAAGGTCCTCCCCTGATGTGCTTCCCGATCCAGGAGCACAGGCGTCAGCGAACCGAAGCGCTCGCCGATCAGCTCCTTCAGCTCCAGAGCTGCCGTTCGGTCGTGACCATGGACGATGAAGACCCCCGTCGAGGGAGCCGTGGTTGCTGCGCTGGCGGTTGGCACGCTCTGGGCCACCTCTGGGACGAGGTCCAGTCTGCTCCTGATGGACTCCAGTTCCCGGATGTTCTCGCGAAGCCCACGCACCAGTAGGGCAGCCTCGGCCGCCACGGACGGGATCCCGCTGACAGCGACCCCCCCGAAGCCGACTCCCGCGTAAACCCGGTACACTTCGTCGGTCGTGTATAGCTCTCGGAGTAGGTCGTAGTTGTACTCATTCCATGTCCGGCGTTCGGCCTCCACAGCATCCAAGTCCGCATTGCTGCGTATAGCTTCTGCCCGGCTCGCGATCTCCTGCCCGCACTCGATCCGGGCCGTCAGCTTCTGCTGCGCATCTTCCCGGCTGCACGTCAGCCGTGGTCTCTCCGGCGGCGTCTTGGGCTTCGGCATGTGTTCCTACACCTCCCCCCTGGCGTAGCCATCAACCAGGGCCGGATGCACTCCATAGGACCGACTCCCCCCTGCCGGAGCGGCGTCGTCGCTCCCTTGGCCGGCGACCCCCCACGCGAACCGCCGCGACGCAGCGCGGTCTACCCTTCGCTGATCCGCGCCTGGAACTGGGCCATCTTGGCTTCGAGGCGGGATTGCTGGAGGGCGTTGGTGACGTCGCCGCGGGTGCGCTCGACGAGGCCGCGGGCGGCGTCGGTGCGGCGGCGGAGGCCGAGGCTGACGGCCTCGGGGTAATCGAAGGTCATCAGGAGGGCGTACATCTCATCCATCTCGTCGAGGACCGCCCCGGCGCGCTCGGGCTCGCCGATGCGGATCAGGTCCAGCACGTGGCGGCGCATTTCTCCGATTGCCTCCGCCAGTCCGTTGAGGTATGTCGCAGGTGAGACGCCGATCTCCTCGGGCGTCGGCAGACGCTCGCCCTGGAGGATGCGCAAGGTCTGGTGCGCCTCGGCGTACTCCTTGAGGGCGTCGGTAACGAAGCCTGCGAACCACAGCGAGGGCGACGCCTGCATGCGCTCGTTCATCTCGCGGACCGCCTCGCCCATCTCCGCCAGCAAGTTGTGCGCCTCGTCGTACTCGCTCCGGTGCGCGTGCTTGATGATCGTGGCCGCCGTGCGAATGACCTGCCGCGAGAACTCCAAAGCTCCCTCCCGGTGCGCGTCCTCGCGGTCGAGGAACTCGCGCGCGGTGGCGGCCACGGCCTCAAGCTCTGGGCGGTTCATGAGGAGTCTCCTCCGTCACCGTTTCTTGCGCCGCTTCTTCGCGGTCCGCGGCTTCTCGAAGGTCTTGCGCTCGTCCCGGTCCGCCTTCTTGCGGCGGCGGATGAACTTGTCGATCTGGTAGGCCAGCCCATACATGGTCGCGATCCCGCCCGCGCAGCACAGGAACGCGATGAGTAGCGTCGCGACGCCGCGGACGACCTCATCCATCGAGTTCGGGAGGTGCCCGCCGATCCACAGGCCGCCCCACATCCCGCCCGCCAGCCCGATAATGACGCACGGGAACAGGAAGATCAGGAACGTATTCTGTGACATGACGCCTATCTTTCTCTCAGTGAGTTCAGCAGCCCTCCCGCCCGCAGGACCTTGGCCTCGCGGGCAGTCAGAGACAGGCGGGCGGTGAGCGCCTCGCCCGCCTCCGTCGTCACCCGCACGTCGCCTCCGCCGGGTGCGTCGATCGCGGCGTGGACGCCGCTCAGGTGCAGCTTCGTGCCTTGAGGCAACGTCTTGAGCGCCTCCGGCTCCGCGACCAGCGGCAGGATGCCGAAGTTGATTAGGTTCGAGCGGTGGATGCGGGCGAACGACTCGGCAAGCACAGCCCGCACACCCAGGTACATGGGCACGATGGCCGCGTGCTCGCGGCTGGAGCCCTGGCCGTAGTTCGCGCCGCCTACGATGCAGCCCGCGCCTGCCGCCTGCGCCCGCGCGGGGAAGCTCGGGTCGATCCGGCCGAAGACGTGCTCGGCATAGGCGGGCACGTTCGACCTCAGAGGTAGGAGCTTGGCGCCGGCGGGCAGGATGTCGTCGGTCGTGATGTTGTCGCCGAGTGCGATCAGGACCTCGACGTCCATCTCGTCGGCCGGGGGCTCAGCCAGCGGCAGCGGCTTGATGTTCGGTCCCCGGATGATCTCAACGGCGCGGTCCCGCTTTGCGGGATGAGCCGCAGGCACGATCATGGAGTCATCGACGCGGAATGCGTTCGGCAGGGCGATGCTCGGCGGAGTGCCCAGATCGCGGGGATCGGTGAGCTTCCCGATGAGGGCGGAGGCCACGCACGTCTCGACACTCGCGAGATACACGCCGGCGTCGAGCGTGCCTGAGCGGCCCTCGAAGTTCCGGTTGAAGCTCCGCACTGTCACGGCACCCGAGCGCGGCGCCTGGCCGACGCCCAGGCAGGGCCCGCAAGCCGTCTCCAGGATGCGCGCGCCGGCGTCGATGAGGTCGGCGAGGCCACCGTTGCGTGTGATGGCGGCCAGGACCTGGCGCGACCCGGGCGCAACGACGAAGCTGACGCCCGGCGGGATGGTCTTGCCCCGCACCATCGCCGCCGCGGTCATCAGGTCCACATACGACGAGTTCGTGCAGCTTCCGATGGCGACCTGATCGATGTCGATGCCGGCGATCTCTCGCACCGGCACGACGCGGTCGGGCATGTGAGGCTGCGCGACGAGCGGCTCCACTTGGCCCAGATCGAGGACGATACGGTCCTCGTACTCGGCATCCTGGTCCGCCTCAAGCGCAATCCACTGTTCTTCCCGGTCCTGCGCGCGGAGCCACTCCCGGGTGCGCTCGTCACTGGGGAAGATCGACGTGGTCGCGCCGAGCTCCGCGCCCATGTTCGCGATCGTCGCCCGCTGCGGCACGGTGAGCGTCGCGACTCCCGGCCCGCCGTACTCCATCGCCCAACCCACGCCGCCGCTCACCGTCAGGCGCCGGAGCAACTCCAGGATGACGTCCTTGGCCGCCACCCACGGGGGCAACTCGCCCACCAGCTCCACGCGGCGGACCCTGGGCGCCGTCAGATACAGCGGGCTGCCCGCCATGGCTGCCGCGACATCCAGCCCGCCGACGCCAATCGCCAGCGAGCCGACGCCGCCGGCGGTGGGTGTGTGGCTGTCTGAGCCGACGAGCGTCCTCCCGGGCCGCGCGAATCGTTCGAGGTGCACCTGGTGGCAGATGCCGTTGCCCGCGCGGCTCAGATGGATGCCGTGCTTGCGCGCCACGCCGGCCAGGTACAGGTGGTCGTCCGCGTTCTCGAAGCCGACCTGCAGCGTGTTGTGGTCGATGTAGCTGACCGACAGCTCGGTCTTCACGCGGTCCAGCCCGATGGCCTCGAACTGCAGGTAGGCCATCGTGCCCGTGGCGTCTTGCGTCAGCGTCTGATCGACCCGGATCGCGATCTCGGAACCGGGCTCGAGCGTGCCCTCGACCAGATGCTCGCGGATGATCTTCTCGACAAGCGTTCCTCTCACCGCTCTGCCTCCATCGTAGCCCACGCAGCGACGCCGCGTGTCCGCAGACCTTAGCGGGCGCGGCGGTTTCCGTCAAGGGGCACCGTTGCGGAGCCCGGCGACTAGATCAGCCGCCGGCGGCGCGGGCTGCGAGATAGCCCCAGTGGTAGCCGGTTGGCCCGAGCGACTGGTGCACAGTGTACTCACTCATCTCGGGCCAGCCAGAGACATCGACGTGGAACTCGGCGGCGGGCCACTGGTCGGCCGGGGGCGCCATCGAGGGGCCGACGATCCAAGTCCGCACCCAGTCGGGGATACGCGTGGGGTCGTGAGGGCCGTAGATCGTGATGCCGGCAGGCGCGGGGACGCCCAGGCGCAGGCTGTCGACGTGCAACGGGGCGCGGGGGTAGTCGTGGCCGAGGCCGGTGGTCATCGTCACGTTCACAGGGTTGGCGCCCGCCGAATACTGGGTGGCGGCGAGTGCGCCCGCGAGCCACTTCCCCTCGCCGGTCAGGTAGTGGAGCCGGGGGAGCAGGGGGCCGATGGCCGTCTCCGGGGTCGTGAAGTAGCCGACGAAGCCTATCATCGGGAGTTGCTGAACGCGGGGCGCGATGTTGAATGAGTTCCGGCTGCTCACAAGCAGCGCCTGCTCCCCCTGCGCGGTGAGCCAATCCAGGGCTTTGCCCTTCAGGTCTGCGTCAGCGAGCTGATCGGCGAGGCTCGCGTAGGCGAAGGTAGCATCCAACTGACGGCCGGGGTCGCCGCCGCTCAGAAGGGCTGAGGATTGCCGGAAGGCTGCGTTGTACGCCGCGTCGGAGGTCAAGCGGTAGAGCTCGACCGCTGCGAGGGCGCGCTCGGGCGAGAGGAATTCCTGGACGCTCCCCTCCACGCGGCCGCCGCGACCGCGCACTTCCTCGACCACCCTCCCACCGTTCGCCTCGGCCCAGCGCCAGGCGGCTTCGGCGCTCGCTCGGTACTCCTCGGCAAGGCCTTTGTCGTGCCGAGCCAGGACGCCGGCCGCCTTCGCGGCGGTCGCGGCATACAGGTAGCTGCTCTTGGGATCGGGGGCAAAGGCCCCGATGAGGAGGCTCTCTTGCCAGCTTGCCTCCCCCGGCCGCGGATGGGCCGTGGATTCCACGCCACCACCGACCCCACCGTCAGGCTCCTGAAGCCGCCGGTAGAAGTCGATATTCCAGAGGGCCTCGTCCAGAAGGTCGGGAGGCCGGTTGCCCGCCTCGCCTTCGGGGAGCGCGAGCTTCACTCCCGCGAAGAACTCGGGGAACATCGCGCAGAGCTCGAGCTGGAGGTAGCTGACGCGCAGGTGCACGGACCGCCGGTCCCAGTCTCCGGCGTCCATGTAGCCGCCCCATGCGTTCGGGTTCGTCGCCAGGACCGAGGCGTTCAGCGCCGGGCCCAACAGGCGGCGCAGCGCCCGGTTCACCGCGTCCGACTCGCCGTCGAGCATGGTGACGTCAAGCCGCAAGACCTTGACGCCGTCCTCGGGATGGAAGGGCCGCGGGCGGACGTAGTCAGTGACGGGCGGCCCGAGGGCGATTCCGCTGCGATGGCACAGGAGGCCGTGTAGGGACACGCGGAAGGCGGCGAGCCACACGTCGTCCGCAATCCTGAAGGGGTAGCTGACGCCGATCCCCGGCACGTAGACCCGGTACGCGCCGGGCCGGCGGAAGTCGTGGAAGTCGAGGTAGTAGCAGTCGGTTCCCGTGTGGTTGGCTTCGGGCTGCAGCATCTCGGCCCGATCGGCGGGCATCCCGAGCTTCACCTGGCCCGTGTATGCGGTCCGCCCGCTGTCCGCGTCGAGCAGCTCGAAGCGGTCCACGGCATAGGAGAGGCGCCCGCCCGTGCCCAGCCATGTGGAGAGGTAGGCCCGCTTGAAGGGGTCGCCGGGCCGGTACCCGATCTGGGTGACGTGGATCGCGTCGCTACGCACCCGGCGCGGCTCGTGTGTGTACTGGAGGTCCGCCTGTCGCGCGTTCAGCCCCCACAGCGAGAGCGTGTAGCGTGCCCCCTCCTGCAGCGGGCGGGCCAGCTTCAGGAATATCACGTGGCGCACGGGCGACTGCCCGTTGTCGGCGCGCTCGAGGGGCTTGCTCTTGCGGTAGACGGCCTCCGGGTTCACCGGGGCGGCATACGCGGCGTCGTCGGGCGATTGCAGGCGGTAAGCCCGCGGCTCGGCGAGCGTGTCGGCGGTTACCGGAACGCCGTGGAGCGTCGAGTCGAAGCGGACCACCGTGCCCTCGGCGACGAGGACGCCCAGCTTCTCCTTGGGCCCACCGGGGTCGGCGCTCCGCCAGACGGTGCGCGTCGAGACGAGCGCCGGCACGCCGCCGTCCCAGGCGAGTTCCCGCTGATCCCCGTCTGCCTCGCGGACCTCGTCCCCCTCGCGGGGCTCGTACGGGCGCTGGCCGCCGGGAGTCACCCAGCGCTCCTGCACGGTGAGCGCAAGGACGTCGGGGGCGACGGGGGCGACGCGTTGGACCTCCGGCCCGTCTGGCGGATGCGGCGCGCCCTCGGTCAGCATCTGCTCTCGCTTCGCCGCCTCCTGGCGCTGCCGCTCCGCCTCCTCGGCGACCTGGCGGCGCAGCTCCGCGACGGCCGCTTCCCGCTGGACGAGCAACTCAGCAGTGGGCCTCGCGAAGGCGATCTCCCGGACGTACACGTCCACCGGCTCCCCCGTCCACGCGCCCTGAAGATGGTGGCCGGTCAAGCGGCCCGGATCGAAGGCCGTGTTCGGCTCAGCAGCCGCCGTCGGGGACACCGCCCAGCCGCTCACCGGCACCAGCGATGCGAACTCCTCGGCCGACGTGCCGCTGAGGTCGTACTCGAACTGGCGCTTGTCTCCGTCCACGTCATCGAGGATCAGGCGCAGGCGCCTGGCCCGGTTCCCCGGTCCGAGCTTCACCGCAAGCGTTGGACACTGGTCGGCGAAGGCCGACAGGTCGGCCGCGTACACGTAGCCCGCGCCGCCACGCCCGTCGGCAGCCTCGATGTGCGCCACGCCGTCGGCGACCGTCGCGTGCTTGTCGAAGGACCCGTAGGCATACCCGAACGGCATCCCGAAGACGTTCAGCTTGCCCGTCTGCGCCACGTCGAGCACGCCCTCGAGCCGGAGGTCATCCAGCCACGCCTTCCCCCGCCCCGTGAAAGACACGCTCAGGAACGCCATGCCGACGCCCGGCGGGACGGGCACGGACGTCTCGGCCGCCTGCCACTCACCCGTGCGCGTCACGGTCAGCACGGGATAGGAACCCCCGCCTTCGCCGACAAGGGTCACGGCAACCGCGAGCACGTCCATCCCCTCGCCCCGCCGGGCCCGAACCGCGACCTTCACCTCGTGGGCGAGTAAGGCGAGGCCTCGCGATAGAGCACCCTTCGTCGGCTCGGCGCTCATGTCAAGCCGCATTGAGGCGGGGCCGGTGGCCCACACGTCGGCGTCCCGCTCGACGAGGACCTGCCCCGACTCGATCTCCGGCTTTCCCCACAACTGCATCCAGGGGGCCGGGTCGTCAGCCGAGGCCGCGGCGACAGCAAGCAGGACGGCGACCGGGACACCGATGGCGGACCGTGGGCAAGCGGCCATTGTGGCCATGTCGTCTGTATCTCCTCAACAGGGCGGCGCGGCCAATGCCCTCTCCAGCGTCTACGCGGCCCCGGGCCTTGGATGTTGGGGCCCGTTCGGCGGGATGGCCTCTTGCGCCTCCCGGGCCCTGAGGCGGGGCGCGGAGAGGCCTCCTCCCGGTGCGAGTGTTCCGTCGAAGAACGCACAGCCACTGAGGGGTGACGCGCGTGCCGGTCGGGCTCTACCCTTCACTCCGATGGGCGGCGGCCTTGCGGGTGCGCCGGCTACGGAGGAGGGCGGTCAGCCCGAGACAGAGGAGGCCGCCGGCCACGTGGACGAGCGCGGCGAAGATGGGAAGGGGGAGTGCAGCCGCGAGACGGTCCATCGCCGCCGAAGCCCACACCTTCGCCGGCGAGGGGAAGGCGGCGACGACGCCCGCCGGCATGGTGCAGGCCATCATCACTTCCGAAGCGGCCGACGGCTCGGGATGACCCCAGCTGAGCATCATCGCGGGGATGGCCCAACCGGCCATCAGCAGCGCGATCAGCACGAAGACGAAGAGCTTGCGGCCCACATCCGAGCGCGGCCAGGGAATGAGGCCGATCAGCTCGGCCAGCTTGCCGAAGCCCCACACGGCGGCGACGATCGGCACGAACGCGAGGGTCAGCGTACCACACCAACGATCGAACAGGCCGTTCCCCCAGACCAGCAGGCCGACTTGGCTCATGGCCCAGGCGACGACGGTCAGCAGGAGCACATAGCGCAGGCCGGCCGCCATGGAGTAGCCGAAGAGGCGCTCGAGCAGCCCGTATCCCTTGCGAGGCTTGCTCCCATCCAGCGGCCCGCGCGCGCCCGCGCAGAAGAGCGGAGTCAGCACGTAGGCCAGCGCGACACCGAAGGCGGTTGTGTACATGCCGAGGAGCTCGCCCTGCGTCTCGGCCACCTGCTGCGGCGTCGGCGGGTAGATCAGCGGGCCATAGGGGTAGCCGACGCGGCGGAGGAGGTCGAGGGAGCCGACGGCGGCCAGTGCGACCAGCAGGAAGAGAATCCCGAACCGCCAACGCGTGCCCCAGAGGCGGCGGCGGTGCTCCTCCGTGAGGAGCTGAACGCTCGCTTCGGCCAGCGTCGCCGCGGCAACGCACCACGCCAGCAGCCCGGCGGCCCACACGGGGATCGCAGCACCAAAGAGCCTCACGTCTCCACCCTCGAGCATCCGCAACAGCGTTCCGAGAGGCGTGAGCGCGGCGAGGGCCGACGGTCCCTGCGCGAACGGAGCCGTCACGACGGCCACGACGAGTGCGCCGATGATCGCCACCGGAACTGCCGCAGCGGTGTGGCGGGTGAGGGCCGAGCAGTAGAGTCCGAGCATCGCGCCCCACACGAGCGCCCCGAAGAGGAGAATGTAGGCGCAGACCAGGGCGGTCGTCGAGACGCCTCCCAGGAAGAAGAGGCCGACCGCAACCGGCAGCGAGACGCCGAGGACCGCGCAGCCGGTGAGCAGGGCGCCGGTGAACTTGCTCCACGCGATCTGGCGACTCGCCAGGGGCGTGCTCCGCAGGATGTCGATCGTCTTCTGCTCGTGCTCGGAGGACACGCCCGGAGCCGTCAGCGCCGCGCCGAGCAAGACCGCCATCACGGCCTGTATGGACATGAGAATCCAGAATGTCCGGGCACCGATCTGCCAGGTGGGGGTCTCGCCACTCCCGCCGCCGAGGCAGGCGACGACGGCGGTGACGGCGGCCACGGTGAGCAGCAGGTTCTGCAGGACCAGCGCCGCCGGGCCGCGCAGCGTCTGGCGCAGTTCCTTCGTGATCAGAGGCCGGCTGAGAATGTGTGCCATGGGAGCCCCCTTGCCGTTGTAGGGGCGGACCCACGTGTCCGCCCCTACAACGACACGCGCCATACGCACTACGCCAACTCCCCACGAGTGAGCTTCAGGTACAACTGCTCCAGATCGCTCTTCTGCTCGGTCACGCCACCGATGCGAATGCCCTGGCCCACGAGAAGGGCCAGCATGTCGGCGAAGGCGTCGTTGCTGTCGGTCAGGCGCACTTCGAGGGCGTCGTCGCGGACCGTGACCTCGCCCACCGGCTCGAAGCCCGCGAGCAGCTCCCGGGCGCGCTCAGCCTGACCGTCGAGCACCGTGATCGTCGCAACACGCGCGGCCCCGGCCAAGGCGGCGATCTCCTCCACCGAGCCGCACGCCCGCAGCTCGCCGCGCTCCATGATGCCGACCGAGTCGCACACATCCGCCAGCTCCGGCAGGATGTGGGACGACACGAACACCGTGGTCCCCGTCGCCCCCAGGTGGGCAATCAGCTTGCGCAGCTCGTAGCGGCCGCCCGGGTCGATTCCCGAGGCCGGCTCATCCAGCAGGAGCACCTTCGGCTCGTGAACGAGGCAGCGCGCGAAGCAGAGCCGCTGCTTCATGCCGCGGCTCAGGCCGCCGACGGCAGTGTCGGCCTTCTCGGTCAGACGCGTGAGCGCGAGGACCTCATCCGTGCGCGCGCGGAGTCGGCCGTCCGTCAGGCCATACGTCTCGCCGAAGAAGCGCACGTACTCGCGGACCAGGAGGTGATCGTAGACGCCGTAGAAGTCGGGCATGTACCCGATCAGCCGGTGCACGGCGGCCGGGTCCTCTCCAACATCCACGCCGTCGATCAGGCATCGTCCGCCGGCAGGCGCCAGCAGGCCTGCCAGTGCGCGGATCAGGGACGTCTTCCCGGCGCCGTTCGGCCCGACCAGCCCGAAGATCGACCCCTTCCCCACTTCCAGGCTCAGGTCGCGGACGGCGACGAGTTCGTCGTAGGTGATCGTGACGTTCTCGACCCGGATCATCGCCCGCCTCCTCTCCCCGCGTACTCGACATCGGCCCACGCGAGGCCGTAACCGACGGCAGCCGTCCGGCCGGTAGAGGGTTCCTGGACCCCCGGCGCCACTCGGACAAGGCCGGGCGGCCACAGGATGAACCGGCCTGGCTCGGGAACCTCCAGAGCGAACGTGGGGTCGGCCTTCCAGGTCAGTGCTTTCCACCGGTGGCGTTGCCAGTCGTACACGCTGATCGCGGTGGGCTCCGCCTCCGGCCCTCCTCCGCGTGGGGGCAGTTGTCCTTGGATGACGAGGCGTTGGTGCTGAGGTCGGGCACCCTCGATCGCCAGCAACAGCTCACGCGAGCTGCTTGGTTCGTCGTCGGGCGGGCCAGCGCCGGGCGGTCCGGGCATCCCTCCGCCCTGTTCGTTTGAGGCGTACGCAGCCAGCCACGCGGTGCGCCGGTGGCTCGTCGTGTCGAACGCGCCGCCGACGGGCACGACGAGGTCCGGTCCGCGGATGGTCGTCCTCAGCGGCGCCAGGTACAGGTGCGCGCCCCTGACCGCGTGGCGGCCCCGGAGTCCCGGCGGCTGCACCAGCGTCTCCCCCCAGCCCAGCAGGAAGGGCCCCGAGGCCCTGCGCGTCAGGCTCCAGATGGTCTCCTCAGCCTGCTCCCAACGAGTGCTCTCGGGACGTAGCGGCCAGAGGGCCTCGTCCAGCCAGCTGCCCGGACCCGTGAGATTGTAGATGCGCGAGAGCTGGTACTCCGAGAGGGCCGGGGGCCGAGCTTCAGCGTCAGGGCCTTGGTCTCGCCCGCCGCGACGTCGCCGACCGCGACATGGTTCCACTTGTGGATCAAGTAGCAGTCCCGCAGCGCGAAGGGCAGGCGGTTGGCGACCGTCCCGGTCAATCCATCCGCGCCGATGGACAGCTCTCCCTCTACCGTGCCCTGCGGCTCGAAGGCCGTCTCCTCGAACGCCCGCATGGACCAGCGCTCGACCCGCACGTTCGACAGCGAGGCCGGCTCGCCGACGGAGACGACCGTCGAGGGCCAGCCGCCCTGCCCGAGGCCGCCGTTGTACGGCGTGAACTCGCGGAACGCCGGCTGAGGGCGGCCGAACTGGAGGTCATACGTCCGCGTGCCAGGCGAGAAGACGCCGAAAGCACCCAGAGAGGCGACGCCCTCGGTGCCGATGGACGTGACGTTCGCGGTCTGGTGCACGAGGATCGGGAACGGCGAGTGCACGACGACGGCCGCGACCATCAGCCCCAGCACGAAGACCAGGACGATGGCGGGGGTCGTGACGACCACCAACTCCTTCTTGCGCATGACGCCCACGACGGCGCAGTTGAGCGGCCCGGCCACGATCACGAAGGCGAGGAGCACGATGAACAACGGCAACCCGGTGTTCGGAAGCCGGCTGTGGGCCGGCACCATCGACCACGGGATTGACTGGCGGGACGCCGGTCCGGTGCGGCTCCCGCGGAGCGCCTTCGCCCAGAACCCCTCCCGGAGTCTCGTGCGGCTCGGCCAGTCCGGAACTTCGCTCCACGCCGGGTCTACGGTGAGGCCCCGGACGGCGCCCATCCCGACGGGGTGCTCGAAGGCCAGGACATGCCCACCCGCGGAGGCCAGCACCTCCGACGCCGGCACGCGCACCTCCACGATCTGCGTGAGGGCGCCGGCGATCGGCTTGCGGGAGAACAGCCCGAGCGCGTCGCCCAACCCGTCTGCCGGGCGGCGTCCCACGACGGTTGCCCCGGCGAAGCGAGCCACCTCCGGCGACGCCGCATTGCGGGCGAGGAAGGGCGCAGTCAACACGAGCAGTCCGCCCGTGGCCGTCCAGCGCCGGATCGCGCCCCAGGCAGCCGGCGGCAGTTGCCCCACGTCGATGTCCCCCAGGACGATGGCAGCCGCCGCGTCGTAGGCGCGGGCATCCGTGGGCGCCTCGCTCGGGGTCAGGAGGTGCATATCCGTCCGGGGCAGGGCGGAGAAGGGACGGTCCTTCTCACTCTCCGCCTGCTTCTGGGAGGGTGTCACGAACACGAGCGTCAAGCCGTCGCGGCGCGGCCCCCAACCCGGATTGGTCACCTGCTCGAACACCACTTCCTTCCCCCGCAGAACCTGGACGCGCACACCGTAGGGGCTCTCGAGGAGTTGCACGACCAGACGCACGGTCGTCGTTCCCTGAGGGAACTCGGCCGGAAACGTGTACACGTCTCCGCGCGACCAGGGATCATCGGGAGACGACCAGCCGGGGACCTGCGCCCGCACGGTGCCGCTGAAGGCCGAGCCCTCGTTGGTGACCGTGAGTGTCAGAGGGTTCCACCAGCCGGCGACAGCGACGCCCCCGAAGCCGAGAGACGTGTTGCCGGAGAGCTGGGCGTGCGCCGACGCGCACAAGAGGTGGAGCGTCACGAGGCCGAGGAGTAGACTGTACGCGCCGAGACGACTGCGGGGCTTCACGAGGCCGTGTCCGCGTTCCCCCACCATACGGCCCCCTTCCTCCGTTGACGGGTGGGATGCGAGGCCGAGCTCTGCCACGAAGCACGCCGCACGGAAGCTGCCACGAGGGCTGCGGCTTCCGCTCGTCCCAAGAAACGCGCGACGCACCGGAAGTCCTCGCTCGCGGCACAGATTCCTGGGAGGCCTCCTGTGCTTCCATCGCGAATAGCCCGCCCCGCATGAGGTACCGTCTGCTGGCAATCGACCTCGACCATACGCTCGTCCGCGGCCTGGCCGGAGTGTCGCCCGCGAACCGGGAGGCGCTGGCGCTCGCGCAGGCCGCGGGCTGCCGCGTGGTGTTCTGCACGGGGCGCGGGCGGTACACCACGCTCCCCGTCGCGGAGGAACTCGGCCTGGCGGACGGGCCGCACATCCTGTTCAACGGGGCGGCGATCTTCTCCACGCTCCGGCAGCCGCCGGGTGAGGTGCTGCTGCTCGAGCGCGAGGCCGTGGAACACTGTCTGCAGCTCGCGGGCGATTGCGACCTCGGGGTATCGGGCTTCGAGGATCCCCGACAGGGGGACCTGGTGCGCCTGGCGCGGCCCAACGCGGCCCTGCACCGCTGGGCGCAGGCCAATCGCGACCGCGCGGTGTGGGTGGATGGCCTGGAGGACATCCTGGAACGGCCGATGGTGGCGTTCCTGTTCTGGGGGGCGGAAGAGGACGTGCGCCAACTGCAGCAGCGGCTCGGCGATCCGCCCGGCGTGGCGCCGCCGCGCGTGGCGACGAGCAAGGTGCTCGACAGCTGGGTGCTCGAGCTGTCGGCGCCAGGCGGCACCAAGGGCGCCGCCTTGGCTCGCCTGGCCGAGCGCCTTGGGGTGCCGCGCGAGGAGATCGTGGCCATCGGAGACTCCCACCCCGACATCTGCATGATCGAGTATGCGGGCCTGGGTGTCGCCGTGGGAGATGGCGTCGAGGAGCTGCAGGCGGTGGCCGACTACATCGGGCCGACGTGCGAGGACGACTGCGTGGCGGATGTGATCCGGCGCTTCATACTCTAGGAGCGTGTACGGGAAGCGTGGGCGGGCGCCATGAATGGCGCCCCTACATGATCGGGCGCGATGAATCGCGCCCCTACACGACGGGGGAGATAGACCGTGACCGGCAAAGCGATGGTCCTGGAGCAGTTCAACCAGCCCCTCGTCGAGCGCAGCTTCGAGGTCTGCGACCTCGCGCCCGGCGAGGTGCTGTGTCGCATCGACGCGGCGGGGGTCTGCGGCTCGGATGTGCACATGTGGCACGGCAACGATCCGCGCACACCCCTGCCGATGATCCTCGGTCACGAGGGCATCGGCACGATCGTCGCGACTGCGGGCAGGAAGGAGGACGTGTTCGGGCGCGAGCTGCGCGAGGGCGACCGGGTGGTCTGGGAACGCGGGATCATGTGCGGGCAGTGCTACTACTGCGTCATCCGGAAGCAGCCGGCGCTCTGCCCGAACCGCAAGACCTACGGCATCTCGCTCGGTTGCTCCGAACCCCCGCACTTCAGCGGCTGCTACGCGGAGTACCTGTACCTGCGCCCGCGCTGCCACATGCTCCGCCTCGACGAGGACATCGACCCGGCGGTGCTGGTTGCGGCCACGTGCTCCGGCGCGACCGCCGCCCACGCAGTGCAGCTCTCCAACGTGAACCGGGGTGACACGGTGTTGGTCGTCGGGCCAGGGCCGGTCGGCATCCTCTGCCTGGCAATGGCCCTCGAGTCGGGCGCAGCGGCCGTCTACGTCGCGGGCACCTCTGCGGACCGCAGCCGTCTGCACCTCTGCATGGAGTTCGGCGCGGCGGGCACGCTGGTGGTAGACGAGATGCCCGCCGACGAGCGCGCCGCCTTCATTCGCGAGAAGACCCACGGCGTCGGCGCGAACGCGGTGATCGACTGCACCGGCACGCCTCGCTCGATTCCCGACAACCTGCCGCTCGTCGCGCCGTATGGCACGTACTCGATCCCGGGGATCGCGACACCCGTCGGCGAGCTGCCGATCGCCCTCTTCGAGCACATTGCGCGCAAGAACGTGAACCTCCAGGGCGTCTGGGTCAGCGACACCGCCGACCTCTACCAGGCCATCCGCCTCGTGCTCACCGGGCGCAATCGGTTCGAGAAGCTGGTGACCCACCGCTTCCCGCTCGCGGCCGCCGACGAGGCCCTACGAGTGATGGGGAGCAAGGAAGCGATTAAGGCCGTGCTCATGCCGTAGCGCAACAGACAGGAGTCCGTCACTATGCCGCAACGCACCACCTGCACCCTCAGCGACGGGACCGAGGTCCCGATCTTCACGGTCCAGACGCTCATCATCGGGAGCGGGGCGGCGGCGCTGAACTGCGCCGAGCACCTGTGGGAGATGGGCGTGAGGGACCTCGCCATTGCCACCGACAACCTCGGCGGCGGCACCAGCAACAACTCGGGCTCCGACAAGCAGACGTACTACAAGGTCGGCATCTTCGGGGATACGCCCGACAGCCCGCTGGACTTCGCGAAGGCGCTCACCGGCGGAGGGATGTGCCACGGGGACATCGCCTACTGCGAGGCGCTCGGGTCCGCGCCGGAGTTCTTCCACCTCGTCCGCAACGGCGTGCCCTTCCCCTCGAACCGCTACGGGGCGTACGTGGGCTACAAGACCGACCACGACCCGCGCCAGCGAGCGACGTCCGCCGGGCCGAAGACCTCGATGTTCATGTTCGGCAAGTCCCTCGTCAACGTCCGTCGGCAGGGCACGCCGATCTTCGATGGGCACGAGGTCATCGCGCTCCTGACCGCGGGGACGGCCGACGAGAAGCGCGTCATCGGGGCGCTGGCGTGTGTCCTACCCCCCGACCCCCCTTCCTCCAGAAGGGGGGTCAACGGCTTGGCGCTGGTCCTGTTCAGCGCGGAGAACGTCGTGATGGCGACGGGCGGGCCGGGGGAGCTGTACGCGGAGAGCGTCTACCCGCACGGGCAGATCGGCAACCACGGGATGGCGCTGGAGATCGGCGCGAAGGCGAACAACCTCTCCGAGTCGCAGTACGGTCTCGCCTCGATCGGGTATCGGTGGAATCTCTCGGGCACGTACCAGCAGGTGGTGCCGGCGTACTTCAGCGTGGACGAGGCGGGCAACACGCGCCACTTCCTCAACGACTACCACGACACCATGCGCCGCGAAGCGACGAACATCTTCCTGAAGGGCTACCAGTGGCCGTTCCACGCCGCGCGGCTGCAGAATCAGGGCTCGTCGCTTGTAGACATCGCGGTCTACAACGAGCGGCAGGCCGGGCGGCGCGTGTACATGGACTTCATGCGGAACCCGGCGTCCGACGGCGGGGCCACCGCATCCATGAGCGAGGCCGCTCATGCCACGCCATTGGAGGCCTTCAGCCTCGACAACATGGAGGACGAGGCGGTTACGTACCTGCAGCGGTCGGGCGCGCTGCAGAGGACGCCGTACGAGCGCCTCGCCCACATGAACCAGCCGAGCATCGACCTGTACGCCGAGCACGGCGTGGACTTGAGGGAGCCGCTCGAGATCGCGGTCTGCGCGCAACACAACAACGGCGGGCTGGTCGGCAACCTCTGGTGGGAGTCGAACATCCGGCACCTCTTCCCCATCGGCGAGCTGAACGGCAGCCACGGCGTGCGGCCGGGGGGCAGCGCGCTGAACGCGGGGCAGGTCGGCGGCCTGCGCGCCGCGACGTACATCGCGAACGTCTACACCGGCCGCCCTCTTGAGCCGCGCCAGTTCCTCGCCGTCGCCGCCCCGCAGGTGGAGCGGGAACTCGCGAAGATCAAGCAGATGCTGAGCAGCCGCTCGGGCGTCGATTCGGACGGTCTTCGGAAGGACATCCAGGCCCGCATGAGCCGTCACGCGGCCTTCGTGCGCAGCGTCTCGGGCGTCGCGCAAGCCGTCGAAGAGGCGCGGCGCCAGTGGGCGGAGGTGAAGGCGAAGGGCGTGCGCGCCGACGGGCCGGACGGCCTGTGAAGGCGATCCAGAACGAGCACCTGTGCCTGACGCAGCTCTGCTTCCTCGAGACCATTCAGGCGCTCATCGAGCGCGGCGGAGGTAGCCGGGGCGCGTATGTCATCCTCGACGACGAGGGCGACCTATGGGTCGAGACGAAGCGCGGCCGGGAGCTTCAGCACCGCAGCGAGAACGAGGCGCTGCGCAAGGAGATTCTCGAGACGAAGGTCAACGACGACGGGAGCCTCGACGTGTACCCGGCCGAGGTGAGGCCGCTGCCCGAGGATGACTCGTGGTACGAGACGACGTGGCGCGAGTGGCAGGAGAAGCGGGTCTACGGATGACGACCTAACCACAAAGACCGCGAAGAAGGCACGAAGAACGACGACAGAAGGGACGGAACGACCACGGACGCACCGGGACATGCACAGCGGCGAGAGTACGGGGAGGTGCCCGCGCATGTTGAGCGCGCCGCCTCCACCGTGGTGGACGCCGCCATCGCCGTGCACCGAGCCCTCGGCCCAGGGCTGCTGGAGTCACTCTACGAGAGGTGCCTCGCCTATGAGCTGAGCAAGCGGGGGCTCGAGGTGAGGACGCAGGTGGCGCTGCCGGTCGTGTATGACGGGGTCACGTTCGACGATGGCCTGCGCCTGGACATCCTGGTCGAGGACTGCCTGGTCGTGGAGGTGAAGGCCGTGGAGGCGCTGCAGCCCATTCATGAGGCGCAGCTGTTGACCTACCTGAAGCTCCTGGCCATGCCTTTGGGTTTCCTGCTCAACTTCAACGTCACTCGCATGAAGCTCGGTATCAGGCGTTTCCGGCGGTAGGGCTGGTCTTTGCCCTAGTCGGGCCGCAGTAGCATGGCCCTCTTTGTGTGTCTTCGTGCCTTCTTTGCGGTCTTCGTGGTTCGAGCCGTTCCCTGGCAAAGGAGCCCAGCCGATGAGCAAGCCCAAGGTGTTGTACGTGCCGACGGACGGACACACGAAGCGCGTGTTCCGCGACGAGACGTTCGCGCGGATGTGCGAGCAGTTCGAGGTGACGGTCAACGACACCGGCGCGGAGCTGGACCCCGATGAGGTCGCGGCGTGGGTCACGGGCTGCGACGGGCTGGTGACCGGCTGGGGCTCGCGGGCGCTATCGGAGGCCGTGTTCACCCAGGCGCCTGACCTGAAGATCATCGCGCACTCCGCGGGCTCCGTGAAGTTCCTGGTTACCCGCGAGATGATCGACGAGTACCTCCTCCCGCGGGGGATCGTGCTGTTCAGCGCGAACGTGGCCATCGCGCTCAACGTGGCGGAAGCCGCCGTCGGGATGCTGATCATGGCGTCCCGCCGCTGGGTCGATCACAACGCCCACTACCACCAGACCGGCCAGTGGCGCTCGTCGGACATCCCGATCAACGGTCAGTACCTCCGCGGCTGCAAGCTCGGGCTGATCTCCGCCAGCGCCGTCGCGCGTGAAGTGATCCGCCTGCTGCAGAACTGGGACATCGAGCTCCTGGTCTATGATCCGTACCTCTCCGAGGAGGCCGCAGCGAAGCTGGGCGTGCGCAAGGTGGGGCTGAACCAACTCTTCGAGGAGGCGGACCACGTCTCGGTACACGCGCCGAAGCTGCCCGAGACCGACAAGCTCATCGGCCGCGAGCAGCTTCGCCTGCTGAAGGACGGGGCGGCGTTCGTGAACACCGCGCGCGGCTCGGTGATCGACGAACAGGCCCTCATCGAGGAGGCCCAAACGGGCCGCATCTTCGTGGCCCTGGATGTGACCGAGCCCGAGCCTCCGGCCCCGGACCATCCGTTCCAGCACATGCCGAACGTCTACATCTCGCCCCATACGGCCGGCGCTGGGTACTTCGGCTACTTCGGGATCGGGGAGACGACGGTGCAGGCTCTCGAGGATGCGTTCGCCGGGCGGCCGGTCGAAGGCGCGGCGCCGCTGGAGCGGTGGGAACAACTGGCGTAGGGACGGCGACGATAGGGGAAGATTCGAAGACTTGAAGAACGGCGAAGACGGAGCATGAGAACGACCGCGGCGATGCCGCTCCTCATCCTGCCCCTCCTGCCCACATGCGGTAGAGCGCAACTGCCGACCGCGGGCCCGGTCGCTGTTGAGATTCCCATCTTCGAGGGCGGGGAGGGGATGGACTTCTTCTTCCAGGCGGCCCGCGCCTACGAGAAGGCGGCCCCGGAGGTCACCGTCGATCTCTACGGCGACCCGCGCATCGCCGACAAGGTGCGCGTGCGCGTTCTGGAGGGCACGTTCCCCGACATCACCAACGCAGGCCTGAATTACTGGGCGCTCATCAAGACCGGGGACGTGATGCCGCTCGACGAGTTCCTGAAGCAACCGAACTGGGAGAAGGACTCCACCTGGCGCGACTCGTTCATGCCCGGCGCGCTGGACCGCTACACCTGGCAGGGCCACACGTACGGCATCCCGTTCCTCTACTCGATCTACGCCATCTGGTACAACAAGACGATGTTCGAGGAGCAGGGCTGGACGCCGCCGGAGACCTGGGACGAGTTCCTGGCGCTGTGCAAGAAGATCAAGGACGCGAAGATCCCCAGCGGCTACTACAACTTCGAGTACTTCAACAAGAGCGAGACACCGCGGCCCAAGACGCTGCTGGAGTACAACGGTCTCAACGACACGTACAAGGGCCTGCCGGACGACGCGGCGACGCAGGTGTACCCGCTGTCATTCCAGGGCCAGTACCACGGCTACGCACAGGGCCTGATCGACTCGGCCTTCTATTACCAGGCCGGTAGAGACCGGTATCTTGCGCAGAAGAACATCGAGCCCGGCAGCTTCGACAACCCGGAACTCATCAAGAGCCTCGGCCTCGTGCAGGAGCTCGCCACGCAGTACTTCGAGCCCGGCTGCATGGGGCACAGCCACACGATGGCGCAGGAGCGGTTCTTCAACGGGAAGACCGCGATGATCCCCTGCGGCTCGTGGCTGAAGAGCGAGATGCTCGGGAAGATCCCCGACGGCTTCCGGCTGGGGGCCTTCAACCTGCCACGCCTGCCGGGCAAGGGCGACCCCACAGCCGTCTACACCTCCACGAGCTACTACTTCTCGTTCCGCAAGGCCCAGCATCCCAGAGAGGGCCTCGAGTTCCTGCGCTTCATGACCTCGCGCGCGCAGGCCGGCAAGTTCTGCAAGATGCGCGACATCATCGCGGCCGTGAAGGGCTCCGCCGAGGGCAACGTTACCACTGACATGCTCGATGTGCTCGCGATCGCGAACAAGGCGCGCACGAGCTACGGCGCCGCCCCCGGCGAGGGCTTCCCCGAGTTCGATCAGTACTGGACCGACGCCCGGTTTGGGATCCTCACCGGGAAGCTGACGCCCGAACAGGCGGCGAAGAACCTGGAGGCGGGCGCCCAGCAGGTCCGGGCCCGCGCCAAGAACCCCGACCAGATCACCGTGCGACATCGCGTGGAGCCCGGCATCCTTCTGGGCCTGCTGAGTCTGGCAGTGGTCTACACCCTCATGACGACGGTCCGCCGCTGGATCATCGCGCGGCGCGAGACGCGGGGGAGCATCGAGGCCAAGCGCGTCGGGTTGAGTTCGCTTTCCATCCTCATCTTCGTCGGGCCGGCCGCGCTGCTGTATACGGTGTTCGTGGTGATCCCCAGCGCCCGGTCCTTCTGGTGGAGCACCCAGCGGTGGGACGGGCTGACCAACATGCAGTACGTCGGCCTGCAGCACTTCAAGCGGCTGTTGTTCGAGAGCGACCCCTTCTGGACCGCGCTCAAGAACAACCTCTTCATCATGCTCGTCATCCCGCTGTTCGTCATCCCGCTATCGCTGTTCCTGGCGACCTGCATCAGCCGCGGGCTGAAGGGATCAACCGTCTTCCGGATCGTCTTCTTCTTCCCGAACATCCTCGGCGCCGTGGCGGCCACGCTCCTCTGGATGCACCTGTATGAGCCGAACGGCGGGCTGGTGAACCGGGTGCTGGTCTTCCTGACCGGCCTGCTGCACCTGGGGCCAGCGCTCAAACTGATCGGTGTCCAGTCCTTCCAGGGGTTCGCGTGGCTGAGCCAGGAGCACCTGTACTGGGCCCTCATCCCGATGTCGATCTGGGGCGCCTGCGGCTTCAACATGCTGCTGTACCTCGCGGCGATGGAGGGCATCCCGCATGACCTCTATGAGGCCGCCCAGATCGACGGCGCTTCAGCCTGGCGGCAGTTCTGGACGATCACCCTCCCGCTCATCTGGGACGTGCTCTCGATCTCCATCGTCTTCATGATCATCGGCGGCATGAAGGCCTTCGAGACCATCTGGCTGCTCACCAACCAGACCCCCACCACCGAAACGCATGTCATCGGCACCCGCATGGTGCAGGCGATGTTCACCGAGTTCAAGGTCGGCGAGGCGACCGCCATCGCCGTCCTGCTCTTCCTGATGGTCTTCTTCGGCACCGCCGCGACGCTGAGGCTGATGCGGAGGGAGACGGTAGAATACTGAGGGAGGGAAGGCAACGAAAGGGGAAGATTCGAAGACTTGAAGAACGGCGAAGACGGCCAGGCAAGGGGTACGGCAACGGCCAAGGCCGAGGCCACGGCAGCAGGCGAGGCGCGGCGTGTGGGGCCACGGCTGGCCGATGAGGTCGAGCGGATCGGCGCCCAGGTTGTGGACGCGGCCTACACCGTACACCAGGCGCTGGGGCCGGGGCTGTTGGAGTCTGTGTATGAGGCCTGCCTCGCCCACGAACTGGGGAAGCGTGGACTGACAGTGCGCACGCAGGTTCCCATGCCGGTAACCTATGATGGGGCGCGGTTCGAGGCGGGCTTCCGCCTGGACATGCTCGTGGAAGAGCAAATGGTGGTTGAGGTCAAGGCTGTCGAGGCCATCCTCGGAGTGCACATTGCGCAGTTGCGCACGTATCTGAAGCTCTCGGGGCTTCAGCTCGGGTTCCTGATGAACTTCAACGTGGCGCTGTTCAGAACGGGGATCAGGAGGGTGACCGTGGGCGCAAGTGTCCGCGCCTAGCCCTGCGCCGTTGCCTTGGTCGTCACCATGGCCTTGCCTTGCCGTGTCGTCTTCGCCGTTCTTCGAATCTTCGAATCTTCCCCTTTCGTGGGGGAGGTGGCCAATGCAGAAGCGATTCTCGATATGGGACCCGTTGATCTACCTGGTCCTGCTGACCTACTTCCTGGTCGTCGTGTACCCGATGGTGTGGCTGCTATACACTTCGCTGAAGACGGACAAGGCCATCTTCCTCAACCCGTTTGAGCTACCGCCTTTGCGCCATCTGCAATGGGCGAACTTCGCCAACGCCTGGACGAAGGGGAACTTCGGGGACTACTTCTTCAACAGCGTCGCCATGACCGTGATGACGGTCGGGCTGGTGGTGCTGCTCTCGTCGATGGCGGCCTACGCGCTGAGCCGCTTCCACTTCCGCGGGGCGCGGCCGCTGTTCTTCTACTTCCTGGCGGGGCTGATGATCCCGCTGCAGTTGGGGATCGTGCCGCTGTTCTTCCAGATGAAGGACCTGCACCTGTTGAACTCGCGGTGGGGCCTGCTGACGGCCTACGTCGCGTTTGGGATGCCCTTCTCGATCTTCATCCTGACGGGCTTCTTCAAGTCGCTCCCGTCGGCGCTCTACGAGTCCGCGCTCATCGACGGCGCCAGCGACTTCCGCGCGTTCTGGTCGATCATGCTACCGCTCGCGCGGCCGGGCCTCATCACGGTGGCGATCTTCTCGTTCCTGGGCACCTGGAACGAGTTCTTCATGGCCTTCATGTTCCTCTCCGGCAAGGGGTCCGAGCACCTGCGCACGCTGCCTCTGGGCCTCGCCAACCTCACCATCGTGAGCCAGTACCGGTCCGACTGGGGCATGGCCTTCGCGGGGCTGGTGCTGGTCATGCTCCCCACGCTACTTGTCTACTCCCTCCTGCAGAAGCACCTCAGCAAGGGAATCACCATGGGCGCGCTGAAGGGGTAGTCTCCCGGAGGGCGACCCATGCTGATCTCGATCCTTCTCTCTGCGACTACCGTCAATGCTGCCGGGCCGGATGACCCCTCACCGTTCGGCATCGTGTGCCCGTGGCCGAAGGTCGGCGAGACGGGCGCGCGATGGGTGCGGTGCGGCGCGGGGGCGACGCAGCTTGTGGACTGGGGCGCCGTCGAGCCCGAGGCGGGCAGGTTTGTCTGGGACGGTGCGGACAGCGAGTTGGTGAAGTGGGACAAGCCGGAGGGCCTGACGCCGCTGCCGATTCTGGCCTATACCGCGCCGTGGGCGTCGAGCGGACTGGATGGTGACCGCGCGTGTCCGCCGCGCGACCTGCGGGACTACGCGCGGTTCGTGCGGGAGAGCGTGGCGCGGTACAAGGGCGACATTCGCTACTGGGAGGTCTGGAACGAGGAGAACATCGAGTTCTTCAAGGGCACGATCCCCCAGTACGTGGACATGCTGAAGATCGCCTCGATTGCGGCGCGGCAGGCCGACCCCGAGGCGCGGGTCGTCTTCGGTGGGACGGCGGGCGTGGATTCGCGGTTCATCGAGCGCTGCTACGAACTGGGAACGGGTCCGTACTTCGACGTGATGGCGGTGCACCCGTACCAGTGGGGGCGCACGTTCAACGACGGCTGGAACCGCGACAAGATGACGCGGCTACGGTCCGTCATGGACCGATTCGGCGGCGCGCGGGTGCCGATCTGGTGCACGGAAATCGGCTGGTCCACGGGTGAGGGCGTCAGCAACGAGGACCAGGCGCGGCTGCTCGTGCAGGCGTTCGTCGGCAACCTCGCGCTGAAGGACCTGGGCATCGCGAAGGTCTTCTGGTTCTGCGTGAAGGACTGGGGCGGTCCGGGGCACGGCATCTTCGCGGACGACGGCTCGCGCAAGCCGGCCTTCGAGGCCTACCGCATCGTGACGCGCGAACTCGAGGGCACGGTGCCCGTGGGGCGCCTGGACACCGGGGACGTCCGGTGCCATGCGTTCTGCGACCTGGATGGGCAGCGCGCGGTCTTGGTCTTCTGGTCGCCGACGCTGGAGCCGATGCCGCTGGCGCTGCCGAAGCTGGGGGGTGAGTTCACCGTCGTTGACCTCAACGGACGCGAACAGCGCCTGACCGGCGAGCAGCTTCCCCAGCTCACCGCGACCCCGGAGCCGAGTTACCTGCGGCTGCCGCCGGAGGCACTCGCTGCTTTGCTGCCCGCTGACGCAACCCTCCGCCCAGCAGCGTACTGGTCGCCGCCGGACCGACCGGCGACGCCGCCGTGGTGGCCGTCGGTGCAGATTCCGGAGGGCACGTCGCGGTTGTGTTTCGTCCTCGGCGAGACGCGCGAGGTGAGCGTGGATCTGTGGAACCTGGGGGCTGAACCGCAACAGGCGACGGTCACGGTGTCACTGCTCGGCGAACAGGACCGTGTGCTGGCGGCGGATGACCGGCGTTGCCCTCTGCCGGCAGATGCCTGTACACCGGCACTCCTCAGCCTCGCAGTTCCGCCCGGTCTGGCGCCCGGACTGACCCCGATGGTCGTCTCCCTCCGAACCGAGGCAGACCCTCGCCCTATCGAGTACCGGCTCGCGGTCCGCGTCGCCCAGGGCCCGACCATCGAGTTCCTCGCCAACAGCCACGTCGAGCGGTCGGTCTATCTGCAGCCCGGCCACGAGAGCGGCTGCTCGGAGTCGTGCCGCTTCGGCAAGACGTGGACCTACGCCTTCGATGTGCCGTTCGCGTGCGAGGCGGAGCTGCAGATGCTGCTCGGCGCGCACTTGGCAGGACCGTTCGCGGTGCGCTACTCGCAGGACGGCAACGAGTGGAAGACGCTGCTCGACGGTCGCGGCGACCGCGCGTGGCGCCAGGCGACCCTCACCAACCTGCAGCCGGGCAAGCTCTACCTGCGCTTCGCGGGCGAGAACGTGCAGCTCGATGAGTTGGTGCTAACGTGGGTGCGGTGAGGAGGAGAGAGGTCAGCGGCGACGGCGAACCGTGCGGGACAGGGCGCGGTGCTGTTCGACCACAGTGATAGCGCCCAGCAGCGACTCCGGCAAGCGCGTGGAGATGAGCCGAAGGACACGGGCGATTCGCCAAACCCAGGTCGCGGACGTCAGCCGCTGCGTAGCCCAACTCCTCGATGGCACCGGCCAAGTTGCGGGGCATGTTCTCGTCAATGAGGAACTGCATGTGCTATGCGACCGGCAAGGCAGTGATGTTCATCTTCACCATGATGTCGGCTGCAAAGGCCAGTGCGGCGTCGATGTCCTCGACCTTGAGTCCATAGGCCTCCGCCACCTCCTCCCTGGTCATGCCTCCTGACAGTGACCCTATCACGACCCAGACCATAACCCTGGTGCCGGTGATGACCGCAGCACCGTGGCAAACCTCCGGATCGACGCTGATTCGTGGGGCGATCTCCATAGGCTGCACCTCCTCTGTTGAGCCCTGCTCGTGTGATCATTCTACTTGCTGCGCAGCAGACGTCAAGGGCGAGGTCGGCTCATGGAGACCCGTTCGGTCTCACTGCCCGAAGCCGATCTCAAGCACGCACTTCCTGACCTCCAGCGCTCCCTCGAAGCCCACGTATTCCCTCAGACGACGCAGCGCGAGGGCGTTGTCTCCGCGTCGCAGCGCTTGGGGCGGTACGTCGTACTGCACGACCCCATTCCAGCAGCCGTGATCGTAGTGGTTGTAGCGGTAGCTGTCTGGCTGCAGCGGCAGGCCGTTGATCGAGACCTCGATGTCGTCGAGTCGGTTGACGCCCTTGAGGTCGAGGGTGAGGAGGGCCGACGGCGAGACACCGCAGCGCGCGGCCCCCGCGAGGTCGTCGGCGATGCGCAGCGGATAGGAGGCCTCCGTCTCGCCAGGGTCCAGACGGAAGCGGCTGACCCACTCGTGGTTGTAGATCTGCGCGTCGGGGGGCCAGACGGCGAGGACGTACTGCTTGTCGGCGAGGCGCAAGGCGTCGGGGTCGGCCAACTCCGTGAGCGCGCTCTGGTCCCACGGGCCATCGGCGCAGGTGAAGTTGAAGAGGCTGACACCGTCGGCGCCGCTCATGTAGTGCAGGGCCGCCACCGCGCGCATGTACTCGATGGAGGGCGGGCCGAACCCGTCCACAACGCCGTTCCCGGCCCGTAGGCCTGTGCCCCCGGAGCCACAGCTTGCGATCCAGTGCAGCTGGCCCTCCATGCCAGGGTAGACCTTGCAGCCCTTCGCGTGGGCACGCTCGACCCACCAGTCGCTCGGTGCGTCAGGCGTGTGGTCGCCAATGCCGCCGAGGGTGATCTGGTTGAGAAGGCCCTCGGCAAGCCAGTGCTCCACATCGAGCCCGCTGGCGATGCAGACCCCAGCGCTGTACTCGAACCGCGCGCTGAGGGTGCGCTCAGGGCCGACGAGGTCGCGGAGGCGGCGCACGAGGTCAGTCATCAGCGGGGCCCGGGCCCGCTCCTCCCCCTGGCGGAACCAGGGGCGGAAGCGCGTGAAGTCGAGGTCGATGCCGTCCACCTCGTACCTGCCCAGCACCTCAGCGATCTGCGCGAGGCGGTACTCGTGCACGTCCGGGTGCGCGTAGTCGAGTTGGCCGGTGGGCAGCAGCGCGTCCGGGTGAGCGTCGAACCACGACGAGAGCAACTCGGGGAAGTACGGCGACCCGTCGGCCTTGCGGTAGACGTGATGCGCGTCGTTCATGCGCAGCGAGAACTGACACGCAATCCCGTGCCGATGGCAGGCCTCCGACACGATCCACAGCGGGTCGGTTCCCAACTCATCCAGATGCCGGAGCGTCTCGCGCATCCGCCAGACGTGGAGCGTGTCGATCCGCTGCATCATGTCGCCGACGCGCGGCAAGAACGTCGAGCGGTAGTTGACCGCGTGGCCGCCGAGGGCGCAGAACTGGTAGGCCACGACACTCGTGCCCACCTGTGGATCGACGGTGACGCGCTCGATGTCACGCGGGCCCATCGGGGCCGGATGCCGCGTGTACGTCGACCAACCGTCGTCGTTGAGGATGAGGCCCTTGCTCATGGCCCGGAGACTTCGACCTTTCTGAGTCTCATGATACCATCCGCGCGGCACGAGGCGGCGAGGACGATGCCCTTGGCCATCGGCTCCGACCCTCGCCTCTGCCAGCTCTGCGCAGATCCTGGCCGGGCTGCGGGTGGTTGGCCCGGGCGACGCGCTGTCGGCCAAGATCGGCCGTCAGTGCAACCGAGGGCCCCGCTCCCGAGGCCGGGGCTTCTGCGACTCCACCAGTTCGCCCACGAGGGCGCTCAGTTCCTCGGCGAACCACTGGCCCGCGTCGTCGTTCCCCTGAATGGCCGGCAAGAGGTTGTGGATCAGGGCCGCAGCCTCGTCCTCGCCCCCCATCGTGACGTAGCCCCTCGGGCGCGCGGGCGGGCGCTCGGCAAGCAGGAGGGCGACAACGTGGCGGTTCCGTTCGACCGCGGCGCGGAAGGCCTGGCGGGCCGCGGCGCCGCGCCCTTGGGCCAGGAAGGTCCGGACGGCCTTAGCCCACACCATCTCCATGCTGCCATCGTCCTCGAACTGCTGGAGGAGGGCGCCGAGTTCGTCCAGGCGGCGCAGTTCCAGCAGCCACACCGCCAGCAGGCAACGCAGGCCCTGGTTGTCATTGGGGTTCAGCTCGAGCATCTCCTGTAGGTGGGCGACGGCCTCCGCGCGCCGACCAATGGCCCACAAGCAAGTCGCGAAGCCCTCTCGGGCGCGCATGTAGGGGCGCGTCTCCAGGCAGCCCCAGAACGCCCCCTTCAGCTCCTCGAACGCCTGCGGTCCGATGGCCCGCTCGCCGGCCTCCATCCCTTGCCGGTACAACTCCAAGGCCTGGTCCGGCGTCTTGCCCTCCTCCTCGGCCAGCAGCACATACGCGTCCGCGCAGTCGGCGCTAATCGCGAGGGCCTCGCGCGCGAGGTTGACGCGCTGACGGCGGGTGGTGGCGTCCCAGGCGTCGTACATCCGCTCCTGGGCGCGCTCCAGGTCGGTGGCCGGGGGCGGGATGAGGTCCTCAGCCCGACCTTCCTTCAGCGCCTGCTGCAAGAAGGCGTCGGCCTGCTCCACGGTCTCAAACTGCTGCCCATCGAGCAGCGTCATGAGGCCCGCCATTGTCCGCTCCATGGCGCGCCGATCACGCAATGGCGGTAGGTCCCTTTGGCCGGCAGTGGGCTTCCGGCGATGCCCAGTCTTCGGTCCGGCCTTCTTGACTCGTGTGCGCTTCTTGGCAGCCATCTCGCTTCTCCCTCTTGTAGTTCCTATCGGCGCCGTCGGTTCGACCAGCGCTCCACGTCCGCCAGCAGTTCGCGGGCCTCGCGTTCGGAGCCGACCCCGACCTGCAGGTACAGTCCCTCCGGCGGCAGATCGGCCAGGAGGTCCTCAATCTCGCCGGCCGAGACGCTGAGGTGCACGGCCTTGCCCGCCTCGATGATCCGCTTCAGCAGGGACCGCCACTTGGGGTGGGCTTGCACGTCCTCTCCCGCGCCGGGCACCCACTGGATTCCCCGCAGGTTCGGCATCGTGAGCAACGTGTCCACATGCTGCAGCGCGCCGGGCCCGTCGAGGTGGTAGACCACGCCATCCAACTGGCTCATCTGCCAGGCGAGGGCGGGGGCGATGAAGTCGTCGAACATGGGCTTCGAGATCATGCAGCTGAAGTCGCATTGGGACGTGGTGGTGCGGCCTGAGTGGTACACGCGCAACCAGGTGGAGGTGCCGGGCATGTGGCGGTTCACCATGCCCGTCATCTGGTCGTAGACGTCCGCCAGGAGGCGCGCGATCTGGTCGCGGATCTGCTTCATCCGCTCCAGTGGCCCCTCGATGAGGTCGAAGCACAGCCGCTCCGGCCCGCGGAGCGCGGACATGATGTCCCCGGCCTCCGCGACCTCGCCGACGGCGACGAACCACTTGCCGTCCGCCTGCTCGAGAAAGGCCTCGGTGAGCCGGAGGGTGATCCGCCACCACTCGTTCTCGGGGTCGATGCGCGGCTCGTAGGTCTCCCAGTCCTGCACGAAGGGCTCATGCCAGACAGTAGTCTCGTGGCAGATCGGCTTCGTACCGAGGAAGCCGGCCTGCGCGACCGCTCCGAGGTTGACCCACTCCACCGGGCAGGCTTCGGCAAACCAGGCGGTGTTGCGCACGGAGCGCTCCATCCGCGGGATCACGTAGTCGGGATTCGTCCAGTAGTTCCACAGGTCCGGCGGCTCGGGGATCGCTTCCCACTCCGCGCCGTCCTTCGTCGCGGTGAGGCTCATCGCGGGCCGGCCCAGGCTCTCGCCGGCCCACCAGCGGTCGAGCCGCTCAACGGCTTCTTCCCAGTCGGGGCGGTAACTCAGGCGCATCTCTGGCATCGCTCCTGCGTATGCAGTTCGGGGACACGATCCCGATTCGAGACGACTGAATCGGGTCATGTCCCCGAATTCCCTTGGGGCACGAGGTCAACCTGCCACGGCTCTCGAAAGCCGCGCGGCACGGGAGGGCATTGTCCTATGGCTGTCTTTCGTCCGTATGTTCGCGAGACGGACCAGGAGGCGGTTCGCCGCATCTTCCGGGAGGTCGGCTGGTCGTGGTCGGCGCGACAAGTGGACCACGAGGGCTTCGGTGAGGCCGTCCGCGTGCGGGTGGCCGAGATCGAGGGCGAGGCCGAGTGTGTCGCGACAAGCTGTGAGGGGACGATCCGGCATCTGGAGACCGACCTCCCGTTCGCGTGCATCCTGGGCCTGGTGACCAGCCGCGTCGCGCGAAGGCAGGGGTTGGCGCTCAACCTGCTGGCGCGGACGCTGGCCGAGCACGCAGCGGAAGGGGCGCTGGTGGCGGGGCTGGGCATGTTCGACCAGGGGTTCTATGACCGCGTGGGCTTCGGGTCGGGCCCGTACACCCGGTCGGTATCGTTCAACCCGGCGGACATCGCGGTGAACGTGAAGCCCCGCGCGCCGCGGCGGCTGTCCCAGGAGGACTGGCGGGCCATTCACGCCGCCCGCCTGGCCCGCCGCCACTCCCACGGCGACTGCAGCCTAGCGCCGCCCGAAATCACCTTCGCGGAACTCGGCGATCCCGACGACTCGTTCGGTCTGGGCTACTTCGACGGCCCCGATGGAAGCCTGAGCCACTTCCTGTGGCTCCACGGCAAGGAGGAGCACGGACCATACCGGGTCCGCTGGCTGGTCTTCCACACGCGCGAGCAGTTCCACGAGCTGCTGGCCGTGCTGAAGAGCCTGTCGGACCAAGTGCACCTCGTCGGGATGCACGAGCCGGCTGGCATCCAGCTCCAGGACCTGCTGCACAAGCCCCTGGCAGCGCAGCGGATCACGGAGGGTTCGCGCTACGCCAACCGTATCCGGACGGGCGCGTACTACCAGTTCCGGATGCTCGACGTGCCTGGCTGTCTGGCTCAGACGCACTTGCCAGGGACCGCGACGCTGCGGCTCAACGTAAGCCTGACGGACCCCATCGAGGCGCGACTGCCCGACGACTCGCCGTGGCGGGGCTGCGCGGGAAGCTACGTGGTCACCCTCGGTGAGTCGGGCTCGGCGGAGCCGGGAGAGGACTCCTCCCTGCCAACGCTGAAGGTCACTATCAACGCCTTCACGCGCCTGTGGCTCGGGGTCCAGCCCGCCACCGGACTCGCAATCACCGACGATCTGGCCGGGCCGCCAGAGTTGCTGGAGGCGCTGGACCGGGTGCTGCGACTGCCGCAGCCTGATCCGGACTGGGACTTCTAGGATTCCCTACCCCCCTGCCCCCCTTCCTTCAGAAGGGGGGAACGGCCTGGGTTGTGGGCAATCGTCCGTCCTTCCCCAATCCCGAAGGAAGGGGGGTAGGAAGGGCCGTCGGGCGAGGAGGAATCCGTGGACGTCGACAAGTCCGGCATCGTCATGGGCTCCCATGCCAAGGCCAAGCGCGACCTGGCGCGCGAGCTGCGCCGGCGGATGACGCAGGCCGAGGCACGTCTCTGGGCACGCCTGCGGAAAAACCAGTTGGCCGGCCTGCACTTCCGCCGACAACAGATCATCGACGGCTATATCGCCGACTTCTACTGCCACACCGCAGGGCTGGTGGTCGAGGTCGATGGCGCCGTGCACGCCGAGGACCAGGAGTGGGACGCCGAGCGCGACAGGGCGATGGGGAAGCGGGGTCTGCGGGTGCTGAGGTTCGCCAACCGGGACGTGATGGAGAGAGTCGAGTGGGTGCTGAGTGAGATTCTGGGGGTGGTCGAGGAGAGGACGTGACCCTACCCCCCTGCCCCCCTTCCTTCAGAAGGGGGCACGGCTTGGGTTGCGGGTAGTCGTCTGTCGTTCCCCCCTTCCTTCAGAAGGGGGGAAACGGCAAACGGCCAAGCACGACCGAGCCGCCTCCCCCTTCCTTCAGAAGGGGGGAATGGCTTGGGTTGCAGACGTTCGTTCGCTGTTCCCCCCTTCTGAAGGAAGGGGGGCAGGGGGGTAGGACAAGAAAGGACGAGAACGCCCATGTTACCGTTGGCCCTCTTGGTCATCACCGGCGGCCACGACTTCGAGCGGCCGCAGTTCACGGCGCTGTTCGACAGCTTCGAGGGCATGACGTGGCGCGAGGCGCAGCATCCGAACGCGAACGACTCGTACGCGCCCGAGGCGGCCAGGTCGTACGACGTGCTGGTCCTCTACGACCTGAACCAGCAGATCACCGAGGAGCAGCAGGCGGCTCTCCTGGCGATGCTGAGGAGCGGCAAGGGGCTCGTGGTGCTACACCACGCGCTGGCCGACTACCAGGCCTGGGACGACTGGCTGCAGGTCGTGGGCGGGCGGTTCTACCTGGCGCCTACCCGGCGGGGGGCCGAAACGGTTCCTGCCTCCACGTGGCGGCATGGAGTGGACATCCCGGTCCGAGTCGTCGATCCGAAGCACCCGGTCACGCGGGGGTTGAGCGACTTCACGATCCACGACGAGGTCTATGGCGGATACGAGGTGCTGCCGAGGGCGCACCCGCTGCTGACGACCGACCATCCGGAGAGCAGCCCGACGCTGGCCTGGACAAACTGGTACGGGAACTCGCGCGTGGTGACCATCCAGCTCGGGCACGATCACTTCGCCTACGAGAACCCGAACTACCGGCGGCTCGTGTCGCAGGCGATCCGCTGGGTCGCGAGGCGGCCATGACGCGGTACTTCGCTCTCCTCCTGCTGGCAACAGGGCCCGCGTTGGCCGGGATGCAGGCCGGGTCCGTGCCGATCATCTACTGCTCCGATCTCTTCCATCCCCACGACGATCCCGACGACCACTTCGACCTCGCGACACTCTTCGCCCTTCCGGAACTCGATGTCCGGGCCATCGTCCTCGACCAGGGCGCGAAGCAACTCGAACGACCGGGCAGCACGGCGATCAGGCAGCTCTGCGCGATCACGAAGCGCGAGGTTCCCTACGCCATCGGCCTGGACGAGAAGCTGACCTCGCCGACGGATACGGGGACCTCGCGGCCGGCGCAGTTCCAGGCGGCGGTCGAGCTCATCCTGCGGGTCCTGCGCGAATCGCCGACGCCGGTCACCATCGTGCAGACCGGGAGCCTGCGCGACCTCGCGGCGGCTTACAATCGCGAACCGGAGCTGATGCGGCGGCAGGTGGCGAGGCTGTACGTGAACTCGGGGAACGCCGTCGGCGCGCAGTTCGAGTACAACGTGAACCTGGACGTGCTCGCCTTCCGTCGCGTGATGGAGTCCGACCTACCCATCACCTGGTGCCCGTGCTTCGCTGGGAGCGAAGTCTGGAGCAAGGGCCCGCACGGCGCGTGGTGGCAGTTTGAGCAAGGGGCGCTGTTCGACCGCCTCTCGCCGCGCTTGCAGAGCTACTTCGCCTATGCGCTCTTGCCGATGCCGCTCAGTGTCGATCCGGTGCGGGCAGTGACGCGGCCGGGGCTCGCGCCTCTGCTCGCCGAGGACTGGCGCACCAAGACCTGGGCGGAGCAGCGGAGCATGTGGTCCACCGCCTCGCTCCTGGACGCCGCGGGTCGTCAGGAGTCCGCCGTGTCGTTCACCCCAATGACGTGGCGATCTGACGGGGCGGGCGCGATGACGCTGCAGCCCGACGAGCAGACGCAGCGGCGCGTGCTGACCGTCCCGGATGGGGCGGCCTACGAGCAGGCGATGTTCGCTCGCTTGCAGCAGTTTCTGAGCAAGCTTGGCCGTTGACCCACTGCCAGGAGTTCCGTGATGAACCTCGTTCTGATCGTCAGCGACACGCTGCGCTGGGACTATCTGGGCGCGTACGGGAATGAGCGCATCCACACGCCAAACCTCGACCGCCTGGCCGCCGAGAGCGTCGTGTTTGAGGATGCGTATGCCGAGGGGCTGCCGACGCTGCCCGCGCGGCGGGTGCTGCTGACGGGCCGGCCCATCTTCCCCTTCCGCTACATCCCGCAGAAGAGCGACATGGTGCAGCTCCCCGGCTGGCATCCCCTGTTCGAGGAGGATGTGACGCTCTCTGAGCACCTGCTGGCAAATGACTACGTGCCGGCCTTCGTGACCGACGTATACCACATGATGAAGCCCAACAAGAACTTCCATCGCGGATTCGAGCACTGGTATTGGGTGCGGGGGCAAGAGGACGATCCCTACGCCCTGCGGGATCAGGCGCGGGTGGCCGGTCTGGTGGAGCAGGCCACGCCCCAGGCCGCGCACTTCCGCAAGCGCCACTGGCTCGTCCAACATCTGATGAACCGGAAGGACTGGCGGTCGGATGCCGACACGTCGGTGGCACAGGTGATGGCTCATGCCGCGGGCTGGGTCGAGGCGTACACGATGGACAATCCCTTCTTCCTGTACGTGGACTGCTTCGATCCGCACGAGCCGTGGGACCCGCCCATCGAGGATGCGCGCCTGTATGACCCTGAGTATGAAGGCCTCGACGGCCTCGTGCCGCCGGGCACAACGCGGGACCTGCCCGAGACGCAGGTTCGGCGAATCGAGACGGCGTACGCGGGAGAGGTCACGCTGGTGGATCGGTGGATCGGCAGGTTGCTGGACACGCTGCGCGAGAGCGGCAAGCTCGACGACACGCTCGTTATCTTCACCACGGATCACGGCTGCATGATGGGCGAGCAGGGAGAGCTGCACAAGGGCGAGGACCGGCTGCGCAGTCAGTGCACTCGCTTGCCGCTGTTCATCCGCCACCCCGCAGGCGTCGGCGCGGGCCGGCGTGTCTCAGGCTTCGTCCAGCATCAGGACGTCATGCCCACGGCGCTCTCGCTGATGGGCCTGCCGCAGCCGGAGCGAGTACTGGGCACGAACCTCTGGCCGATGGCCATGGACGGCGCGCCGGCGCCGCGAGACAGGGTCGTGACCGCCTTCGGCCACTACGCCAGTGTGCGCACGGCGAAGTGGAACTACGTGCGCCCGTGGATCGAGCTGCCCCCCGACAGACGCCCGCGCCACGACCTTTACGACCTCGAAGCCGACCCTCAGGAGCTGACGAACGTCGTTGCCGACCACCCTGGGCAGGCCCGTGAGTTCGATGGCCTCCTGGCGGAGCACATCCGGCGGCACACTCCCGTCACGAAGGGCACGGTCGGCGCGGGGATGGTGGAGGGAGCGGAGACGCGCCCGGGCATGAGCTTCGACGCGCTGCCGAGGTTGGAGGGGTAAGGGGTACGCAGAAACGGACGGAGGCAATCACCGACGCACGTTCCTCGAGAGCGTGCGTCGGTGATTGCCTCCGTCCCGTTTTCCGTTCGGCGCAGCCTAGCCGCCGTTCGCGTCGAACTGGCAGTTGCCCGTGGCGCAGGAGACCTTGCTGGCCGGTTGGGCCTTGGCGTGACCGTCGCAGAAGCCGAAGTTGGAGGTGCCGTTGTGACGCTCGTTCGCGGTGGTTGCCCAGGCCGTCCCGCCGTTGGCGAGGTGGGTGTTCGAGCCGTCGTTCGCGAAGGCCTCGGAACCCTCCGTCTCTCCGATGAAGATGCAGGTGGCCGGGTACTGGATGTCACCGTCCGATTGCCCGGGCGGGGGCGTCGGGTTGCCGGCGACCCAGTGCACGGCATTCACGCCGTACCCGCTGTTGGCTCCCCAATCGAGACCGCCGTTGAAGGTGCTGGTCATCCGCTTGCTGGGGCACTGGAAGATCTGCGCGTTCTTGACATACGGCAAGATCGCGCTCCGCCAGGTGTAGTCGCCGG
>Ga0194125_10000149_pt1 | contig 103050 bp, 86 predicted proteins | sample TA2KigC250mmetaG_FD_148626 | JGI IMG/M metagenome (GOLD analysis project Ga0194125, IMG submission 148626) | Freshwater microbial communities from Lake Tanganyika, Tanzania - TA2015034 Kigoma Deep Cast 250m | ecosystem: Environmental > Aquatic > Freshwater > Lake | place: Tanzania: Lake...
CTACGTTCTGCTGCGAGATTTTGCCCCGCAAGGCGGGGCTGCCGACCTCATTTTGGGGTCGGCTAAAATCTCTCCGCTTCTCTACCTCCCTATGGATAACTCCTATTTTTCATTAAAATTTACCCACACGATTTGGAGAAGACCCTAAAAAGTAATCCTGAACCTTTTGCCTGTACCCATCCTAAACACAGCATCGAGGAAAAATGGGGCAAAGAAACAGTCAAACGACTCTGGCCTTTTCCCAACGAAGTCAAAGAAAGGCCGTCTTTTTACAAAGAGCCGCTAAAGTATTGGGGATATAAATGGGAAAAAATAACAAGTAGAAGGATTAGAACTAAAAATGAAAATCAGTGGGTTCAGTTTTGGAAGAAACTTGATAGAGCTTGACTACCCCGTAGTGGAGTCGATCGCCTCTGTATTACCTTTAGTGGATGAATTTATCTTTAATGCGGGTAATTCTCAAGATGAAACCGCTGAATTAGTGAGCTCGATTAAAAACGATAAGTTGAAAATTATCCACTCCACCTGGGATGACTCTCTGAGGAAGGATGGTTTAGTCTTTTCCCATCAAGCTAATTTAGCCTTTCAACAGTGCACTGGCGAGTGGGCTATTTTTGTAAATGCCGACGAAGTCATACATGAAAAAGATTATGACCTTATAAGAAAGGCGATTAAGAAATATCATAACCAAAGAGAAATATTGGGCCTTATGTTCCGGTATAATCATTTCGACGGAGATTACTGGTCCGTGAATCCCTGGAGGTATCACAAAGAGATTCGAGTTGTTCGCAATGACGGTCGGGTGGAACCTTGTGGGGATATGAGCGGATTTCGCTGTGTTCAGGACAAACTTTATCTAAAAAGCGGCCCCAAAGATCGATGGGCGTTCTCCGGAGCATACATCTATCATTACGGTTGGGTGAGGAAAAATCCCCAAATTATGCTGGAGAGGAATAAACGCCTGGAATATTACTATCATAACGATTCCTATATTCAAAAGAATTATGGGGGTAGAGAAGAATACGATTATGAATATTACAAAGCCCTGAAAGAATTTCGGGGAGAACATCCAGCCGTTATGAAAAACCTCATCTCCCAGGCCGTCCGGCTCAGGAAAAGAAGAAACCGTTGGCTCAACCCACGCTTTTATAAGGAGGTCTTTAAGCATGGCTTCAAGGGATAAAATTTCTTTGGTGATGATAACGTATAACGAAGAAAGGAATATCCAAGAATGTCTGGAGACGGCGAAATGGATGGATGAAATCATTATAGTCGATTCTTTTAGCACAGATCGGACATTAGAAATCTGCCAGCAATATACGCAGCGCCTTTTTCAACGGCCCTTCTTTGGGTACGGGAAGCAAAAGAATTTTGCCATCGAACAGGCTGCAATGGATTGGGTTTTTGTGTTAGATGCCGATGAACGTATCCCCGGAGACCTTAGAAGAGAAATTGAGGAAATATTAAGGTCCGCTCCCCAAGAGATTACCGCTTATCGTCTGGCGCGTAAGAACCAATTTTATGGCTATTGGTTGAAGTGGGGGGGGCAATATCCGGATTGGCAGATTCGTCTTTTCCGCAGGGGGGCCGGCTGGAATGATGATTTTGAACCGCACCACAACTTTATCTTTAACGGTCAACTGGGAACCATGCGCAACCCGTTGATCCATTTCACTGAGCGGAACATTAGTGACCATTTTCCCAAGTTGAATCGATTTACCACCCTGGCTGCCGAACATCGCGTTAAAACCTGCCGGAAAGTCCATTGGTACGATCTGGCTTTTCGACCTCTGGTTACTTTTTTTCAAGTTTATTTGCGCAAGGGCGGCTATCGAGATGGGATTCCCGGATTTATCCAGGCGGTCTTCAAGAGTTTATACACCTTCGTAAAATATGCCAAAGTATGGGAAATCCATCAGCAGAAGGCGGTTAGGAACGATGCGCATAGGAATTGATGCCACTTCCATTTTCTTACGGAAAGGAGGGATCGGCTACTATACATATAACCTTTTGGAAAATCTTACGCGGATCGATATGGAGAATGAGTATGTCTTATTTACGACCACCCAGAATCAACCGGAAGCCCCCATTCCCTTTATCGCTCGCCCCAATGTAAGAGTCCTTTATACCCCTAAATGGCTCCAAAAATGGCGATGCGGCAAGGAGCGAATCGACCTATATCATGGAACAAATTTTCGTTTGCGGGGGAGGGGCCAGAAGGGAAATGTCGTGACCATCCACGATCTGGCCTTTAAGCATTACCCCCACTTTCTGAAAAAAAAATACGGACAATCGCTCTCCTCTTTGAAAACTAAATGGGGCGTCCAGCGAGCAGATCGGGTCATCGCCGTTTCGAAGCATACGGCCGGGGATGTGGTCGAGTTTTTTAAAATTGACAGAGGAAAAATTCGGGTGGTTTATCATGGGGTCGATGATTCTTTCCGCCCGGATGTGCCCCTGGAATCGATCATCGAAGTCAAAAAGAAATATGGAATTTTGTCCCCGAGATACATTTTATGGGTGGGTACAATCGAACCCAGGAAAAATCTCTCGACTTTAATCCAGGTCTATAGCCAGTTAGAGATGATCCATGCGGAGTACAGTCTGGTTTTTGGAGGGGGGTTGGGCTGGCAATATAAAAATGTCTTGAATTTAAACCGTTCCTTTGAAAATCGGATGCGCATTACGGGTTACCTTCCTCCGGGGGATCTCATTCCCCTTTATGCCGGGGCGTCTCTATTTGTTTATCCCTCGTTGTACGAAGGATTTGGAATGCCTCTATTGGAAGCCATGGCCTCCGGGGTTCCCATCATTGCAGCGAACACTTCTTCAATTCCCGAAGTCATCGGAGATGCGGGTATCCTGATTGACCCTTTAAACATCACAGAGATCAAAGAGGCCGTGGAGAGAGTATTGTTTGATAATTCTTTAAGTGAATTTCTGAAAGCAAAAGGAATTCAACGGGCTAAAAGCTTTACCTGGGAAAAGGCAGCCCAGGAGACTCTAACAATTTACCAGGAAGCTGTTGATCAGGCATGAGAGGATGGTCTTGAAGGTCCTCATCATTAAACTCCGCTATATTGGAGACACCTTAACCTTACTTCCCGTTCTTCGGGCCATAAAGCAGAACAAACCAGAGGCACGGGTATCGTTAATGATTTATAAAGGCACGGAAGGAATTCTGGCCTACCAGAAAGGAATCGCAGAGATTATTCTTCTTGATCGAAGAGAAATGAAGCAAAGGTCTCTGTTTAAAAGATTCAGCTATGACCTGAAGACCTTAAGAGAAGTATATAAAAAGAAGTTTGACTGGGTGATCGACCTCACCTCTTCTGACCGAAGCGGCTTTATTTCCTGGGCCACTCGCTCCCGACTGCGGATTGGGGCTCCCTTGGGCAATCCTTTAGAACGGTTCGCTTATCACAGACTGATCGAAGCCGATCCCCAGAAAACTCATATCCTTGATTACCAATTAGCCAGCTTAAAAGAATTCGGATTGGCAGTTCAAGAGCCGGACACAACTATTTTCATTCCTGAGGAGATTACAAAGAAAATTGACGAACAATGGATATTAACCAACAATTCTAAGCCGCTGGTAATCATTCACCCCGGGGCCCGAAAGCCACGGCGCCAATGGAGGGAGGAACACTTTGCCCAGATCGCAGATCGGTTGAAAGCAAAGTACAATGCCCGGATCTTCTTAATTGGGGGACCAGGCGAGGAGAGCATTTTAGATCGGGTCGAAGGCCAAATGGCTCAAAAACCCGAAGCCCAAACTACTTCCCTTCCCCTTATTGAAGTAGCCGCTTTATTGAACCGGGCTCAACTTTTTATTGGGAATGATACGGCCACGGGTCATATTGCTGCGGGCGTGGGAACTCCTCATATCATCTTATTTGGCCCGACTTTTCCCCATCTCTGGGCCCCCAAAGGAGCTAAAGGAATTTCTATTTTCAAATCTCCGGACTGCTGCGGATGTCGGCAGGCTTCCTGTTTGCAAAAAGATAACCCGTGCATGGACTGGATCGGTGTAGAAGATGTGTGGGAAGCAGTGGGAGAATTATTATGATCAGACTTCCATGGCTTGATGATTTCGTTTTTTATTCCCTTTTGATCACCGTCTTCGTAATCCCTTTTTCGATCACCCTCAACGAAATATTCATGGCCCTGACCATTTTATCCTGGAGTGTCAAGCTGATTGTTCGGAGGGAAAAGATTGATATTCCTCCTTTGGGGTGGTTTTTCTTGGTATTTCTTTTAACCTCTATCGTAAGTGCTCTGGCCTCGGATTATAAGAATCAAGCTTTAAAGGGCGTATGGGACATTAGCCGTTATACCATCACCTTTTTCATTGTGATCAATACCATTCACTCGGTAGATCAGGTAAAGAAAATATTCTGGACGCTCGTAGTCTCTACTGGCTTGTGGGTGATAGCGGGAATAATCCATCAATTCCTGATTGTCAAGAGAGTATTCTTTGACTTGCTACAATTTTTCTCTTTAGGGAATAAAAATGCCATCGGGCAATACCTTCAGATGACCCTGGCAATAATACTCGGGTTATTTTTGAACAATCTCTGGCGCCCCAAGGAAAAAACCATATTAATTGCGGTTATTCTGGTATCCTTATTGGGACTTTTTTTGAGCAGCTCCAAGACGATGTGGCTGGCCTTTATCATTACTCTGCTGGTTTTTGCTTTTTTGAAAAAGTCCCGCATAATAATCATAGGCATCGGAGCCCTTTTAGGAATTTTTTTTACCGCGGCGGCGATGATTCCCCAGGTGCAGATAATGGGCTCCCACATTCTAAAAGGACTCGAGGCGCCGAGCATGCAAGAACGTTTTGTGGGTTGGCAACAAAGCTATCGCATTTTTAACGAAAATTTAATCCTGGGTGTAGGTCCAAAATGTTATTTAGTGAGCAAGGATCGATATCAGATCATGCCGGCCTTTGGTCAGGCTCATAATATAATCCTGCACGCGGCCTGTGAAATGGGGACAGTCGGGGTGGTCGCTCTAATTTCCTGGATAGTTTTTTATCTTTATTTTATGGCCACTTATCGGAAGAAGGTTGCCAGCCCCATGTTTTTGGGTTTATGGTACGGCGGGGTGGGCTACATCGTTACCCTGGCGATAGGGGGAATCACGGAACCAACGATAGGGCAGGAACATTCGCAACTTTTTATGGTCTTGGTCGGATTACTTCATGTAGGATTAAAATCAAAAGGGGAAAATCAAAGAATAAAATCATAGAAGGAGCATTTATGATCCTGGTTACTGGAGGGGCAGGGTTTATCGGTTCTCACCTGGGTGAAACCTTACTTAAGGGTGGTTACACGGTTCGGATCCTGGATAACTTAAGCACGGGCAAGAAAGAGAACCTGGAGGAGGTAACCGGACAATCCTTGCCGGACCTCACTGGCCCTAAGAATGAACCTCGCGTTTTCCCTTTGGGAGAGCGAATAGAATTTATTTTCGGGGACATTGCGGACATTGATACCTGTCGTAAAGCCTGCCGGAGGATTTCTGATGTATTTCATCTGGCAGCTTTAGGTTCCGTCCAAAGATCAGTCGAAGATCCCATTACCTCACATTTAGCCAACGCCAACGGAACACTGAACATCCTTCAGGCAGCCAAAGAAGAAAAGGTGAAGCGGATCATTTATGCCTCCTCCTCTTCGGTTTATGGAAACATTTCATCCAATCCGGGGGAAAGGATACCCAAAAGTGAGAACCTTCCTCCTCATCCCCAATCACCTTATGCAGCCACGAAATTGATGGGTGAGCATTATTGCCGGATTTTTTCGGACATCTATGGTTTGGAAACCGTTTCCCTGCGCTACTTCAATGTTTTCGGCCCCCGCCAGGACCCCCAGTCCATCTACGCCGCGGTGATCCCCAAATTCATCGCGGCTTTAATACAAGGCGTTCCCCCGGTCATTTTCGGGGACGGGCAGCAATCCCGAGACTTCACTTATGTAGCCAATGTAGTGCAAGCCAATTTATTGGCCATGAATTCGCCGGGAATTTCCGGTCGGGTTTTCAACATTGCCTGCGGCCGGCAAATCACGATCAACAAGTTGCTTTCTTCCTTGCAGGAAATTTCGGGCCGCCAAATTGCTCCCCGATATGAGCCACCGCGAAGCGGAGAGGTGAAGCATTCCCTCGCTTCCATCGACCTGGCCAAGACCCATCTCGGATATGCAGCGAAGGTTGAGTTCGAAGAAGGCCTCAAAGAGACCTGGAAAAAGTTTCAGGAAAAAGGAAGAATGCCTATATAAAATGAACGCCCCGAATTCCTGCCTTGCTTTTTTCTCCTTCTTGCACTATAAAATTAATACAAACGCATTAATATTTTCGTAACACTTTAGCTTTTTGAAAAAAGGGGTGTTGTAAGGGCCAAGGGATTCCAGGGGCCGGGGGCCAGAGCGGAACGCTTGGAATCATAAGGTGCTTATATCTCCGCATATGGGGCGGGCAAGAACCCCCGCCTCCTCCGGAGGAAAAGATCTTCTGTCTTCGTGGCCAAGCAGAAACCCAACCGATGCTTCCGGCGCGTTCCGCTCTAACCCCCGGCCCTCAACAAAGGCTTTTATATCTTTTTTTCAAATCGCTAAACAGTTACATATTTTCTAACGTGCAATGACTACTTACGCATTTTTTTTAAACTCTGTGATCTCTGTGCCCTCTGTGGCTAATTTTAATTTAATTGAGCCTCTTGCAAAAGTATTTTTTTGTGGTTTGACAAGCTTGTCCTGAGCGAACCGTTCACCCTTCGAGAACCTCAGGGCGAACGGTGAGTCGAAGGGCTCACCACGAACGGAAAAACTAAATAATTTCAACCTAAGCCCGTTCACCCTGAGCCTGTCGAAGGGTAAATTACGGACTTTTGCAAGAAGCTCAAGTGTATAGGAATTTGCTTTTCTATCCCCCTCCCCCCAACCCCCTCCCGCCAGGGGAGGGGAGATACTGGGAGATCCAAAATTCCCTCCCCCTGCATGGGGGAGGGTTAGGGTGGGGGTGTTAATAACTTGATATTGAAATGGAGCGCGACATGAATATTTGCGTGGTTGGTACAGGATACGTAGGCTTAGTTACCGGGACCTGTTTTGCTGAATTCGGTCTTCATGTAACCTGCGTGGATAACGATGAGCAGAAGATCGCCTTGCTTCAGCAAGGCATATCCCCCATTTTTGAACCCGGGCTGGAAGAGATGGTCAAAAGAAACTTGCGGGAAGGGAGGTTGGTTTTCACCACGGAAATCGCTAAGGCCGTGGAAAAGTCCTTGGTTATTTTCATTGCCGTGGGAACTCCGCCCAAGAAAGACGGATCAGTGGATATGACCTATATTGATGAGGTGGCCAGGAAGATCGGGGAGAATTTAAACGGATACAAGGTCATTGCCACCAAAAGCACTGTTCCCGTGGGGACCGGCGAAAGAATCCGCAAGGTTATCGAACAATGCCGAGGGAAAAAAATTAACTTCGATATCGTATCCAACCCCGAGTTTTTACGGGAAGGTTCAGCCATCGAAGATTTCATGCGCCCCAACCGCGTAGTCATCGGCGCCTCCAGCGATCAGGCCGTAGCTATCCTGAAGGACTTATATAGCCCTCTCTACCTGATTGAAACCCCCTTTATTATCACCAACATCGAAACCGCCGAGATGATCAAGTATGCCTCCAATGCTTTTTTGGCCACCAAGGTTTCCTTTATCAACGAAATTGCCAATATTTGCGAAAAAGTAGGCGCGGATGTGAACGTTGTGGCCAAAGGTATGGGGCTTGACCAGAGGATCGGATCGAAATTCTTACACGCCGGGCCTGGATATGGCGGGTCGTGTTTTCCCAAAGATACTTTGGGCATAGCCAAAATCGCCGAAAAGCACGGATACCGATTTGAAATTGTTCATTCGGTGATGAAAGTTAATGAAAGGCAAAAAGAGCGAATGTTTGCCAAAGTGAAGGAGGCGCTGGGAAATTTGAAAGGGAAGAGCATTGCCGTCCTAGGGCTTTCCTTCAAGCCCAACACTGATGACATGCGGGAAGCGCCTTCTTTGAAAATAATCTCTTCCTTACAAAAAGAGGGGGCCAAAATTAAGGCTTACGACCCCAAAGCCATGGAAGCCGCGCAAAAAATATTCAGGAAAATCGAATACGGAAAAGATCCGTATGACGCGGCCAAAGGATCTGACGCTTTGTTGATTATCACGGAATGGAACCAGTTTCGCAATCTCGACCTGAAACGTTTGCGGAAATTAATGAAAAGCCCGGTGTTCTTGGATTTCCGCAATATATACGATCCAGTCAAGATGAGGGAAGCGGGCTTTAAATATATTGCGGTGGGGAGGTAGAATGAGGGCTTTAATCACCGGAGGCGCTGGGTTCCTGGGATCTCATCTTTGCGATCGGCTGTTGGCCGAGGGGCTGGAAGTCATTTGTATGGACAACCTGCTCACGGGATCAACGGATAATATTGCCCACTTGGCCGGTCAACGCCGGTTTCAATTTATTCAGTACGATGTGACGAACTATATTTTTGTTGAAGGACCTCTGGATTATGTTCTGCATTTTGCCTCTCCAGCCAGCCCCATTGACTATCTTCAACTGCCCATTCAGACCTTGAAAGTCGGGGCTCTGGGAACCCATAAAGTTCTGGGTCTGGCCATGGCTAAAAAAGCCTGTTTTCTCCTGGCCTCCACCTCGGAAGTCTATGGCGATCCGCTAGCTCATCCGCAAGCTGAAGATTACTGGGGAAACGTAAACCCCATAGGTCCCCGCGGAGTTTACGATGAAGCCAAACGATTTGCCGAGGCTTTGACCATGGCATACCATCGGTACCACGGGGTGGACACGCGCATTGCCAGAATTTTCAACACCTACGGCCCGCGCATGCGTTTGAAAGATGGCCGGGTCGTTCCAAATTTTATACTGCAGGCCCTGCAAGATGAAGATTTAACGGTTTATGGTGATGGTTCCCAGACTCGCAGTTTCTGCTATGTTGACGATCTGGTCGGGGGAATTATTAAACTCCTTTTTTCTAAGGAAACCGAACCGGTCAACTTAGGCAATCCGGAAGAATTTTCCATCGTAGATTTTGCCCGGGAAGTATTGGCGCTTACCGGCACTAAATCCAGAATTATCCATCAGCCGCTTCCAGTGGATGATCCCCGGGTCCGCCAACCGGATATCGCCAAAGCCCGGAATATTTTGAATTGGAACCCTAAGGTCGGGTTGCGGGAAGGCCTTAAAAAAACCATCCCCTATTTTAAGGAGAAAATAGCGAAATATTGAAAATAGCAAAATAAAATGGGAGAAAATAGTTGATGGCCTCGTAAAAAGTCGTCCCTAAGCCTGCCCCGGAATGTCGTAATCCGGGGGTGAAAACCGGAGTCCAGAATTTTAATAACTCCTTGAAATAACTGGATTGTATAGAAATTTGCTTTTTTATCCCCCTCCCCCCATCCCCCTCCCGCCAGGGGAGGGGTGATACTTGGGGGGCTCCCGAATTCCCTCCCCCTGGATGGGGGAGGGTTAGGGTGGGGGTGTTAATAACTTGATGATCTGGAAATGTTTGATATTATGCCAGCGCAAGATTTTAAGGGCCGTATTCTAATTCTCGATTATGGTTCCCAGACCACCCAGTTGATCGCCCGCCGCGTGCGCGAATGCCGGGTATATTGCGAAATTCACCCGTATCATGTGGCCCTGGAAGCCATTCGAGCTTTCGGGCCGAAAGGCATCATCCTATCCGGAGGGCCGGCCAGCGTATATGAAGCTGAATCCCCTCTGAGCCCGCCGGAATTATTCCGTATGGGCATTCCCACTCTGGGCATCTGCTACGGTATGCAGCTCATGACCCATGTCCTGGGAGGTGAAGTCGGTAAGTCGCGGAAGCGGGAGTTTGGGCGGAGCGAACTCATCATCGATGACACCGAGGACCTTTTTGCCGGGCTGCATCCAGGGGAGAACATCCAGGTTTGGATGAGTCACGGGGACCGGATTGAAGTCCCTCCGCCGGGATTCCGGGCTATCGCCCACTCCGACAATTCTCCTGTGGCGGCAATAAAGAATCAAGAACTTAAAGCATTTGGGGTGCAGTTTCATCCGGAAGTCGTCCATACTCCCCTGGGAAAAGAAATTCTGAAAAATTTTCTTTTCCGTATTTGCCGCTGCCCGGATGACTGGACCATGGAATCTTTCGCCACCCGCGCCGTTCGAGAGCTTAGGGAAGAGATCGGCGCAGAAAAGGTTCTATGCGCGCTTAGCGGCGGAGTGGATTCTTCGGTGGTGGCCGTTCTCTTGCACCGGGCTGTAGGCAATCAGTTGACCAGCATCTTCGTAGATAATGGATTGTTAAGGAAGAACGAAGCGAAAAATGTTCAGGAGCTCTTTGGCCAGCATCTGGGATTAAACCTGAAAATAGCGGAGGCCGGGGATTTGTTCCTCAAAAAACTGGCGGGAGTGGTGGACCCGGAGCAGAAGCGCAAGATCATCGGAAATGAGTTCATTTTCTTGTTTGAAAAAGAAGCCCGTAAAATAGGCGGGGCTGCTTTTTTAGCCCAGGGGACTCTTTATCCCGATGTCATCGAATCCATTTCATTCAGGGGACCTTCCGCCAAGATCAAAAGTCACCACAACGTGGGCGGTCTTCCAGAACGTATGCACCTCAAGCTGATAGAGCCTTTGAAGGAGCTTTTCAAGGACGAGGTGCGCGAAGTGGGAAGGGAAATTGGCTTACCCCCTCAAATTATCGAGCGGCAACCTTTCCCCGGTCCCGGTCTGGCCGTGCGTATCCTGGGGCCCGTAACCCGCGAAGATCTGGCCATTCTCCGGGAAGCGGATGCCATAGTCGAGGAGGAAATTAAGCGGTCCGGATGGTATATTAAAGTGTGGCAGTCTTTTGCCGTCCTTCTTCCCGTGCAGACCGTGGGGGTCATGGGGGATGAACGGACTTATGAACGGGTCATTGCCTTGAGAGTGGTCCAAAGTCTGGACGGCATGACCGCTGACTGGGCGCCTCTGCCTGCGGACCTTCTAAGAACCATTTCCAACCGGATCATCAATGAGGTAAAGGGAGTAAACCGGGTGGTTTACGATATATCCTCCAAACCCCCGAGCACGATTGAATGGGAATAAAAATAAAGAGCGCAAGGCGTGAGGCGTGAGGAGTAAGAGCCAAAAACTCCTCGTTTTGTATCAATTTAGCGTTTTGAAAAAGTGGTTTTACCACCTTTGTTGTGGTCCGGGGGTCTGGGTGGAACGCGCCGGAAGCATCGGCCGGGTTTCCGCTTTAGCACGAAGAACCCCGCTCGTTTCCGCCGGAGGAGGCGGGGGGCGTTTTCCCCGCCCCACCCGCGAAGAAATCAGCCCCTTATGATTCCAAGCGGGCCGCCCAGGCCCCCGGACCATGGATTCCCTTTGATCTTACGCCTCAACTCTTTTCAAAGGGCTAAAGTGTTACCTCATTTTAAACTTTAGTTAACTTTAGGCACTTCTAATGAAACACGCTGACTTTGTCCACCTTCATCTGCACACCCAGTTTAGCCTGCTGGATGGGGCCATTCGCCTGGAAGATCTTTTTGACCAGGCCAAAAGTTATCGCCTCCCTGCATTGGCCATAACCGACCACGGCTCCATGTTCGGGGCCATCGAATTCTACCAGGAGGCCCAGCGGCACGGAATCAAACCCATCATCGGCTGCGAAGTGTACGTGGCCCCTGGAAGCCGTTTCGAAAAAGCCACCAAAGGAATTTCTGAGGCATCTTTTCATTTGATCCTCCTGGCCAAGAACCACGCGGGTTACCGGAACCTGATGAAGCTGGTGTCGGCGGCTTATTTCGAGGGGTTCTATTACCGTCCGCGGGTGGACAAAGAGTTGCTGCGGAAGCACAACGAAGGATTGATTGCTTTAAGCGCCTGCCTTAAGGGAGAAATTCCTTTTTATTTGGCCGGCGGGGACAAAAAAAAGGCTTTGCTTACCGCGGAAGAGATGAAATCCATATTCCCGGACCGCCGTTTTTACCTGGAGATGCAGGAGAATAGGATTCCCGAGCAAAAAGTTGCCAATGCCGGCCTGATGGAAATAGCTCGGGACCTTTCAATTCCGCTGGTAGCCACGAACGACTGCCATTACCTGAAAAAAGAAGACGCCAGGGCCCACGAAATTCTCCTTTGCATTCAAACCGGAAAAACATTGCGGGACGTAGATCGCCTGAAGTTCTCTACGGACGAGTTCTATTTCCGGTCGGCGGAGGAGATGAAAGAGTTGTTTTCCTATTGTCCGGAGGCCATACAGAACACAGTAGAGATCGCCGAACGCTGTAACCTGGAACTGAAATTGAACGAGCTGCAATTTCCGCAATTTCAGGTTCCCGATGGCGAAACCCTGGACAGCTTTCTGGAGAAATCCGCTCGCAAAGGGTTGGAAGAACGCCTGACAGAGAGACCGGACCGGGCGTCCGTGACGGAATTTTACCAGAAGCGTCTGCATAATGAATTGCACATGATCCAGAAGATGGGATTTGCCGGATATTTCCTGATCGTTTCCGATTTCATCCGTTTTGCCAAACAGAAAAACATCCCCGTGGGACCGGGGAGGGGATCAGGCGCCGGATCCCTGGTGGCCTATAGCCTGGGAATTACCGAAATTGACCCCATCGCCAATGGATTGCTCTTTGAACGTTTCCTGAATCCGGAGCGGGTCAGCCCGCCGGACATCGACATTGATTTTTGTATTCAGGGACGAGAGGAGGTCATCCAGTACGTCAAGAACAAGTATGGCGCCGACCACGTGGCCCAGATCATCACTTTCGGTAAAATGCAGGCCCGGGCCGTGATCCGGGACGTCGGCCGGGCAATGGACATGCCCTACGGGGAAGTGGACCGCATCGCCAAGATGATTCCCAACACTCTGAACATCACCCTGCAGGATGCGCTCGAACAGGAATCCCGCTTAAAGGAATTAGTTAGGAGCAACTCCGAAGTTCAGAAGCTTTTGACTTTGGGTAAGGCCTTAGAAGGTCTGCCGCGCCATGCTTCCACTCATGCCGCGGGAGTGGTCATTTCCAGCGCCCCTCTGGTTGAGGTTGTGCCTCTTTACCGGGGGCAGCAGAATGAAACGGTCACCCAGTACCCGATGAAAGACGTAGAAAAAATCGGCTTGATCAAGTTTGATTTTTTAGGGTTAAAGACCCTGACCACGATCGCAGACGTAGTCAAACGCGTGCAGTTTTCCAGCGGAGAAAGATTGGACATGCGCAAAATTCCCCTGGACAATCGCCGAACTTATGAGCTGCTCGGCGCGGGGGACACCTCCGGGGTTTTCCAACTGGAAAGTTCCGGGATGAGAGATCTGGTTGTTCGCCTGCTTCCGGAACGTTTCGAAGATCTGGTTGCCCTTTTGGCCCTTTACCGCCCGGGACCCCTGAAGAGCGGGATGGTGGACGATTTTATCAAGCGCAAACAGGGGAAGGTTTCCATCGTTTACGAAGTGCCGGAGCTGAAAGAGATTCTCGAGGAGACCTACGGGGTCATCGTCTATCAGGAGCAGGTGATGAAAATCGCCACGGAGCTGGCCAACCTCAGCCTGGCGGATTCGGACATCCTGCGGCGAGCCATGGGCAAAAAGAAGCCAGATGAGATGGCCATGCAGAAGAAAAAATTCATCGCAGGAGCGCAGCAGAAAAAGATATCGGAGAAAAAAGCTGAAAAACTTTTTGACCTGATGGCCAAGTTTGCCGAATATGGATTCAACAAGTCGCACAGCGCCGCTTACGCCCTGATTGCCTACCAGACGGCTTACTTGAAAGCCCACTACCCGGTGGAGTTCATGGCGGCTTTGCTTAGCAGTGAAATGGGGAATCCCGATAAAATATTGCGTTACTTAAGCGAATGCCGGGAGAAGAAAATCGAGGTCCTCCCCCCGGACGTCAACGAAAGCCGGCAGGATTTTACTGTTGCGGGGGAGAAAGTTCGTTTCGGTTTGGCTGCGGTTAAGAACGTGGGCCTGGCCGCCATCCATTCCATCCTGACCGCCCGGGAAGAGAAAGGAAAATTTCTCTCTCTCCACGATTTCTGTTTTAAAGTGGATTTACGCAAAGTCAACAAAAGGGTCATCGAAAGCCTGATTAAGTGCGGGGCTTTTGACAGTATCGCGCCCTCCCGGGCGAAGCTTCTAAGCGGGCTGGAGGAAGCCATGGAATGGTCTCAGGGCTTGGAACGGGAGCAGAGCAACCCGCAGATTATCATGTTCGGGGGCATGCAGTCCATTAATAGCAAAGCAGAACCCCGTTACCCCGCCGTACCGGAGTGGCCCGAAAGCCAGCGACTGGCCTTCGAAAAAGAAACTCTGGGATTTTACCTGACTGGCCACCCCTTGAATCGTTATACCGAAGTCCTTAAGCGTTTAACCACTACCAACACCCGGCAAATTCGGGAAGTTGCCGACAAACAGGAGATAATCATCGGCGGGGTGGTCAATGCTTTAAAAGAAACTAACACCAAGAAAGGCGAGCGCATGGCCTTCGTGACCCTAGAGGATTTAAACGGGGTGGTGGAGGTGATCATTTTTGCGGAATTGTACAAAAACTCTTCTTTGCTGCTTAAGAGTGAAGACCCTGTTTTTATAAAGGGGAGGGTGGATGCCGGGGATGAAAACGTCAAGGTCATTGCCAGTGAAGTCCTCCCTTTCGAACAAGCTGTGGAGAAGTTAACAACCACCGTTCATTTGCGCGTCCGTTCTGAAGGTTTAAGCCAGGAAGACCTCGCGGCCATCAAAGAAATTTTTCAGGATTGCCGGGGAAATTGCCCGGCCTATTTACACCTGATTCTCCCGGAAGACCGTGAAGCCATCATTGTTCTGGGAGATGAATGGAAGTTGAGTTCGTCGAATCAACTGGTACAGCGGATGCGTGATTTGTTGGGCTATGAAGCCGTAAGTTTTCAAGCCTAAAAAAATAGGGTTCAAGGGGTCAAGGCTTCAAGGGGCCCAGTGAAATGGCCGGCGCGAAGGTTCCAATCATTCCGGAAGCCTAGAACCCTTGAATCCTGGGACCCTTCCTTTATTAGTCAGGCCATAATTGTATAAACACTGAAGATTAAATCCCTCTTGCCCTCCCTTTAAAAAAGGGAGGAATTCCCCTCTTGGGAAAAGAGGGGTGAGGGGAGATTTTGGGAAAATATGTCTGGTCAATTATGGACTCATTAGAGGTTCTTGCAAAAGTATTTTTTTTATGGTTCGACAAGCTCACCACGAACGGAAAAACTAAATAATTTCAACCTAAGCCCATTCACCCTGAGCCTGTCGAAGGGTAAATTACGGTCTTTTACAAGAGCCTCATTAGTATAATGGATTTTTAATGGCTATTTATTATTTAGATTTTGAAAAACCTATCGCCGAGATCGATAAAAAGCTGGAAGAGCTGCGGGCTTTCTCTTATCACCCTGACGGAAAAGCTATTGAGGAGATAGCTCATTTGGAAAAACGCCTTAAGAAAGTTCAGGCCAGGATATTTGACAACCTGACCCGCTGGCAAAAAACCCAGCTTTCCAGGCATTTCAACCGGCCTACTTTCCTGGATTACGTTGAGCGGCTTTTCCCTGACTTTATCGAACTCCATGGAGACCGAAAATTTGGCGATGATTCAGCCATCGTGGGCGGCCTGGGTACTTTTCGGGGTGAGGCGGTCGTGGTCATTGGGCATCAGAAGGGGCGAACGATAAAAGAGAAAGTGGCCCGGAATTTCGGGATGCCCCATCCCGAGGGCTACCGGAAGACTTTGAGGTTGATGAAACTGGCCGAACAATTCGCCAAGCCTTTGATTACCATGATCGACACGCCCGGGGCCTATCCTGGACAGGGGGCCGAAGAAAGAGGGCAGGCTGAGGCCATCGCCGAGAATCTGCAGGCCATGGCCATGTTAAAAGTTCCCATCATATCCGTAGTCATCGGGGAGGGGGGCAGCGGGGGAGCTTTGGCCCTGGGAGTGGGGGATCGTATCCTCATGCTGGAAAACGCCACTTATTCGGTTATCTCCCCGGAGGGATGCGCGGCTATTCTGTGGAAGAGCGAAACAGAGAAAGAGAGGGCTGCGGAGGCATTGAAGGGGACTGCTGTCGACCTTCAAGAATTGGGGGTGATTGACGAAATCATCCCTGAACCTTTAGGGGGAGCCCACCGGAACGTTGCCGGCATGACGGGGATTTTTGCGGAGTCCCTGACGCGCCATTTAAATGCCTTGCGCGAGATTCCCCTTAAGGAACTCTTAGAGCAAAGGTATGCCAAGTACCGCCGCATGGGGCAGATCGCCGGGGGGTAGAAAACCGGACCATGGATTTGAAGTCTGACATAGAAACCCCAGGGTATCAGGAGCGAAGTTACCGCAACCTTCTTCTGGATGAGGACCTGGTCTCTTTTCAGGTCAAAGTAAAAGAAACAGACCTTTACATCCGCACAACGCAAGACCTTAAGAAATCGGCCCGCCAGTCAGTGATCCGCTACCGTTATCAGCTCGAACAATATATGGCCCACCATCCAGATTTTTTCAGAAGCATGGTTCCATTGGCGGTTGATGAATTTGCTCCGCCCATCGTCAAGGAAATGATCCGGGCGGCCCAACTTGCCGGAGTAGGACCGATGGCGGCTGTTGCCGGGGCTATGGCTGAGTATGTAGGGCGAGAACTTTTGCAGGAATCGCCGCAAGTGATCGTGGAAAACGGCGGAGATATTTTTTTATTTTCCCCAAAAGAGATAAGGGTGGGTATTTTTGCGAACACTTCGCCATTGAATTTCCGGGTAGGCTTGAGAATTCCGGCAGCAGCCCAGGGGTGGGGGGTTTGCACCTCTTCGGGAACAGTCGGGCCTTCGATCAGCCTGGGCCGGGCCGATGCGGTCTGCGTTGTCTCGCCTTCGGCCGCATTAGCCGATGCCGCTGCTACGGCCGTGGGCAATGTTGTTTGCTCTTCATCTGACCTGTCCCGGGGGCTTTCGAAGGCTAAAACCATTCAGGGTCTCACGGGTGCGGTGATCATCATCGGAGATAAGCTGGGCGCCTGGGGGGATGTTGAGTTGATCAAGCTTTAAGGGAAAAGGGCTTGTATTGGGAAAGAGAAAAAATATATAACGTTGGGCAGGAAGGGTAGGGGAGAATATGAAAATCGGGGTCATCTCAGATACGCACCTGATAAAGGCCACCCGGATACTTGAAGATCTGATGACCGGGGCTTTTAAGGATGTGGAGATGATCGTTCATGCCGGGGATATTACCGAACTCACTGTCCTGGAAACCTTCGGGGGAAAGAAGGTCCTGGCGGTGTGTGGCAACATGGACTCCCCTGCTGTGCGGAGGCAATTGCCTGTTCAGCAGGTTTTTTACGCCGGGAATTTTAAAATTGGATTGGTCCATGGCTGGGGAGGACCGCAGGGTATAGAGGAGCGGATCAGCCGGGAGTTTTACCAGGTAGATTGTATCATCTATGGCCATACCCACATCCCTTCTCAAATTAAGCGGGAAAGGATTCTGTTCTTCAACCCGGGAGCCTTTGGGGGCAGTAATTACCCCCCAAAGAAAAGCGTCGGTCTCCTGGATATTGGGGAAACGATTTCCGGGCAGATTGTTTACCTGTGAATTTAAGAAAAAAAGAATCATCTCCAAATTAGTTGATTGAATATTTTATCAAAATTAGGTAAGGGATCGGAAGGAAAGGCAGATTGCGCCGCAAGCATCGGCGGGATATTCGCTTCCCTAACCACCCGGCTCGCATTCCGCCCAGCACAGCGGGGGCGGGAAAAGAAAGGTGCGGAGGATAGAAGAACACCCCCGCCCCAGCTTAAGAGGGATGCCTGCCTCATGATTGCCAGCAATATGACTTTCCTTCCGATCCCCTTCCCGTACAGGGCATTTTACCCATTCCGGCTCCCTGCGTCTTAACTAATTTGGAGATAATCCGGAAAAAAGGAGTCAGCGAATATGGAGCATCTTTGGGCCCCATGGCGCATGGATTATATTCTGGCCAACCGCAAAGGACGGAGATGCATTTTTTGTCCGGCGGGAAAACATGCGGATGAGAAAAGATTGATCGTCTATCGCACCCCTCTTTCTCTGGTCATGCTTAACCGTTATCCCTATTCCTACGCCCATCTTATGATTGCCCCTGTCCGGCACGTGCAAGATGTCAGTAAATTAAAACCGGAAGAGATGAAGGACATTTTCCATAATATAGGACAATCCATCAATGTGCTAAAGGAGGCTTTCCGTCCCAAGGGGTTCAACGTGGGTATGAACCTGGGGCAGGTTGGGGGAGCGGGTATTCTCCACCACTTACATTTTCATATCATTCCCCGCTGGAAGGGAGATATGAATTTTATGCCGATCCTGGCCGAAGTGCGCATCATTCCAGAACACCTGAAACAGACTTATGACAAGCTGCGTCTCTATTTTAAAAAGTTAGAAAACTGGTAACACTTTAGCCCTTTGAAAAAATGTGGGGCTTAAATTCAGAGGGAATCCATGGTCCGGGGGCCTGGGCGGCCCGCTTGGAATCATAAGGCGCTGATTTCTTCGCGAGTGGGGCGGGGAAAACGTCCCCCGCCTTCTCCGGCGGAAACGAGCGGGGTTCTTTGTGGCCAAGCGGAAACCCGGCCGATGCTTCCGGCGCGTTCCACCCAGACCCTCGGACCTCAACAAAGGTGGTAAAACCATTTTTTCAACCAACTAAATTGATACGAAAACTGAAGGAAAGGATCATGAGCCTATTCAAAGGAGTTTTTTGCCTCCTCCTCCTGGCCGCGGCCATCGGCTTTGCCATCCACAATGACCAGCCCGTTTCGCTGAAATATTATTTTGGATGGGAAAGCCTTCCTTTGCCCCTCTTCTTGTGGGCCTTCCTGACTTTTTTAATAGGCCTGATTATCTCCGGGGTGTTGGCTGCTCTGTCCAAGGTTGGCCTGCGTTCCCGCATCCGCAAGCAAAACAAGGCTATTGCTGAACTGGAACGGAAACGAATCGCCGCCAAGGGGATGTCTGGTTAAAAACCATTAAGCTGGTGATTGTCGGGACGGTAAGAATCGTGAGGGCGCAAGGCGGAAAGCGTAAGTGGAAAGTTCTCCCTCGTGCCCCCTCGCCTTGCAACTTAGGGGATTTCACCCCGGAAAACTATTTTTGTAACACTTTAGCCGTTTGAAAAGAGGTGAAGCGTAAGGGCCAAGGGAATCCGTGGCCCGGTAGCCTGGTCCCGCCATGGCGGGATTGGAATCATAAGGCGCTGATTTCCTCGCGAGTTGGGCGGGGAAAATACCCCCCGCCTCCTCCGGTGGAAACACGCGGGGTTCTTCGTAGTCAAGCGGAAACCCGGCCGATGCTTCCGGCGCGTTCCGCCCAGGCGCCCGGGCCTTAACAAAGGTGGTCAAACCACTTTTTCAAACCGCTAAATTGATACCTATTTTTCAATTTTGGCGTATTGAACGGAAAACCCCGCTGCTTCCAGCGCTTTTTTTATTGGCTCGAAGTAGAAGGTCTTGAGCTTAAAGACTATCACCCTTTTGCCTGGTTCGTCGGCGGCATCAGTAACCACGCTGATGATGTTTACGTTATGCTCCTTGATAATCCTGGTCATTTCGGCCAGGGCTCCGGGTTTATCCTCCACCAGAAGTTCCAAGCGGCTGCCTTTTTCTTTCATGCCCATAACTTCGATGAGTATTTCCATGACGTCATTTTCAGTGATAATGCCTACCAGATTGCCATCCTCAACCACAGGCAAACAGCCAATTTTATTGTCGTGAAGAAGAGTGGTGGCTTCCTCTACCGAGATGTCCGGAGAAATGGTTATCACATTGCGGGTCATGATTTCCCCCACCGTAAGCTTATCCAGGAGGTAGTGGAGTTCTCTCACCTCTAAAGACGTTGCCGGAGATGCTTCAGCCTTACGGATGTCCATATTGGTCACCAACCCGATTAATTTCTTTCCGTCAACGACCGGTAGATGACGAATGTTTTTTTCCTGGATAATTTTTTTGGCCGTCGTCATCCGGTCATCTTTGCCGATGGTGATAAGGTCCTTTTTCATTTTTTTTCTGACCAGCATATCATCCCCTCCTGTATAGAAATTTAAAAGCTATGGAAACTCGTGATTAGTTTAGGGGATGTGGGAAAAGGAGTCAAGGGATATTTCCCAGGGTTTTCCCGTCCGATGCTGCCCGCGTTCATCGCCCCCCACCCCGGGGCACGAATAATGATTCTGTAAAAGTGAAAGCTGGCAAGAAAGCCATCCTCTTGACATAACCCGGATATTTTTCTATATTACGCTAAATTTACCGGGCTGGCTTACGCTATGAACGGAAAGAAAACTTAAATCATCGTAACAGTTGTGCGATTTGAAAAAATGGTATTAAAGCCTTTGTTGAGGGCCGGGGGTTAGAGCGGAACGCGCCGGAAGCATCGGTTGGATTTCCGCTTGGCCACGGGGACAAAAGATCTTTTCCTCCGGAGGAGGCGGGGATTCTTGCCCGCCCATATGCGGAGATATAAGCGCCTTATGATTCCAAGCGTTCTGCTCTGGCCCCCGGCCCCTGGAATCCCTTGGCCTTTACAACACACCTTTTTTCAAAAAGATAAAGTGTTACAAATCATCTTGTATTAATGAGGGGACAGCTTTGATTATGACTCCCGCCCCAATTAGGTCTTCCCCCGCATAAGGAGGAAAAGGTATGGGAAAATGGATGGATGGCTATCTGGCCAAGCTGGGAAAAATTCAGCAGGAAAGCATTGAAGGAGGCGGACAGGAACGGATTCAGGTGCAACACGGCCTGGGTAAGCTTACTGCCAGAGAACGAATCGGCAAATTTGTCGATCCCGGGACTTTTGAAGAAATCGGCTCCCTGGTTAGAGATAATCGACAGCCGTTGGACGGAAAACAGAGACCAAGCCCTTACGATGGGGTTATAACCGGCTTTGCCCAAGTGAACAGCCGTTCTGTAGTTCTATATTCGGCGGATTTCACGGTCCTTTCCGGGTCGCTGGGCGATCAGGCCGCCTGGAAATTGGCCGATCTGGCCCGGATGGCCGGGCAGATGCAGTTACCCCTGATCGGCATCATCGATGCGGCTGGTGAAAGGCTTAGTTTTAAAGGGGGAGATATCGGCCTGAACGGGCTGGCCCAGTTTCTGCGAAACTATTCCTTGCTCTCTGGAATCGTTCCCCGCATTTCTCTCGTTTTGGGTCCCTGCGTGGGGGTGTCTGCCGTTCTTCCTGTTCTCTCGGATTTTTCGATCATTCATCGTAAAAGGGGGTTTCTGTGGCTGGGCGGCGATAAGCAATTCGCGGATGCCGGATCAGCCGAGTTCCACATGGAAAAAAGCGGCCAGTGCGACCTTATTGCCGAAAGCGACGAAGAAGCCATCGCTATGGCCAGGAAACTTCTTGGCTACCTGCCCCAGAACTGCTGGGATAAACCGCCGGTTGTGGAAATGGGAGACGATCCGGAGAGGAGAGAAGAAGACCTGCTTCAGATCATGCCCGATGACCCGAGGTTTACCTACGACATCCATGAAATTATTGAACGGATTGTGGATAAGGGGGAATTTTTTGAATTGAAGGAAGGTTTTGCCAATCACCTGGTGATTGGATTTTCCCGCCTGGGCAATCAGGTTTGCGGCCTGGTGGCCAATAATCCAGACGAACTGAGCGGGATACTGGAACCGGACTCTTCGGATAAATATGACCGGTTCATGAATTTTTTGGATGCCTTTAATATTCCCCAGATCAACCTGGTGGACACGACTGCTTTTCCCCCCGGGGATAAATGGGAAAGAATGGGCGTGATCCGCCATGGAGCAAAGCTGTTGCATTCCTACGCCAATCTCACCTGCCCGAAGGTGACGGTTGTCTTAAGACGCTCCTACGGGGGAGCGAATATCGTGATGGGGTGTTCGGCCATGTTTCCCGATTTTATTTATGGATGGCCGACAACCGAGTTTGCCCCCACCGGACCGGAAACCGTGGTTCACGCCGTTTTTCATAAAGAGCTGGCCAAAGCTAAAGAGGAGGGGAAATACGACCAGGTATATAATTTTTTATTGAACATTCTGAAGGAGCAGTTCAGCGTCCTGAACCTGGGCAAGTTCTGGACCACTTATTATACGGTCCACGAAGTCATCGAGCCGCGGGATACCCGGCCCAGAATTATAAAAGCCCTGCGGGCGCTTGCGGACAAGCGCGAAGCATTGCCTGACCGGAAGCGGTCGATCAAACCGGCCTGAGCGAAATTTTGCGAGGTGAAAAAAAGATGGGTGAGCGCATGAATGAAGCCATTCAAAAGCTTAAGGAGATTCAGCAAAAGAATCTATTAGGCGGCGGTCTGGAGCACATCGAAAGGCAGCATAGCCGGGGAAAGATGACCGCCCGCGAGAGGATCGATTGTCTCATCGATCCCGGAACGTTTCAGGAACTTGGATCCTGCGTGGGCACAACCGGGTCCCGGATTGACGGGAAAAAATCCGAAGCTCCCTGCGATGGGGCGATAATCGGAACAGCCAGGGTCGACGGCCGGATGGCGGCGGTTTATGCCAGCGACTTTACCGTATACGGCGGTTCCATCGGAACTCAGCATTTGCAGAAATGCGCTCAATTGATCAATCTGGCTGCCCGCTGGGGAATCCCCATGCTGTGGTTGCTGGATTCTTCCGGAGGCCGGTTGGGCTACCGGGATGTTCCGACTGGAGGGCTGGACTGGTATTTTGCCCTCGAATCCCGCTACTCGGGCTTGATTCCCCAGATCAATGTCCTGATGGGTCCCTGCATTGCCGGCCAGGCCTACGCCCCCGCCCTCTGCGATTTCCTGCTCATGAGCAGAGTGTCGGCCAACCTGTGGCTGGGAGGTCCCCGGATGACCGAGGCAGCCACTTCGGAAAAAATTGGACGAGAGGTGGGCGGGGCGGATTACCACATGACCTACAGCGGCACCTGTGACGTGGTGGGAGAAACCGACGAAGATACAATCAAAAAAGCCCGCCGGTTGTTGAGCTATCTCCCCTCGAATTACCGGGAAACCCCGCCCTATAAGCAGCCTGCCGATGATCCGGGAAGGGAAGTAAATGGGCTTCTTAATATCGTTCCCGATCAATACGATCTGACCTATGACATCCATGAGGTAATTAAACTTCTGGTTGATGATGGGGATTATTTTGAAATTAAGGAAACCTATGCCCCGAATCTTATCGCCTGTTTTTGTCGCTTTAACGGAGAAGCTGTCGGGCTGGTAGCCAATAATCCCAGAGAGCCCGGGAGTATCCTGGAGATTGATTCCTGTGACAAGTATTACCGTTTTCTCCAGGTATTGGATGCCTACAACATTCCCCTGGTCAACCTCGTGGATACCCCTCCTGTAGTCCCCGGAGAAGAGCAGGAAACCAAGGGCCTACTCCGGCATTTCGGAAAAATATTGGACACGTATGCCACAGCCACAATTCCGAAAATTAGCGTGATCCTGAGGGAAGCCTATGCCGATGCGGGCAGCATAATTATGGGCGGAGTGAAAGGAATGGGGGTTGATCTTTGCTATGCCTGGCCGATTGCCCGGTTTGCTGTTCAGGCCTCCCGGTTCGATATACGCCGGGCTTACAGCCAGGGTGTTGAAGAAGATGCCCATGAGGGTTACCTGAACCGCTCCCGGGAAAAAGTGGATGTTTTTGAAGCGGCCAAGAGCTGGACTGCCCAGATAGTCGATGAAGTTATCGAACCAAAAGAAACCCGAAAAAGAATCATCGAGGCCCTGCAGATTACCCGCAACAAAAGAGAAAAGTTGCCGCAAAGGGCCAAATATCACGGAACACCGCCGACTTAATTTAATTCTATAGGAATTTTCTTCTTGGACACGGATGAACACAGATTATCAGGATAAACTTAAAAAAAAGTAACACTTTAGCCCTTTGAAAAGAGGTGGGGCCTAAGGTCCAGAGGGAATCCATGGTCCGGGGGCCAGAGCGGAACGCTTGGAATCATAAGGCGCTTATTTCTCCGCATATGGGGCGGGCAAGAACCCCCGCCTCCTCCGGAGGAAAAGATATTCTGTCTTCGTGGCCAAGCGGAAACCCAGCCGATGCTTCCGGCGCGTTCCGCTCTAACCCCCGGCCCTCAACAAAGGCTTTAATACCATTTTTTCAAATCGCTAAACTGTTACAAAGAAAATAATTATCTGTGGTTATCTGCGAAAATCTGTGTCCCCATTAATTTAATTGTATAGGAATTTGCTTTTTTATCCCCCTCCCCCCAACCCCCTCCCGCCAGGGGAGGGGGGATACTTGGGGGGCTCCCTAATTCCCTCCCCCTGGATGGGGGAGGGTTAGGGTGGGGGTGTTAATAACTTGATTGTATAGGAATTTGCTTTTTTATCCCCCTCCCCCCATCCCCCTCCCGCCAGGGGAGGGGAGATACTGGGGGATCCAAAATTCCCTCCCCCTGGATGGGGGAGGGTTAGGGTGGGGGTGTTAATAACTTGAAATGGTCAATGGTCAATTATCAATGTTCAATGATTATTGCTAATTTAATAGGGGAGGGGAAATGAGCGAAAATAAAAAAGCCGTCATTACCTGCGCATTAACCGGAGTGCTGACCGATCCGCTGGTTCACCATGTCCCGGTAACGCCCCAGGAGATGGCCGAACATGCCGAACAGGCTTTTAATGCCGGGGCAACCGTTGTTCACTGCCATTTCCGCAATCAAACGCCGGGGAAAGGGCACCTGCCATCGTGGGATATTGAATCGGTGGGTTCAATCCTTGCGGCCATCAAATCGCGGGTGCCGGAGATCATGATCAACATGAGCACGGGGGTGCCCGGCCCGGACATTTCCGGGCCGTTGGCCTGCCTGGAAAAGTTTAAGCCAGAGATGGCCGCCTGCAATGCCGGATCGCTAAATTACCTGAAGACGCGCAGAGATGGACAATGGGCCTGGCCTCCCATGCTTTTCGATAACCCGGTGGAAAAAGTCCAGAAGTTTCTTCAGGTAATGATGGACAAGAGCATAGTTCCAGAATTCGAGTGTTTCGATACCGGAATCGTCCGCAGCGTGGGCCTTTACAAAGAGAACGGCATGTTCAAAGGCCCGGCGCATATCTCTCTGGTGATGGGAGTCGCCAGCGGAATGGCGGCCAAGCCGGGATGGCTGCCGTTGCTTCTGGAAGAAATGCCTCCTGACAGCCACTGGCAGGTGATCTCCGTTGGCCGGGAAGAAATATGGCCGCTGCATCGTCGCTGCCTGGAGCTTGGGGGAAATGCCCGGACCGGCCTGGAAGACACCTTCTATTTGCCCGATGGAAATAAAGCCACCAGTAATGGACAGCTTGTGGAAATCCTGGTCAAGATGGCCCGGGAAGCTGGCCGGGAGATTGCCAGCCCGTCTGAGGCGCGGGAGATCCTGGGAATTCGCCCCCGCTGAAGACCCTAACCTGGCATAAACAGAACCAGGCGGGTAAAGATTGGAAAAAGGAAGGAGAAGACAATGGACAACCCCGATGAGGTTCTCTACGAGGTCAAGGATCGTGTGGCCACGATCACCATCAACCGTCCCCAGGCCCGCAATTCCCTGAATGCCGGCGTCATCGCCGGTTTGAGCTCCATGCTTGACCGGGCAATGGCGGAAAGCGAGGTGGGATCCATAGTAATTACCGGAGCCGGCGGAAAAGCCTTCTGCGCCGGAGCTGATCTGGCCGGAAGTTTTTCGCGGGATAAATCTTTCCTCGGTCAGCACGAAGAAAGAGGCCATTTTGCCCGACTTCTTTTTAAAATGAACCGGTGCAAGAAACCGATCCTGGCCGCCGTAGAGGGATACTGTCTGGCTGGCGGCCTGGGACTCTGCCTTTCAGCCGATCTGGTCGTGGCCAGTGATGATTCCCAGTTCGGCCTGCCGGAGATTCAACGCGGGCTCTGGCCCTATATCGTCACGGCCGTGCTCATCCGCAACGTTGGCCGAAAAAAAGCCCTGGAGCTTTGCATGATTGGCGAGCGCATCTCCGCAGCCGAGGCCGAAAGAATCGGGATGATCAATTCCTGCGTACCCAAAGCCGCATTCAAGGAAAGGGTGGAAGGGATGGCCAGGAAACTTGCATCCTTCAGCCCGGCTGTGATGGGACTCGGCAAGGAATCTTTCTATGCCATAGCTGACATAGAGTTTGCTGCGGCCATCGAATACCTCAAGTCCCAGCTCACCCTGAATACGCAATGTGAAGATTTAAAGGAAGGGATTAAGGCCTTTTTGGAAAAAAGAGAACCGAAATGGCAGGGGAGATAAATTCTTTCTTTGTGCGGAACCCCAGTCAATCTATTCCTTCAAGGTTTTCTCCCGGACGATGCTGCTGCGCCTAAGGCGGACTCAGCCCCCTAGCCTCCATCCACGATATAAGCCGATTGAGCGATTTACGGTTTCTTAATAAAATAGGAATGATTTTACGATATACGGAGGAGCCATATGGATTCCAAAGAGTTACGAGTAAACGGGGAGCGTCTGAAAATTACATTGGAAAAAATGGCTGAAATCGGGACTACTCCCGCAGGCGGAGTACACCGCCTGGCCCTTTCGGATGAAGATAAGCAAGCAAGGGATCTGTTTGTCAAATGGCTCAGGGAAATCGATCTACGGGTTACAGTGGATGAAATGGGTAATATCTTTGGCTGGCGCCCTGGAAAAGATAACGACCTTCCTCCGGTCATGAGCGGTTCACATATAGATTCGCAACCCAAAGGAGGTCGGTTTGACGGAATTTTGGGGGTCATGGGAGCGCTGGAGGCATTTCGGACGATCCGGGAAAACCAGGTTGAAACCCAAAGACCGCTTGTTATCGTTGATTGGACGAATGAAGAGGGATCGAGGTTTCCACCGGCCATGGTTGGTTCGGGGGTTTGGGCGGGCAAAATGGATAAAGACTTCGCATATAGTCGGACGGATTTTCACGGAAAGAAATTCGGGGAGGAACTGGAGAGAATCGGATATAAGGGGACGCAACCGGCGAAAAAATGGCCCCTCCATGCCTATTGGGAATTGCATATAGAGCAGGGGCCGATTTTGGAAAAAATGGGCAAAAAGATAGGAGTTCCCGAGGGAATCGTTGGCATCGGGTGGTATGATGTTCAAGTGGATGGGAAAGCCAACCAGGTCGGCCCAACGCCTATGAAGGGTAGGAATGATGCGCTGTGCGCCGCTGCGGAAATGATCCTAAAGGTGGAAGAAATGCCCGGCAAAATGGGTGGAAATATGGTGGCAACCGTAGGAGAAATCCACAACTTTCCCAACTCCCGAAACATCATTCCCGGGCAGGTCAAATTCACCGTTGATGTTCGTTCGTGGGATGACCAGATGGTCGCCATGGCCCGGGAGGAATTGCGGAATGACTTTGAACGGGTTGCTGAAAAAAGAGGCTGTTCGATGCGCTTCCAAGAGATTTGGAAGGTAGAGCACGCCCCTTTTGATCAATCTTTGATGAAGAAAATTCTGGAAATTGCCGGACAGATGGGCTATGCCAGCCATTCCCTGGTCAGCGGAGCCGGTCATGATGCCAGCTACATGAGTAAGGTTGCCCCCACAGCCATGATATTCGTTCCGAGCATCGGCGGGCGGAGTCATGTAGAAGTGGAAAATACGGGATGGGAAGATTGTGAAGCAGGGGCAAACGTTTTACTTCACTGCATTCTGCAATCGGCTCTATAAAATGGGTTAAGGAGAGAGGTGTTTAAAGGACTCAACATAATTTAATAAGTCACTTTATGTTAATTTTTAAACTATTCGATATTTACAGTAAAATTAAATATCGATTTGGCCTTGGTCATTTCTTCATGAAAAATATTTTCAACCGACTGAAGGTCTGCAGGAATCCATTCTTCAGGGTGAGACATTCCTTCCTTGTTGAACGCTTCGAGCAATCCGGGAAAATCGAGGGAGCCGGAAACGAAACGGTCGGCATAATGAAGTATCATTCCGAGTTTGGGATTCAGCTTCCACCTGGCATCATGGTGGTGCGCAACTGCTTCCACCAGAGCTTCCGGAAAAACCCATTGAGTGGAAATTCTCCCCCCAATTTCGGCGTGGGTAACGCCCAGTATTTCTTTTTCAGCTTGCAAAGGTTTTATTCCTTCTTCTTCCTTTTTTTTGATCTGCTGGTATTGATCCGGGAAGTATTGCTGGATAATGAGTTTCCCGATGTCATGGATCAACCCTGATAAATAGGCTTCATCAATCTCCGGATAGCGGTAAATCCATGCCAGACGCTTGGCAATTACCGCGCACTCCAGGGAATGCTGCCAGAGCGGCTGCAGGGTTTGCATCTCCTTGGTGTCTTTTAAAGTATGGAATAACGATGTGAGCAAAATAATTTCTTTTACTGCATCAAACCCGATAATTATAATCGCCCGTTGAACCGTGTTAGCATTACGCGATCCCATCCCATAGTATGCGGAATTGGCCAGTTTTAGAACCTTGGCTGAAAGCGATTGGTCCAGGGACTTGGATAACTCCCGGGTGCTGATATCGGCCGATTCAGTCATCTCCAGGACCTTCATCACCACCTGCGGGAGGGTCGGGAGATGTTCAATCTGCTTGATTACTTTATCGACAAAACCATTTCCGGCATTATTCATAGTTTCTATAATAATCTCCATTATCCTTTTCGGAATTATTCCAGAAAACTTGAATCCTCTTCCTGGCCATAGTTAACCAAATGCGGAAGAGTTGACATGGCATGGGGTAGGTGGTAAAAAAAAACATGGGGCATAAAAAACTTTACCTGAAAACCTTCGGCTGCCAGATGAATGTTTATGATTCGGAACGTATTTCCCACGTTCTGGCCGCAAGAAATTATCGCCTGGTTGTAAATCCTTCCGAAGCGGATTTGATTTTTTTGAATACCTGCAGCGTCCGGGAAAAACCGGAACAAAAAGTTTACAGCGCCCTGGGTCGATATCGGGCGTTTAAAAAAAAGAACTCCAAGCTGATCATTGGGGTCGGGGGATGCCTGGCCCAGCAGGAAGGAGAGGGTTTCCTTAAACGATTTCCCCATGTGGACTTTGTGATAGGGACAAAAGAATTTAAGCGCATCGATGAAATCCTGGATGACCTGGAAGATTCCGGAAAACGAAGCGCGGCAACACACCTCAATGGCCGGGTTGATCCTTATGCTTCTCTTCCCTTTTCCCCCTCGCCGTCAAAGGTGGCGGCCTTTGTATCCATCATGCAGGGCTGTGATAATTTCTGCTCTTATTGTATCGTTCCCTTTGTCCGCGGCAGGGAAGTAAGTAGACCGAGTCAGGAGGTCTTAGAGGAAATCCGGGTCCTTGCCGCTAAGGGAGTCAAAGAGGTGACTTTACTCGGTCAAAATGTGAATTCCTACGGGAAAACAAAGCCGGGTGAATTGGATTTTGCAGGAATGTTGAAGGCTGTCCAGGAAATTGCCGGAATCGAGCGCATACGATTTACCACCTCGCACCCCAAGGACCTTTCCCGCCCGTTGATCGAGGCCTTCGGCAGATTACCCAAACTTTGCGAGCACATTCATCTGCCCGTGCAGTCCGGATCGGACCGCATACTTAAACGAATGAACCGGGGCTACTCTGGAGAAGAATATCTAAAAAAAATTTCGCGGCTGCGCCAATCCTGCCCCAGGATCAGGATCACAACAGATATGATCGTGGGATTTCCAGCTGAAGAGGAGGAGGATTTTCGGGCCAGCCTGGAAATGATCGAAGAGATCCAGTTCGACGATCTTTTTTCTTTTAAATATTCGGATCGACCGGGCACTCAGGCAACTCACTTTCCGGAAAAAGTAATGGAGGAGGTCAGCCAGCGAAGGCTTACGGAGCTACAGACCCTGCAAAGGAAAATCACTTTGAAGCGGAACAAAGCCTGGGAGAGGGAAAAGGTTGAGGTGCTGGTGGAAGGACGGAGCAAGGCAAGGGCTGAGGATAACATGGGGAGAACCCGGGCCAACCACATTGTCAATTTTCCCGGTAAGCCGTTTGCCGCCGGATCCCTGGTGACGGTCAAAATCCAAAAGGCCTATGCCCATAGCCTTCGGGGAGAATCTCCTCAGGACAGCCTTCCGGAGGATGGTAATATAGTGAAGAGGGGGAAAAGTGTTTCCCGGGGAAAGGAAAATTTATGATTGACTTACACACGCACAGTCTATTCAGCGATGGGGAACTTTTGCCCTCAGAGCTGGTCCGCCGGGCAGAGGCAATCGGCTATCAAGCAGTGGCTATAACCGACCATGCGGACTCTTCAAATCTCGACTGGGTCATCCCCAGATTAGTTCAGGTTTGCCGGGATTTGAACATCCACTGGAAGGTACGGGCTGTTCCTGGCGTTGAGCTCACCCATCTTCCCACGGATCTCATCGCCCCTTTGACGGTTCGGGCAAGAGCAATGGGGGCTCAGATCGTTCTTGCGCATGGAGAAACAGTAGTTGAACCGGTGCCACCGGGGACCAATCAAAAGGCCATTTACGCTGGAGTTGATATTCTGGCTCACCCCGGGTTGATCTTTGAGGAAGAGGCGATCCTGGCCCGGGAAAAAGGGGTCTTTCTGGAGATTACCTCGCGCAAGGGACATAGTTTGACCAACGGGCACGTAGCCCGTTTAGCTAAGAAGGTAGGAGCCCACCTGGTTTTAAACACAGACACCCACTCGCCGGAAGATCTGATCTCTCGTGATAACGCCATGAAAGTGGCCTTTGGAGCGGGTTTGAAATTAGCAGACTTCGAGCAAATGATAGAAAATTCCTGGAAAATACTATCCCGGCTGCGATGATTACAAATGCGCTTTTTCGCGGGTCGGACCTGGGAAAGTGGTTGAATATGCTCGATAATGTGCCTTTTTAAGCCATATTTTAAGCCTTAAACGAGCATTTTGGGCTATCAAAAGCTGATGAAATCGTAAAAAGTCCGAAAGCCCCTTTTCCCGTCATTCCGGCGAACCCCGGATCGTGTCCGGGGCAGGCGCCGGAATCCAGTTATTTCAAGGAGTTATCAAACCTCTGGACTCCGGTTTTCACCGGAGTGACGACTTTTTACGATACCATCAAAACCCGCCTCTTTTAAATTTCTGGTAGCGCTGTTTTAGATAAATCCCCCCTAAAATAACCGCCCCAATAATGCTGGAAGACGTTTCATGCCACCAAAGAAGTAACAGAGCCACCACGAGAATGAGGCGTTCGACTTTCGTTAAGCGATCGCCAAAATAGCCGATGATAATGGCCCCCAGGGCGATGATCCCCAGAAGGATTGTTGCCAGGATGAAGAAAAATTCCATGTAAGGGAAGGGCCCCGGGGCTTTCTGCAGAATATACGGCATGAATACCAAGATCGGACTAAAAACGAAGGCAAAGGGAACGTACATGCCCGACCAGGCGAGGGTAAACGCCCGCAGTCCTGTTTTGAATGGATCTCCCTGGGAGATTCCCGAGGCGGCGTAGGCGGCTACGGCAACCGGCGGGGTAAGATCTGCCAGGATTCCAAAGTAGAATACAAATAAATGGCTCACCAGAGGAGCCACGCCAAACTTGAGGAGCGCCGGGGCGGCGATTATGGAAACGACGATGTAGTTTGGTGTGGTGGGCAGTCCCATCCCCAGAATCAAACTGGCGGCGCCGGTATAGGCCAGGAGGAAGAAGAGGGTAGTGTGGTCCGGCATGAGGATATTGAAGAAATCCAGTTTATCAACAATGGCCGCGGTGGCGCTGGCCAATTCGATTGTGGCCGAGGCGAATTTAAGTCCCAGCCCGGTTAAAGTGGTGGTCCCCACGATGAACCCCACGGCAGCGCAGGCAGCCCCGATGGCCAGGGCGTTCTTCGTTCCCCATTCCAAGCAATCAATGACCTGCTCGATCTTCATGCGACCGTCTTTCAAGAAGAGGCCGACGACTATGACAAAGAAATTACACCAGAAGGCAGCGAGTCCGGGTTGGGTTCCCCTCTGCAGGAGGTAGAGCAAAAGGGCAATGGCCATAACTCCCCATATCCAGTAGAAAAACACCATTCCCCGCCATGTCCAGATGAGGCCGCCGAGAATTAAGGCCAACCAGACAACCGTCCAAATCGTCGGGCCGGCAAAAGGATTCCACAAAAAAAGGATAATGGGAGTCGCGGCAGCCACGGCGATAAAGAAGCTTTTTGTCCGGGGTCCGGTCTGCGCAAAGGCGACCGAGCTGATGATTCCCCAAAAAGCAGCCAAGAAGGGCGTAAATCCGGAAATGAGAAGCCAGATGATGATAATAAGAGGAATCACCAGAGTTCCGTTTTCCCTGATGAGTTTGGGCACGCTGGGCAGTTGATCCCGGGGAATTCCCTTCATATTGTTCTTTTTGGCTTCAAAGTGCACCATGACTCCCACGGCGAAGAAATGGCAGAAGGCGGGTATGATGGCACAGGTCGCAATGGTGAGATAAGAGATCCCCAGAAACTCGGCCATGATGAAAGCGGCGGCGCCCATGATGGGTGGCATGAACTGACCGCCGGTGGAGGCCGAAGCTTCCACCGCGCCGGAAAATTCTTTCGTATACCCCATCTTCTTCATCATGGGGATGGTGAAAGCCCCGGTGGTGACCGTATTGGCGACCGATGAGCCAGAGATGCAACCCAGCAGGCCGGAAGCCAGGATGGAAACTTTCGCGGGACCTCCTGCGGACCAGCCGGCCAAGGCCGTGGCCAGATCAATGAATAATTTCCCCAGCCCAGTTTTCATGGTGAAAATACCGAAGAGAACGAAATGGAAGACAAAAGTGGCCACCACCCCCAGGGGGATTCCGTAAATCCCTTCGGTCCCCAGGTATATCTGGTCGATGATGCGAGTAGGGGAGAATCCCCGGTGGGAGAGTACGGAGAGGCCGGGAATATTGGCCAGGTAAGGCCCTACGTAACAGTAGGTCAAGGAGAAGAGTCCCAGGATGGCCAGGGGAACTCCGATGCTCCGGCGGGTTCCTTCCAGGATGAGAAGGATGGCAAAGTTTCCCAGGATGAAATCCCTGGTGTTGGGATAGCCGGCGCGATAGATAAACTGATCAAAGTCGAATATGATGTAGCTCGAAAAAGCAAAGGCTAAAACTGCCAGGGTAATTTCAAAATAGGGTATCTTTTGGGGGTCTAGCTTAAATTTTTTCTTTCCGGAGATTGACTGCAAGGAATCCCAGAGCATGAAAAGAAGAGGAATCCCCAGAGCGGCCAGAATGCAGAAAGACCAGATGGCGAAAGTCGTACCGGATTCTCCCAGAAATTCGTTCCAATTTTTCAGAACGGCGAAAAAACCATAGGCATAGAATCCCAACCCGACGATCGAGGCTGCCAAATCCAAATAAGGGACCGTTGAGGAGCGAAAAAGATCCCGCGTTTTCATGGCGACGGCCAAAAAAAACCCGAGGGCGAAGATCAGGCCGGTGGCGGCCGCACCGAGTTTCAGGATACCCTGAAATCCCAGGGCCAGGAATGATCCGGCTACGAAGGAAAAAATCAATTCGTAGGTCCAGGTCAACCAGCGGTTCTTGATTTTGACCTTCCGGGTGGGATAAACAAGAAAGATGAGGGCCAGGACAAAGGCGAGGTGAAAGCAGCGGTGTTTCCATTCCTGGAGCACGCCAAAACCCGCAGTGTGTATGTGGAATATGGAAAGAATGAGGCACATGATCAGGGCGGCCTTGGCAGCCAGGCCCTTTAATTTGCGGAAGCGCAACTCTGGATCAAAGGTTTCGACCAATTCCTTGACTTTTTCTTCTTCAACTTTATAAACGATCTTTTCCCCTTCTGGCGGGTTCGTTTCTTTGGTCATAATTATTTACCTTGGTTCTTGAAAATTGGTGGCTTCGTAAAAAGTCGGCAGAAGAGTCATTGCGAGCGAAAGCGAAGCAATCTCGTTTTTATAAGTCCTTGAAAATACGGGATTGCTTCGTCGTCCCGCATTGGCGGAACTCCTCGCAATGACGAAAACGGGACTTTTTACGAGATCATCAAAATTGATCAAAAGAATTTACCCCGGAGGCGCATTCCCATCCACGAAAAAAGGCTCATTTTCCGGGCCTGAATATGAATCAACCCATTTTCCATTAGGGCGGAAAGGTTTATCTCCGGATCCTCCTTAAAGCGGAATCGATTATGCCATTGTGATTGAACTCTTAGGAAAAAAAAAGGAATAACCCGCTTAATCCCGCTGATGCGGAACCAATCTCCATCCCGGTGAAGCTTTTCTCCTTCCGCTACGTTATAGGGAAGTCCGGTTCCCTGTCCCTGAAATCTGGTTTCAACAAGGACGATCCGGTATTGCGCATCGATAACAAAAAACTCCCGAACATCGCTCAGGGCTACCGAATGGAGGTAGGCCAGTTGAAAGGTATCTCCGGGTTTGACAATTCTCGAAAAAAGAATCTGGCCGCCGTCTGGGGAGAGAGTTAATACGCCTACTGAAAATAAAAGCAGAAACAGCCCCAAGGCCAAAACCGCAAAGAAGAGAACGAGTCCCTTTCGCATGCTTTCAAAATAAGCCCCGCATAAAGCGCTTCCGGTCTTCATGCGGGGCTTTGAACGGCGTCATAATAGATTCGCGGAGAATTCTCTTTCAGGTTCCGTGTGAATTATTTGGCTTCGGGCGGAATCAGCGCCGCCGGCACCTGGATTCCTTTCTCTTTATAATACTTGTAGGCCCCTTTGTGCAGGGGGACCGTCACGCCGAGGAGGGCATTTTCCAGCTTCACATTTTTCCCCTGCTCATGGGCGGCGGCCATCATGTCCGATCCACTGACTTCTTCTTTCTTTTCCCGATAGATTTGCGGAGTTTTTTCATATAAGTGATAGGTGACGTCGTAGATCGTTTTCTCATCCATATCCGCGCGGGTCACCCAAAGAGAGATAATGGCGACCGTTTTTACCGGATTCGGCTGCTTGGGGTAGGCTTTCGCTGGCATCGTTACAGGTGCATAGTACGGGAAGCGGCTATGCAGTTTGCTGATGACATCGTCGGGGAAGGGCAAAAAGACCACATCCTTGGTGGTGGCGATTTCAATGATACTTGAGATGGGAACTCCCGCCGTCCAGAATAGGGCATCGGCCTGCTCATCCTGCATACGCTGCACGGCAGCGGCGTAATAAACGAAGATGGGTTGAATATCGCTATAAGATAACCCAATGGCCTCGAGGAATCTCCGGGAATCCATTTCCGTTCCACTCCCTTTGTCTCCCACGATGATGCGTTTGCCTTTGAAATCATAGACGGATTTGATCCCGGTCTTGGCCCCAGCCACCATATGGACCGTTTCAGGAAAGAGGGCAGAGATGGTGCGCAGGCCCTTGACCTGCGGGGTCTTCCAAGCTTCCTTATCTCCCGTATAGGCCGCCAGGGCTACGTTATTCTGGGCGATTCCGGATTCGACCTCGCCCCTGCCGAGCAGGTTGACATTGGCAACCGAGGCGTTTCCGGTATGGGCTGTTACCACCATGTCGGGAATCTTGTTCGTGAGAGCCTGTGCTAAAGCACCCCCAACCGGATAGTAAACGCCGCCTACTCCACCCGTAGCAATGCCAAAAAAGCGCTTCTTTTGGGCCATGGCTGGCCCAGAAAAAGCAAGGGCCAGGACTACTACAATACTGATAATAAAAAATATTCTTTTACTCATCTGCAACCTCCTTTTTTTGTGAGACAGAGCATCTGGCCTGCCTCCGTTTAAAATAGATCACCGATCCGATTCCTTTTAATAAAATATTTAAAAACTTTTGTCAAGTAACATATTTGATGATCTCGTAAAAAATCGTCACTCCGGTGAAAACCGGAGTCCAGAGTATTTATAAGCATTTAAATCCCGCTCCGAGCGGGACTGGATTCCGGCTTCCGCCGGAATGACATAATGAAGGGAATTCTGACTTTTTACGATTTCATCATATTTTGTTTTTTTAAATTTTTTATTGACTACCATTCTTCAATTTTGTACAGTCTTTTAAAAGTTTGCAAATAATCAAACTTAATTTTCAATTACAAAAGGGAAGTTTTTAAGGAGGGGATAATGGGAAAAATTGAAAAAATCGTCAAATCGGAGATCATGCGTCTGGCCAAACGAGAAGTCCGGGCGGCCTTTTTCCCTCTCAGGCGGGAAGTACACAGGATGAGGCTTAATCTATCGCGTCTATCCAAGAATTTTACCTTATTAGATCGTTTGGCTAAAGAAAGGATCCGCCAGGATGATAGCAAAAAATTGAAAATGGAAACTAACCTGGAAGAAGCAAAAGCCGCCCGCTTTACACCGGAAAGAATTCGCCTTCTTCGAAATAAGCTGGGTATATCGCAAAAAGGCCTATCTGTTCTCGCAGGAGTGAGCATGGGAGCCGTGGCTTCTTGGGAAAAAGGGAAATTTCACCCGAAACTTGAGAAAAAAGCGGCCCTGGTGGCCATACGGAAGCTCAGAAAGAGAGATGTGAAAAAAATACTAACCTCCAGAAGCGAAGAAGCAAAAAAGAAAAAGCCCCCAAAGCGTAAGACAAAAGCAAACAAATGATCTCGTAAAAAGTCTAAAAATACGCTTTTCGGTCAGTCCGGGAAGCTTGTCCTCGTGAAAGCGGGGAGTTCGTAATAATTGTTTTTTAAACTCTGAGTCCTCTGTGGCTAATTTAATTGTATAGATTTTTTTTGGACACGGATGTACACAGATTATCATAATAAAGAGGCAATTTAAAAATCCCCAAGATTGCTAATTATGAAATGCCTTTAAAATCAACTACTTATTCATTTTGGACTTCGTGATCAACCCAAAATCATTGGGTTGATCGAACTGAAAAGGATTTTTCGAAAGGCTATATTTGTGTATAATTACAAGGAGTTAGGAGGCATTCCATAATTCTTAAATTGCCTCAATAAACTAAAAAGAAAATAATTATCTGCGGTTAGCTGCATAAATCTGCGTCCTATTAAATTTTGCTAAACTCGTAGAAAGTCCTATTCTTGTCATTGCGAGGAGTTCCACATTGGCGGGACGACGAAGCAATCTCGTATTTTCGGGCACTTAAAAAAACGAGATTGCTTCGCTGGCGCTCGCAATGACACTTTCGCGATTTTTTACGGGATCATCAAATTTTAGCTATGAAAGAAAAAATCATCGGTATTCTGGGTGGTATGGGCCCGGAAGCAACGCTTTACATGTTTGGGAGGATCCTGGCGAATACCCCGGCTTCCAAGGATCAGGAGCACCTCAGAGTGATAATCGATAACAACCCCAAAATCCCTGAAAGATTACCAGCCATACTTGGAGCGGGAGAAAATCCTGTCCCCATGATGGTGGAAAGCGCTTTATCTCTAAAAAGGGCCGGAGTTGATTTTATTGTAATTCCTTGTGTTTCTGCCCACTTCTTTCTTAAAGAGCTTAAACAAGACATTAATATCCCCATTCTTTCCATTGTGGATAAGACCGCCGAATACGTAAAATTTGCCCATCCAAATATAAAAACCATCGGGCTTCTGGCAGCTGAAGGAGCTATTCGCGGTGAACTATTCCAGGATAGATTCGGAAGGGAGGCAATTAAAGTTTTGCTTCCAGAAGCCGCCGATTTGCAAAAACTCATGGCGGCCATCTTCCGCATTAAAAATACGAAAGCAGGACTCGACCGAAAAATAATAAAAGAGGAATTGATAGAAATTTCTTACCGACTCATTAACAGGGGAGCTGAAGGAATCGTTGTCGGATGCACCGAAGTATCAATTGTTGTCGGCCCTGGCGATTTAAAAGTGCCCATTTTCGACGTCTTAACAATTTTAGCCCGCGCGGCAATAGAAGAAGCAGGGATAAAGCCATGCGGGACTTGAAATTTTTATTTACTTACAAAACGGGCGTGAGTAAATATTTTTTAACTTTGCATAAGTTTACATAATACATCTTATCGGGCCTTATTTGGAAATTGATAATTTTGCCGTACCTGAGGTTGATGAACTCGTAAAAAGCCCTGTTCCTGTCATTGCGAGAAGTTCCGCATTGGCGGGACGACGAGGCAATCTTGTATTTTTGTTTTCGGGCACTTATAAAAACGAGATTGCTTCGCTGGCGCTCGCAATGACCCTTTCGCGACTTTTTACGAGATCATTATTTGGCGCTAAATATCAAGAATGTATTTTTCTGATAGCCCGGGCGAACCCGTCCATGGCCCCTTCGATGACTCGATCTTCCACGCAATACGCCAACCGAAAGTAACCAGGGCTTCCAAAGCCGGTCCCCGGCACAGCAAGGATGTTTTCTTTAAGAAGAGTCTGCACAAAAAGGACATCATCTGGAACTGGGGATTTGGGAAATAAATAAAATGCCCCTTCAGGTTTGGTGAAAGAATACCCGGCATTGCCAAGGCCCTGGCAAAGGAGATCCCTTTTCCTGCGGTATTCCGATATATCCACTACCGCTCCCTGAACTCGTGGCAGAATACGCTGCATAAAAGCTGGGGCATTGACAAATCCTAAAACTCGATTGCTGAAAGTTAAACCATCGATTACCTGCTGGGTATTTTCCATGCGGGGGTTTACAGCAATAAATCCAATTCGTTCGCCGGGTAATGATAAGTCTTTGGAATAGGAAGTAATCAATAAACTATAAGGGTAAGCCTGAAGGACGCTGGGAACTTTCATCCCATCATAGACAAGTTTGCTGTATGGTTCATCCGAAAGTAAGTAAATAGGCCGACCAAATTTTTCCTTCATTCTTAGCAAAAATTCTCCTAATGCTCTCACGCTTTTCTCATCATAGAGGCGGCCAGAAGGATTATTCGGGGAATTAATAATGATTGCTTTGGTTTTTTGGCTGATCCCGGCTTCTATCGCCATAATATTTAAAGAAAAGTCTTCATTAGTATTAACTAACTTACCATTTCCATTGTGGTTATCGATATAAAATAAATATTCCACGAAATAAGGTTTAAGGACAATCACTTCATCCCCGGCATCCAGCAAAGTCTTCAGAGCCACATTGAGGCCGCCTCCGGCCCCGCAGGTGATGATGATATTTTCCCATGATATTTTAATTCCGTGTTCTTGCGAAAGATAACTTCCCACTGCCTCCCGCGTTTCTCGCAAACCGGCATTGGGCATGTAAGCATGTTTGCCCGGGCGCTGATCTTCGACGATCTCCCGCATAGCCCGCTTAACTATTTCCGGCGGTTCCAGATTGGGATTGCCCAGACTGAAATCAAAAACCTTATCCGCGCCGAATTTGCTTTTAAGCTCCAAACCCTGCTCAAACATCTTGCGGATCCAGGATGACCGCTCCATATAACCTTTGACTTTATCAGATATTGACATGCCTCCTCCTTTATAGATTTCAACGAAACTCGGGTAGGATTTCTTCCAGCACGCGCAAAACTTCGGCCATCTCCTGTCTCGTTCCGATGGTCATGCGCACCCCGTCCCGCAGGCCTTCCTCATCATAAAAACGGGTTAAAACTTTACGGGAAAAAAGAGCTTCATAAAATTTCACTCCCCTTCCCTTCTGCGGTTTGGGGAAAATAAAATTAGCCCGGGAAGGAATTATTCGATATCCAAGGGCAGCGGCTTCTTTGCTGAACCAGTCCCGCGTCTCGATAATCTGCCTGATATTTTTTTGGAAATATTCCTGATCTTCCAGCGCAGCCATGACCAGGGCCTGGGTCATTCTGGTAACATTGAACGGATCTTTAACTTTAAACATTTCCGAAATCAATTTTTCGTTTCCAATGGCATACCCAAAGCGCACTCCAGCCAGGGAATAAGATTTAGAAACGGTTCGGACGATAATTACATTTGGGCAATTGCGGGCAATTTCCAAGGCGTTTTCATCGGCAAATTCAGCATAAGCTTCGTCGACCACAAAGACCCCTTTTATCTTCTGGGCCATTTGCAGGACCAGAGCTGTTGAATAGGCAAAACCAACCGGCGAATTGGGATTGGCCAGAAAAAAAACTCTCAAGCCCTCTAACAGAGGAGGCGGCTCTCCGTAAGGCTCAGCCACCGGCAAAGAAACAACCTTTGCTCCGTGGATTACTGCCAATACCCGGTACAGGGGAAAAGTGGGTTCGTAAAAACCCGCAGCCTCCCCGGGCGGGGTAAAGGTCCTAAGGATAATGTTCAAAATATCGTCGGAGCCATTGCCACAGATGATCTGACCCGGCGAAAACCCGTAAAGGGCCCCCAACTTTTGGCGCAGCTCCCAACTATCCGGATCCGGATAAAGCCGCAAGTCTTCATAGGAAAGGTTCTGAAGGATTTCTTTAACCCCGGGCGAAGGCGGAAAGGGGTTTTCATTACTATTTAATTTAATATAATTTTCCCTGGGGTCAGGCTGAAAACCTGGGACATAGCCCTTCATCGAAGCGATACAATTTCTGGCATAGTTCATGGCTCTATATTCCCTCATTTTTAGTAACACTTTAGCTCTTTGAAAAAAGGTGTGTTGTAAGGGCCAAGGGATTCCAAGGGCCGGGGGCCAGACCGGAACGCTTGGAATCATAAGGCGCTGATTCCTCCGCATATGGGGCGGGCAAGAACCCCCGCCTCCTCCGGAGGAAAAGGTCTTCTGTCTTCGTGGCCAAGCGGAAACCCAACCAATGTTTCCGGCGCGTTCCGCTCTAACCCCCGGCCCTCAACTAAGGCTTTTATACCATTTTTTTAAAATCGCTAAACTGATACGAATTTTTTAATTTTACCTATGCTTATCAGTGGTTACCTGTGTCTTAATTTTTTTTAAAATATTTCTTTATATCTCTGCGATCTCTGTGGTGAATAAATTTTGGTTGTAGCTCTGCCGTGCTGTGATGAATGAACCACATTATCCCATGAAGCGAGCGGGAAGGAAAAGAGCAATCTGGGGAAATAAAAACAATAAAAAGGCGCAGACCGCCAGCGCGATTAAAAACGGGAAAACTCCCCTGTAAATAACCCCGAAGGGTACCCTGGTAATATTCTTTACCACAAAGACGTTGATGGCCACGGGCGGAATAACCACTCCGATCATCACCGTAATGGCAATCATCACGCCGAACCATATGGGGTCGAAGCCGAGTTTTATGATTGCCGGGTAAAAGATCGGGGTAGCCAGGATCATGAATGCCAGGTCATCTATAAAAGATCCGCCCAGAAGGTAAATCAAAGCGATGATGACCATCGTCAGGTTGCGGTCCAGGGGGAGCTGGATGATCCAGTCGGCCGCCATCATGGGGATTTTGGTCACGGCCAGAAAATGGCCCAGGATGGTAGAACCGGCGATAAGCATAAGCACCATGCAGGCCGTGCGCAGGGATTCGCCCACTGATTTTACAAATCCTTTGAAATTCAGGTCTTTTTTCACAAGGGCGAGGAGGAGAACAGCGAATGTTCCCACGCTGCCAGCCTCTGTGGGGGTAAAAAAACCTTCCATCAATCCCCCGACTACCAGGAGAAAAACGATTCCCACCATAAGGACATCCGGCAGAGAGACAATTCGTTCCTTCCAGCTTGATTTTTGACCTCTCGGGCCCAGGCCAGGGTTAATCCGGCACCATGCATAGATGGTCAGGATAAAAAGGAAGGCAATGATCAAGCCCGGAATCAAACCGGCCAGAAATAACTTGCCGATGGATTGTTCCGTAATGATGCCGAAGACAATCAGCGTAACACTAGGGGGCATAAGAATCCCCAGGGTTCCCACGGAAGCCACAATTCCGGTAGATAGCTTTTTACTGTATCCATACCGGTCCATCTCCGGAACTGCCACACTGGCAAAGGTCGCAGCCGTGGCCGGGGAAGACCCGCAGATGGCCTTGAAGGCTGTCGCTCCAGCCACGGTGGCCATGGCCAGACCTCCGGGAATATGGCCCAAGAATTTATAGGCGGTATCGTACAATCTCTTGGCAATACCGGCGTTGAAGGCGATTTGGCCCATGAAGATAAAGAGCGGGATCACCGTAAAACCATACGAAGAAAAAACGTCAAATACGTCCTTGGCCAGCAGGTTTAACGCTGCTTTAACGGAGACGATATAACTGAATCCCACAAAGCCCACCAGGGCCATGGCAAAGCCCAGCTCGATGCCGGTGAAAAAAAGGGCTAAAACCAAAAACAATCCGATGAGGCCTGTCAGGATTTCATTCATACCGATCCCTGAATACCTTTACGATGTCGGCCAGCAGCACCAGAGTCTGAACAAAACAGCAAACGCCGATTCCGTACACAATCGGGTAAAAAGGCATTTGCAGCGTAGGCGAAACCTCTCCGGACTTTAAAAGGTCTGTTCCCATGATCATTAAATTCCAACCAATCATCAAAAACAACCCAATTCCCAGAACCCGGGTGGCGGCATGGAAAACTTTTCTTATTGGCGAAGTGAATTTTTGCACGAAAAAATCCACGTAGATGTGCCCGCGCACCCAGGAGGTGAACGGGAGGGAGAACCCGATTACCACCGCTCCGGCAAAAGCCACGATTTCAAACGTTCCTACGATCGGCTTTCCCATGGACCGCAAGATCACATCCGTTACAGTCAATAGCATCATAAGGGTAAGCGTAATCCCGGCAGTTACGTTGGCCCATTTACTGAGCCGAAAAATAATCCCGATTAGTCCGTTCATCTACTTATCTCAACTAAGGGCGAGGAGGTATTCTGGCTATTTCAGGTTCTCCAGGCAGAATTTCAATGCTTCTTCGCCTGGTAAATTTTTGGCCTTCATGCTGTTTACGTAATCATCGAGAATCGGCCTGGCAGCTCTGGACCATCTTTCGTTTTCTTCTCCGGAAAGAGAAATGATCTGGTTGCCCAATTTTAATGTAAATGCCTTCCCGGATTTATCGATTTCATCCCATAATGTTCCAGTCTTCTCGATCCACTCCTGATTGACGCCTTCGATAATCCTCTGGATTTCCGCTGGCAGCCCATTCCACTTCTCTTTGTTTATAACCACAAAGAAACCAGTGCTGTAAGAAGCTCCGAAACTCTCGGTGGTAAACTTCACAACTTCCCCCCATTTCCAGCCTTCCAGTGATTCTATGGGGGCCATTGAACCCTCGACCATTCCCCTCTTCAAAGCGTCATAAGTCTCTCCCATGGGCATGGCTACAGGAACTCCTCCGAGGGCAGACACCACTTTGGCGCTCAAACCTGTAGACCTAATTCTCGTTCCCTTGAGGTCTTCGAGCTTATGAACAGCTTTTTTCGTGTGCAAAATCCCCGGCCCGTGAGCATGCAGATAAAGAACCTGGACTTCGTCAAATTCTTTGGGTTTAAAGCGCAGAAAATATTGATTGATCAGTCTGGTGGCGGATATACCGCTCTTGTACCCCAGAGGCAAATCGATTACTTCGGTCAGAGGAAATTTCCCCCGGGTGTATCCCATAACAGACATGCCTATGTCGGAGATCCCCTTGACCACGCCGTCATAACACTTATCTGCCGGGGTTAAGGTGCCACCGGGAAATATGGTGATTTTCACCCTGCCGTTGGTCCGTTTCTCAATTTCTTTCGCCCACTCACCTGCCAGGACCGTATTTTTGTGGGGAGCCGGGAAGAAAATCGAATAAGTAAGCTCGATGGGTTTGGTCTGAGCCCAGGAAGAGGGAATGAAAAAAAACACCCCCGCCAGAGTGGCGAATAGCATAATTGAGTTCCATCGCTTCATCTCTTTGCCCTCCTTAATTTTTTTTTATTAGATGATCTCGTAAAAAGTCGTCACTCCGGTGAAAACCGGAGTCCAGAAAAATTATAACTATTTAAAAAAACTGATTTCCGGCTGGAGTTTATCCCGATGAAAATCGGGGCCGGAATGACATAAAGACGCATTTCCAGACTTTTTACGAATTCATCATTAAATTAACCACAGAGAAGTATGCTTATTTTTTCCGTCGGTCGATTACTTTGGGAGCCTTTCCTTCTGGTGGCTGCAAACTCTCGGGGGCTACCAGCTTGACTTTGGCGCTAACCCCGATGATTTCCCGGATCTTACGTTCAATCTTTGCTGAAATATTCTGTAGAATTTTTATTTCGTCCGAAAAAACTCCTTCGTTGACTTCGACTTTCACTTCCAGGATGTCTACCCCATCAAACCTGTCGGCGATAATCTGGTAGCGCGGCTCCACCCCCTCTACTTCCAGAAGGATGGCCTCAATCTGGGAGGGAAAAACATTTACTCCTTTGATTATAAGAATATCGTCGCTTCGCCCTAACACTTTCTTTATGCGCACCAGGGTTCGGCCGCAGGGGCAAGGGGAATAATCCAGGGAAGTAATGTCCCGGGTCCGGTAACGAACCAGGGGGAAAGCCTCTTTGCTCAGAGTGGTCAGGACTAATTCTCCTTCTGCTCCGGGGGGGAGCGCCTTGAGTGTCAAAGGGTCGATGATCTCCGGGATAAAATGATCTTCATAGAGGTGCAGCCCGTTCTTAGCCTCGCACTCCGCAGCCACTCCCGGGCCCATAACTTCGCTTACGCCGTAGTTATCAGTGGCGCTTATGAACAGGCGCTCTTCGATCTCCTTGCGCATGGGTTCCGGACATGGCTCTCCGCCGAATAGTCCGAGTCTTAAGGATAAGGTTTTGGGGTCGATTCCTTCGGTTCCCATGTAGCGGGAGAGGAGCAGGGCATAAGAGGGAGTGCTCACCAACGCCGTAGTCTTGTAATCCTGCATGATCAAAACCTGCTTATGGGTGTTGCCGGTGGACATGGGGATCACTGAAGCCCCGATAAGCTCCGCTCCATGATGCAGACCAAAAGCTCCGGTGAAAAGGCCATATTTGAAGGTAATCTGGACTACATCGTCTTTGGTTACCCCTCCGGCGGTGAGAACTCTGGCCGTCAGCTGACTCCAGTGATGCAGGTCATTTCTGGTATAGCCGGTAACCGTAGGTTTTCCTGTAACTCCCGAGGAAGAGTGAATGCGCACCACCTCCCGCAAAGGAAGGGCAAACATGCCGTATGGGTAACTCTGGCGCAGGTCTTCCTTAGCAGTGAGAGGAATTTGACTTAGGTCCTTGATGGACTGGATTTCCTCCGGGAAAATCTTTAACAGATCAAACCGTTTTTTATAGAAGGAAACGTTGCGGAAGATCCGGTTTAAGGTGGATTGCAAGCGCTCTAACTGGAGCTGCTCCATCTCCTCCCGTTCCATGCATTCATACTTGCGGTCCCAGATCATATCTTCCCCCCCTTCACTCCCTCCCATACCTCCCGGTATTCTTTGCCCAGATAAGCCCGTTGCACCTCTTTGTTATTCAACAGATCGTGCGTTTCGCCTTCGAGGATGATCCGGCCAGTCTCGATAACATAACCCCGGTCGGCAACTTTCAAAGCGGCGTTGGCATTCTGTTCCACCAAAAGGATAGTTGTGGCCCGGTCCCGCAAGGCCTGGATAGTTTTGAAAATGTCGGTCACAATCTTGGGCGCCAGGCCCATCGATGGTTCATCCAAAAGAAGAAGTTTGGGCCGGGCCATCAGGGTCCGTCCGATAGCTACCATCTGCTGCTCTCCCCCGGAGAGAGTTCCGGCGCGTTGTTTCGCCCTTTCTTTCAAGATGGGAAAGAGCTCGAAGATGGAATCCATATCCTGCAGCACATTTTTTTTCCCTGCTCCTTTGAGCCGGACATAAGCGCCAAGGATAAGATTGTCCATCACGGTAAGCGGAGCAAAAATTTGCCGGCCTTCGGGAACCTGGCCAACTCCCAGGCGCAGAATATGTTCGGCCGGTAATCCGGTGATATTCTGACCGCTGAACAATAACCTGCCTTTTGCCGGAGGGTGGATCCCGGATATGATTTTCAACAGGGTCGTCTTTCCCGCCCCGTTGGCCCCTAAAAGGGTGACGATCTCTCCGGGACTGACGTGGATGGACACATTCCGCAAGGCCTGGATGGCCCCGTAAAAGGCGCTGATGCTCTCTACCCTAAGCATTACCCGCCTCCTCGCCAAGATAGGCGGCAATGACTTCAGGGGTCCGCTGGACGTCCCGGGGTGAGCCTTCAGCGATCTTTTTTCCGTAATTGAGGACGAGCACTTCATCCGAAATTTCCATGACCAGGCTCATATCATGTTCCACGAGCATTATTGTAATTCCCCGGTCGCGGATGCGCAGGATTGTTTCAGAGAGTTTGACGGTCTCGCGCGTGTTCAAGCCGGCAGCCGGCTCATCGAGTAGAAGAAGCTTGGGCTGGGTGGCCAGGGCGCGGGCAATTTCCAACAATTTCTGCTCCCCCAGGGGAAGAGCTGAGGCGCTGAGCATCGCTCGATCCTCCAGCCCCATGAAGCGGAGTTCTTGCAAGGCATTTTCCCTAATCTCTTTCTCCTCCCTGCGCATCCGGGGAAGACGAAGACCTGCGCTAAAAATACCCGAAGCAGTCTTTCCGTGTCTGCCCAGCATGACATTTTCCAGGACGGTCATGTTGCCGAATAGCTCTAAATGCTGAAAGGTCCGGGATATTCCTAAACGGGCAATTACATGGGGTTTTAGACCGTTCAATGATCTTCCGGCAAACTCCAATATTCCACCGGTAGGAGGAATAACCCCCGTAATCATGTTAAAAAGGGTGGTCTTCCCTGCCCCGTTCGGACCGATCACGGATTTCACTTTTCCTTCGGGCACAATAAAATCCAAAAAATCGATGGCCCGCAAACCGCCGAAAAATTTATGCAACCCCTTTCCTTTGAGCATTCCTCCGTCCATGGATCCTCGAATCTACCTTTTTTTGCCAGCGAAGAGGCTGCGCACCCCGTGTAAAACCCCCTGCGGCATGAAGAGGAGGACGACCATCAGAATGGCCCCGTAAGCCAGCACTTCAAAATCTTCCAGCCCCCTTAGGTATTCCGGCAACAGAGTAAGAATCATGGCTCCCAGGAGGGCGCCCCAAATTGTCTCCGCCCCTCCCACAACCACCATCATTAAAAGCAAGATAGAGAACATCAGACTGAACGAGCTGGGGCTGATGAAAGTGACAAAATGAGCATAAAGACTGCCGGCCATCGAAGCGTAAATAGCGCTTAAGACGAAAACCTGCACCTTATACCAGGAGGCATCCACCCCCATGGCGTTGGCCGCAACTTCACTACCGTGAACGGCCCGCAGGGCCCGCCCCACCCGGGAGTTGATTAAGTTCAGGGAGAAAAGGAGCAGGCTAATAACAAACCCCCAGACGAGGTAAAGGTATGTTGTCGCTTCCAGGAGGCGTCCGAAGAAAGTGAGGGTAGGAATGCCCGAGAGCCCGGAAGGCCCGCCGGTTAAAGGAGAAAGTTCGTTGAAGAAGATAAACAGGATCTCCCCAAAACCCAGGGTAGCCACGGCCATATAGTGGCCTTTGAGTCTGAGGGTGGGTTTACCGACCAGGAAAGCAATGACGGCTGAGAGGAAAATGCCGGCAAAAAAGGCCAAAATGGGATCGAAGGAATATTTCGTGGTCAGGATTCCGGAGGAATAGGCGCCGATCCCAAAGAATCCGGCATGTCCTAATGAAATCTGCCCGGCATAACCCATGAGCAGACTCAGCCCCATGGTGGCGATACTGTTGATGCCCATAAATACAAGGATGCTGATGAAGTATTGGTTGCCGCCGACGAGCCAGGGGAAAACGCCGATGGCCATGACGATCATCAGAAGGGGATAAAAATCTTTTCTGCTCATCTTAACCTTATCAGTATTTCTTCAATTGGCTCTCTTCGGCGCTTCCCAGGATGCCGCTCGGCTTCAACCATAGAATCACCAGAAGGACCAGGAGGGCGATGGCATCCTTGTATCCGGATGAAATTAGACCAGCGCCCATGGATTCCAGGATGCCAATAATAAAACCGGCAATGACAGCTCCGACCCCATTCCCCAGGCCTCCAAGAACTGCCGCCGCAAATCCTTTTATGGCCAGGAGGGGACCCCGGTCGTATTCCATAAGGGTTATGGGTGTGATAATGGCTCCGGCAACTGCTCCGATAGCTGCGCTCAAACCGAAAGAAAGCAGGACCATTTTACGCACATTTATGCCCACGAGCCTGGCAGCCACCGGGTTGAAAGAACAGGCAGTCATGGCTTTTCCGGTCAGGGTGCGGTTAAAAAAAATGCCAATCCCGAATACGGCAAGGGCGGTAATCCCCAGAATCCAGAATATTTGTGGTTGGAGGGTGGCTCCCAGGAGCTTAACAGATTGACCGCCGCTGAAGGTGGGTAAACCATAGGGATCTTTGCCCCATATGAACATGGCTATACCCCGGAATAGAATGGAGCCGGCCAGAGTAATCATAATCAGGGTGATCAGTGAACCATTTTTTAATGGATTTATGGCCAAACGTTCGAAAATGGCGCCCAGGGCCATGACCACAGCCACGGTTAGCAGAAAGGCAATCAGCAATGGGATTTTTAAGGTGGCCGTTAAGAAAACCATAATCAGGCCTCCCAGCATGACAAATTCTCCCTGGGCCAGGTTGATGATTCCGGTGGCTCTGTAGATCATCGTAAACCCCAGGGCAACAAGGGCATAGATGCTCCCGAGGGTTAGACCGGAAAAAAGAAATTGGATAAGTTGACTGGACAAACGCATTTTTTAAACCGTTTTTGCTGGATAGAAAAAAAGCGCCTAAGGCCTTCAAAAAAGAACATTGAAGGCCCCCGCGCTTTTAAAGATAATAATACTCGACAAAGGAATAGTATAGATTTTCTTTGCTCGTGGAATTAGCGAACAAAACGAAAGTAAAAATATCCCATGATTGTATTTTACCTTTTGATATCATATAAATCTGCTTTTACCCTGAGCTTCTTGCAAAAGTCACTTACTCCGTCATTCCGGCGAAAGCCGTCCGCCTCAGGCGGACAGAATTTCTTAAAAATCCTGAATTCCGGGTCGCGCTTCGTTTGCCCGGAATGACGATTTCCTCTACTTTCAAGAGTTTTGCAAGAGCCTCCCTGGTTAGCTGGCAAACATCTAACAGGGTGAATCCGCCTGCAAAAGTTATTCTCTCAATCGGCGAAAGCCCAGTCGCCGTCTTTGACCGCGATCATTTCGAAGGCGTCTTTTTTCAGTCCGGTGTGATCTTCCGCAGACATGTTAAAAACACCACCCGTTCCTGGCCAATTTTTGATCTTGGTCTCCAGGTAATCCCGGATTTTAGCCTTATTCGGGCCCACGGCCTTCAAGGCCTCCACGAGCATCATAGCGGCGTCATAGGCGTGACCGCCGAAGGTGCTCACCTCGGCCTTAAAAAGCTTTTCATACTCGGTTTTGTACTTCATAATTACTGGTTTTTGCGGGTGGTCGGCTTTAATTTTTTCAGCCACTACAAGCCGGCCCAGGGGACATAAAACACCTTCAGCAGCCCCTCCAGCCAGCTCGATATTCCTCTTTGACCCGAAACCATGGCTCTGATAGAGGGGTATATTCATGGATAGTTGCTTCCAGTTCTTGGTGACGATGACCTGGGGAGGTCCTACGGACCAGTTGACTATTGCCTGGGCGTCCATTCCTTTAATTTTTGTCAGTTGAGCGGTCATGTCGGAATCCCGGGGGCCATATCGCTCATCGGCCACGATGGAAATTCCGTAAGACGGCGCCACCCTTTTCAGTTCCTGGCGCCCGAAATCCCCGAACCCGGTAGTAACGGTGATGATGGCCACGCGGGAGATTCCTTTCTTCTTCATGTGGTCATAAATTGTTTCCACCGCAGCCGTGTCTGTCTGGGGTGTTTTGAATATCCAGTGATTCTGCTTCTTGGGCATCTCAAATGTCTTGGCCGCGAGGATTCGATCCAATTCTTCTTTGGGAGTGACAATCGATAGAGCCGCTGCGCAAGAGATTAAAGGGGTTTTAGCTTTTTCCATGATTGGAACCACGGCCATACTCTCTCCTGTGGTGGAGGGGCCGACGATGGCCAAGACTTTATCTTTCTCCAGAAGCCTTTGCACCGACAAGACAGCTTGACTTTCTTCGCTTTTGCTGTCTTCCACAACAATTTTTAACGGATGACCATTGATACCCCCGGCGGCATTAACCCAATCTTCGATCATTTTTACCGTATTTCGCTCAGGTTCACCAAGGAAAGACGCCGCTCCGGTGACGCTTAAAACCGCTCCGATCACATATGGCTTTTTCTCCGCCCATGAAGCGCCGGGACTTACCCCCAGAATCAGGAGGCAAACAACGATAATGGCCACAAAACATTTCCTCTTCATAAGACCACCTCTTCTTCTTTTTTATTGAGCCTCTTGCAAAAGTATTTTTTGTGGTTCGACAAGCTCACCACGAACGGAAAAACTAAATAATTTCAACCTAAGCCCGTTCACCCTGAGCCTGTCGAAGGGTAAATTACGGACTTTTGCAAGAAGCTCTATTGTTTCGGAAATTAAAACAATCTTCCGTAACAGATTAGCGATTTGAAAAAATGGCATTAAAGCCTTTGTTGAGGGCCGGGGGTTAGAGCGGAACGCGCCGGAAGCATCGGTTGGGTTTCCGCATGGCCACGAAGACAGAAGATCTTTTCCTCCGGAGGAGGCGGGGGTTCTTGCCCGCCCCATATGCGGAGAAATAAGCGCCTTATGATTCCAAGCGTTCCGCTCTGGCCCCCGGCCCCTGGAATCCCTTGGCCTTTACAACACACCTTTTTTCAAAGAGCTAAAGTGTTACAATCTTCCTTTGTTCTTTTTGGCCGATAATCCATTTTAGCATCCGGCTATCATGGCAAAATTATCAATGGTCAATGATCAATGAAAAATTGCCATGAAAAAAGACCTTGTTACGGGAACGGTTTATTGCTAAGGGTATCCCAGCTTTTTTAAAGCGCGTAAACTTTCTTCCCTTCTAAAATCCGCACTTTTTTCTCGGCCAGGACCGAGATGGCCCGGTCGGTTTCATCGAAGCGGAAAATAATAATGGCATTCTCCCCGCTCTGCTGGACAAAAGCATAAAGGTATTCCACGTTGATTGTGGCTTCGGCTAAAATTTTCAAAATGTCCGCCAATCCCCCGGGCCGGTCGGGAACTTCTACAGCGACCACTTCGGTCTTTCTCACCGTGAAACCCTTCGGCCCCAAGGCCTCTTTGGTTTTTTCGTTGTCGTTGACAATCAACCGCAGGATGCCAAAGTCTTTGGTGTCGGCCAAAGAAAGAGCCCGGATATTCACTCCCGCCTCGCCGATGATCCTGGTTACTTCGGCTAATGCCCCGGGCTTATTTTCCAGGAAAACAGATATCTGTTCGACTTTCATGACCTTCCTCCAAAATCAGAAACATTTATTGGGACACAGATTTTCACAGATAACCGCAGATAATTATTTTCTTTTTATTTTATCCCGATAATCTGTGTACATCCGTGTCCAAAAAGGAAATTCCTATACAATTAAATTCCTGTTTCGGCTTTTCTCCTGTCTTCTGACTCCTGTCTCCTGAATTCTCGCCTTTATATTTTCCGTTTATCGATTACCCGCTGAGCTTTCCCTTCACTGCGTTGAATACTCTTAGGTTCAACCAGCTTTACTTCGGCCGTAACTCCCAAAAGGTCTTTGATATCATTCTCGATCTTCCGGGATATGACTTGAAGGTTTTTGATTTCATCCGAAAAGACTTTCTCGTTGACCTCCACCTGAGCCTCCAGGGTGTCCAGATTTCCCTTGCGGTCAACGATCAGCAGATAATGAGGTTCCACCCCTTCGATATTCATGAGGACACTTTCGATCTGGGAGGGGAAGACATTCACCCCCCGGATGATGAGCATGTCATCGCTACGCCCGCTAACCCGCTCCATACGCACATGCGTCCGCCCGCACTTGCAGGGCTCGGGATAAAGAACTGATATGTCGCGGGTGCGGTAACGGATTAAGGGAAAGGCTTCCTTAGTAATAGTGGTGAAGACCAATTCCCCTTTTTCTCCATAAGGGAGTATTGCCCCAGTCTGCGGGTTGATAATTTCCGGGATAAAATGATCTTCGAAGACATGCAAGCCCTGCTTGGCTTCAAGGCACTCTATACTTACCCCAGGTCCAATGACTTCACTCAAGCCGTAAATGTCAATGGCCTGGAGGTTGAGCTTCCGTTCAATTTCTTCGCGCATCTTCTCGGACCACGGTTCGGCGCCGAAGATGCCCACCCGCAATTTTAGTTTTTTTATGTCCACCCCCATCTCTTCGGCGGTCTCAGCCAAAAAAAGAGCATACGAGGGAGTGCAGGTCAGCACCGTGGAGCCAAAATCCTGCATAACAATAATCTGGCGTTTGCTGTTTCCACCGGATATGGGAATAACCGCCGCGCCCAATTTTTCCGCCCCGTAATGGACCCCCAGGCCTCCTGTAAAAAGCCCATACCCATAGGCGTTCTGGATAGTGTCATTTTTTTGCGCTCCAGCGGCCGCGAGGGAACGGGCCATCAGCTCTGCCCAGGTGTCAATGTCCTGGCGCGTATATCCAACCACGGTTTGTTTGCCTGTTGTTCCGGAGGAAGCATGGATGCGCACCACCTGTTCCATAGGCACAGCAAATAGGCCAAAAGGGTAATGATCACGCAGGTCTGTTTTCGTGGTAAAAGGGAGACGTTGCAGATCTTTTAAATATCTAATATCCGCAGGCTGGATGCCATCTTCGTCAAATTTTTTCTTGTAGAAAGGAACTGTGGCATGGACTCTATCCGCGGTGGCCCTGAGGCGTTTTAGCTGTAAAGCCTCCAATTCTTCCCGCGGCAAAGTCTCCAACACTTCATTCCAGATCATGGAAAAGTCCTCCGGATTTGAATCATAGGTAATAAGTAATGGGTTTTGGGTAATAATCAATAACCCCTGTAACCTGAGCTTCTTGCAAAAGTCACTTACTCCGTCATTCCGGCGAAAGCCGTCCGCCTCAGGCGGACAGAATTTCTTAAAAATCCTGGATTCCGGGTCGCACTTCGCTTGCCCGGAATGACGATTTCCTCTACTTTTCAAGACTTTTGCAAGAGCCTCACCTATAACCTATTACCTATTTTTCCTATCCCACCAGAAATCGTTATTCTCTACTGGATCATAATAACGAAAAGAATCATTAATCTTTATCAAGGGGGCCCTGTGGATTTCATCTGATTCCTGGAGCAAGCGGCCGAAAGCCATTACCAGACCTACGAGAGACCCATGCTTGCGGACGGCTTCCAGAGCATATTGCGAACAGGTGGGATAACTCGGGCATCTATCTCCGTCCACCGGGCTAATGTAATTCTTGAAAAAACCAACTAATTCTTCTACCGCCCTTTGCGCCAGGAAAGACTCCTGTTCCACGTTCTTTTTGCCGGCCCGAGAAAATGAATTCTCCCAGGGTTCTCTGAAACGGCCTTCTTCGGCATAGCCCGCTTTCATACTAATGGTTTGAAAGAGAAGACCGATTAATAAAATAAAAGCCAACACCTTAAAAAGCATAATTTATGGAAATCACAGGGCTCCTGCCAAAAAGAGAAATCCCAATAGAAGTCGGGCTTCCCCTCTCTAAGTAATCAAGGTATTCCTGTTTTTTTCTTTTGTTATATTTATGAGCGCTGGCTACCGCACTGTAGATGTTCCCACTATACCATCCCAATTCAAAAAAGGTCAATATCCCGGCAACCACGTAATTTTTGCGCTCAAAAGCTTCCACCATTCCCCAGATAAAAGCTCCGTTGAGCAGGAAGGCTATGGTTGCATCCCTATACCGTTCGCAATATAGATGCCCCGAACCTGGAAGAACAGCAGCCAGAATTCCGGCAGTTTCCGGAGATTTTTGGCGAATTTCATGAATCCGCTCCAACCCTTGAGCAAAGTGTTGGCTTTTTATGTATAATTTACTGTTTTTATTTATTTTATTATATTCGCTAACAGCTTCTTTCCATTTCTCTTCCAAAAGGTATGTGCTGGCGATCTGCCAGTGGGCTTCATCCTCGACAGGCGTCCCGGGAGATATTTTTCTAACTTTATAAAAAAAAAGGCGGGCCTGTGAATATTCTTTTTTTTCTTTAAAACAGAGACCAGTAAGCAGGAAGGCTTCCGCTGTTCGCTCTGAATCAGGGAATTTTTTTAACAGGTAGTCGCTGGCAGAGATGGCCTCATCCCATTTCCTTCCGTTAAAATAGGATTTGGCTATTTTCCAGAGCGCTTCCTCGACGCTGACGCTCTGCGGAAAGAAAAAAAGGAACCGCTTGTACTCCGTGATCGCTCGATAATAATCTCCTTCTTTAAAAAAGTGGTCGGCCAGATCCATTTGCAGCTTTTCATCGATGACCCTTTTCTCCCCCTCCTCAGCGGAAAAAACCAGGGGTGTGGAAAGGAAAAAAAATACCAGCAGAAAACATTGAGCCCGCCTGCTGGTTGCCGGCCATTTGCGCATCGGCCTCAATTCAGGCGCTCCTGCCCAGCTCAAAAGCCTCCAGGTTGACCTTTTGGGCTTGAGCAGGAAACCGGCTAAGGATGTTTTCCGTCCAGATTTTTTCGGATATAGGCAGGAAGGGCTGCAAAGCTCCCAGTAAGACAATATTCACGGCCCGAACATCTCCGACCTGCAAAGCCAGATCCCTGGCCGGTATACCTTTGAATTTTTCCGCTCTCCGGGAAAGGATTTCGGCAGCGCCCTCCGGGTAGGCTTCATTCCCCAGGGAAACCGCAGGGGGATTAAGACGCTGTCGGTTTAAAAGGATGGTGGGTTTCGGGCCCAGGTAATGCAGGTAGCGAAGAGCCTCCAGCTCCTCAAAGGCCATAAAAATATCCACTTCCCCTTCTTTTATCAAAGGTGAAAAAACCTTCGGGCCGAAGCGCACGTGGGTGGAGACGCTTCCCCCTCTCTGGGCCATGCCGTGCACTTCGCTCTTCTTCACGTCAAAACCCGCCTCCAAAAAAACATCGGCCATGATCTCTGAAACCATAATGATCCCCTGGCCGCCAACTCCTACTATCAAAATATTTGTAATCTTATTGTCCATTGGTTTCCTTTATCGCCGAGAATTTACAAACCTGTTCGCAGAGTGTGCAGCCGTTGCAGAGGAAATGATCGATCAGGGCTCTCCCTTTTCTTTTCTTCCCCCCGTCTTCATTTTCGTTTTCTTTCACCCACATGATTGCCGGACAACCCAAGCGCAGACAGGCCCGGCATCCTGTGCACAATTCGGAATTTATAAAAAATGGCTTTCCCGTAACTACTCTCTCCCTCCGCGAGAGAACACAGGGAGCCTGGGAAATAATCACGGACGGCTCCGGCCGTTTTACTTCTCTTTTGATAACTCGCTCGGTTGCTGCCAATTGATAAGGATTGACAACCTTCACATGTTTTACCCCCAGGGCCTTGGCCAGCTTGACCAGGTCCACCTTAAAAGCTTCCTCGCCCCGCAGGGTAAACCCTGTTCCCGGGTGGTCCTGCCTTCCAGTCATGGCGGTAGTGTGGTTGTCCAATATGATAAGGGTTACTGCCCCTTTGTTGTAGGCCATGTCCAGCAGTCCGGTGATTCCGGAGTGAAGGAAGGTTGAATCTCCGATTACGGCCACCACTTTCCCCAGGGCTTCTTTCCCCAGGGCTTTGTCCAGACCCAGGGCATTTCCAATTGAGGCGCCCATGCAGACACAGGTATCGATAGCGCTGAGGGGGGGAAGGAATCCCAGGGTATAGCATCCAATGTCCCCTGTAACGTACAACTTCATTTTGCTAAGAATGGAGAAAATCCCCCGGTGAGGACATCCCGGGCACATGATCGGGGGGCGCGCGGGTAAATTCCGGGAAATTTCATCCACCGGCAGGGGCGAAAAACCTTTTAAACCTTTGGCCACCAGGGCAGGGGTAAGTTCTCCGCAAAGAGGAAAGGCTGCTTTTCCGGTAATGGCAATTCCCATGGCCCGCACCTGCTCTTCGATAAAGGGATCAAGGTCCTCCACAACGAAGAGTTTTTCCACGCGGGAGGCGAAAGAGCGGATTAATTCCTGGGGCAGAGGATAGACCATCCCTAATTTCAAATAAGAGGCCTCGGGCTTGACTTCTTTGGCGTACTGGTAAGAAATACCGCTGGTGATGATTCCTATTTTATTCTCTCCCCATTCGATGCGGTTTTCCGGAAAGGTTTCGGCAAAGCGGGAAAGGTCTTCCATACGCTTTTCCACCACCGGGTGGCGTTTGCGGGCATTGCCCGGCAGCATAACGAATTTCAGAGGGTCTTTTACCAGCTTGGGCTCCGCAGTTTGTTCCGCAGGCTCTTTCAGGAGAACAATGGACTTCGAATGGGAAATCCGCGTGGTGGACCGCAACATCACGGGTGTGTCGAACCTTTCGGAAAGCTCTAAAGCCAGTCCGGTAAAATCTTTGGCCTCCTGGCTGTCGCTGGGCTCCAGCATGGGAACTTTGGCGAATTTGGCATAATTCCGGCTGTCTTGCTCGTTCTGGGAGCTGTGCATCTCCGGGTCGTCGGCCGTTACCAGAACCAGTCCTCCGCGCAAACCGGTGTAGGACATGGTGAAAAGCGGATCTGCGGCCACGTTGACCCCCACGTGTTTCATGGCCACCAGGGCCCGAGCTCCTGCGAAGGCCGCTCCCATTCCCATTTCCAGGGCTACTTTCTCATTCGGGGACCACTCGCCATATATTCCTTTGTAAGCCCTTATGTTTTCCAGTATCTCGGTGCTGGGTGTGCCTGGATAGGCGGCGGCTACTTTCACGCCGCTTTCGTACGCCCCGCGGGCAACTGCTTCATTTCCTGACAATAAGATGCGTTTTTCGTTCATTCCTTTACCCCTTGAGCTCACTTACTTTTCTCTGGATGAATTCCGTCATCAATGACTTTGGATTATTAGCCAAAGCTTTTTGATAAACTTCCAGAGCTTTCTCTTTTTGATTCAGCGCTTCGTAACAACGGGCCGCGCCAAGTATCGCCTCCGCTTGATAAGGGCTGCGAAGTCCTTCCATGTTCTTTTGAAAATTTTCCAGAGCTTTGGCCCAATCCCCCTTGGCTTCATAGCAATGTCCCAGCCCATCGAGGGCCATGGCCCCAAAAGGACCCTCCAGACATAGAGAATAAGTTGCGATAGCCTGATCGTATTCTTTCAGAGCATACTGGCAATGGCCGATGTAAACCTGGGACACCTGGGAAACATTGCCCCGGCCGTAAACCGCAAGGGATTCGCGGAATTTTTCCAGGGCTTGGCGGTAACTTTCCTTCTCCTCTTCAGGGTTTGCAGCTTTAACGAAAGCTTCCTGGTATAACTGGAAAGCCTGCTGCTGGACTGCCTGGGCTTTCCCTTCCTGCCAGAGAAGGTAGGTATAACCGCCCAATACGGCAGCAATTACGGCAAGGGAAATCAAACCATATAACGTAACCTGGCGCCGATGATGGCGCAGGTATTGAATGACTTTTCCGGTAGTTGAAATAAATTCGTCCGGCTCTTTCAGTAGTTTTTTCCGCGATATTTTTTTCCCGGCCATTGACCGTCTCTCCTCCTCACCTATAAAAAATAACCGTTTGATGGTCTCTTAAAAAGTCGTCACTCCAGTGAAAACCGGAGTCCATAGGTTTGATAAATCCTTAAAATAACTTGATTGTATAGGAATTTGCTTTTCTATCCCCATCCCCCCAACCCCCTCCCGCCAGGGGAAAGGAGATACTGGGGGATCCAAAATTCCCTCCCCCTGGATGGGGGAGGGTTAGGGTGGGGGTGTTAATAACTTGATTGTATAGGAATTTGCTTTTTTATCCTTCCCCCTCACCCCGCCCTCTCCACCGTTTGCGGGGGAGAGGGGAAGGGTGAGGGGGGTTAACTTGATTCCGGCTTTCGCCGGAATGACGGGGAAAGTGGCTTTTTACGAATTCATCAGTTTAGCCCTTTCAACGCGCTAAATTGTTACCCGAAAATAAACCCCTCCCCTTCTTGCGTTCCAGAAAAACTTTCCTGGGAATCTGCCGACTCGGCTTTACGGGTGGAAATTTATTGATTTCAGGTCCCGGGCCTCGATCTGGAAAGTTCCGAACTCTGCTTTGCCGTAAAACTTCGACTTCTGCCCTATTTTAATTTCGAAATTTTTAGGTTCACGCATTGAAATTACGGCCAGTATCTCATTTCCTTCCAGTCCCTGAAATTGAACCTGGGAAATATTTTCGAAAGGAATTGTTACGTTTGCGCTTCCTCGTTTTCCCGTTATAATAACATGGCCATCGTGGCTGAATTGGGAAAGAGAGGTCTTGACCCCCTGGCGGTCAATCACTACCACGGTAAAATTTTTTTTCGGCTCAGGGATCTTATCAACCGGGGCAGTGCCGCCCAGTTCTCCCATGCCCATGAGGAACACAAAGGATATTAAAACCACTGTCGAGGCGAAACAATTTTTCATATCCACGCCCCCATCTTGTCGCCCGTCCCAGTCTTTCTGAATGCTGGCTGATCGGGCCGGCAATTTAATTTTGTTATTTCATACCATTTTTTTAAAAAAATGACAATCACAAATATTGATGATCTCGTAAAAAGTCCCAAAAGTGGTCATTGCGAGCGGAGCGAAGCAATCTCGTATTTCGTAAGTGCTTGATTTCATGGGATTGCTTCGTCGCTACGCTCCTCGCAAGGACATGTGGTTGGACTTTTTACGAAGCCATCAATATTAAATTGACAGAAAAGGGTCCGTTCCGTTATTTTGTTTGTAACATTCCGTTGCAGTTGAACGAAGAAAATACCGCGGAGAAATGCTGTTTGAACAATCGGGTTAAGAAAAGGTGGGAAGTCTGTTCTTTCGATGGTTTTGACGACTCATCTCTTAAAGAGTTGGGAATCTCACCCCTTACGGCCCAGATTTTATCCAACCGCGGGATATCTAATCTGGATCAGGCAAAACGTTTTCTCTCCCCTGCCCTTTCTGACCTTCCAGATCCTTTCACCATGAAAAACATAGACCAGGCAGTAGCCCGCATTGAGAAAGCCGTCCGCCATCAAGAAAAAATCACCATCTTCGGGGATTATGACGTGGATGGCGCAACAGCCACAGCCGTGCTGCTGCTTTTTCTGAAAAGCCTGGGCGCCAGTGTTGACTTTTACATTCCCCACCGGTTGCAGGAAGGATATGGATTAAACATCGAGGCGGTTAAAAAAATCCAAGCCGAGGGCGCGAAACTGCTGATTACGGCGGATTGCGGGATCAGTAATCCCGAAGAGGTCCGCTGGGCAGTTGGGCGCGGAATGGATGTCATTGTTAGCGACCATCACGAAATTCCTGAAACCCTCCCCCCTGCTCTGGCTATCCTAAACCCGAAGCAAAAGGATTGCCCCTATCCCTTCAAGGAATTGGCCGGGGTGGGAGTGGCCTTCAACCTGGTCATCGCCCTGCGCAGCCGTCTCCGGCAGAACGGAACCTGGCAAGGGCTCACAGTTCCCAACCTGAAAGAATATCTGGACCTGGTGGCCCTGGGGACGGTAGCTGACGTAGTGCCGCTAATTGGAGTCAACCGCATCCTGGTTCAATTTGGTCTTATACAATTGGCTCGTTCTACCCGTCCGGGAATTTCCGCTTTGAAAGAAATTTCGAAAATGGGCGAGATGCCCCTCGATACCACCGGAATTAATTTTCGTTTGTCCCCCCGGATTAACGCTGCCGGGCGTATGGAGGACGCTGGCCAGGCAGTCCGCTTGCTCACAGCGGATGATGAAAGAGAAACCCGCCTTATCGCCGCCCATCTGGACCATTTGAATTCCCTGCGTCAGAGGCTCGAAGAAAAAATACTTATAGACGCCAGGAAAATGATTGAGTCGCCCTCCGGGATATCGACGACGAAATCCCTCGTCCTTGCTTCCCTGGATTGGCACCCCGGTGTCATTGGTATTGTGGCTTCGCGCTTGGCCGAGGAATATTACCGCCCAACCATATTGATTGCCCTGAAAGAAAACCTGGGAAAAGGATCAGGCCGCTCCATCGGCCCTTTCCCGCTCTACCAGGGGCTGAAAGCCTGCCAAAACTTGGTGGAAAGATTTGGGGGGCACGCGCAGGCCGCCGGCCTTGTCATCCGACCGGAGTGCATTCCTGATTTTTCCAAAGCCTTTGAAGAAGTCGTCCATTCACTGCTAACAGAGGAGGATTTCATTCCCCGCCTCTCCATTGACACCTTTACCAAGTTGGATCAGATGAACGAATCATTTCTCTCTGAGCTCGACTCCCTTTCCCCTTTTGGGATAGGAAACCCGGAACCTGTCCTGGCCGTAGCAGATCTAACGGTTCTGGATTCGCAGCTGGTCGGGAAAAACCACATGCGCCTGCGCCTTAAAGAAGGCCGGGGGACCCGCAGCGCCATCGGCTTCCAGATGGCCTCCTGGCACCCTATGGCTGGCGAGCACATGCAGATGGCCTTTTCACCCCAGGTCGGCTTTTTTCAGGGTAAGAAGACTCTGCAATTAAAAATCATCGACCTTAAGCCGGCGGGATAGAACCTTGGAATTTTTCACCGCTGAGATCGCAGAGACCGCAGAGATGGGAATCATGTAAAAACTGAAAAAGGAAAAGGAAAAATATCTCTATTTTTAGCTTTTGATAATTTGATTTTATAGGAATTTCCTTATTGGACACGGATGAACACAGGTTATTAGGACAAACAAAAAAAATAATTATCTGAGGTTATCTGCGAAAATCTGTGTCCAAATTAATTTAAGCCGTTCACGCTATTATCCTCTGCGGTCTCTGCGTGCTCTGCGGTAAAAGATTTATTAAGAGGGAAAAATGAACAAGAAAAATAAGGCTGTAAAGAAAAAAATGGATCCGCTTTTCCCCCAGGCTGAAACCCTCCTTCAAGAAACAGAAGACAACGCCGAATTATGGATAAAAGATGCCGATCCGCTGTTGCAAAAGCTTCGGTCTCTTTCTTCTAATCAGCAAGAAATTTTTTTTCTCTCCTTTATTAAGAAAAATAACGAGCAGCTTCCCCTGCTGCTGGAAGCGCTTTGCGGTAAAGAAGAAGGACTTGATCTCGCTTTGGCCGCCAGCCTGGGACAATGGAGATCTCCGCACGCGGCTGATATTCTTAAGCGGATGGCTGCGGCAAACCCTTCCAAGGCCCTGTTCAAAACGATCCGTAAATCCATTTTTCGCCTGCAGAGCATGGGCATATCTGTTAAGGAGATTAGCGACCGGTCTCAAGCGGTCTTTCACCCTACGCGGCTTGCCCCCTCAGAAGGATTTTTAAGCCCGATCGACCCTTTCGGAAATAGATTCATTATGCTGTTCAAGCCCCAAATTCCCCAGGGGGTCGCTTTATTTAACACCCTGATCAGCGATATGGACGGGATTATTGATTTTAACGCGATAGAAACATCTCGCAAGAATGCCGATGAATACCTGAGCGCATTTCAACAGGAATATTCTTTTAAGCTCGTAGAAGCTGGCCCGGATTATTGTCTTCGCTTGATTGCCGAGTCTTACGAGCTCGGGCAAAAAATAGGGAAGACTCCTCCGGCTGATTTTTTAAAATTGCGCCCTTTGATGGGTTCATCTCCTCCATTCCCACTTAGGCCCTTTATTTATAAGCATTTAATAGAAGAAGAGATAAAATCGCGCCCGGACCTTTTGGATCAATCGGTTTCCCTTTTCCAGACGCCCTTTTTTGAGGACTGGTTTCTCAAGAAGGAGGAGTGTCAAAAATACCTCGACCATTTTAAGGAGGCTAATGCCTCCAGATTAGTTCTTACCCCTTATCAGAAGGAGGGCCGGCTTTTGGACATATACCGCCAGGCAGTTCATGAGATCTTCGACGAATCGAAACGGATGATTTACCGGCGCAGGCTGGAGGAGATGGCTTATTATCTCTGGAAAGCAGGGCAGGAAAATGAAGCGCGGATGAGCCTGGCCGCTGCATTGGCGTTGCGCGAAGAAAGCAGGCTTCTCTCTCCTAATCCTTTTCTTCTCGAACTCGTAAAAAGAAGCTTAAACGATCTGATGAAGGAAGAAGAGGAGGAGAAAAAAAGGAAAGAAGAGGAATTGATTATCAAACCGTAATTGATGGATTCGTAAAAAGTCCTATTCCTGTCATTGCGAGGAGTTCCGCATTGGCAGGACGACGAAGCAATCTTCTCTTTTCGGGCGCCTATAAAAACGAGATTGCTTCGCTGGCGCTCGCAATGACCCTTTCGCGACTTTTTACGAGATCATCGTAATTACTTCACCGCAAAATTATATTTTGGGATTTTGATTTTTTTAATACGCTCTGCGGCGAACGACTTTTTTAATGGATAAGTAAATTGTGGAACGGTTTAGCGGCGGCGGATTCCGGCATGGTAGCAGCAGGTGGCATTTTTGAAATTGTTGTCAAAGATGCGCGTCTGGCCGTCTCTAAACATTACTTTTACATAGGATAATCCCCCTTGAACGAGAGAGTTCTTCTCCTCTACTACAAGACCCGAACCCCACTCAGGGTAGCGGTGGTGCACAACCCAATCACCGACCTTTAAATACAAAAACCTCGTCTCCTCCATATTTTGCTTTATACCAAACTATTTCCGGAAAGGCAATTTGAAAACACTTTCTCCATCAATTAAGCCGCGTCCTCCACATCCACGCTTTCTGTTTTATGGCCATTTTTATGAATACCTAATTCCCTAAGCCCAACCTTAAACTGATTAAAAAGCAGCTGTATTCAGACAAATGCTTCGCTACAGACGATACGGGGAATAGACCTGTCCTCGAATTCCAGGCTTCGCCGGGACGTCACGTCTTTCAGATTGTGCTGGTCGTAGATTCGGATCAGATTTTTGTAGAGTGCCTCGCCAGCGATGGCATTCCGCCGCAAATGGTTCAACTCGCGCTTGACCGCTCCGGTCAAAGCGCCTCTGAAAGCCTTTTCCAGAATGTTAACGTTAGCCTTGATCTCTTCTTCTATCGTGGCTTCAAAAAGGATCCTGAGTTCACGAAGAGCATAGAGTTGACCGTGCGTTAGATTGAAGGTATGCTTGCGCTCGGCTTCCCGGTGTTTGACTTCCTCGGCAAATGTCCGTTGAACGGCCATGACCGCCTTGTTGTACCCGTCCGGCAGGTCGGCGGCCTTTGCATCGGGAGCGCATTTGACTGTACCGACAACCCTCGGAACATCGCGGGAAACAACAGCGCCTTTATCATCGAGCAGGAAGAGCTGCTGAAAGCGGCCAGCCTGGCAGAAAACAAAAAAGCCTTTTTGCAGAGAAGGTCGCGCCGTTCGGATGCCATCGCGCAGAGTGGCAATACGTTCAAACTCCGCAGGGTCTTCTTTCCGCAACTGTCGTAAAATTTCTTCGGCTTCGTTCAGGTCCAGAAATTCGTCTTCCGGTTTACCCCAGAGCTCCAACTGCACCGGGCCGCCTCCCTGTGTTTCGTAAATGGCATACATCGCCTCGGGGTTCAGCCGTTCGGTCTCGTCAAGGATGTTGGAGTCTTCCCCAATGGTGTCGTGAATCTCTTGAATCCGGTTGTGCAACTTATCGTACAGCTTCAGATTCTTCTCGATTCCCACTTCCGGCAAGAAGTTAAAAGCAAAGATAACCTCATGTTCCGATCCGATACGGTCTATGCGCCCGAAGCGTTGAATCAGCCGCACCGGGTTCCAGTGCAGATCGTAATTGATGATGTTGTCGCAGTCCTGGAGGTTAAGACCTTCGGCCAGAACGTCGGTGGCGACGACGGTCATGAGCTCCGCTTCGCCTTTGGCAAAGCGATACTCCGGGTTGGCTTTCGGTGCGAACCGTCCGACCACGCGCGCTTTGCTCTTGTCCCCGCTGTAGATGACCTCCATGTCGGGGAAGCGGTCGCCGGGGTTCAGATTGGCATAGAGATACTTCGCCGTGTCGGCGTACTGCGTGAAGATCAACCGTTTCGTACCCTTCAAAGGCTTGTCGGTTAGGCGCGTTTTGAGCGTTTGGAGTTTGGCGTCTTTTTCGGGGGTGATGGGTGCAACCAGTTTCTGGACGGTCTTCAAAAGCTCGATGTCGTGCGCGATGTGTTGGCGCAGGGTATCCGTGTCGAAGTCTTTTGCATCGTAGCGTTGCGATACCGCACGCAAGGCGTCCATGAAGTCGGCCTCTTCGAGCGTATCGCTTCCATAGAGGATGTACTGCGCTTCCTCGCCCGCCGGGATAAAACCCTCGTCAATGGATTTGAGAAATGATTCGTGAATATTGAGCAACCGGCGGATGGTCTCCTGAAAGGCGTAAACACTCGACTCAAACCGCTTGAACAAGAGAACCCGCATCAGGCCGCGCAGATTGGCCCCGGCCCGGTGCAGGCTGATGTACGGTTCTTTCTTCTGTTTATCAGCGTGTACGTAGTGCCACAGGCCATAGCGCGCGTAGGTCAGTTCCCCTGCCGTAGCTTTGGCCGGTTTGCCCTTCCGGGACTTGCCAAGAAAGCCGCGCAACTGCTGGTAAAGTCCCTGGTAGGTGTCTTCGATGCTGTAGGCAATGGTTTGAAGGTTCCGCTGCAAGAAGAACTGGTGCTTCCCGCCAACGAGCACATAGGCTTTCCGTTTACCGTCCAAGTATTCCTGAAAACGGCAGGGGTCAACCGGCTCGTGCGTCTCCGCGTCGAAACCATACCAACGCAAGATATGGTTGCGCGTGCGCCGGATAAGGATATTGGCCAGCAAGTCGGGCAGTTTCTTTTCCCCGCGCTCAATCAGTTTGAAGAACTCTTTCAAATTCGGCGGATCAATGGGCAGGTCCGTCCGGTCGTCCTGATGGAAAAGCTTGATCTGGTGATAAACGTCCCACGCGCTTTTGTTTCGGGGCGTGGCGGTCAGGAAACAGCAACGGCGGCCGGTTGAAAGGAAAGTTTGAACTACCTTATAGCGCTGGGTGTCGGGATGCCTAAAGTTGTGGCTTTCGTCCACCAGTACAAAATCACGGTCTTTGTAGTGGAAATCCTTCAGAAGCTTGGTCACGCCGTCGTTATCGTCTTCCCGGAGGTACCCCATGGAAAGGACTCGGGCGTTGAGTTGGTAAACCTCATTGTACCGTTCCCACATTTCCTTGAGCGGGGCGGGACAAATGACCACGGGGCGTGAGTGGTCCGTACGCTCAAAATGCTTCACGATGGCCGCGCCGATGTAGCTCTTGCCAAGGCCGACTACGTCCGCAACAAACCCGCCGCCGAAATCCCGGATCATCTGAATCGACTGCCGGACGGCGACCTTTTGGAAATTCGCCAGTTTGCGGAATATCTCGTCATCCCAAAGGAGTTCTTGTTCTTCCTCGCCCTCCAGCCGATCTTTTACGAGGGCAAAGAGCGTCTTCATGTAGATGTCGTACGGTCTCACCCGCGCCGCCGCCCAGGATTCCTTGAGTTCCACCATCAGCGTTTCGTCGAATTCCTGTGCTTCCTTCCAAAGATCATCGAACCAGCGAACAAGCTCCTGGTGGTTCTGGTTCCCCTGAACGATCACATTCAACTCGGTGTTGTGAGTCAACCCAGCCAGGGTCAAGTTGGAAGATCCCACAACCGCAATACCCTTTTCGTGGCGTTCAATCTCTTTGCCAACCAGATCAAACACTTTACCGTAATCGCAAATGTATGCTTTCGCGTGGAGTCGTCCTTTCGTATAAACGCGGACCTTCAGGCGCTTGTCCTGGATCATCTGAATCAGTCCGGCAATCAACGCTTCCGCTTCGTCCGTCTGGTCCATCAACTCGACTGAGTTCCGCAGATTCCCGGCTGTCTCCTGGGCCATCTTCCCGGCCTCCGTGCGCTTGGGGTAAGCCTGTCGCTCGACCTCTTCCGCCGCGAGATCAAGGCGGCGATAGCCTTCCGCCAGCATTTCAACCGTCTCGCGGTTGGTCGTGTTTCCAATGAGGAGCCGGAGTTCTTTAAGGTTCAAGAGACGTTTGGCGACACTCGTTAACCCGGATAGGAAAAGGTAGCCAACGGCAAACCGTGCCCGTTCGCTGGATCCGAGCATCTGGCCGAGGTGGTCAACCAGTTTCTCTGTTCGATTGTCGATGATGTCATGGGCGGGCATGGGTTATGCGTCTTCTGTAATGGTGATCGGCTGTCCCTCACGCCGGGCGATCTCAATGATTGCGCTGGATTCATCCTCGCGCCATTGCCGCTCTCCACAGGGGATCGGTTCGATGCGATTATCCGTCCTCGCCGCAACACGCCAAAGAAGGTCAATATCTGCGCGATCCCGCATGTCATCGAACCGGGGAGAAACAACCAATAAATCGATATCGCTCCATGAACCCGGTATACCTCTGACCTGTGATCCGAAAACCACCCCGAAGTTGATGATCAGTCCCTGATCCTGCAAGGCCCGGAGGTAGTCTCTGACGCCTTTCACAACAGATTTGTCAACCACCGGAACACCTCCTCTGCCCGTTTCATATACCGGGCTGCTTCCTCGCTCGTTGGCGGCTTCGTCAACATTTCGGGGTAGCGTCCTTCAATATGGAATGCATTCATTTCAGCCAGTATGTCAGTCTGCACCAAACTCGAAACAACACCCGCCAAATCAATCAGGCGATTCAGATTGTGGATGCGAGGCGCCAAATCACCCGTATTTTTGCAAACAAGTGCCTTGAGCATCTTTTCCAGGGCCAGATGAGCGAAAAACAAACCGTGGCGGGTTCGACCGCTTTCAAGAAGCTGCTGAGCTACCGCCCAATCTTCTTCGGCGTTTTCCTTCCAACAGGAGATCTGTTTTTTGATATCAACCATAATTATTTTCCCCAAACAGAATTATGGAATCTTAGGTTAATAAATTCAACATATTTCTAAGAAGTTGCGCAACCGCATCCCCCATTAACCCGTACAGTTGCAACACGGCTCTTTCCCATCCAAACCTGCCGCTTGCCCATCGCCATATCCTCCTGCCGGCTTGCCCGGCAGGAGATTACGACCGCCTGCCAATGCGCCGAATGACGTCCAAATCATACTCACTGAACGTTCCCACGTAAAACCTATCCTGCCACACCCGGCACCCCGCGGCCCTCGCCAGCCCATTCTGAAACGTCAATGCAATCTCTTCCGGCGACCGCGCGATATTCCCGCGCAACGCCATATGGACATGGTCCGGCATCACCGACAAGGCTGCGATCCGGTGGCCGCCCTCCGCCGCCACGTCCAAAGCCGCGTCGCACATCCGTCCGAGCTGCTCGCGGGCGCTAATCCTGAACCGATCCGCCGTCACTAACACGAGATGGAGGTCGTACCAATACCGCCCGCTGTTAGATTCCGACGGTTCAGCCAGCCGCACATCGTCGGCGACAACCGTGAAGCTGCGCATGGTCTCTCGAAAACGCGGGTCGGCGAAGTCCCCTTTCCCGATCTGGCCGCGAATATACCTCTGGACCACGTCGGAGGTGTTCTCGCCGAGACTGCGGAAGGATACTTTGCGGCTGAAATCCACCGGCGTGCCGTGCTTGCGCAGCGCGTGCTGCAGGCGCCCTTTTACGCGCATGCAGAAGAACGTCGGGCTCACCTGCGGGGTGACGCTGAAAAGAATCTGCACCTTTTCAGCCGTGGCGTGGGGTTGAAGCAGGCTCAGGCCGTCTTTTTCCCACAAGGACGCGGTTTCGCGCGCAACGGCGGCGCTCTGCGGGGGCAACGTCGCGCCGGCGGTCGGCCAGCCGGTCCAGTCGTAGTGGAGCAGGAAAGCCGGTTTGAGGTTGTGGCCGGTGTATAGGGCTTGCGGCGACCTTGTGCCGCCAGGGCCGAATTTTTGTGTCCGGCGACGCAAGATCGCCGGGACGCCGGTCTCATTCGTTCCCGGTGATCTCGTCGGCTGGGCGTTGGCCTCATGGGCTCCTGGTGATCTCGTCGTCGGGGCGCTAGTCACCTCCGCTCCCGGTGACCATGCGTCACCGGGGCCGAAATTTCGCTTCCGGTGACCCGAGGTCGCCGGGAAGCATCAAAACCTTTCAGAGCCGTGCCCAAAAATGCCACCAACGCTTCGTCCACCATGTACTCCACGATCTCGCGCGGGGTGTAGAACGAGCCGGTCTGTTTTCTGGCGGTGGCGCCGGTTTCAGGATTATAGGCGGCAAGCAGGTTTTCGAACACCTTGCCGGAAAGCTCCGGATCGAGGGCGACTTCCTGCTCGAAGGGCGTGTTTTCCTCAATCGTGAAATGGTACTGTTGGAGAGTATGGATCAGCCCGCGCACCCGGACCTTTCTGAACTTCCTGTCGCCATAATCCGCGCTGAGGTCTTCTTCGCGCTCAGGTCCAAAGAACAGGAAATCCGGCACAACCGGCTGGCTGTCCGGCCGTCGGGAGAATCCGTCAATGCGCACATAACGGGGCCTGGCGTTTTCGCCCAGATCCTTATCCAGGCACTCGAACAGGCCGCCATTGAGGAATGGGATGTTCTTGAACAGCGCCAGCGCATCGCCGGGCTTCTTAAAAAAATCGCGATGGCGGTAAAGACTGTGCGCCATAAAGTTCTGCTCGTCCCGCGCCCAGCCGCGCTTGTCCATTTCCGTGTTCAACGTGGCGAAGAACAGATTCTGCAGGATCGCCTTGTAGAAGACGGAGTCCTTCCCGGCATCCTTGTCTGTCGCGAACCCATCGAGCAGTCCAGCCAGGCGTCGCTCATCAAACAGCACCTCCGGAATCAGGCCTTTTTCCTTCACGAACCAGCAAAAAATCAACCGCGTGATCATGCGGATCACGCCGATATGGTCGTGCCCGTCAGCCTCCTTGGGTGCGTCCTTGGGGAAACGAACATGCTTCAGCGCCCAGAAATACCAGTTGGCGAGCTCCTTGTAGAACGCTTTGGTGACCGACTCGACATCAAAGGCGTCATCGTGGCGTTTTTGAATCTCCAGCGCGGGGATGCCGAACAGGTCTTTCCCCATCAACGCGAGATCCATCATCTGCAGCCGCTCGGCGGCCGTGCGCAAACCGCTGTCGGCTCGCACGGTAATCCGGCGGAAAAGTCGCCGCTTCTCTGCCTTCTCGTCATACTTGATGTTCAGAAAATGCCAGGCGGATTGCGCCTTGTCGGAAAAAACGAACAGGCAGTAAGGATGTTCGCGGATCAACTGGTTGACGATGGGCCGCTCAAGGTTCCTCTGAAGGCTGGCGGAGGCCAGGCGGCAATACACCATATGAAACGCACTATCCTCGCCGCCGCTCGCGAACAGGATGGGATCATCGACCAGCGCCTTGCGGGCGGAATCCGGCCAGCCGCGCATGCTGAGCGGCTTGTTTTCGCGCTCGTAGTTCAGTTCCTCCCAGAAAAGCTTTTTAAGGCCGCCCAGATCCCGCAAGTTCCGAAGGATATTCAGAACCATCTGTTGTCTTTCAATCTGGCCCATTCATCACGCTCATTTTGGAAGACGTTGATTCTTTATGGTTGTAAGGAAAATCCGGAATTTACCGCATCATAGCAAAAACTATTTACAAGGTCAAAACCTTAAAATCAAGGCTAACTATCCCTTCTTTTTTGAGAATATCTCTGGAATAGGACCCTGGTTTTTTCAATTTCTTGGGCAGAGTGGTCGAAAGCCGTTTGGTATTCTTCAAGGAATTTTGAGACCGGGAAAGTTTTTCTTAGGTCTCTTTTTTCTGCTAAATTTTTCAATCTTCTTCCCACACTTCCAGCACTTCAGTGGTTTTTTCTTAATCAAACACAAACGCGCCTTTGTGGCAAAATTTTGCGTGTGACAATGGGAACAAGAATAAATCATTTTTTGTGTGGGACACAGATAAACGCAGATTTCCAGGATTGCAAAAATACTATATTAAAAAGCGATTCAACAGTTCAATATATAAATATTTTTAAATCATTTAAAAGAAGTTATATCCGCGTTTATCTGCGTCAATCTGCGTCCCAAAATATTTTTACTGCGAGCTATTTATTCCGCAATCCCCATTCCCCATTCCGCATTCTGGAATGTGCACTCAGAAGTCCATCTCGGCAATTTTTTTTAGGCCCAGGCGCATGGGGATGATCACGGCCGCGCCCATCAATACAGCCACACCCGTAAAAGAGAGGGCGATGCCAGCCCAATCCGATAGCGCAAGGTCCCGCTGATGAAATGCGGCCATGAATATCGTATAGACCGGCCAGGCTTCCAAAACGACTACCGCCCCTATAAAAATCATACTTAAAATCATGTAAAAAATCCCCCCGAATCCTGAGACTATTTGCGCGGCGTTTTCCACCCGGAAGCGGGGATAAATCGCCCCCAGCCCCACTCCCAGGCCGACTATCCCAAAGGTCATAAAGAAGATGGTCACCGCAGAAAGGACCATCATGAAGGGGGTGACCTGGAGAAAACGGTTAGACAGATAAATCAAAACTTCGGCAAAAATTAGCAGAGGGACGAGGTTTGACCAGAATTTACTCCAGAGAAAGCTTTGCATGGATACCGGCGAAGCGCGGATGATCCAGAAGGAATATCCTTCCTGGCTCACGGCCGGAAAGACGAATCGGCCAGCTATTGCCGATAAGACAAACCCGGCCAGGCCCATGTTGAGGAAAGAGATCAAGTTTGTAAGAAAAAAAGTGGGCATGGGGGATTTATCCAGGGGAAGGACGCTAAAGTTGTAAAGGTAAACCACTACCAGGGCTGTGAGCAGGATAAGTTGAGACCACTGGGTAGTATCCCGGAAAAAACTCTTAAAGTCCTTAATCGTAAGAGCTCTTATCCGGGAATTCAACGGGCGGCTCATACTGCGCAAGACTCGATTGATCAGGGGCTTTTGGGTGAAACGGGTTTTGCGGGCTTCCTGGGATTTGCTCCATCCACTGAAAAACAGGGCCCGGGAAGCCCAGTTTCCCAAAACAACTGTTGCCCCGGCTGTGGACCAGAGCAGTCCTAAATAAAATATGCTGTCAGCTCGTTCTCCTAAATAATAAGGGAGCAGCGCCTCGGAGACCCAGAAACTGGGGAGGAGGGGCCAGGATGGGGTGTTCAGGGCAGTGAAATATTCTACCAGGTGAGCGAAGGAATCGGGGTTGACCAAACGTTCCGGCTGCAAGAACCGCAAAAGAAAATACAGAGCAATGACTAAAAAAATGGAAAGAAGGAAGAGGACTTCTTTGGTCCGGCGAGCCGGGAAATTATTCACTAAGGCCACGGATAACAATGTCCCTAAGGCTGCCGGAATGATTAAAAAGGGAATGAAAGCGCCGATGAAAACCAGGTAGTAATCGAGGGAAGAACTATACACCCAGGCATAGGCAAAAAATACCGGCAGCCCGAAAAGAATTACCATCCAGGAGCTGTGGAACATGGTTTCCGTCAGTCGAGCATAATAGAGACTATCAAGGGAGACCGGGCGAGAAAGGACCAGGTTTAAATCCTCAGCAAGGAAAAAAGTGGAAAGGGAAGAGATTACGTTGCTGAAGAGCAGGACGGAAAAAAAGGTGAGAAGGGTCATGGACATGAGTCTTGCGGCCAGAAGGTCTCCGAAAAGCTCCACGCTACGAAAATAAACCAGAACCCGCTGAAAAACAAAAAACGTCAAGAACCAGAACCCAAGGGCCAGGCCGGCCAGGATCAATGGTTTCAGGAGGGAACGTTTGTCGGGGCGGCGCAGGCGGTTTTGCAGGGCGGTGATTTTGGGCTGAAGCAGGGTCATCCATGCTTTCATCGGAATTCTCGTCTATCGTGATTGTATAGGAAATTCCTTTTTGGCGCCTTTTAGCATCATCATTAATTTTAGGCTCTTAACGCGTATTCTTTATTTATCCTTAATTAGCGTTTTTGAAACTCGGTGATCTCTGTGCCCTTTGTGGCTAATTTAGCGATTCATTAACGCCCGGCTTCCGGAAATTCGCGCACTCCCCCATCCTCTGTCAATTTGAGAAAGAGGGACTCCAGCCGTTCATCGGTTGTTCTTGCTTGTTTCCGCAGCTCCGGCATGGTGCCGAGGGCAATCACTCGGCCTTCGTTTATGATTCCTATGCGCTGGCACACCTCTTCGGCCAGTTCCAGGGTATGTGTGGACATAAAAATCGCTGCCCCTGATTTGGCCAGATCTTTAAATAGGTTCTTCACCAGTTTAGCGCCTTTCGGGTCCAACCCCACCATCGGCTCATCGACGATGAGAACTTTGGGACGGTGCAGTAAAGCAGCGGCAATGACCAACCGCTGGCGCATTCCATGGGAATAGCTTTCAATCAATTCCTGGCTCCAGGATAGGAGGTCATAAAAATTCAAAAGCTCGTCAATCCGTCTCTCTCTTTTATCGCCGGAATCGAGAGCATGCAGGTCAGCAATGAACTCCAGAAACTCCCGGCCGGTTAGTTTCTCGTATAGATACGGCTTGTCCGGGATGAATCCTAAAATGGACTTCGCTTCCTCTGGCTGCCGGAAGACATCTTTCCCGTCAAGGAGCACCTGCCCGGAAGTCGGTTTCATCAAGCCAGCCATCATGCGGATGGTGGTGGTCTTGCCCGCGCCGTTCGGACCTAAAAATCCAAAGACTTCCCCGGGCGGAATATGCAACGTTACGTCCCGGACTGCCGGGAACTTCCCAAAGCTCTTGCAAAGCCGAAAAAGTTCTATCACCGCACCTCCAGTATCTCAACCTTCAGGCGGCCAATGACTTTAACGATATCCATCTGTTGATCCAGGTCGCCCTCAACCAGGCGGATATGCGTGGCGTCTGCCGGAACCTGGTTAAGGAGGGGGTCTACGGAAATCCATGAACCCAGGTGAACTTTGACCCAGGCATGGTAGAAAAAATTTCCTTCTTGATAAATGATGCCGGCCTGTATTTCTGCAGGAATCCCCACGGCCCGGGCCAGGGCCGTAAATAAAACCGCGTGTTCATTACAGTCTCCGGCCTTCTGGCGAAGGACTTCGACCGCGCTGGGGATGCTTACCACCGGACGTTTTTCCAGTTCCCCGTAGACCCAGGCGGCAAGCCGTCGCACTTTTTCAGCGGGATCCTCAACCCCTTTTACAATGGCTGCGGCCTGGCGCTTAATCTCCGGGTCGTCGCTCTGGATGAAAGGAGTTGGACGCAAAGCCATCTTTAGTTCTTCAGGTGAAATGGTTTTGTATTCAGAGGGCGGCGGCGGGAATTTTTCCTTCCGGACAACCACCTCGTTTCCCTGGCGGACTTGACGGTCTCCTTCGATTTTCAGGCCGCCCAGGGCAGAGGATAAAAGTTTCGCCCGCAAATAATATGCCTCCCGCGGGTCTTCAATCTGGCGATTCACCGGGATGGCCGTGAGGGCGATCAAGTCAACAATCTTGGCCGGGTTCCAATTTTTATGCATGGCCGCATCTTTACTTTCCCGGATTAACATAAAGCCGAGGGGGCTCTCCTCTTTCCAGATTTCTCCCTGGCCATCTATCCATGATTTGACCACGATTCCTCGAAACTCTTCCCCCACCCGGTACAAAACCCTCTCATCTCCGCCGATGTTTAAACGCTCCACGCCTAAAACTTCAGCAGTCATCATGGCCGTGCTGAGGGTTGCCGGATCAAAAGCTGGAATAAGGTATTTCTTCCCAACTTCCAAACCCTGAGAAAGCAAGTAGGGCTTGGCCTGGCTCAGGATGTACGGAGCTTCTTTCAAGAAAATTTCCTGTGTCCGTTCTTTTCCTCCCGAATGCACCTGGAAGCTAAGCTGCTTGCCCGCTCCGGATGTCCGGTCTTCAATGCGGCCAGCCAGCCGAAATTGGAGCAACCCGGACTTCAAAGAAAATGAAAATGAATTTAGAGTTAGGTCCGGATGCAAATGGTAATTTAGAGTCTGTTCAATATTCTGGGGGATGCCCAGGACGTTTAACTTCAACCAAACCTTTTCTGCCATGGAAACTTTTTCCGCTTGTTGCTCCTGGGCTGTTACGGCATATCCGATCTTTTCCCCTTTCCAGTAGATTCCCCACCAGTTTTCCCCGACTTTCAACCTCTCCCTGGCCAGGACCGGGGTGATTTTTATTGCTGCGGGCTTGAGAAAGGTTCTTTCCACCAGCAGGCCTATCATCGTCAGCCAGGAAAGGACGATGGTCATTTGCCAGATAAGACCCCTCCGGTAGTTCAGTATTTTTTTCCATCTACTCCAGGACCGACTCATCCCGACTCCTATAATACTTTACTGGCTGGATAGTAAGAATTACATTGAAAATAGCCTTCAAATCTCCCCATTCCCATTCTTTAAAACTCCCAGCTCCCTACTTACTCTTTAATCTTTTCTGGTTTTCGGCATCCCGAGATGCAAAGCCAAAGAAGGGATGAGGTCGCGTAAATCCTCGCTGTGGATGGAAAAAGTTGCCAGGGATTCCACTCGCGGGGAAAGAGGGTTGAAGGCGATGGAGAGACCGGACATCTGGAACATGTCAATGTCTCCGGCGCTGTCGCCGACAGCCAGAACTTCTTCATTACGGACGTTGAATTGGCGCTTTGCCTCCTCCACCCATTCTCCTTTACGGTCGTAATGGACGTTGATTTTGATTTCTCCTGTTAAGCAACCGTCAGCCACGCGAAGCTCATTGGCGACAGTATAATCGAAACCATATTTCTTCCCCACCCAATCCGCCAGAAGTGAAAGACCCGAGGAGATAATTCCCAAATTCATCCCCAGGGAACGAAGGTATTCCAGAAGGTCCTCTAGGCCATCATGGAAGGGAATTTCTTTCAGGATCAGCGCCAGGTCCGCAACCTTCATCCCCTTCCAAATTTCAGCGTCGAGCTGGCAGAAGCGTTCGTAATTGATTTCTCCCTGCAAGAATGCTTCCTGAAATTTATCGGCATATCCTTCCCAGACCCCCAACCGTCTGTGGAGGTATTCCCAGGCGCTTCGCTCTTTGGTCAGGGTGCCATCCAGATCAAAAAGAGCTAATTTAATTGTATAAGAATTTCCTTTTTTAATTTTAGGCATTTTTAAATCAGCCTTTCGCAGGATTCAACATTCCGTTGGCTTCCGTAAAAACCATAAATTTCTTTTTGGAATATATCGGCGAGAAGAGTAAAAAAATCGATTATTTAAGGGGCTGGAGGGCAGAACAAGCCGTCACATTTCTGACTTGAAGTCTTCGGGTTTCAGTTTATCGAAGAGGTCGTCAATCCATTTATCCGAAGTTTCCTGTTTGGTCTTTGGTTCCATATGGCCGGCGGATTCCAGCACTTTTTCGGCGACAAAGATGGGCGCTTTGGCCCTTAAAGCCAGGGCGATGGCATCACTCGGTCTTGAATCGATTTCCACCACCCGTCCATCCACTTCCAGCGAGATGATGGCGTAAAAAGTGTTGGAGCGAAGATCATTCACGGTAATCTTGCGGACGATTCCGTCCATCCCATCAATTATGTTTTTTATCAGGTCATGGGTCATGGGCCGGGGAGTCCAGGTGTGTTCGATGCCCATGGTGATGGCATTCGCTTCGAAGAGCCCCACCCAAATGGGTAAGGTTCTCCCTGTTGCTTCATCCTTTAAGACGACGATGGATTGATTCGTCTCCGAATCAAAAAATAACCCCTGAACTTTCATCTCCACCATGGTCTCCCCCTTTGCCTGGATAACTCACGGCCTTTAGGATTTATTATAAGAGGGCCATACATAAAAAGCCAGTTTTTTCTTGATCAGCTTTTTTCTATCGCTACTACTTCCATAAGGAGGGCGTGCAGGATGAGGCTGGCTGACCCTTTCAGGATCCAGGCGGAAATATAGCGGGTAAGCTGGGTCTCCTCCAGGTTTATTTCCACGATGGTCGCTCCGGCCCTCTTGGCAATTGCCGGCAAATCGCAGGCCGGCGAGACCACTGCGGATGTTCCGATTACTAACATCAGTCCGCAGTTGCCCGCTTCCTCCCTGGCTTCCAGGTGCGCTCCCCAGGGGATCGGTTCACCGAAAAACACAATGTTAGGCTTCAGCACGCCGTTGCAGGAACAACGCGGCGGAAGAGTGTCCAGTTTGACTTCCTGGCGCTCGTACATGCGGCTGCAAATCATGCAGATCAATCTCTGGCCGCTGCCGTGAAACTCGATTACTCGTTTGCTGCCGGCAGCCTGGTGCAGGTTATCAATATTTTGGGTAACGACCGAGTGGAGATAGCCCATCTCTTCAAGTTTAGCCAGGGAGATATGAGCGGGATTCGGTTTGGATTTTTCCAGCAGGCTGCCCATCTCTTTGAGCATGGCCCAAACTTTTTTAGGATTGGCGGAAAAAGCTTCGATGGTGGCGTATTCCATGGGGTCAAACTTTTCCCAAATTCCTGCGGGGCCGCGAAAGTCAGGAATTCCGCTTTCCACGGAAATCCCGGCTCCGGTTAAGGCCACCACTTTTTTAGCGTGGCGGATGGCCTGAGCAGTTTTTTTGATCAGGTCCTTGTCCACACCCATTACCTTTCTATCCTTGAAAATGTTGGATTTTTCCGAAAATTCTACCAGAATTAAATATTTTGGCAAGGATAAACGAAAACTTGCCTTTTAATGGGTGCCCACCTTCACTTTTTATTTTCGTTCATGATTTCAGAATGGTGGTCATGACGCGGCCCGGACGGCAGGGGGAATCTCTCGGGAACACAAGGCGGTATTTCTTTCATGAAAAAGGGCGGGGCTTTCGCCCATGATGCCCTGCTTTCCTTCGATCCCGCCTTTTCTTGGCGGAAAAAAAGCACGGGTTATTTTCAAATCTATTTCCCGCCGGTGCTCCCTCTTTCATCCCCCTCCCTTCCGGGCTTCGCCGATCACTGTGAATTATTAAATTTATTCAAAAGTGACGGGTGAAAGAGATTGGCCGGTATTTTAAGCGGGAGCCGATGACGATAAGTTTTGGGGTGAGAAAGATTGAGAATCTGCTTCAGCGAGATAGGGGTATAGCCCAAAGAGTGGAGGCCATGGAACTTAATTTGAGAAAGAGGGGAAAAAAGAAATACTTTATTACGATTGCCTGACCCCAAAGATTGCCTGACCCCAAAGATTGCAGTACCTGGAAAGGGCAGCCGCTGCCCCACCTCCTTTTCCCGGCCGCATCGCCAGTCCCTGCTTTTCGACGCAAAATATCTCCATTGACAAGCAAAATCGGACCCTCTATACTTCATCTCATCGAAAGCAATGTCTTATCAAACCCCTATACTTCATCTCATCGAAAGCAATGTCTTATCAAAAAATATCAAACAAACAAATTGTCGATGAAACTGCCTGATTGTACATTTTCAGCGACTCGGTTTCTAAGTGTTGTTTTGCCGACTACGCGACTCTGCAATATAAAGGGGGAGCTGAATATGAAAATGGGAAAAGCAGCAGTGATGGTTGATTTCGATAAGCCTTTTGAAGTCCGTAACTATCCGTTGCCGGATAAGGTTGAACAGGGGGCCGTTCTTGTGAAGATGGTCATGGCCGGAATCTGCGGGACCGACGTTCATACCTGGTTAGGCCATACGGGCGGAAAGATCCTCAACTTTCCTGTCATCCTCGGCCACGAAAATGTGGGAGAGATTGTGGAGCTGGGTGGAGAGGTGAAGGACTGGAACGGAATCCCTTTGAAGAAGGGGGATCGGATTACGTGGCCCACGACGATCGGGACTTATTGCTATCAATGCTTCAACTGTACGGTCGCCGGGATTCCCAACAAGTGTTTGCAAAGAAAAACTTATGGAGCCGGTATTACCTCAGAGCAGTCTCCCCACTTCCTCGGAGGGTGGGCTGAGTACTGTTATCTCTATCCCCGGACTTCCCTCTTCAAGCTGCCCGATGGCCTTCCCGCTGAGGCTCTGGTCGCCTCAGGCTGTGCCGCGCCGACCATGGTGCACGCTTCTGAGAAAGCGGATATCCATGTGGGGGATACGGTCGTGGTTCAGGGGAGTGGTCCCGTGGGGTTATTTGGCTTGATCGTCGCACGAGAAAACGGCGCTGGCAAAGTGATCGTTGTGGGTGGACCGACAGAGCGCCTCGATCTTGCCCGGAGATGGGGGGCCGATGCCACCATCGATATCTCGGAAGTAAAGGATCCCAAGGATCGCGTGCAACTGGTGAAGGAGAAGAGCCTTTCGAAGTATGGAGCGGATGTCGTCTTCGAATGCAGCGGCGTGCCTGCGGCTTTTGCCGAAGGCGCTCAGTATGCCCGGGATGGAGGGAGGTACGTGATCGTGGGCCAATTCATGGATGCAGGCCCCTCGGAGACCTTTCATCCGTTCTGGATCACCTTCAAGGAGCTGACGGTGATGGGCTCTTATTCCTGGGAGCCCAAGCACACAGGGAGGGCCGTGGCTCTGATCGACCGGATCAAAGATAAATATTCCCTGAAGGATATCGTTACGGACCGATTCAAGCTGGAACAGACCACGGAGGCTATCCAGGCGGTTCGAGACTGGAAGACCATCAAGGCTGTTCTGGTCCCATAAGTCCAAGAGGATGCCTGAAAAATCAAATCTGAGAGGAAATTTACTATGAAACGAACAGTATTTTCCATTTTTTTGAAAGTACTCTTGGGAGTTTTCTGGATTCATGGTGAAGGGGCCTTCGGCCAGACACCGGTGAAGCTCAAATGGGCGGCGGTGATGGCTTCCCCGGGTGTATCTCCATCAGGGGACATCGCAAAAAGCTTTCAGGAAGAGGTGACCAATCGGACGAAAGGGGCCATCACGTTTGAAAGCTTCTGGGGAGCTTCGATGGGCGCTCCTGCAGAACATATCGAGATGCTCAAGAATAATGTGGTACAGATCACTCAAACGCATCAGTGGTATACCCCCACCAAGATGCCTTTTGGTGATTTTGAATTCGTCTTTCCTTTTGGTCCAACGGACTATGTATCTTCCGGTGAAAACCGGTTGACAAAGAAGGATTGGAAAGGTAATCTTTGGGCATAATTTTCCCTTATGCAATAACTCCAATAATTCGGTTGGGAGGAGCTATGGAGGAAGTGGTCATTGTCAGTGCGGTCCGGACGGCCATTGGCGCTTTTAATGGCGCTTTGAGTAATATTCCGGCCACAACCCTCGGAGCTTGGGTAATCAACGAGGCGATACGCCGGGCCGGGATTTCCGATAAAGATGTGGATGAAGTCATTATGGGAAATGTCCTTCCTGCCGGATTAGGACAGAACCCCGCCCGCCAGGCCAGCCTTAAGGCGAAACTCCCCTTCGAAAGCGGAGCGATTACTGTTAATAAAGTATGCGGTTCAGGTTTGAAAGCGGTGATGTTGGCTGCTCAGGCCATTCAAACCGGAGACGCCGATGTAGTGGTGGCCGGAGGAATGGAAAACATGAATCTGGCCCCCTATTATCTCGAACGCGCCCGGACAGGCTACCGGATGGGCGATGGAAAGGTAGTCGATGGGTTGGTCCACGATGGACTCTGGGATTTAAACAATGATTTTCACATGGGTTATAGCGCGGAGCTATGCGCCGGTAAATATGGGATCAGTCGCGAAGAACAGGACCGTTATGCCTTCCGCTCATACCAGCGATCCCTGAAGTCGATTGCCGAAGGAAAATTCCGGGCCGAAATCTTTCCGGTGGAGATTCCGGCCAAGAAAGGCGCGCCTGTGCTTTTCCAGATGGATGAGGCGCCCCGGGAAACCTCCCTGGAAGCGCTTTCCGCTCTTCCTCCGGCTTTTGGCAAAGATGGTTCGGTTACAGCCGGAAATTCTTCCAAGATCAGCGATGGGGCCGCGGCATTGGTCCTTATGTCGTTGTCGCGGGCAAGGCAGATGAAAAACCAGTCCATGGTGCGCATAGTTGCGAAGGGAGCGGCTGGGATCGATCCTAAGTATGTGCTGGTCGCCCCTATCTACTCCATCCCGAAAGTACTGAAAAAAGCGGGTTTAAAAATTGAAGACATTGACCTTCATGAAGTTAACGAGGCTTTTGCCTCTTCCACGCTGGCCGTTATTAAAGAATTGCGGATTGACCTGGAACGCTGCAATGTTCGCGGAGGATCCATTTCCCTGGGCCATCCCATAGGAGCCAGCGGCGCCCGGGTCCTCACCACCCTGATTTATGCCATGGAAGAATACCGGGCGAAACGGGGAATGGCTTCTTTATGCCTGGGTGGAGGGGAGGCGGTTTCACTGATTGTCGAAAAAATGTGAAAAAATATATTCGGGTCAATTAGCCACAGAGGGCACAGTGCAGCGTAGCCGCAACCAAAAGAAAGCATTTAGCTTGTAGCCAAATTTTTTCTTAATAGAATTTCAAGATTTTACACGTTAGTAGTACAGAAGTTGAAAGATCATGATTAAGAAAAGGTAAAAGATAAGTGAGCTTCTTGCAAAACTCTTGAAAGCAAGAGGAAAGCAAGAGGAAGTCGTCATTCCGGGCAAGCGAAGCGCGACCCGGAATCCAGGATTTTCGAGCAATTCTGGATTCCGGCTTTCGCCGGAATGACGGAGTAAGCGACTTTTGCAAGAAGCTCAAGTGTCAAGTGACTAAAGTGCCCAAAGTTGTAAAAAGGAAATTCCTACTTCAGCAATTCCCTAAGGAGGTAGGCCATGGCTATTTCCGCGTACATATTTATCGAGACGACTCAGGGTAAGGCCCGGATGATAGCCCGGGAGATCGCGCAGATCCCGGGGGTCAAGTCAGCTCACACCGTCACCGGCCCGTATGACGTGGTAACCTTTGTGGCGGCTGATTCCATAAGCGTACTGGGGGACTTCATCGTCTCCAAAATTCAGGCTACACCAGGAGTCCTGCGCACTTTGACCAACGTGGTAATTGATGCTGAATGAAGAAACCGGGCCCTTACTGGACGGTGATGCGTGACCGGATAGCTGCCAGCTTCTTCGGCCCGATGCCGCGCACTTGCAGAAGGTCTTCCGGGGAGGAAAATTTTTCACCCTGTTCTCGATATTCAATGATGGCCAGGGCGGTTTTCGGTCCAATTCCGGGCAAGGTAATTAGCTCTTCCGGAGTTGCCGTGTTAATATTGATGGGGATGAAAAGAACCGGAAGCTTTTGCGGGTCTAAGGATTCCAGCGATATCCTGCCTTTTTCTTTCTCTTCCGCAAGGACATTGATACGGCAGTTCTTCTCTATTCTGGCCAGGACGATCTCGGGCGGGAGCGAAAGATTCCCTTTAATCCCCCCGGCCTTCTCGATTACGTCCATGACACTCATACCCATTTCAACCGTGTAAACCCCCTTCCGGTTGACATTTCCGTCCACTTCGACCATGATCTCTCCACTCGCAGATTTATTCTTTGAAAAATCGCCCCCGACTGTCGCGGGAAACGATTGCGGCAAAGGAGCAGGGGGGGATGTTAAGAAAAAGAAAAGGACCAACAAAAAACAGAGGAAGAGGACGATTCCTTGTTGTTCTCTGGTCATTTTTCGATGGACTCGTAAAAAGTCAATATTTGATGAATTCGTAAAAAGCCCGCATATCCCCTTTTCCGTCATTCCGGCGAAAGCCGGAATCCGGTTAATTCAAGCAGTTCTGGACTCCTGCTTTCGCAGGAGTGACGACTTTTCTGACTTTTTACGAAACCATCAATATTTGGGTGGCCGTAACACTTTAGCTCTTTGAAAAAAAGGGTGTTTTAAGGGCCAAGGGATTCCAGGGACCGGAGGCCAGACCGAAACGCTTGGAATCATAAGGCGCTGATGCTTCCGGCGCGTTTCGCTCTAACCCCCGGCCCTCAACAAAGGCTTTAATACCATTTATTAAATCGCTAAACTGACCTCAATTTTTGGGCTTCTCGTCTTTCAAAAGTTTGTAGTTTAGGGAATCTACCAGGGCCTGCCAGCTGGCTTCAATGATGTTTTCCGAAACTCCAACAGTTCCCCATTTGTCCTTATTGTCCCCGGATTCCACAAGCACCCGGACTTTCGACCCGGTCCCTTTGCCCGTGGAAAGAACGCGCACTTTGTAATCCACCAGTTTCATATCGTCTAACTGCGGGTAGAATTTTTCCAGGGCTTTACGGATGGCATTGTCCAGGGCATTCACCGGGCCGTTGCCCGTGGCCGCGGTGTGTTCTACCCGCCCTCCAACTTTGATCATGATGGTCGCTTCAGTGATCGGAGCCCGCTCCTCCCGGAGTTTTTCAGAGAGGATGCGGAACCCGATCAGCTCGAAGTATTTCTTTTGAGCGCCCATTGCTTTTTTCATCAGCAGCTCAAAAGATGCTTCGGCTCCTTCGAACTGGTAACCCTGGTTTTCCATTTCTTTCAGGGTGGTGAGTATCTCGTGAGTCAATGGGTCTTTCCGGTTCAGGTTGATGTGGTATTCCGCTGCTTTTTGCAGGATATTGCTCTTACCGGCCAGGTCCGAGACCAAAACCCGGCGATGGTTCCCCACGTTTTCCGGGGGAATGTGTTCGTAAGTTTGCGGGTTTTTTTCAATGGCGCTGACATGAACTCCCCCCTTATGGGCAAAGGCGCTCGACCCTACGTAGGGCTGATGTTTATTAGGTTGGAGGTTGGCCAATTCCGCCACGAAATGGGAGATCTCCCGCAATTTGGCCATCTGCGCTTCGCTAAGGCAGTCTATTTTAAGCTTGTACTTCAGGTTGGGAATGATGGAACAAAGGTTGGCATTGCCGCAGCGTTCGCCGTACCCATTGATCGTTCCCTGGATGTGGCCTACCCCTAACTGCACGGCAGCGATAGTATTGGCCACAGCCATATCGGCATCGTTGTGGACGTGGATGCCCAGGGGAAGGGTGATCTTTTCCTGGACCGCCCGGATGATTTCGTTAATTTCGCTTGGCAGGGTTCCGCCGTTGGTGTCGCAAAGAACGATGGCGGCAACTCCCGCCTCTTCCGCTGCTTTCAGCGTGGCCAAAGCATATTCAGGGTTCCCTTTAAAACCGTCGAAAAAATGTTCAGCATCATAATACACTTCCGGGGCGGCCGTCATCAGGTACTTTAATGAATCGCGGATCAAGGTTACGTTCTGCTCCAGGGAAATCCTCAGGGCATCCCGCACGTGCACATCCCAGGATTTGCCAAAGATGGTTACTGCCCTGGTCTTGGCCCCAAGCAAGGCTTTGATGTTGACATCGGCCTCAGGCGCGGTGCGCGCTTTTAAAGTGGAGCCGAAGGCTGCTATCGTGGCCGTTTTCAGGGAATAATTTCGGATCTCCCGGAAAAAAGCCATGTCTTTGGGGTTCGAGCCTGGCCATCCGCCTTCGATATAATTGACACCCAGCTCATCGAGGCGCAAGGCGATGCGCACTTTGTCTTCTACGGAAAAGGAGATGTCTTCAGCCTGAGTGCCGTCCCTCAGGGTCGTATCGTAAATGATGATTTTTCCTTCCGGTCGTTTTCTTCGGTTCATGGCTCTTTGCGCAGCTCCCCTTTATCGAGTCCGAAAGTCTGATGCAAAACCCTGGCCGCCAACTCCCCGTATTTGGCCTCGACTACGCAGGATATTTTTATCTCCGAGGTGCTGATCATCAGAATGTTAATATTCTCTTTGGCCAGAGCGGTAAACATTTTCGAGGCCACGCCGGCATGGCTGACCATGCCTGCCCCGACGATGGAAACCTTGGCAATGTTCTCATCAGCCAGGACTTCCTGGGCCTTGATCTCTTCGGCGGTCTTCTTCACCAGCTTCAGGGCTTTCTTAAAATCCGCCTTGGGAACGGTAAAGGTTAAATCCGTGTACCCCTCGGCGCTGCTGTTCTGGATAATCATATCCACTATAATGTTGGCGTCGGAAATGGGCGTAAAGACCCGGGAAGCAGTCCCTGGTTTATCCGGGACACGCACAACGGTAATGCGGGCTTCGTTCTTGTTGTAGGTGACCCCAGAGACTAATACCTTTTCCATCTTTTCATCCTCCTTGGTAACCAAAGTTCCTCTTTTTTCCGAAAAAGACGAACGCACATGGATGGGAACGTTATATTTTTTGGCAAACTCCACCGAACGAATCTGGAGCACTTTCGCTCCTAAGGAGGCCAGCTCCAACATTTCATCATAAGTGATGCGGGCGAGTTTTCGGGCATCCGGGCAAATGTTCGGGTCCGTAGTGTAAACTCCTTCCACGTCGGTGTAAATTTCGCAGACATCCGCGCTTAAGGCGGCAGCCAGGGCTACTCCGGTCGTATCCGAACCCCCGCGTCCCAGCGTGGTGATGTTGCCATCTTTATCCACCCCCTGGAAACCGGCCACTATGGGTATTCGCCCGGCTTTTAACTCTTTTTGCAGGCGTTTAATTTCCACTTTCTGGATGCGGGCTTTGGAGAAAGTGTTATCCGTGACGATGCGCACCTGGGGGCCCAAAAAAGACCTGGCCGGATAACCCATGGCATGCAGGGTAATAGCCAGCAAGGCCCCGCTCACCTGTTCGCCCGTGGAAATTAAAGCATCGTATTCGCGCAAATCCGGGTTATCGCTAACTTGGGTGGCCAGCTGGATCAGCCGGTCGGTTTCACCGGCTATGGCTGAGACGACCACCACAACTTCGTTTCCTTCCTGGCAGGTTTTAACAACGCGGCGGGCAACGTTTCGTATTCTATTCAAATCGCCAACTGAAGTGCCGCCGTATTTCTGCACAATGAGAGCCACTTCATTCCTCCTTCATCCATTTTTCACCGAGGCCTTGCACCAAACCCCTGACTGCCTGGCCTTTACCGATAAACGCCAATTTTCGCTCAACGACGCCCACCCATTCTAAGTGAACTTCGATCCTTTCTCCGGGCAAAAGCCCTGAGACTTTTTCGGCCCATTCCACCAGAGTCACCCCGGGAGCGGAAATCAATTCTTCCCAGCCCAAATCCTCTACCTCAGCGGATTTTTCCACGCGGTAAAGATCAACGTGAAAAACCGGAACCCGACCCAGGTATTCATTCACCAGGACAAACGTAGGGCTGGTGACATCTCTCTCATCCGCCACCCCGAGTCCCCTGGCCACTCCTTTGACAAAAACCGTCTTCCCCGTGCCCAGATCACCCATCAAAGCTATGACTGTGCTTTCCGAAAGCATTGCCCCCAAAAGCTGGCCGAGGCGAAAGGTTTCATCCGGACTATTCGACTTAACGCTCCAGGTTTCTTCTGCTTGTTTTTCTTGGTTCTTCGCCATTAAAAAATAATTTCGGGAGAAAGCCGGAAGGAGAAATCATCGATCTGTTCCTGCCCCAAGGCCAGCGCCCTAAGAACCCTGGGGGTTTCTTCGATCAGGTCCATAGCGGCCATTCCCTTTTCTCCTTTTTTGTGGGCCACGAAATCTCCGGTTAATCCATGTAAGAATACGCCAAGCTGCGCGGCCTTAAGCGGAGGCAACCCCTGGGATAGAAATCCTCCAACCATGCCGGTAAGAACATCCCCCATCCCACCGGAGGCCATTCCCGGGTTTCCCGTGGGATTGATAAACACTTCTCCTTCAGGGCTGGCCACGATGGACCTTGCTCCTTTAAGAATCAGGATTAGACCGTATTCCTCGGCAAACTTCCGGGCCAACTGGATCCTGTCCTGCTGAACTTCCCGTACAGGAATTCCCAGGAGCCGGGCCATCTCTCCCGGATGAGGTGAGAAAATGACAGAACCCTTGTTTTTCCTGATCAAATCCATCTTGCCCGCGAAGGCGCTCAGGCCGTCGGCATCGACGATAGTAGGAAGACTTGTTTTAAGGACAATCTTGCGGATCAACCGCGCCGTCTCATGGTTCAGGGAAAGACCTGGGCCGATGGCCAGGGCATTCTTGCGCAGGATCAAATCGTTGATTTTTTTTTGAGCTTTAAAAGCCAGAGTTTTCTCTTTTGTTTCCGGCAGCGGCTCGGTCATGGCCTCCGTGATTTTTACTTCGAGGATAGGGTTTAGACTTTCGGGAATGCCCAGAGTAACCAGTCCAGTTCCGACCCTTACCGCAGCCTGACAGACCATGGCCGCTGCTCCGGTTTTTCCCGGCGACCCGGAAAGAACTAATAGATGACCAAAGTCGCCTTTATGGGCGCTGGGGTCTCTAAGAGGAAGCAGATGATAGAACTCATTCCCCTCTATGAGATAATCTTTAACCGGCTCTGCTTCGACAGCCGCTGCCGGGATGGAAATATCCGCGATTATAAGTTTTCCGCTCAATCGGGCCCCGGGCTGCACCACAAGACCCCTTTTGCCCAGCCCAAAAGTGACTGTCAGAAAGGCCTGAATGCATGTGCCCAGTATTTGGCCGCTGTCTGAGTCCAATCCCGAAGGGATGTCGATTGCAACCACCGGAAGGCCGAGGGAATTGATGAATTCGATAACCTCCTGGTAAAACCCCTTTACGGGCCCTTTCAGACCAGTGCCCAATATGCCGTCAACCAGAAGGTCATTCCCGGCAATCTGTTCCTTAAGGGTTTTCAGCTCCCCGGCGTTCAGAATTCTGGAAATATCTCCACCCATCCGGTTAAGAATTTTTAGGTTTGTAGCGGCGTCCCCCTGAACTTCTTCAGGGGCTGTAAGAAGGTATACCCTGCAGGCCAAACCACGATTAAGCAGGTAACGGGCCACGGCAAAAGCGTCTCCCCCGTTGTTGCCCCGGCCGGCAAATATTCCCACCCGCCTGGTTAAAAGGTCGGGAAAATAGCGGAACATTGCGCTAACTATGGCTCTGGCCGCATTCTCCATCAACACCATTCCCGGAATGCCGAAATCCTCGATAGCCCTTCGGTCCAATCTTCTCATGATTTCCGCAGTGGCTAGCTTCATCTTTTTTCCTTTTATGTTCACCGCCGAGAGCGCAGAGAACATAGTAAAATTATTCGTCCTTTGCTTCCAATACGACGATGGCGCTGCTGTATTCGCGATCATGGGTAAGGCTCACAAAGACGCCGGCGATTTTCTCTTTCGCACATACTTGTAAGGCCTGGCCGCTCAATCTCAATACGGGCTTGCCCAGCGGTCCGCGAGTAACCTCAACATCTTTCCAGTGAATTCCCCTTCTTATTCCTATGCCCAGAGCCTTGACAAAAGCTTCCTTGGCCGCAAAGCGGGCAGCGAAATTGGGGGAAGGGGTTTTCTTTTTTAAACAATAGTCTATTTCGCCGGGGGTAAAAACTTTTTGGGTAAACCGTTCTCCCCATCGCTCAAGGTCTTGTTCGATCCGCTTAATCTGGACAATGTCAATGCCAATGCCGTAGATCATGATGCTTAGAATTCAGAAGACAGAATACAGAAGTCAGAGATCAGAAGTCAGAATAAAAAAACTCATTTTACTCATTAGGCCTTCTATCGTCCATCGTCCATCGGGCTTATCAATCTCTTCATCTCCCGCACCGCCCGATCCAGGCCCACCAGGACTGCCCTGGAGATAATGCTGTGTCCGATGCTGTAGTCCTCAATTCCCGGGATAGCGGTAAAGGGATGAACGTTTTGGTAATCCAGTCCGTGTCCGATGTTGACCCTAAGGCCAAGGCGTCGGGCTTGGCGGATGCCCCGGGCAATTTGCTGAAATTCTTTCTGCTTTGTTTTTTCATCGAGGGCATCGGCATATTTTCCGGTATGGATTTCTACGAAATCGGCCCCTACCCTTTTACTGGCCTTAATCTGATAGGGATCGGCATTTATGAAAAGACTGGTTTTAATGCCGGCTTTCTTAAGTTTCTGGATGTTCTTTGTAAGGGGGGCCTGGTTGGCCAGAACATCCAACCCTCCTTCAGTGGTCAGCTCCTGGCGTCTCTCCGGCACAAAAGTAACCAAATCAGGTTTGACCTTCAGGGCTATTTGCATGATTTCTTCGGTGTTGGCCATTTCCAGGTTGAGGCGGGTTTTGATAGTTTTACGTAAAAGTTCCAAATCCTGATCCTGGATATGCCTTCGATCCTCCCGCAGATGAACAATTATTCCATCGGCTCCGGCGAGTTCCGCAATCATGGCAGCGGCGACGGGATCCGGTTGTTTTCCGCCCCGGGCCTGCCGCAGAGTGGCCACGTGATCTACATTCACCGAGAGTTCGGGCACAAACGCCTCCTTATAAATAATAGGTTCACGACCCAAGGCTAATTGTTCAAGGTGCGGGGTTTATGGTTGATCGTTCATTGCTCATTAATAAGTGACCATTGAAAATTGATGAACTCGTAAAAAGTCCAACCACAGGTCATTGCGAGGAGCGTAGCGACTAAGCAATCCCATGAAATCAAGCACTTACGAAATACGAGATTGCTTCGTCACGCCCATGGCGTGACTCGCAATGACTACTTTTGGGACTTTTTACGAGACCGTCAATTAAGATATTTTTCTCGTTTTTTTGCGTTCTTCTGTTTTCTAAATTGCTTTTTGTTCTAAAGATTTTGCCTATAACTCTGTGTCCTCTGTAGCTGATTTATCTGCTTAGCAGCGCACAATCGCATCGACCACCTGGACAACCCGGCGCATTCTTTCCACTTCGTGCACTCGAACGATATTCGCGCCGTTGATAATGGCCACAGCCACCGTGGCCATGGTTCCTTCTTCCCTGTCCTTTGGCGGCAGCCCCAGTATTTTACCGATGAAAGCCTTTCTGGAGGTTCCGACCAGCAATGGTTTCCCTAAGACTTTAAACCGTTGTAGATTTTTCAAAATGATCAGGTTATGCGATTCTTCCAGGGATTTTCCAAACCCGATCCCCGGGTCTAAAATGATGTTTTCCGCGGAAATGCCGCAGGATTCGGCATGGGCCACGCGTTCCTTGAAGAAACTTAGGATCTCTCCCATCAGGTCATCATAATGTGTGTTAAGTTGCATGGTTTCCGGATTTCCGCGCATGTGCATCAGCACTACAGGGACCTTCTTTTGGGCAATGACCGTGGCCATGCTTTCATCAAACCTAAGCGAGCTGATGTCGTTGATCATCGCAGCCCCGGCTTCCAGGGCCCTTTCCGCTATGGGCGACTTTCGTGTATCCACGGATATGGGGATATCGATTTGTTGGCTTAAGGAACGAACTACCGGAATGATCCGCCGGGCTTCTTCTTCCTCCTCTAACGGTTCGGCCCCCGGCCGGGTCGATTCCCCGCCGATGTCCAGAATGTCTGCTCCGCCCTCGGCTAATCGCAGCCCCTGTTCCACTGCTTTCTCTGAATCGAAAAAGCGGCCTCCGTCGGAAAAGGAATCCGGCGTGACATTAATAGCGCCCATAATGAGCGTGCGCTGGGAGAGGTCATAGCTTTTGTTGCGAAAGCGGAGAAAAGGGCATTTCATAAAAACCCTTAACCTCAGAGCGCGTTGAGAACGCATAGAAGCGCTCTCTGCGCGCTTGGCGGTGAAAAATTAAAAAGGGCCAAAGGTCAAGAAACAAGGGCACAGGAAAAGACCCAACCCTTGGCCCTTGATCTTTGCCCCTCTTTTAAAAAAGTCTCCCTTCCTGAACAAATTCTTTTTGAGGGACTTCGGGAATAAATGGTTTTAGACCCAGTACCTGGTCAATTTCTTCTCCGGCAAGTACTTCCCTCTCCAGAAGGGCTGAGGCCAGGCGATGGAGTCGCTCCAGGTGCTGGACGATAATATCTTTGGCCCGGCTATAATTTTCCAGGACGATGCGCTTGATTTCGGTATCAATGTCCACTGCGGTCTTTTCACTGTAGTCCTTATGCTGGGCTATCTCCCGACCGAGAAAGATATGTTCTTCCTTTTTTCCGAAAGTAAGGGGTCCCAATTTATCGCTCATTCCGAAGTCGCAGACCATTTTCCTGGCCCATTCCGTGGCCATTTCCAGGTCATTTCCGGCCCCGGTAGTTTGGGTATTTAAGATCAGTTCTTCCGCAGCCCGACCTCCTAAAAAAATGGCGATTTTGTTGATGATGTATTCTTTAGAAAGGGTGTGCTTGTCTTCGGCGGGAAGCTGTTGGGTAATTCCCAAGGCCCGCCCTCGGGGGATGATGGTTACTTTGTGGATAGGGTCGGCGCTGGGGAGAAATTTGGCCACCAGGGTATGCCCGGCTTCATGATAGGCGGTGAGGCGCTTCTCTTCTTCGCTGATAATCATCGTGCGGCGCTCAACCCCCATGAGAACCTTATCTTTCGATGCCTCGAAATCAGCCATCTCCAGTTTTGTTTTGCCCAGGCGCGCTGCCAGGAGGGCTGCTTCATTGACCAGGTTTTCCAGGTCTGCACCTGTAAAGCCCGGGGTGCCCCGGGAAATCAGGGCCAGGATGACGTCATCAGCGAGAGGAGTTTTGCGAGTATGGACTTTTAAGATTTCTTCCCGCCCTTTCACGTCGGGCCGGGGAACCACCACCTGCCGGTCAAACCTGCCCGGACGCAGGAGCGCCGGGTCCAAAACATCAGGCCGGTTCGTAGCCGCAACGATAATCACTCCTTCGTTAGATTCAAATCCGTCCATTTCAACCAAAAGCTGGTTGAGAGTCTGCTCCCGCTCGTCGTGCCCTCCTCCGAGTCCAGCTCCCCGGTGGCGGCCGACCGCGTCAATTTCATCGATAAAGATGATGCAGGGAGCATGCTTTTTTCCCTGAATGAAAAGGTCCCGGACCCTGGAGGCGCCCACGCCCACGAACATCTCCACAAAATCTGAACCGCTTATGGAGAAAAAAGGAACGTTGGCCTCGCCGGCAATAGCCCGGGCCAGAAGCGTCTTGCCGGTTCCCGGAGCGCCCACCAGCAGAACCCCCTTGGGAATCCGCCCGCCCAGTCTGGTGAATTTTTTCGGATCCCGGAGAAATGCGATGATTTCCTGCAGCTCTTCCTTCGACTCTTCAATCCCGGCTACATCCAGAAAAGTAACCTTTTGCTGTTTTTCCGTGAGCAGTTTGGCCTTGGCTTTTCCGAAAGACATGGCTTTGGTGCCGCCGGCCTGCATCTGGCGCATGAAAAAGATCCAGAATCCAATCAGGAGCAACATCGGAAACCAGGAGATGAGTATGGTCATGTACCAGGGGGATTCATCCTCGGGTTTTGCCGAAATCTGCACATCTTTTTCCCTCAAGAACTTGACCAGCTCAGGATAATTGGGAGCGTAGGTTTTGAATTCCTTGCGGTTGGCCAGGCGGCCATGAAGGTTTGGTCCCTGAACGGTGACTTCCCTCACTTCTCCCTTTTCCAACGCGGCCAAAAAATCACTGAAGATCATTTTATCCTGGGTGGAACGAGGCTGGCTGAAAAGGTTAAAGAGGAGAATCATCATCACGCTTATGACCAGCCAGAGGGCTAAGTTTTTGTAAAAGGGGCTCAGTTTTTTCTCCCCCATAAGCTTTTTCCCCGAGAATTAATGAAGATGGATTTAAAAATTTATGGTGAATATTGATGGTCTCGTAAAAAGTCGCGAAAGGGTCATTGCGAGTCCGCCTAAGGCGGACGAAGCAATCTCGTTTTTATAAGTGCCCGAAAAGACAAGATTGCTTCGTCGTCCCGCCAATGCGGAACTCCTCGCAATGACAGGAACAGGACTTTTTACGAATCCATCAATATTGGAGGTTTATTTATAGCATAAAAGAAAGTTTTCAACAATGAAAAAAGCAGATGGCCGATTAAGATTAGAGGAAAAAATCTTTTGTCCTCGTGGCCAAGCAGAAACCCAACCGATGCTTCCGGCGCGTTCCGCTCTAACCCCTGGCCCTCAACAAAGGCTTTAATACCATTTTTTCAAATCGCTAAACTGTTACGATTAAAGAAGTTCAACGCGCAGGGCTTTTTTTGTTTCCGGCTTCAGACGTATTCGATGATCGAGGCGGACGCCGGCAACCCAGAGGAGTTGATCCTCCTTGAAAAGTAAAGGAATTCTTTTGCGCTGGGGTGCGGGAATTTTACAATCGATGAAAAGGTCTTTGACTTTTTTCGCCCCCTCCATCCCCAGTGGTTGGAGGCGGTCTCCAGGCCGAAAGGAGCGAACGGTCAGGGGAAAATCAATATCGTCGAAATCCAGCAGGGCAATGTTGGAAATGTTTTGGGGCCTTATCCGGGGCGCCTGGGTTGCTAACATCTTGAAGCGCATTTCCCGGCCGATTTCCGGAATTTCCAGACAACCCTCCCCCGAAACAGAATATTCAAAAGGGATAATCTCTTTCAGGGACTTGGCAAAGGTAAGGGCCCGGTAGGCCTTAGCCACGCATAGCCCTTGAGGAAGCTTAAGGGTTTTATTGGGGTCCGGGCTCTGCAGGATATTCTCGATGGTCAGGATATGATTGAATCCCACCCGCCTAAGGTGGCCCAGTATTTTTTCAATGGCATACCGGAAAGATCGCAGCCGGATAGGTAACGACTGGGCGAGCAGGGAGGGGATGTCCAGGGTTATGGATTCCTTTTTCTGATTCCGGACCAGCGCCGGAAATCTTTCTTCCAGGAGGTTCTGCCAGCAGGCTTCTTCCGCCCGGAAGAGATCAGCCATTTGCGCCAGGGTCTGCCGCAACCGGGGATTATACTGCTCAAGGACAGGAAGGAGCTCATGGCGTATCCGGTTGCGCAGAAACTTAAGGGAACGATTGGTCGGATCGGTCAGGAAAGCCACTTTCTTTTCAAAAAGGAAGGCTTCAATTTCTTCCCGCCAGGATTCAATCAGCGGCCGGATAAAAAAATCGCCGCGCACAGGAGGGATCCCCGATAGTCCGCGGGTTCCGGAACCACGGAGGATACGCATGATCATGGATTCGGCCTGGTCATCGGCCGTATGTCCCAGGGCAATCTTCGCGGCCTTCTGACTCTTAGCTGCTTCCAGCAGAAAGGAGTACCGGGCTTCCCTGGCAGCTTCCTGCAGAGTGAGACGTTGTTCTTTTTGCTTGGCCCGTATATCCACCTGGCGAGTTATGAAAGGTATTCCCAGGTCCGCTGAGGCTTTGCGCACAAAAGATTTTTCTTCTTCCCCTTCCGGGCGAAGTCCATGGTTCAAATGGGCAACCACCAGGGAAAGATGAAATTCCCGGCGCAGGTCCCAGAGCACATGGAGAAGAGCCATGGAGTCAGCCCCTCCGGAAACGGCGACCACTAGGCGTTCTCCGGGCTGGAGCATCTCATATTTTTTGATTGTTTTTAAGACATTCAGGACAAAGGGTTGCATGGCTTTTCCTGACTTTCCTCGTACCTGGCCAGCGTGAAAAGTAAATCGGCAAGACGGTTCAGGAACCTAAGCACTTCGATATTGGCGATGATTTTTTCCTGTAGCAATCGGACGGCTTTCCGTTCGGCCCGGCGGATGATGGCCCTGGCTAAGTCAACGGAGGCTGAAGCGATTGTCTCTCCGGGTAAAATGAACTCTTCTTTTAGGACAACCTCCTTCTGTATCTCGGAGAGGAGGCGTTCCAGCCGGTCAACTTGTTCGGTGGTAATCCGGTAGGGATACTTTTGGACGTCTTCAGTGGCAGTGGCTAGCTCGGCGCCAAGGATGAGCAAGTCTCTTTGTATGGTCAGGATAATCTCCTTGGTCTTCGGCCGGGTTGCCGCCGCTCTGGCGATCCCCAGCGCAGAACTGGCCTCGTCCAGGGTCCCGTAGGCTTCGGGCCTGGGCCCGGATTTGGATATCCTCTGGCCGCCCATAAGGCTGGTCATGCCCCGATCTCCCTTCTTAGAAAACTTCATGGAACCCCTTCCCTGCTTTTACTTTTTTTTTGGTGGAGTCACCTCAGATGCGCCGGGCGATAAATGTTTGGCCAAAAGGTCTTTTAGCCTTTGCACTTCGCTTGGCCGAAGGTAACGGTATTCCCCGGGTTTAAGCCTTCCGATACTAAGCCCGGCAAAGGCCACCCGCTTAAGCTTTAATACCGGGTAGCCCAGCTTTTCCCACATCCTTTTCACCTGGCGATTTCTGCCTTCATGTAAAACCATTTCCAGCCAGAGGTTATCTTCTGTCTCCTGGAAGGGCCTGATGCGGCAGGGCGCCGTGGGTCCGTCTTCCAGGCGGATGCCCCGGCTTAATCTGCTGATTTCTTCGGGACCGGGTTTCCCTTTCACTTTCACCCGGTAAATACGGGAGATGCCATAGGAAGGATGGGATAAACGATGGGCCATGGCCCCATCGTCGGTCAAGAGGAGGAAACCCTCGGCATCAAAGTCAAGCCGGCCCACCGGAAACAGCCGGGGTTTCGTTTCCTTTATTAGATCCAGGACCGTTGGTCTTCCTTCCGGGTCGGCCACGGTCGTCACCGTACCCTTAGGCTTGTTTAGCAGCAGGTAAACTTTTGCGGAGGAAGACAGGGATATTCGCCGTCCGTCAACCTTGATATGGTCATGAAAAGGATCCGCTTTATCTCCGACCTGGGCGAGGCGTCCATTGACCGTGACTCGCGCTTCCCGGATCAAATCTTCAGCCTTGCGCCGGGAAGCAACCCCAGATTCAGAAAGAATCTTTTGCAGCCTCTGCAGGTGGCTCATCGATTTCTCCATCCTCACCTAACTGAATTGCCAACCGGGGATCTGAATTTGTTCCCATCTCTCCTTCGGCTTGCTCGCCGAAAGGCAAAAGCGATTCTGCCGCAGGGGGCCCCAATCCTTCTATGTCCTTAAGGGTGGGAAGGCTGGACAGGTCTTTTAATCCGAACATTTCCAGGAACTGTCGGGAAGTGCCATATACCAGCGGTTTACCCGGAACATCTTTCTTACCGAGGATTTTTATCAGTTTCTTATCCAATAGGGTTCGCAAAACGCCCCCGGAATCCACCCCCCGGATTTTTTCTATTTCCCCGCGCACAAGGGGTTGTTTGTAGGCTATAATGGCCAGAGTCTCCAATGCCGGCTGGCTGAGATGAGCCGGCTTGCCCTTCTTCAATTTCTTTATCCATTCGGCGTGCTCGGGGCGGGTTCGGAATTGGTATCCTTCAGCCACTTCAACCAGAGTAAAACCGCGCTTCGCTTGGTTGTACTCTTCCGCCATCTCGGCCAGCAGCCGCTGGATTTCCTTTTTGCTAACCTCGCCCAGAACTTCTTTGATCCGGTCCAGACTTAGGGGGTTCTCCGAGACGAAGATTAATGATTCCACTATGGCCTTCCGTTTATTATCATCCACTTCACAGAATCCTTTCTTCGATCTTCTTCTGGCCTTCTTCCCGTCCCATCGGCGAGAAAATCCTGATGGGCCCAAAAGATTCGGCTTGAAACACGTTTATCATGCGCAGGCGCATTAGCTCCAGGATGGCTAAAAAGGTTACGATAATCTCGCCGCGAGAAGCCAATGAAGTAAAAAGCTCTTTAAAGGTCAGGCTCTCCGTTTCCCAGAGCCGCTCCATGATCTGGTTGATTTTGTCTTTGATACTCAGATGATCAAGGGAGATTTCCTGAAACTCCTCAGGGGGGATTCCCTGGAGGACTTTCTTAATAGCCTCCAGCAGGTCGTACAAGGTAACTTCTCCGGTCAAAGCGTCCTCGGTTTCTTCCAGAAGTTTTTCCGCAAAAAATTTACGGGCAAAGACTTCCCGGTCCAGCAGGCAACCTTTGGCCAAGTCGGAAGCCGCCTCTTTGAAGCGCTGGTATTCTAAGAGCCGGCGGACCAATTCGGCCCTGGGGTCTTCTAACTCCCCTTCTTGATCCTCTCCCGAGGGCTCTTCCTCCGAGGGGGGCAAGAGCATCTTAGATTTAATGTGCAACAGAGTAGCCGCCATCAGCAGAAACTCGCCGGCCACGTCCAGATTCAAAGTTTTCATCATCTCCAGGTATTCCATGTACTGCTGGGTGATCACCAAAATGGGAATGTCATAAATATCAATCTCATTTTTTTTGATCAGGTGCAGCAGAAGGTCCAGAGGGCCCTCAAATATTTCCAGCTTGACCTGAAGAGGCAATTCCGGCTGCGCATATTCGTTGCTCAGGTGATTTGGTTCCATAGATTCTCTTAACATGAACGATCTTCCTCAGGTTATTTTCATGGCCGCGCGCACTTCTTCCATGGTCCGCGAGGCGACCAACCGAGCTCTCTGGCAGCCATCTTCCAGCACTTCATCCACCAGGCAAGGGTTTTGCAGGTAACGGCTTCGTTGCTCATGGATAGGAGTTAAATAAGCCACAATGTTCTCGGCCAGATTCTTTTTATCCTCCACGCAGCCAATCGCCCCCCGCCGGCAATCTACCCGGACCTGTTCAACGGCCTCCGGCGAGCTGTAAACCCGGTGGAAGGCGAAGACGTTGCAGATGTCCGGGTTGCCGGGGTCGCCCCGCTTGATGCGGTTGGGGTCGGTGAACATCTGGGCCACCTTTTGCCGGATTTCCTGGGGAGGGTCGGATATGTAAATGGCGTTATCATAGCTCTTGCTCATCTTGCGCCCGTCGATGCCTAAAACCTTGGGAACCTCCGTCAGCATCGGCTCCGGATGCGGAAAGACCGGGGCGTATAAAAAATTGAACCGGCGGGTAATTTCCCGGGAGAGTTCCACATGGGGAACCTGGTCTATGCCTACCGGGACCTTGTGGGCTTTGTAAATAATAATGTCGGCGGTCTGAAGCAGTGGGTAGCCCAGAAAACCGTAGGTGGATAGGTCTCGGTTGGTTATTTCCTGTTGCTGCTCCTTGTAAGTGGGCACGCGCTCCAGCCAGGCAAGGGGCGTGATCATCGAAAGAAGCAGATGGAGTTCAGCGTGCTCCTTGATCCGGGACTGGACAAAGAGAACGCATTTTTCCGGAGAAAGGCCGACGCTCAGCCAATCGGTGGTCATTTCCCGGATGCTTTCCTGGATGCTCTCCGTGCTATTGTATTCCGTCGTCAGGGCATGCCAGTCCGCCGCAAAGAAAAAACAGTCGTAATCCTCCTGGAGTTTTTTCCAGTTTTCTAAGGCTCCGACCAAATTACCCAGGTGAAGTTTCCCCGATGGCCGCATTCCACTAAGCACACGCTGCTTGGACATTCGCTTATCTATATCTCCTTTCTCTTAATTTAATACTATACCCTCAATCTGGTTTCTTGTTTAGAAAATTTCTGCTGGACGTATTCGACTTCCTCCTGCTGGCTGTGCAATTTTCCGTCGAGCCGGGCCCTTAAAAGATCCTGGAAGATTTCTGTGTAGATCGGCCCGGGAGGATAGCCCATCCGGTTCAGGTCTTTACCACTCAAGGAAACTTTGGTAGGCTTCAGGCCGGTAAAGTAGAGGGAAAGGGCCTTTTTAACCTCCTCGGAATCGGTCTTCCCCATGGCGAAAAGCAAAAAATCCGTGGGCAGGGGATTTAAGAGAAAATAAATTTCGCTGCGGCGAAGGAAAGATAAACGGGCCATGCGGTCTACCACCTGGTTGGCCATCCGCCGGTGCTGCAGGAGCGCGGCCCGAAATTTTTCGGAGAGAGAAAGCCGGCTGAGAAGCTCCTGGAGTTCTTTCTCCGTCAAATTGTCCACCAGCCCGAGGAAGACCACCAACCACCTCTCGTAACGCTCTCCGGTAAATAAAAGATTATACCAGGAGAGCACGCTCTCCAGCCTCTGGAACAGATTCTCAACCCCCCGATCGGTTTTCAGCTTGGGATGGAAAAATTTCAGCAAACCATAATCGGCCAGTCTCTTGATCACGGCAAACGGCTTTTCTTCCTTGAGGCAGAGCACCAGCTCCTGGAAAAGTCTCTTGCCGGAAAGCCGGCCGAATAGTTCCATGCGCACCGCGTTCTCCATGAGCATATGGGTATGTTTGGCGATTTGAAAGCCGATGCGTTGTTCGAAACGAAGAGCCCGGAAGATGCGGGTAGGATCTTCTACGAAACTCAGGTTATGGAGCACCCGGATGCGCCGCTCTTTGATATCTTTCTGACCGCCAAAAAAATCAATTAGCTCTCCGAAGTTTTGGGGATTTAAATGGACGGCCAGGGCGTTCACCGTAAAGTCCCTGCGGAAGAGATCCAGCTTGATGGAGCTGTGCTCAACGCGGGGAAGGGCAGCCGGGTGATCATAATATTCCAGGCGGGCCGTGGCCACGTCCAGCCGGCGCCCCTGGGGGAAAAAGAGGGTGGCTGTCCCGAATTTTTTGTGCGCCTGGATTTCGCATTTCCCCTCTTCAGCCAGGGCTTGGGCCAATTGTATGCCCTCGCCTTCTACCACTACGTCGATGTCGTAGTTTTCGTATCGCAATATCAGGTCGCGCACAAATCCGCCCACCGTATAAACCTGGAAACCCATCTCTTGAGATTTTTCCCCGATGGTCTTGAGCAAAGCGAGTACCCCTAAGGGTAGCCGTTCCTCCATGAGCTGGAGGATCCATTTCTTTTTTGGTTGGATCGAGGAAAGGTCTTGTTCGACCAGGGTGTGGGGCGGCCGGTTGGCGCTGGTATAGAGCCAGCGCAACAAATCCGTGCGGGTGATGGCTCCAACCAAATTGTCCTTCTCCAGCACCGGGAGAAATCGCTGGTTGTTCCCCACGATAAGATCTTGAACTTTAGACAGGGCTGTACGGGGATGGACCGCGGCAAACTCACTGCTCATATAATCCCTTATGGGTGAGTTTTTGAACCCGTGAAAGGCGGCTTTCTCGATGACTTGCCGGGAGATCAAGCCGGCAATTTTTCCTTTGTCCATTACCGGCAGGACATTTATGTTATAACGGGTTAAAAGCTCCCCTGCCCGCTCGATGGTCTCCGTGGCCTCCACGCTCTTAACCGGAAAGGACATCAGGTCGCGAGCCAGCCTAACCGGGTGTACCCGTCCTTCCAGGTAGCTCAACAGTTTTTCTTCCACCTGGGGGAGGTTCAGGCCCTTGATGGTCGCCGAAGCAGCCGTGGGATGCCCTCCTCCGCCGAAGGCAGCGGCAATCTCTCCCACGTTGACTTCTTCCAGGTTGCTCCGGGCAACTAAATAAATCCGGTCTTCCATCTCAGCCAGGGCGAAAAGGACGTTAATATTTTCCATATCCCTCAATTTGTGGACTAATAGGGCAAAATCTCCCACGTATTTGTTGGAGGAGGCTTTGGCGATAACCACCTCCACCCCTTTCACCGTGTAGCGGGTGGCGGTTTGGATCAATTCGTTAAGCAGGGAAATCTGCTCGGAAGTTATCTCCCGGGTGATCAGGCTTGATACGGTATTCAAGTTGGCTCCCTGGGAGAGTAAAAAAGCGGCAGCTTCATAATCTTCAGTAGTGGTGGAAGAGAATGTGAAAGACCCGGTATCCTCATAAAGGCCCAGAGCCATGACCGTGGCCTCTTCGGCAAAAAGGGGAATCTTTTTTTCCTTTAAGATATGGGCCAGAATGGTCATGGTCGCCCCCACTTCGCGGATGTGCTCCACTTTGCCCCGAAGATCATCTGGCGAAGCCGGGTGGTGATCAAAAATATGCACTTCCACTCCCGGGCGCTGGGCTAACTTGGCCAACTTCCCGATTCGCCCGGGTTGGCGGGTGTCCACCAGAATCAAGCGCCGAACATCATCTAAATTGATATTTTTGATCCGTTCTGTTTCAAAAACATAGAAAGTGGATTGGATGAAAAAATCCCGTAAATTTTTTTCCTGGGACCCGGGAAAAACCAGGACAGCCTGAGGGTAGAGCTTCTTGGCCGCCAGCATGGAGGCCAGGGAGTCGAAGTCGGCGTTGACGTGGGTGGTAATTACGTCCATGATTTCAACCCCGGGGATGGTATTTCTGATGGATTTGCTTCAGGTGGTCCCGGGAAACATGGGTATATATCTGGGTGGTGGCAATATCTACATGTCCGAGCAGGGATTGAACGGACCTTAAATCCGCCCCGCCTTCCAAAAGGTGGGTGGCGAATGAATGGCGGAGTATATGGGGGGTCAGGCGTTTGGGAATGCCTGCCGACGTGGCATACTTCTTAATGATTTTCCAGAACCCCTGGCGGGTGATTCCCCTTCCTCCCTTTCCGAGAAAAAGGGTAGCGTCGGACGATTTCATGGCCAAAAGGATCCGCGGTCCTCTCAGGTAACCTAACAACGCCTGCCGGGCCGCCATGCCGATGGGCACAATTCGCTCTTTCGATCCTTTCCCCCGGGTGCGCAGATACCCCACTTCCAGGTTCACGTCGTTTAACGAGAGATGAATCAATTCCGAAACGCGCAGGCCGGTAGCGTAAAGAAGTTCCAGCATAGCCCGGTCCCGAATCCCCAAAGGCTGCAGAGGATCAGGCTGTCGCAATAAATCCTCCACCTCAACGGAGGTCAATACCGAAGGAAGCTTGGGGACAACCCGGGGGGTGCGCAGGCGATTCAGGGGGTTTTCTTCTATAGCGCGCTCCTGGAGCAGAAATTTATGAAAACCCTTCAGGGCTGAAAGGGTACGAGCCTGGCTTCTTGCCGAAAAGCCTTTTCCCCGCAGGTGCTTAAAGTATTTCAAGGTATGGTCGGCCGAGCTGCCTCCGATATGGGATATTCCCTGCTCCATCAAAAAAATGGCATACCCCTGAAGATCATGGGCATAAGCTTCGAGAGTATTCCGGCTCAACCCTTTTTCTACGGTTACGTAGTGTAAATAACTATCTATCCAGTTATCGAAGTTATCGGCCATTATAAAAAATCTTCTCCATGCGCATTCTATTCTAACACATCGGGTTCTTTTTTCAATTTCTTTCTCCTTGGCCCGTCTCTCACCAATTCTTGGTATCAGGAGCCACTTGCAAAAGTATTTTTTGGTGGTTCGACAAGCTTGTCCTGAGCGAACCGTTCACCCTTCGAGAACCTCAGGGCGATGGGTGAGTCGAAGGGCTCACCACGAACGGAAAAACTAAATAATTTCAACCTAAGCCCGTTCACCCTGAGCCTGTCGAAGGGTAAATTACGGACTTTTGCAAGAAGCTCATCAGTTTAGCAATTTTTAAAAAATGGTATTAAAGCCTTTGTTGAGGGCCGGGGGTTAGAGCGGAACGCGCCGGAAGCATTGGTTGGGTTTCCGCTTGGCCACGAGGACAAAAGATCTTTTCCTTCGGAGGAGGCGGGGGTTCTTGCCCGCCCCATATGAAGAGATATAAGCGCCTTATGATTCCAAGCGCGCCGCTCTGGCCCCTGGCCCCTGGAATCCCTTGGCCCTCACAACACACCTTTTTTCAAGGAGCTAAAGTGTTACAATTCTTGTCTCTCTCCACTATTCAGTGAATTGATGAATTCACAGTGATAAACGATGCCCGAACGGGATCGCTTCCCCGACCTGGCGGCGAATCCACCAATTCGCTTGACTTTTTATATTTATTTCAGTTTAATGATTATGGTTTATTTCCCAGGAGGAATGCAAAGATGGATATTTCTGAACTTTTAATTTTCGTCCAAAAAGAGAATGCTTCGGACCTGCACATTAGCGCCGGGGAACCTCCGCTGGTTCGTATTCACGGCGAAATGAAGCGTATCGAGATGCCCCCCCTATCCAAAGAAGAATTGCACGTCATGATTTATGATATCCTCAATGACCAGCAACGGAAAAAGTTCGAGGAAAATCATGAGCTCGATTTTTCCATAGACCTGAAAGGAATTGCCCGCTTCCGGGTAAATGCTTTCCGGCAGGCGCGGGGAGAAGGGGTGGTCTTTCGGGTCATTCCTTCCAAAATTTTGACACTGGAACAATTGGGCCTGCCGAAAAGCCTGCGCGAAGTAACTCAGAACGAGCGGGGTCTGGTTTTAGTTACCGGGCCAACCGGAAGCGGAAAGTCCACCACCCTGGCGGCGATGATCGATGTGATCAATAATTCCTTAAAAGGCCATATCATCACCATCGAGGATCCCATCGAATTCGTCCACCAGTCGAAAAAATGTCTGATCAATCAACGAGAAGTCGGCGCCCATACCCATAGTTTTTCCAATGCCCTGCGCAGCGCCTTGCGCGAGGACCCTGACATCATCCTCGTGGGTGAAATGCGCGACCTGGAGACTATTTCTCTGGCCCTGACCGCAGCCGAGACCGGGCACCTGGTTTTCTCCACCGTGCACACCAGCGGAGCTTCCAAAACCGTTGACCGGATCATAGATGTCTATCCGGCGACCCAGCAGGATCAGGTCCGCGCTCAGTTTGCCGAATCCATCCAAGCCATCATTTCACAGGTGCTCTTGAAGCGGCGCGATGGACGGGGGCTCGTTCCAGCTCTGGAGATCATGATCGGCACCCCGGCAGTGCGCAACCTCATCCGCGAAGGGAAAGTTGCTCAGCTCCCCTCGGCTATCCAGACCGGCCAGAAATTCGGCATGATCACCCTTGATCAATCCCTGAAAGACCTGGTGGTTAGGGGCATCGTTGACAAAGCGCAGTGTTTATATTTGGCCAGCAACCCGAACGTTTTTAACTCCTAAGGAGGCTATCAGGATGAGCACTAACATCCGTGAACTTCTGGAAGAGATGGTCAGGCGGGAGGCCTCCGATCTCTACATCACGGTGGACAGTCCCCCCATGTACCGGGTCGAAGGATCTGTTTCGGCATGGGGAGGCCGTAAATACACCCCTGAAGAGACCGAAACTATGGCGCTCTCTCTGATGAGCCAGGTCCAAAAAACCTACTTCGCCCGCAGGTGGGAAATGAACCTGGCTATATCCTATCCCAACCTCGGCCGTTTTCGGGTGAACATCTTCCGCCAGCGGGGCTTTTTCGGGATGGTCATGCGGCATATTAAAATTAATATTAAGACCATTGATGACCTCGGCTTACCCCAGATCTTTAAAAATATCGCCATGAGCAAACGAGGCCTTGTTCTGGTCGCCGGTCGCACAGGCTCGGGGAAATCCACCACCCTGGCGGCCTTCATCGATTACCGTAACTCTAATGCCGGCGGGCATATCGTCACTGTCGAGGATCCCATTGAATTCGTCCATGTTCATAAAAAATCCATCGTTTCCCAGAGGGAAATCGGGATCGACACCCATGGATATGGCAGCGCCTTAAAACACACTCTGCGCCAGGCCCCGGATGTGATCCTTATCGGTGAGGTAAGGGACGTCGAGACAATGGAAGCGGCCATCGATTACGCTGAAACCGGACACCTTTGCCTGGGAACCATCCACGCCAATAACGCCAATCAAACCATTGAACGTATTATGAACTTTTTTCCCCCGGAAAGGCACGAGCAAATCTATATGCAACTCTCCCTAAATTTAAGGGCCCTCATATCCCAGCGCTTGATCCCCACGATCGACAAAACGCGGGTGGCTGCCGTGGAAATCCTCCTGGATACCCCCCGGGTCAAGGATTTAATCCACAAAGCTCAGATCGACCTCCTGAAAGAAGCCATGGCCCAAGGAAATTTGGAAGGTATGCAGACCTTCGATCAGTCTATATTCGATCTGTACAAGCAGGGGAGAATTGATTACGACAACGCCATCGCCTACGCAGACAGCGCCAACGATTTGAGACTGCGCATAAAGATGGATGAGATTGGGGAAAAGAAAGAAGTCATGGACCATGGCTTAAAAATCAAGCCGGAATTTCGGACTTAAAGCCAATTCAAAATTGAAAGATTTAATTTAATTGTATAGGAATTTGCTTTTTTATCCCCCTCCCCCCATCCCCCTCCCGCCAGGGGAGGGGAGATACTGGGGGATCCAAAATTCCCTCCCCCTGGATGGGGGAGGGTTAGGGTGGGGGTGTTAATAA
>Ga0194125_10000151_pt1 | contig 102038 bp, 98 predicted proteins | sample TA2KigC250mmetaG_FD_148626 | JGI IMG/M metagenome (GOLD analysis project Ga0194125, IMG submission 148626) | Freshwater microbial communities from Lake Tanganyika, Tanzania - TA2015034 Kigoma Deep Cast 250m | ecosystem: Environmental > Aquatic > Freshwater > Lake | place: Tanzania: Lake...
ATTTAGATTCAGTAGCAGTAGCTCGCGACTACAAGTTCATGTGCTCTGAGCCGGGGCAAAACCTGATTAAAGAGGATATCAAAACAGCAGGTCTCAATCGTATAATTGTGGCTTCTTGCTCGCCGAAACTACACGAGCCCACATTCCGCCGTGTTTGCCAGGATGCCGGGATTAATCCCTACCTGTTTCAAATGGCGAATATTCGTGAACAGTGCTCATGGGTTACCGAAGACCATGATGGGGCTACGGGTAAAGCCAAGGCACTGGTGAGCGCTGCGGTAAGTCGGATTTATTATCATGACGCCCTGGAGGTCAGGCAGGTTCCTATTAATCCTGATACCCTGGTGGTAGGCGGTGGTATTGCCGGCATCCAGGCGGCACTGGAAATTGCTGATTCAGGGCATAAAGTTTATCTGGTAGAAAGAACTCCCAGCATTGGTGGGCACATGGCACAACTGGACAAGACGTTTCCTACCCTTGATTGCTCAGCCTGTATACTTACTCCCAAGATGACACTGGTAGGACAGCATCCCAACATTGATGTAATGAGCTACAGCGAAGTTGAAGGGGTATCGGGCTATATTGGTAATTTCAAAGTCAAAATTAGGAAGAAAGCGCGGTATGTAGATATTAAGAAGTGTAGTGGTTGTGCTGAGTGTGAGATTGTATGCCCGGTGGAAGTACCTTCTGAGTTTAACTTGGGATTGGCTAAAAGAAAGGCAACATATCGTCCCTTTCCTCAGGCTGTTCCTAATGTTTTTATCATCGACAAGCGAGGCGCTCCGCCATGTCGGACTGCTTGTCCAGCTGGGGTTGACGCACAGGGATACATAGCCCTTATTTCACGGGGTAAATATAAGGAAGCCCTCGAGGTATTCAGAAGGACACAGCCGTTTGCTGGTGTTTGTGGGCGAGTTTGTACCCATCCCTGTGAAGTTGACTGCGAAAGAGGAAAAGTTGATGAACCAATAGCCATTCGCTATCTAAAGCGCTTTATGGCTGACTATGAACTCAGGGAGGGCAAGGGAAAGGTAGCTCCGGTTGAAAAGACAAAACCAGAGAGTGTAGCCATCATCGGCTCTGGGCCGGCTGGTTTAGCTTGTGCCTATGACCTAGTGAGGATGGGATACGGGGTTACTGTCTTTGAAGCTGCGCCCAAAGCCGGCGGCCTAATGCGTTACGCTATACCTGAATACAGATTGCCGAAGAAAATACTGGATAATGAAATAAGATACATTGAAAAATTGGGAGTAGAGATAAAGACAAACACCCCAGTGAAGGACTTCAAGGAAGTCTTTAGTGAAGGTTATGACGCCATATTCCTTGGTGTTGGTGCTGGTATGAGCCAGAAGATGGGTATTCCAAATGAGGATGCCAGGGGTGTGTCTTATTCACTTGATTTCCTGAGACAGGTAAACTCAGGGAGGAAGGTTAAAATTGGAAAGCGCGTAGTAGTTATCGGTGGTGGCAATGCGGCAGTAGATAGTGCCAGAGTGGCTAAACGCTTGGGAGCCGAAGAGGTTACTATAGTATATCGGCGCTCTCGAGCCGAAATGCCTGCTCTTCGTACCGAGGTGGAAGAGGGGGAGCATGAAGGAGTGAAGATTCATGTTCTGGCAGCGCCGGTAGCAATTCTGACGGAAAAAGGTCAGTTAACTCATATTCGATGTATTCGGATGCAGCTGGGCGAACCTGACGAGAGTGGGCGTCGACGTCCAATACCGATTAGAGGTTCGGAATTTGATATACCTGCTGATAATGTAATCATGGCTGTTGGACAGGTTGTGGATAAGTCAGCCCTGGCCAAGGAGCTTGAATATACCAGTTTCGCGACTGTAGCAGTTGACCCCGTTACCTTGCAGACGAATATCGAAGGTGTTTTTGCCGGTGGCGACGTTGTGTCTGGTCCAGATGATGTTATTTCTGCTATCGAAGCTGGTAAAGAGGCGGCTATTTCTGTAGACCATTATCTTAGGGGAATAGACCTGAAGAAGGGCAGACCAACCCGCCCTGAAAGGGTAAAAGAGGTCTCAAAAGAAGGTATAGCAATAAAGGCGCGAAAGACTATGCCAGTGCTCGAACTGGACAAACGGCAGGGCTTTGCAGAAGTAGAGTTGGGCTTTAATGAAGAATTGGCTGTCGAAGAGGCCAAACGTTGTTTGAATTGTGCTGTTTGCTCTGAATGCCTGGAGTGTGTCAAGGTTTGTGAGCGTGAGGCAATAGATCACAAAATGAAAGACGAGGTGGTTGAAGTAGAAGTTGGCAATATCATCGTAGCTACTGGCTATGACTTGTTTAAACCCAGCGGTGTCTATGAATATGGGTACGGACGCTTTGACAACGTTGTCACTGCACTCGAGTTCGAACGAATGGTTAATGCTGCTGGGCCGACTGAGGGTCACGTTCTTCTTAAAGATGGTTCGGAGCCTAAGACAATAGCTATTATCCATTGCGTCGGCAGCAGAGATAAGAACTATCATGAGTACTGCTCCCGTGTTTGTTGTATGTATTCCCTGAAATTTAGCCATCTCATAAGAGAACATCTTCCCGGGGCTCAGGCCTATGAATTCTATGTTGACATCAGAGCCTTCGGTAAGGGCTTTGAGGAGTTCTACAACCGAATTGTCAGAGAGGGCAGCATATTTATTGAAGCTCGTCCCAGTGGTGTCACGAATATAGCCGAAACACCTGCGGAGAAAGGCAAGCTAATTGTTCAATATGAAGAGGAAATTCACCCGGGACTTCAATGCCGTTTGCCAGCGGATATGGTTATTCTGAGTACCGCTATAGAACCGCAGAAAGATGCTCAGAATACTAGCCGTTTGTTCAACGTAAGCAGAGGTGCCGACGGCTTTTTCCTGGAGAGGCATCCTAAGTTAGACCCTGTAGCTACCACTACTGATGGCGTCTTCGTGATTGGTTGTTGCCAGGGTCCCAAGGATATTCCGGATACCGTGGCTCAAGCATCCGGGGCAGCGGCTGAGGTTCTGTCAATGATTGGTCAGGCCAATGTGGAGATTGAAACAGCTACTTCTTTCGTCGACGAAAAGATTTGTTCCGGATGCCAGCTCTGCATGCGTGTCTGCCCTTATAGTGCCATTACCTTTGTTGAAGAAAAGAAAGTGTGTCGTGTCAATGAAGCCTTGTGCAAAGGCTGCGGCGCCTGCGTTGGCGGTTGCTTTAGTGGTTCGGTAAGCCTTAAACACTATACGAGTGAACAGCTTGTAGCGGAAATTGAAGGCATGCTTGTATAAGCTTGCTTTGATTCTGCGCTAACTCATGGAAACGAGGCGTAATAAGATGGAACGTAAATCAGAATGGGAGCCCAGAATAGTCGGGTTCTTATGTAAATGGTGTAGCTATGCCGGCGCTGATTTAGCTGGATCCGGTCGTAAGAAATATCCAGCCAACGTGAAAATATTGAAGGTGCCGTGTTCGGGAAGAGTTGATCCACTGTTAATCCTTAAGGGTTTGCGTCTGGGTTTTGATGGTGTTTTGGTGTCCGGCTGTCATCCCGGTGACTGCCATTACCAAACGGGAAACTACCGTGCCAGAAGAAGAATTGCGTTAACCAAGAAATTCTTAGAGTATATGGGTATTCCGGAAGAACGGTTTAGGGCGAGCTGGGTATCGGCGTCAGAAGGTGCGAAGTTTGCCCAGGTAGTTGCCGCCGTAGTTAAAGATGTAGAAGAAGTGGGACCTAATAGATTATTCTCCGAAGATGGACAGTAATATGGAACAAGAGCTACGGAAAGAGGCTAGGAAACTGCTAGATGAGGGGAAAGCCGACCATATAGTTGGCTTTGCCCGAGGGAGCCTGAAATTCACCGCTACTCCTTTGATTACCAGAGAGAAAGAGGAGGTGGCATCTTTAGTAATTAACCCGTTCATAGTAAATAATCTAGCTAAATTCCTAACTGAGGTACCGGGACGCGTAGGCATAGTCGCTAAAGGTTGCGATAGTCGCTCCGTTGTTAGTCTCATACAGGATAATCAGGTGAGTAGAGACGACGTGGTAATTATTGGCGTTCCTTGCTCCGGGTTGATTGATATAGCGAAGGTGGAACAGTTAGTAAATAAGGACAGGGATGAAATTGATGATATTGCCCTGCAAGGAGAAAAGGTAGCAGTAATTATTGGCGGGCAGAAAACAGAGTTACCCACAAAGGAAGTCTTATTTGAACACTGCCTCGGCTGTGAGTCTCCCACCCCTCAGGAATACGATATCCTGGTGGGTATACCAACTAACGCGATTGGTGATAAAGAGTTGAGCCTGAGGAGGATTAAGCAACTAGAGGATATGGTTCCGGAACAGAGATGGGCATTCTGGAAAAAACAGCTCAGTCGTTGCATCCGGTGCTACGCGTGTCGTCAGGTATGCCCGGCTTGTTTTTGCGAGCGGTGCTTTGTTGAGGAGTCCCAGCCGCAATGGATATCACCCGTTTCACAGTGGCAGGATAATCTCATGTTTCAGGTAATTAGAAATATACATGTCGCTGGAAGATGCACTGACTGCGGTGAGTGCGAACGTGTTTGTCCGCAGAATATCCCGCTAAGAAGCTTGTCCAAAAAGATGTCCGAATTAGTTGACGAGATGTTCCATTATCAGGCAGGAATAGATAAGGATGCACCGGCGTTAATGACGGCCTACGAGCCTGTGGAGGCCGAAGACTTGATCATGTAAAAGGGGGACAGGTGGCCACTAAGAAGATCGGCAAAAAAGAAATAGCTAAACTCCTTGGCATGTGGAACCAGCGGTTGAACGTGTTTGTTCCATTTAAAGAGGAAAACATTGCCAAGATGGTCAGATGGGATGGTATAGATGTCAGCTTCTTAGATTGGTATAGAAACACAGTCATCCCCTGTAAAGCTAATTTTCTCCCTTCCATGGAGAGAATGTTCAGCTTCAAGAAAAACGAAGATGGCTACCATATAGAAATACCGCAAGATGAGCAAAAGCAGCTTATTTTTGGCATCCGGCCCTGTGACGCCAGAGGCATAGCTATGGTAGATAAGGTCTTTACCGAGACATGTGAAGACCCCTACTACGTATCAAAAAGAAAGAACACCGTGCTCATCGGTCTTAGCTGCACCAATCCTTATGATAGCTGTTTCTGTACTTCATTAGGGCTCAAACCCACGGAGTCAGCCGATGTTGACCTGATGTTCACCGATATTGGGGATGAATTCTTAATCGAAGAAATTACTGATAAGGGTGAAGAGTTGCTGGCAGCGACCAGTTTGGTGAAACAGGCCACTAAAGCTGATGGTGCTAAAGCGAAGTCGGAAAAAGCAGCACTTTCCGACATGGTGATAAAAAAGGTCGATACAAAAGAAATCGCGAAGAAGTTACAGGCTTGCTTCAGCGACAAGGATTATTGGGAGAAAGTCGCCGCCAAGTGTATTAGCTGTGGTGTCTGCACTTTCCTTTGCCCCACTTGTTTCTGTTTCGATATTTGCGATGAGTTGATTAAGAAGCAAGGGGCAAGATATAGAGGGTGGGATAGTTGCAGTTTCAGACTTTATACCAAGATGCCCATGGAAAATCCGAGAGAGGAAAAATGGAGGCGGGTAAGGCAAAGGGTATGCCATAAATACGAATTTTACCCAATGAACTTTGACATTACTGCCTGTACTGGTTGTGGCAGGTGTATACGGTTGTGTCCAGTGAATTGGGATATTAGCCAAGTCCTAAGTAGTTTACCAGCCAGTGCCACATCTCGGAGTGAGAAATAACATGGACAAAATAGTTGGGTAAGTGAAAGATGGCTATTACTGATATTAACCAAAGAAAAAAACTTCTTGCCCAAGACAATGTCTATTTACCACATCTAGTAGTAATAGACAAAATTATTGAAGAAACGCCCTCTATCAGAACCCTCCATTTCAATTTCAAGGACGGGAAACTGCGTAAAGAGTTTACCTTTGAATCAGGTCAATTTGCCGAACTTTCTATCTTTGGCATAGGAGAAGCCACCTTCTGCATTTCCTCCAGCCCTACCAGAAACGGCCATTTAGAGTGCACTATCAACAGGGTGGGGGTGGTAACCAATGCCATGCATCGCCTCAGCATTGGTACCGAGATTGGTTTCAGGGGGCCTTATGGTAACAGTTTTCCCTTTGAGCTGATGCGGGGCAAGAATCTCGTTTTCGTTGGTGGCGGAATCGGTCTAGCGCCGCTTCGCTCTCTCATCTGGAACGTATTAGACAATAGAGATAAATACGAAAATATAGATATAATATATGGAGCACGTAGTCCTGTAGACCTGTGCTTCAAGTATGATCTTGATATCTGGAATCAGGATAAAACAATAAACATGATAACTACTGTTGATAAAGGTGATAAGAACTGGATGGGAAGAGAGGGTTTTGTCCCAGCGGTATTGGAGCAAATAGCTCCTTCAGCTAAAAAGGCAATAGCCGTTGTTTGCGGCCCACCCATTATGATAAGGCTGACCTTTCCAGTTCTGGAAAAACTCGGCTTCGTCCCAGGGCAAATGATAACTACTCTGGAAAAAAGAATGAAGTGCGGAATAGGCAAGTGCGGGCGATGTAATATCGGAAACTTATATGTGTGCCGTGATGGGCCGGTGTTCACCTATGCCCAGATAAGGAATTTTATATCTGATGAATACTAAACATCTTGATGTACATACGATTAGTCGCCACCTCAATATCCTAACCAATCCCCATTTCTGGGCAGTGGTAGTAATCTTTGCCATTGTCATAGTGTTGTATTACCCGCAGCAGATACTCTCGACCAGTTCATCATCTCTCTTCTCATTTCTGGGTCTCAGCCGGCACGCTTTGGAGCGTATTCTCCTTCTGGTGCCGGTCAGCTACGCCGCTTTTGTCTTTGGCACGACGGCGGGATTTGTCAGCTTAGCAATGGCGTCTGTCATTATGCTACCTCGGGTTTTCTTAGTCTCAGAATATTTCCCTGATGCTTTGCTTGAGACCACTGCTGTCATCCTCTTGGGCGTTCTAATAAATCTGTGGTTTGACCGCTTCAGAAAAGAAAGGGAGCGCCGGCAACAAATGCTGTCAAAGCTGGAGGCGGCTGACCAGCAGCTTGAATCCGCATATCAGGTCGCAAGAAGTAATGAGAAACGACTTTCTGCCTTAAATGAGATTTCAGACATCGTCAGTCAATCTTTGGAGTTGGAGGATATATTAAGCGCAGTCGTCGATAAGATTAAGCAGGTAATGGGCTTGGATATTGTCCTGATATTTCTTTTGGACGAAGATAAGCAAGAGCTTAAGCTTATAACCTACCGGGAAGTATCTGAGGAGTTTGTTGCCGGGCTAAAAGGACTAAAGGTAGGGGAGGGCTTCAACGGCCGCGTTGCCCAGACCGGGGAACCACTGCTGATAGAGGATGCCGCTCAAGACCCTAGACTTACTAGGGGGATAGTGAGACGAGAGGGAATGCGAGCCGAGGTTATTGTGCCGCTGAAATCTAAGGGGAAAGTAGTGGGTACTCTCGCCGGGGCTATGCGTGAGTCGCGACAATTCTTGGGTGAGGAAGTGGAGTTGCTTACTACCATAGGTAGTCAGATTGGCATTGGTATTGAGAATTCCCAGCTTTACCAAAGAGAGCGTTTGGCAGCACGACAAGCCTTGGCCTCAGAAAGACGGTATCGCGAGATATTTGAAGATGCACACGATGCCATCTGGATACATGACTCACATGGTAATATTATAGCTGCCAACAAAGCTACTGAGGAATTGACCGGCTATAGCTCCAAAGAACTGCTAGGGATGAATGTAAGAGATTTCCTGGCGGAGGAAGGTCTCAGTTTAGCCAGACAAATTAGGCGTAAACTATTCTTGGGAGAAACGGTAGAACAACCATACGAGCAGCGCCTGATTAGCAAAGATGAAACCGGAAGGATTCTAAAACTGACCACCAACCTGATTAGAGAAGACGGCAAGCTAAAGGGTTTCCAGAATATTGCCAGGGATGTGACCAAAGAAAAAGAGATGCAAGACAAATTGAGTGCAGCTTACCGAGAGCTCAGCGAGTCTCATCAGCGGCTAAAGGAAAGCCAGGAGCAGCTAATCCAGGCTGAGAAACTGACATCGCTGGGTCAGTTAGCTGCCTCCATTGCTCACGAAGTCAACAATCCTCTCTCCGGTGTACTCGCCTATACCCAATTGCTGGCCAAGAAGGTAGGAGGCGACAATATTCCCAAGGAAGTTGCCCTCGGCTACCTATCTAAAATGGAAGCAGAACTCACTCGCAGCACAAAATTAATCCGAAATCTCCTTGATTTCGCTCGGCAGTCGCCCCCAGCGTTTCGGCAGTTGAACCTAAACGACGTTATCAACCGAGCCTTTGACCTTGCTGCTCACTCGGCTGAGTTACAGCACATCCAAATAGTAAAAGAGCTTGAGCCCTCCCTGCCTAATCTAATGGCTGACTTTGACCAGCTTTATCAGGTCTGCACTAACCTTATTTTGAACGCTATTCAGGCAATGCCTCAGGGAGGCAAGCTAACCCTCCGCACCTCAGTTAACAATGGTCAGCTCAAGATAGAGGTCCAGGACACAGGTTGTGGGATTTCTTCAGAAAATATGCGCAAGCTATTCACACCCTTCTTCACCACAAAACATGAGGTAAAGGGCGTAGGTCTGGGTTTGGCTATATCTTATGGAATCATCCAACGGCACCATGGAAGAATAGAAGTACAAAGTAAGGAGGGGGAGGGGGCTACCTTTACTATCTATTTACCCCTACACCATGAGGAAACCTCCGAAAGAGGTAATGCCGTCACGGTTGACAGCTTATAGGGAGAAGATGATGAAAGTCAAAAAAAGGAAGATTCTGCTGGTAGAAGATGAGACAGTGTTGAGGGAGGCGTTGCAGGAGTGGCTAGTGGGTGATGGATATGAGGTTGAAGTTGCTGAATCTGGAGAAGAAGCCGTTGAGAGAATAAAGAAGGAAGAATTCGGTGTTATAGTTTTTGATCTAAGACTACCAGGAGTTGACGGTTTGCACGCATTCGAGGAAGCTAAGGACGTAAAACCCGAGATCAAAGGGATAATCATTACTGCCTATCCTTCCAAGGAGACACTGGAAAAGGCAAAAGAAATAGGGCTTCTCGACTATTTACCTAAACCTTTCAAGATTGAGGACTTGGAAAAGATAATAAGTGGAGCGTTGGACGAAGTTGAACAAAAGAAGCTAAAGGATAAGCATGTCTGGCTAGAACTCGGAGCTGTATCTTTTAGATTATGCACTCGCAACTATGAGTGCGGCCACTGCGCGTTTGCCCAGGACATACAGGATAGATTCGGCACTATATCAGTAATTGGCGAGAATGAAGTTGCAAAGCTTAAGCAATTACCCGGCAGTCAAAGGTTGTGCCGCTATACATCAGTGCATTTTGTGAAGAAGGAAAGATCTGATCTAGTATCTGTGTAGCAACAAAAAGGCGTTCGGAGGCGTATTACACAATAAGTAAGATCGAAGTGGAGGGAGGTGAAAGAAATAATATTTAGCGTACTGATAAAGCGAGTATTTCTATAGATTTCACAAGGGGGGAAACATGGAAGCTAAGAAAGGAAAGATACTGCTCGTAGAAGATGAGGCTGTGGTGAGAGAAAGTGTGCGGGACTGGCTGGTGGATGATGGGTATGATGTGGAGTGTGTTGAAACCGGAGAAGAAGCCTTAGTAAGGATCGCGAAAGAGGACTTTGGCGTTCTGGTTCTTGATCTAAGGCTGCCGGGTGTAGATGGTCTGCAAGTATTCGAGCAGGCTAAAAACCTTAAGCCTAAGACTAAAGGGATAATGATTACTGCTTATCCTTCAATCGAAACACGAGATAAGGCACGACGTTTAGGCCTTCTCGAATATTTGCCCAAGCCTTTCAAGGTTGAGGATCTGGAAAAGACAATCAAAGGGGCACTGCAAGAGGTAGTGGAAAAAAAGTTGCCAGAGAAGGAAGACTGGTTGGAACTTGGAGCTGTATCGTTCCAGCTATGCACACACAATTATGAATGTAGCTGCTGTGGATTTGCCCAAGATATACATGATAGATACGGAACCATAGCAGTTGTCAGCGAAGACGAAATCAACGAGCTCAGACAGTTACCTGTTACCGAAAGACTGTGCCCGTATAGAGAATGGTTGGGGACTCGTTCAGGAACGTAGTCTCAAATACGTGTTGCGTCAAAATAGGATGTTAGCGAAGCAGGCATAATTGTGTCAAAAAAAGAAGGAGGGATAAGGAATGGTTACTGTACAACGTGTGAAGGAGTTTGAACTCTTCAAAGGTCTAACTGACAGTGATTTAGATAAAATAGCGGAGCTTTGTCACCTGCACACCTTACATGAGGGTGATCGTATTTTGGAGGAGGGGACCAGGGCAACGAATCTACATATATGCTGTAGCGGCAAGGTCGATATCGTGACCTGGGTTAAAAAGCCGTGGAACAAGTACGTCAGGGTTCATCAAGCCCTGCCGGGAGAAGTCTTTGGATGGTCTGCCTTGGTAGCGCCATATAATCATTCTGCCAGTGCGATATGTGCTGAGGATGGTGAGGAAATCCGTATTCGGGGTACTGATTTACTAGCTCTGCTTCACCAACATCCTCATATAGGATACACAATCATGGAAAATCTTGCCGCCGATATTGGTGCCAGGCTAATACAAATGAGGCAGAGCTTAATTGCGGAATGGCAGAGCGGCCCTGGGCCTACAGGTTCCAGCGCGTGGGGTGAACCCCAGAGAAGATGACAGAGCTGGTTGGGGGCCAATCAACCTTGGTTCGAACCCTATAAACAACGATAACAAGTCACTCCTTGAGTCAGTGTTTTCGTAAAGTCAAATTAGTTAACAGGACACCCCGCCTAGCAGGTAGCGAGGAGCGCAATCTGTGCCAAGACTAGGGAACACAATCCATCGTTTTGGTCAGGAGGTGGTATCGCTCTGCCGCATGGACTATTGAGATTTTCTCTCCAGGTTGGTTGACATCTGAACTCCTTCAGTACGAGATTGTTTATTAATGTCATTCTGAGGAGTCCCAACAAATTGGGACGACTAAGAATCTCACAGATTCTTCGCTTCGCTCAGAATGACATTCCACCGTTTGTAGACAACCTCCTGTACTCTGAATGCCTTCATCGAAGCTATCTGTTATAATGTAGCTTCTAAAGGGGGATTACTTCTGTTGTATAAAGCACCTCGAGGTACTGCGGATATTTTGCCTGACGAGCAGGGCTACTGGAGGTATGTTGAGGACAGGGCAATCGCCCTGTGCCGACTTTATGGATACCAGCGCCTCGATACCCCCGCTTTTGAGGACTCTCAGCTTTTCACCAGAAGCATAGGCGAAGGCACCGATATCGTTACCAAGGAGATGTATACCTTCGAAGACAGGAGTGGCAATATGCTGGCTCTCCGGCCGGAAGGTACGGCACCGGTGTGCCGAGCCTATCTTGAACACGGCATGGACAATTTGCCTCAGCCGGTCAAGCTTTACTACCTGGCTGCCATCTTCAGGTATGAGCGGCCGCAGGCGGGACGCTACAGACAGCACTATCAGTTCGGCTTTGAGGCTATCGGTGATGCCGACCCGGCTCTGGATGCCGAGGTTGTCGAGATGGCATGGCAGTTTTTTAAGTCATTGGGGCTTGGCGGTCTTTACCTGTATCTCAATAGCATCGGCTGTAAGGTATGCCGACTCAAGTACCTGGAGGGCTTGAAGCATTATTATTCTGCCCGTCTGGGCGGCTTGTGTTCAGATTGTAAGACCAGGTTTGAGAAGAATCCATTGCGTTTGCTCGATTGTAAGAAGGCTTCTTGCTACGATGTGGCAGAGGCGGCACCGAAGAGCACCGACTATTTGTGCCGGGAGTGTAAGGCACATTTTGAAGCTGTAATTGGATACCTGGAGGCCTTGAAGCTTCCCTTTGACATAAATCACAGGCTGGTGCGTGGTTTGGATTATTACACGAGGACGGTTTTTGAGATTCAGCCTTTGGGAGAAGGAGCTCAAAGCGCTCTAGGTGGTGGTGGACGATATGATGACCTTATCGAGGAACTAGGTGGTAAACCTACGTCGGCTATCGGCTTTGCTGCTGGTATGGAGCGGATTGTGCTCAATTTGAAGAGGCAGAAAGTCCCTGTGCCGGATTTGCAGGTATCGCCGGTTTTTATTGCTCATCTAGGGAATGAGGCTAATCTGGAAGCAGTGAAGATTGCCTCCATTCTACGTAAAGACGGCATTGCGGCCATAGTAGCTACTGGCGATAGAAGTTTAAAGGGTCAGTTGAGGCAGGCTAACAGCCTTGGCAGTAATTACGTGGCGATTATTGGCGAGGATGAGGTGAAAAGCGGCGCGGTGACTTTGCGGAATATGGTGACCGGCGAGCAAAAGACTGTGTTACCAGCGGAGCTTATTAGATTGCTCACAAGAGCTACATAGGAGTGATTCTGTTTATCTCCGGGCTGTGTTTTGAGAGGTAGAAAAATGGATGAAGTAATTATATCTAAGGCGATAGCTGAGAGTTATCTGGAAGATTTGCTCGATTCGATGGAGGTGGATGTAGCTATAGCCGGAGCCGGGCCGTCAGGCATGGTTGCTGGCTATTACCTGGCGAAGAGCAATGTGAAAGTAGCTATATTTGAGAGAAAGCTAAGCGTTGGTGGTGGCATGTGGGGTGGTGGCATGATGTTTAATCGTATTGTGGTTCAAAGTGAGGCAAAAGAGATTCTGGACGAGCTAGGCATCTCGGCCAAGCAGTATCAAAAGGGTTATTACGTTGCTGATGCCGTTGAGGCGGTGTCAACCCTGTGCTCCCGGTGCATAAAGGCCGGGGTCAAGATATTCAATCTGCTGAGCGTTGAGGATGTTATGATTCGCCAGGATGACAGAATAACTGGCCTGGTGCTAAACTGGAGTGCTGTGTCTCTGGCGAACCTGCATGTTGACCCGCTGGCTGTAAGAGCCAAGCTGGCAATAGATGCCACGGGTCATGATGCTGAGGTTTGCCGCATAGTGGCCAGAAAAACAAGAGCTGGGGTGGAAGTTCGTGGTGAGAAGTCGATGTGGGCTGAAGTTGGCGAAAAGGAAATAGTGAAAAACACCAGACAGGTTTGTCCCGGCCTTCTGGTTACTGGTATGGCAGCCAACGCCGTCTTTGGTGGTTCCCGGATGGGAGCCATCTTTGGTGGTATGCTTCTTTCGGGCAGAAAGGCTGCGGAGCTGGCTATGGATTTGCTTAAGAAAACTAAGCGCTAGGGGGGGTGAGGCAATATGGCAAAGACAATTGCTGAAATTAATGAAAAAATCAAAAAGGGTCAGGCAGTAGTAGTTACTGCTGAGGAAATAATTGATATCGCCAAGAAAAAGGGTATCAGCCAGGCGGCTAACGAAGTTGATGTGGTAACTACTGGCACCTTCGGGCCTATGTGCTCCTCGGGCGCTTATTTCAACGTCGGGCATACCAAGCCGAGGATTAAGCTCGGTGGAGGCAAGGTCTATTTAAATGATGTTCCTGCTTATACAGGAGTAGCCGCTGTGGACGTCTTCTTGGGGGCAACGGCTTTGCCTGATGATGACCCCAAGAATAGAATCTATCCCGGCGAGTTCAGATACGGCGGCGGACATGTAATAGAAGAGCTAGTGGCCGGCAAGGATGTCAGGCTGGTGGCTACTGAGGATGTCAGGCTGGTGGCTACTGCCTATGGCACCGATTGCTACCCCAGACGGAAGCTGGAAACCTTGATTAGTATCAAGGATATGAATGAGGCAGTTTTATTTAATATGAGGAATGCATACCAGAATTACAATGTGGCGGTCAATCTGTCTGACCGAATTATTTATACTTACATGGGGGTGCTCAAACCGAAGCTGGGCAATGCCAATTATTCAACTTCCGGTCAACTTTCTCCGTTATTTAATGACCCATATTATAAAACTATCGGCATCGGCACTAAGATATTTCTCGGTGGCGGCATTGGTTATGTTGCCTGGCAGGGCACACAGCATAATCCTAGTGTTTTGCGAGGCGACAATGGCGTGCCGAGAAGAGGTGCCGGCACACTTGCCGTAATCGGTGATTTGAAGCAAATGAAACCCGAATGGCTAGTGGGCACGAGCTTTCTTGGTTATGGCTGCACCTTGACCGTGGGCATCGGTGTACCCATACCTGTTCTATCTGAAGAAATACTCCGCTACACATTGGTGACAGATGCTGAGATTTTTGCGCCTGTGGTCGACTACGCCGAAGCTTATCCCCAAAGAAAGCCGGACATTCTGACTGAGATCAGCTATGCTGAGCTCAAGAGCGGAACGATAAAAGTTCAGGGTCAGGAAGTTCCCACTGCTTCTCTGTCCAGCTACCCAGGAGCAGTGGAAATTGCCGGCATTTTGAAGGAGTGGATAAAGAAGGGTGAGTTCTTGCTGACTGAGCCGGTGGCACCTTTGCCCGGTGTGGAATCGGGGATCGTCTTTAAGCCGCTTGAGGAACGTCCGATTCCGTAACGAAGGAGGGAGAGTATGGCTACTGTTTCGAAGAGATTGGTTTTGCACTTTCCGAAGCGTTTGACAAATGAGCCCATAGTCTACAAATTGGTGAAAGACTTTGACCTGGAGTTTAATATTCTCAAGGCTTCAGTTACCCCTGGGGAGGAGGGGCTTTTGGTCATGGAGTTAGCCGGAGAGCAGAGGAGCTATGACAAGGGGGTGAAGTATCTGACTGAGACCGGGGTAAAGATTCAATCGCTGAGCCAGGATGTGGTTTGGAATGAATCGAGATGTACCCATTGTGGCGCCTGCATTACTTTGTGTCCTACCGGAGCCTTTTCTGTTGAGCCGAAGACTCGGAAGGTGACTTTCGACAATAACAAGTGCGTTGTCTGCGAGCTATGTGTCAAAGCCTGTCCGCCTCGAGCCATGGAGCTGTATTTCTGAATGTACCAGCCGAGGACCTATCGCCGCTGGATTAAAGACGATGGTTTAGTTTCCTTCGATGTCACTGTTAAGGAGACTGACCTCTATATTCGAGCGGCAAGCAACCTCGAGGCCGAAGCCATGGCAGCAGTCATCAAAAACCGCACGCCGCTTGAAGAGTATATCACAAGCCATCCGCTTTTCCTCCACAGCCTGGAGCCCTGTTTTGTCGGTGATGATGCTCCGGCTATTGTTAGAGATATGGCACAAGCTGGTCAGATAGCCGGCGTTGGGCCAATGGCAGCTGTGGCTGGCGCTATTGCTGAGGCTGTGGGCAAAGACCTTCTTGCCCACACACCAGAGGTAATTGTTGAAAATGGCGGTGATATCTTTATGAAGATTTCACAACCCAGGCTGATTGGTGTTTATGCCGGCGAGTCTGCCTTCACTGGCAGAATTGCTCTGGAGATAAGTCCTGGTGAAATGCCTTTGGGGGTATGCACTTCTTCAGGAACTGTGGGACATTCTCTAAGTTTTGGTGCTGCTGATGCCGTGGTTGTCCTTTCGCATTCCACGACTCTGGCTGATGCTACAGCTACGGCCATTGGTAATAGAGTTAGAACTGCCGACGATATTGATGTGGCGATTGAACAGGCTCAGGCTATTGCTGGGCTGGTTGGCGTAGTCATAATCAAAGACGATAGAATAGGTATGTGGGGTGACGTGAAGCTTGTATCTTTATGAGTTGGTGCAACAGCTTATGCAAATGCTTTAGATTCGACCGCCGCCGCAGCAAAGCACTTTAAAGACAATAGACGCCTCAGTCTTACCACCTCTACCATCGGTTACCACGACGGTGACTGTATAGTCGCCGTTAACACCGGGGGAAGTCCAGCCAACCGTACTCCCCTCTCCGCTAATTGGGCCACCTGTGCTTCTCCACAGGTAACTTAAATTGTCACCATCCGGGTCCTGAGCGTTGCATTGAAGTGTCACTGTTGTCCATTGTCTGACTCGATTCTCCTCGTCCGGCGGATTTCCGTCTTTTGTCACACTGGTTATGGTTGGCGGTTGGTTGGGCTTGTCTATAACAGCTATCGTCGTCGACTCACCAACCGTACCACCTTTGTCGTCAGTTATCGTGACTGCAATAGTGTAACTGCCGGCGGTATCGGGAGCGACCCAGGTGATACTACTGCCTTCCCCTTTAATGATCCCACCATCAGCCGACCACTGATACGTCAAATTATCGCTATCGGCATCGTTGGCTTCACATATTATCTGGGATTCCGATAAAGTGAGGGCCTCATTTTCCGCTGTTAGGGAATTAATGGTGGGTGGTTGGTTTGGTGGGGGCGGTGGCGTGGGCGGTGGAGATGATATGTTGCAGGCGCTGCTCAGAAGCAGAGCAGTAATCAGCAGCAAGATGCCTAACCTGTAAGGATAGTGCATTGGTGATGTGTTTAATATAAATCTTCTCATAATGTATTCCTTATTTATCTTCCCTTTTTGCTACCTTCCTGACCTTAGCTAGCCACGGTGGCGAAGACAGGAAACCGCCTGGATGCACGAATATTATAATCAGAGCCAGGGCGAAAAGTACAATATCAATTGAGAGCGATTGCAGGGGTGTCGGTGTCCCAAACAGCTCTTCCCATATACCGAAGCATTCGCAGGAAGAGAATTTTGTAGTTCCGTGGCTGATGAGCCAGTAGTTATTGGCCATAAAGGCTGCAGTGAGAGGCAGGCAGAGAGTTGCGATGAGGCGTGGCCAAATGCGCAGGAGAAGGAGTATGCCTAAGGCTAGCTCTGTCCAAGGGATGATATACGGGAAGAATATATAACCAATGAAATAAGCCACTCCCGGCGTTAGCCAGGCATCCGGCAGAATGGCACCGATGAACTGCATGGTTTGCCCGGGCATCTCACCGAAAGCAAATACCTTACCACTGCCGGCTATCAACAGAGTAAGCCCTATTATGATGCCGGCTACTAGGCTTACTATTGACCTCGCCCGCTGACGGCTTGCTTCAGTAGCGTCTGACATAATACCAATCTCCGACCAATTGTGATGACTTGACTTGACTCATTATTATAAACTACACTAGGTAATGTATGCAAAAACCTGGCTGGTGCCGTTTCCTAGCTCGGCTTCCTCGTATAGTGGGGAGACCAGCTTGCCAGGGTATTCTTCTTGGCAATGGATATAGAGGTCTTGAGCCGTTAGAGACTGCAACAGAAACAGGGCATAACTTTCATAAGGAGGCATAGATGGCTCTAGCGGACAAGACTTTGACTTGTAAAGACTGCGGTAGTAGCTTCACTTTTACCGTAGGCGAGCAAGAGTTTTACAAGTCACGAGGGCTACAGAATGAGCCTGGTCGGTGCCCAGAGTGCCGAGCAGCTAAACGGCAGAGTCGCTACCGGGGCTATGGTCAACCTAGAGAGATGCACAAAGCAGTATGTGCCAAATGTGGTACTGAATGCGAGGTGCCTTTCGAACCCAGAGATGACCGGCCTATTTATTGTAGCACCTGTTACGCGGAAGTGAAAGAGAGTCGCTAAAATAGCCCGACACCCCTCTCATCAGTCTCCCCGCTGAGAGGGGTCTTTTTTTCGATAAAGCTGGTTTATTTGCCGCTTGTTGTGAAGAAATGAATGCTGGTATCTGCCGGATAAAACTTCATCTTTCGGAGAGTCAATCGCTTAAGGATAAAAGGCGAATAGTGAAATCTATTATCTCTCGGCTTCGGAGCCATTACAATATCTCTATAGCTGAGGTGGATGACCAAGATTTGTGGCAGCTGGCAACTTTGGGTATAACCTGCGTTAGCAACCACAACCAGCATGTTGATGAGACTTTATCGAAGGTGATCAGCTTTATAGTCAATAATTACTCAGAGCTGGAAATCGTAGACCAGCAGATAGAGATTTTATCTGGCCCATAGAGAGTGCTTAGTAATGCTTGCCTGTCATTGCGAGGAGCCCCGATTGCATTGGGGTGATGTGGCGCTCTTGGATTAAATGTAAAAATTAAACATTAAAATGCAAAATGACAAAGCAAAAGTCAAAAATAAGGATATGGCTTCAAACAAGTTCGCGTGTAAAGAACAAAATTAAATTTTTGCATTTTTACCTGTCATTTTGATTTTTGGTATTTGAATTTTGATGTCCCTTCAAATGGGAGATTCTTCGCCGCGCTCAGAATGACATTTTGGTCTCTGCTGAAGTATCAATTATATTTAGTAGATTTCAATGTATGTTGATGCCTTTCTTCATCACCTCCTGACTTTACCTGATTATAAGCAACAGATTGTCCACGTCCAGCCTATTCCGCCGCATGATGCCACTTTTGGCGAATTAGATAAGCCTCTCCATCCTGCTTTGCAAGCGCGCCTTGAATCTTCATGTATATTGTCACTTTATACTCATCAGGCGAATGCGATTAATGAAGCTCGCCGTGGCAAGAATGTAATGGTCGCCACAGCCAGTGCCAGCGGCAAGACATTGTGCTATAACCTGGCGGTTTTAGAGACGATGCTAAAAGACCCGAGCAGCCGGGCTTTGTATCTTTTTCCGACGAAGGCTTTGGCTCAAGACCAACTAAGGGGCTTGAATGAACTGGGTTGTCCCGAGATTATTTCTTTTGGGGGCTGTGCTACGTTTGATGGAGATACGCCGCCATCGGAGCGAGCTGGGATAAAAAGGAAAGCTAAGGTTGTGCTCACCAATCCTGATATGCTTCATTTGGGCATCTTGCCTAATCATAAATCTTGGTCGAGGCTGTTTCGCAACTTGAAATACGTAGTGATTGATGAAGCTCATGTCTACCGTGGGGTTTTTGGCTCTCATGTAGCCAATATTTTGCGCCGCCTGCGCCGCCTGTGTGCCTCTTACGGCTCTAATCCCCAGTTTATTTGTTGCTCGGCAACTATTGCCAATCCTAAAGAACATGCGGAAAGGCTCGTCGGGCTGCCTTTCGAGGTAATCAATGAGGATGGTTCGCCTCACGGAGGCAAGTCTTTTGTCTTCTGGAATCCACCGCTTATTGATGAGATAGAGACAGGCCGACACAGCTCCAATAGCGAAGCCACCTTTCTTTTCACTGAACTCGTCCGAAAAAGTATCCGTAGCCTTGTTTTTACCCGAACCCGGAAACTGACCGAACTGATTTATATCTATACTCGGGAGCAGCTGGGCTCTTCTCTGGGTCGGCTAATTAAGCCTTATCGAGCAGGTTATCTTCCCGAAGACAGGCGGCAGATTGAGCGGGAATTATTCGACGGCCATCTTCTTGGTGTTGTAGCAACCACTGCCTTAGAACTGGGAATTGATATCGGTGACCTTGAAGCCACCGTGCTTGTCGGATATCCGGGGAGCATTGCCAGCGCCTGGCAGCAGGCAGGCCGGAGTGGTAGAGGGGTCGGCGACTCTTTGAGCTTTCTTATTGCTCAGGATAATCCACTCGATCAGTATTACATGCACCACCCCGTTTTGTTTTTCCAAAAAAATTTTGAGAATGCGTTGATAAACTCGGAGAACATCAATATTCTGAAGCCACATCTTCTTTGTGCTGCCTGGGAGCAGCCTTTGGCTGATGGGGATAGTGCGGTTTTTGGCGTCGCTTTTGATCGAGCGCTCTCCGAGTTGGAAAGGGGGGGCAGGCTTAGAAAAAGCAGCGGGCGATGGTATCTTTCTCCCAGAATTTCGCATCCGGCCCGGGAGATTAACATCAGGTCTACATCGGGTAAGAATTACACTGTTATCGATGCTTCTCGCGGCTACGATTTAATGGAGACAGTAGAAGCCAGTGTAGCCTTTTTCCAAATACATCCCGGAGCTATTTATCTCCACCAGGGTGAGTCATATTTGGTGCAGAAGCTCGACCTCGAGAATCGCGCGGCTATAGTAATGCCGACCGATGTTCCCTATTACACACAAACAAAAGAATTAACCGACATCAGGATTCTGAAGACTGAGCATGAGAGGGATTGCTTAGGTATAAAAGTCCGTCTTGGGGAAGTGGATGTGAGTAATACTGTAGTTGGTTTTAAGAAGAAGATGCAGTTTACGGAAGAGGTCATTGGTGAGGAGCCTCTTGACTTGCCGCCCCTGCGTTTCCTCACCCAGGCTCTGTGGTTTGACTTGCCGGAGGCAGCCATTGAGAGGGTAGCTGAGGTTGGACTGGATTTTGCCGGCGGCTTGCACGCCACCGAACATGCGGCTATCGCTATGCTGCCTCTATTTGCCTTGTGTGACCGCAATGACATCGGCGGTGTCTCTACTCCTTTTCATCCTGACACGGGGAAGGCACAAGTCTTTATCTATGATGCTTATCCCGGTGGGATCGGTATTGCTGCAAAGGGCTTTGAGATGGTAAAAGAGCTATGGTCAGCCACCTTGCAGGCAATTGAGGAATGCCCCTGCCAGGAAGGCTGTCCTAGCTGCATTCAATCGCCCAAGTGTGGCAATAACAACGAGCCACTGGATAAAAAAGCAGCCTTGGTATTGCTGCAGGGGCTGCTGGGCATTTAACAATCTTTGCATAGTCTCTCTTTGAAGGGGCCGAGACATGACCACAGTAGAATGTCTAGCACTCTTATGACTGAAATATCGTACCATCTTTTCTTGCAATAATTCTGAAGCTCTGTCAAAGCTTCCTTATTCGTGTCTGCATCTTTTTTAAGCTCTTTAATACAATAAACTGCCCTCAGTGTTTCTTCACGAATACTTGCTACTCCTTGTTTTTCTAGGAGAGGCTGTAGGTATTTTCCTACCACAACGCTATCTAAAATAGGTATCATGTTTGGCCGTTTTTTGTGTAGTATTTTTGTCAGGCGTGGGATGCTCACGTAAGGTATACGGAAAATATCGAAGAGCGACTTAAGTTCACTCCACGGAATTTCATCATGTCTGTCTAATATGCTTATCTTGGTGGGTACTCTTTGTAGCTGAGATTCGATTTCACATCTTTTTTGAATAAGCAACTGAACATATTTGTGTGGTATTCCGTGGCCGCCAAGTTTATACATCAGACCTATTGCTTGCATTATCTGGTGTTCAGGAAAGAGATTATCCTCTTGCAATTTGGCTTTATCATATCCATGAACTCCCTTTTCCTCTTCCTCCTTTCCCATATTACTGTAATAATTGATTATAACTTTCTTGGCTGCGTCGATGCTTATCATCATTCCATTCCGTAGCTGTATTGTCATGTTCTGCCTCCTTCATCCTCAATATTGCTTATGACCCCATTTTACCACTTCTTTGGCAGTAAGTATTGAGGTGTGAATACTAATGCAACATTGTTGCATTTACAATAGCAATATCATAAAATTGAGACTATGGCTCAGATTCATGTTGCGCTCGAGGTCTTGCGGAGCAGAGGCTACAGGGTAACTGAGCCGCGAAAGCGCGTGCTCAAGGTTTTAGCGGAGGTGCAGAGTCCTGTCTCGCCTTACGATATACAAGAAATTCTGCAGCGAAAAGGCGAATATCTTAACCACGTAACCATCTACCGTGTACTTGACCTTCTTTGCTTTCTTCACCTGGCGCACAAGGTGTTGCTGGTGGGGGGATTTGTGAAATGTACGCTTGGAGAAGGGGGTGGGTGCCATCGCTTCGTGGTTTGTCGTCAGTGCGGCGCTCTTCGTGAATATGCAGACAAAGCACTGTGTGAAGAGGAGAATGCAATTGCTCAGGAGTTTGGCTTTCAGGCTGAGCAACACTTCTCCGAGTTTTCCGGTATTTGCTCTGGATGTATGGCTTCGGCGAGGTCTTGATTCCAGACTTATTTGGTGGCTCTCATGCTTAGAAGAATAGGAATTGAACTAGCCAAACATGCCCCATTTACCGCTGCTGGAGCGGTCTCCGGCATCGTTGTAATGGCTATCGTAATTCTTGCCAAGACACCTTCTAATATCTCTGAGACCATTTTTTATATTTTACATCCCGCCCATGTTTTATTCAGTGCCATTGTCACCACAGCAATGTATAAGCGGTACAGCGTGGGTAAGCTCTGGGCGGCGATTTTAGTCGGTTATACCGGCTCGATTGGTATAGCCACATTAAGCGATTGTATAATTCCCTATCTCGGTGGAGAGTCACTCAGAATCACGATAGAATTTCATGTACCTTTTATAGAGGAGTGGTGGCTGGTAAATCCAGCGGCGTTTCTAGGTATTGCCATAGGTTATCTGCGACCTGCAACCAAACTCCCGCATGCGGCACATATATTTTTGAGTACCTGGGCATCTCTATTCTATTTCACCGCATTTAGTGTGGCGAACTGGCTTCCTTTACTTCCTTTTGTCTTCTTGTTTCTATTTCTTGCAGTTTGGCTTCCTTGCTGCTTCAGCGATATAGTATATGCTCATCTCTTTGTGGGTGGCGACCAGCATCATCACGACGAAATAGACCATTAGCTCTGATCGAATGTGCAGTCTAACGTAGTTTGAATCCCCTTCAATTTACAGGAAACTCGTTAAATCTTTTTGCCCATTCTCAGACTGTGTGCTAATATGGCTGAGATTTGAGAAGTCGTTGTGCTGATATGCTGGATTCACTGAATAAGACTCAACAAGGTGTGAAGCGTAGCCGGGAGAGCTGGTTTGGTAAGGTTGCCAGTCTTTTCGACCGAACCAGGGTAGAAGATGAGGTTTGGGATGAGCTGGAGGGGTTGCTAATTGCCGCAGATGTTGGTGTGGCTACCACGCAGAAGCTAATCGAAAAGGTAAAGCAGCGAATTAGAACGGAAAAGCTGAGCGAAGGGACACAGATACGTGCAGTCCTAAAGGAGGAGATGGTGAACCTGCTGAAGGCAGAAGTTGGAGTGGCGAATATTTCGAAGTCAGCCGGTACGCAAATTATTCTGGTAGTGGGGGTAAATGGCTCGGGCAAGACGACGAGCATTGCTAAGCTCGCCCATGGTTTCAAGAATGAGGGTAAGAAAGTCATTCTGGCTGCTGCTGATACCTTCAGGGCTGCGGCTATTGACCAGCTTAAGCACTGGGGTGAACGGGTAAAGGTGGAGGTCGTGGCTCATCAACCTGGCGGTGACCCGGGTGCAGTGGTCTATGATGCTCTTCAGGCAGCTCAAAGCCGACAGGCTCAGGTGGTTATAATTGACACCGCCGGCCGTCTCCATACCAAGTTTAACCTCATGGAGGAGCTCAAAAAGATAAAGCGTGTGTCCGGTAAGTACGAGATGCCTCAAGAGGTGTTGCTGGTAATTGATGCCACTACCGGTCAGAATGGCCTGGCTCAGGCTAGACATTTCACTGAAGCGGTGGGAGTGAATAGAATTTTTCTGGCTAAACTTGATGGCACTGCCAAAGGTGGGATAGTACTGGCGATCTGTGATGAGCTGAAAATTCCCATTACCTACATTGGGACTGGCGAGCAGCTTGACGATATAGCTACCTTTGATGCTAACACCTTTGTCGAGGCGATTTTTTCGTAGATAGGAGAAAAGAATGATTACTATAAACATCAGTCCTGTGGCTTTCAGCCTTGGTGCTTTTGAGGTGAGATGGTATGGGATTATGGTGGTCATGGCTATTGTGGCAGTGATTGCCATCGCTTTGCTGGAGGCGAGACGTGTCGGTCTGGCTGAGGACCACATTTATAGTATGGGCTTATGGGCGGTCATCGGTGGTGTTTTAGTTTCACGATTGTTTCATGTCATTGATAAGTGGGATTATTATATGGCTAATCCTACGCAGATACTTAACTTTGCTGGCTTGACCGTTTACGGAGCAGTTCTGGGCGCCTTAATAGCAGTGTTGATTTATTGCTGGGTTAAGAAGCTCTCCTTTTGGCAAATAGGCGATGTTGCTGCTCCAGGGGCAATTCTGGGGCAGGCTATAGGCAGGATTGGCTGCCTCATAAATGGCTGCTGCTACGGGTTGCCTACGTCTTTGCCCTGGGGCGTGGTTTATACGAATCCGGGCAGTTATTGTCCCCTTGATGAGACATTCCAGCCTACACAGATTTATCACCTGCTCTGGAACTTGATAGGATTTGGCATACTCTGGTCGTTACGCACCCGACTCAAGCCGCAGGGCTCGCTCTTTCTACTCTACCTCGCCCTGTATGCTGCTGGTGACCTGAGCATAAGGTTTGTGCGAGCAGGAGAGCCTTTCCTTTTCGGTTTGCAGCAGGCTCAGTTAATTGGCATAATAATACTTCTGGTAACAGTGCCTTGGCTTATTGTCAGGATGTGGCGTTATCGGGCGAAGCAACCGTCCCCAGCAGGTGTCAGCGAGGTCAATGAGACGGGTCAAAATCGAGGAGCTTAAGTCGAAGCCTGTGCCCATCGTTCCAGCGGTCCACTTCCAAATTGTAGGCGATATCCAGATAAGTGGTTGTTTCTTGAGCACGGTTGCCAAGCCGGAAGCCGATAGCGTCCCAGACCATATTTGCTTGTTTCAGTTTTAGTCCCAGATGTTCACCCTGGCTGCCAATCTGACGCTGGTCAACGATTTCGACATGGCGACTGACAAAGACGGGTAATGGATTGCCGGAGCCAAACGGGGCCAGCCGTTGTATTTGAGTGAAGGTTTCCCCGGTGAAGATCGATAGGGGCACTTCCGCATCGATGTCAATGTGAGGACGGAGGTCTAGGCCAGCCAGTTGAGCTTCAGCCAGAGTGAGGAGCCGCTTTTGGAGTTGAGTGAGGTTGGTGGTGGGTACGGTGAAGCCGGCTGCCTTAGTATGGCCACCAAAGTTAGATAAAAGGTCGCGGCAGTCTTTTAGGGCGGCCATTAGGTCAAACTCAGGTATGCTCCGCCCGCTGCCACGGCATATATCGGCACCAAATTTGAAAATGAGTACCGGGCGGTAGAACTCTTCCGATAATCTGCCGGCGACAAGCCCCATAACACCTGCTGGGTAGTCTTCTTCACCTGTCATCAGCAGCGGGAAGTCGGTTCCGGTAGCAATTATCCTTTTTCTGGCTCGTTCCAGCAGTTCGCTGGTTAGCCGTTGCCTTTTGGCATTCTTTCCCTCTAGCTCTAAAGCCAGTGAGGCAGCCTCTTTTGGGTCTTGTGTGAGGAGCAATTGGTAGCTTGTGGCAGCATCATCAAGTCTACCGGCGGCATTGAGGCGAGGTCCTAATATCCAGGATATACTTTCAGTATCGAGATTACCCGGTTTTAGGCTGGCACCGCGCATCATCTCTTGAAGCCCGAGGCGCTCGGTATTGTTAAGAAGTTCAAGCCCACGCTTCACCCAGTAGCGATTGTCGCCAGTCAGTGGCACCATATCGGTTACGGTGCCTAAAGCTACCAGGTCTAATAACCTGTTCAGTAATTCTTCCCGGCCACTGCCCTTAAGGAGTGCCTGAAAAAGTTTGAAAGCGACACCTACCCCAGCAAGTTCGGTTGATTGGCAAGCGGAATCGCTTCGTTTAGGGTTAACCACTGCCAAGGCTGGCGGCAGAGAAGCTAGCGGTAGGTGGTGGTCGGTGATGATTATGTCTATTCCCATCTTTCGGGCTTTTTGGATTTCAGTAATGGCAGTAATGCCAGTGTCGACGGTGATGATAAGGCTGATGCCTTGTTTGCGGAGCTTTTCCAGAGCAGCTACTTGCAAGCCGTAGCCTTCACGGTAACGGTGGGGTATATAGGGAATGACTTTGCCCCCAAGTGCTGAAAGCCCTTGAACGAGTAATGCCGTGGCGGTTATGCCATCAGCGTCAAAGTCACCGTAGATGGCGATTTCCTCACCGGAAAGTAGAGCCTGATAAGTCCTGCTTACCGCTTGAGGCATGTCAGGGAGAAGAAATGGGTCGGCTTCGAGTCGGCTGTCAGCATTCAGGAAGGCCTCGATTTGGGAGGATTCTGAGATGCCTCGATTGCAAAGCAGTTGAGCCAATAGCTGGTGAATCCCAGGTATGTCGCTCGTTGGTTTGGCTGGGGTTAGTAGTCTCCAATGGGTGCGGCTCAAGCCTGTGCCTCGGACATCCGATTGCCTGATTTATACCACAAGTTATTACCGCCCGCAAGTCAGAACGGGGAAATCTTAATTGACCTGGTAAGCACGAGGTAAATATAATTGTTACTAGTCTGTTTGTTGATATGTAGTGGCGAGGCTTTAGCCTCGCCGAAGCGACCATTTAGGGTCGCTGCTACATGGGGGGTAAGTAATCTAAAGATGTTGCAGCCTACCGAATAAATTGCTACGGGACACTATTGCTATTAGTAGTGGATTCAGTAATGAGTTAAGATTATGGAGGATAACTTAAAAGTAGCCTTTCATACCCTGGGATGCAAACTTAATCAAGCCGAGAGCGAATTGCTGGCTAGACAATTTGCCGAGGCCGGATATCGTGTTGTTAGCGGTGACGGGGCAGATATTTATGTCTTAAACACCTGTACGGTTACTCACATCGCCGACCGCAAATCACGGCATTTAGTGAGGCTGTGGCGGGCAAGAAATCCAGGAGCCTTAATTATCGCCACCGGCTGTTATGCACAAAGAACTCCTCAGGAACTGGCTCAGGTCGGTGCTGGTCTTGTTGTGGGCAATGAGCGGAAGATGCATCTTCTGGACATGCTAAAAGATGGGCATGCTCCTGTGGCTCATTATTCACCGGGGCAGATTGTGGCCGATGGCGTTAGTCGGGTTCGCAGTTTCATAAAGATTCAGGATGGCTGTAACGATTTCTGTACCTATTGCATTGTGCCTCAGGTGCGTGGCCGAGAGCATTGCCTGCCGATGGCGGATGTAGTTAGCGAGGTGAAGACAAGGGTCGCTGCTGGCTATAAGGAAGTGGTACTCACTGGGACTAAAATCGGCGGCTATAAGCACAACGGGATGAATCTTAAGCAATTGGTTGAGCAGGTTCTTGAAGTTACGGGCGTGGAACGGCTGCATCTTTCATCTTTACAGCCTCAGGACATCTCGCCAGAGCTCCTCAGCCTGTGGCAAGACCCTCGTTTATGTCGTCACTTCCATCTGGCATTACAGAGTGGTAGTGACAGTGTTCTTGGACGGATGAGGCGCCGTTATTCAGTTGCTGATTATAGGCAAGCGGCGTCTTTGATTCGAAAGATTGTACCTGATACTTCTATAACTACAGATATTATGGTGGGTTTTCCCGGTGAAAACGTTGAGGAGTTTGAGGGAAGCTATCACTTTTGTCAGGAAATTGATTTTGCTAATATTCATGTTTTCAGTTATTCCTCCCGACCGGGGACGTTGGCGGCAAGGATGTCAGGGCAGATTAATGACAAGCTGAAGAAAGAGTGCAGTCAGCGGATGCTGGAGCTGGCTCAACGGAGTGTGCGCAAATTCTGTCAGCGATTCTTGGGGCAGAACATGACTGTCTTGTGGGAAAAGGAGGTTACTCCCGGCAGCGGGATATATTCCGGACTTAGCCACAACTATATTCGGGTTTTCACTCAAAGCAGTGAGCCATTGACCAATCAGCTTCGATCGGCACGTCTGGTTCGATTGCATGATCAGGGGTTATGGGGGGAGATTATAAGTGAAGGTTAGAGTCAAGGTGGTTCCCAATTCGAAAACCGATGAAGTTATTAGGGAAGGTGGTGGGTTTCTGGTGAGGGTAAAGGAACCTGCTAAAGAAGGCAAGGCCAACAAGGCAGTCATTAAATTGTTGGCCGACTATTTTGAAGTTCCGCAGAAACAGGTAACCATCTCAAGTGGCTTCGGAAGCCGCGACAAAGTTATCGAGATTTCACGATAGTTAATAAATAACATAGTTGCTATAAGTTTAGCAGGCGAGTTAATTATTGTGTTTCTCCCTTGCGGCGTTGACTGCGCAGAAAGTCCTCTACCTCCTTGATAATCCTGTCGGCACCGGGCGATGGCTCTCTAGGCGTGATGCCTTCAATTTCGTATTGTTCCTCCAGCTTCTGGATGTAGAGTTGCAGTTCCTTGTTGTCAGCCAAGAGCTGGTTCAGCATATCCTGCAGGTGTTCGCCAGCTTTTATGAGTTCCGCAAAGTCGATTTCAATTTCCAGCAACTCGGTCAACTTTTTGACGAGCCCGAGGCAGACCATGGGATTGGTCTCGACCCGGACGTAGAAGGGAGCATGCCCCCAGAGGCTGATGGCTTCTATGTCTCTCCGGGCGCAGTTGGTCAGCAGCAAGCTGTGCAGGCCGCTTGGTCCTTGGTAGTTTATTGGTTCAATATGATGCTTTTGGAGCACGTTTAAGAGGCTGGCTCTATTTACTACGCCGGATATCCTCGGCTCTTTTGTGTGAGGGATACTGTCATGGAGCCCACCTAAGGCGTACATTCTCCGGACCTTGAGTTTGCTGGCTAAGTCCAGGATTGTGTCAATGAATTTCTGCCAGTGGCGTTGAGGTTCGATGCCGTGAAGCAAAACCAAATCATGGTCAGCTTTCGGGTTTCTCCAGAAGAGAAGACTGTTGTGTGGCAGTTGTAGCGATGTTATTAATCCCCTGTCAACAGTTACCTCAGGGCGTGTAGTGGAGAAGTCGTAGAATTGGTCACCTTCTATATGAGCAAACCCGGTGGCATTCAGGCCCCTGGCTAAATAAAGGACAGTTCCGGTGGCAACCTGGGCGGCATCAGACCAGCCAGCAAGGGCAGCTATAAAATCGGGATTGCGAAGTTCTGGCAGTTTGTGTATGGCTGTTTCACTTATTTCCATCTCAGTTCCAAGTTTAGAAACGACTAAAGCTCCTTTTTCTGTCCTTTCAGTCTAACATAACTGGTAATGGTAAAGAAATGTAGCAGAATTGTCCTTGTTATGCTAGGCATTGACTGGCATGTTATACTTTTGGGGTAAAGCGTGTGATACATAAACCTAATGCACGAGGAGGAAAGCGAACGTGGCACGTATGAGAGTTATAGTTAATCCAGCCGCTGGTGCGGGAAAGACTGCCAAGAAATGGCCGCAGATTATGAGCCTGCTGAAGAGTTTGGGGCTAGACTTCGAGCATGATGTTACCGAAGCTCCTGGTCATGCCATAGAGCTGGCTAAATCGGCAGTCAAGAAGGGCTATGAAATCGTGGTATCTGTGGGTGGTGACGGAACTATACATGAGATAGTGAATGGCTTACATGAGGCTGGTGGCAGTGCTAATGTGGCAGTGGGTATCGTAAATACAGGAACGGGCGCCGATTACATCCGTACCATCGGTGTGCCTCGTCGTTATAAAGAAGCTTGTCAATGTCTTCTAAGCCCTGGCAGGCGCACGGTAGACCTCGGTGTCGTTGAATATACCAAGGATGGACAACGGAAGAAGCGGTTGTTTGTGAATTTTGCCGGCATTGGTTTCGATGCTGAAGTTGTTAGGGCAACTACTGAGAAATTTAAGGCTCTGGGTGATATGCCTTCCTATCTGATGGGACTATTCTCTACCCTTATGTCCTACGAAAACAGGGATGTGTCCATCACAGTGGATGGAGAACATGGGGAAAGAAGGATTTGCACTGTCCTGCTGAACAACGGCAGGTATGGAGGTGGAGGTATGATGCCGGCACCTAATGCTGACCCGGGTGATGGTTTTTTTGACTTGGTGATAATAGATGATATAACCAAGCCGGACCTTATCATGTCAATTCCCAGAATCTACAGAGGCACTCACCTCACCCACCCGAAGGTGACCTTGATGCGAGCACGGGAGGTAGAGATAAGTCCGACATTAACGTCGGCTGTCCAGGCTGATGGTGAACTTCTTGGAGAAGCACCAGCCCGCTTCAGTGTACTACCTGGGGCACTGAACATTGTCATCTAGAGGCCACAGTTTCGCGGTTGATTCTAGTCAGTAGCACTTCCGCAGTACCAGATGTGGAACGAGTTACGCTCTTTCCAGCATACCGGCTAGACCAGGGGTTTCTTTTAAAAGCTGGTCTAGTGAAATTTCCTTTCCGGTGACGTCGAAGGCTTTCTTTGCTGATGGCGAAGCCACCACTACTCTGACAGGTTGTTTAACGCCAGAGAAAAAGATACTGCTGCCGCTGGGCTGGCAGTTAAGCGATAATCTTGTTACCAAGATTAGAGTTATTCCGGCTATTGCGACAGGGCCGCCGATTGTTACCTTTTTCTTTTCCATTTAGACAAAACCAATTTCTTCGCAGCTCGCAATGTGGGCAATGAGAAGGCGAATCCAATCAGAGGTGCAGCCAATTGGATAGGCCTCAGCCTTAACGTTCCGTAAAGATGACCTTCGATAATAGCCTCGCCGGCAAATGAAGGCTCGATCTTTATCGGGTGAGGCGAGAAATAACTCAGAAGTAGATTAACTGGTGCTGCAAAGGCAAATAGTAAGCCTGTATCAGCCGGATTATCAAGCCCTACCTTGAGGTTTGCTACGAGTTCCCTAATCTTAATGTGTCTGAGAATTCTTTTCAGGAAGCTACCAAATTGTCTTAGGAGACCTTTGGTTCGCAGGACTTCTAACGTGAGTCTTATCCCCAGTGTCCAGTTTTTTGGCTTCTGTTTATGTTCAGTAGCTTTCTCTTTCTCAAGCCTCTTCTCTCCTGGCCTTAATTCGTGACTGATCAGGCCGAAGAGCCATACTAATCTCATGCTGAATTTGGGTCTTCCGGCCATGTTTGTACGGAGTACCAGGTCGAGTGGAACACAGAGGAGAAGTGTGATGAGTACCGCTAGGCTAGCTAGAACAACAATTGCCCACAACTATTTTTCCCCTTCTTTTTTCCTTTCTCCCCATCTTTCGGTGAGTTTTGCCGCAATATCAGGTATGGTTTCGCTCAATTTCTCTATGGCTGTTGCCATACCCCCCTTTATTGGCTCTATCCTGACGCCGTCCTTATCGATGACTATGACAGCAATGGGTCTTACCCCGGCACCGCCCCCGCTGCCACTGCCTCCACCCTCTGAGGTCTCTTTGGTCTCTCCCTTACCCGAGCCACCGCCGGCAGCAAAGCCAAAGCCAACGCTCATCAAGGGAATCAGAGTTGTACCCTCGATAGTTATGGGTTCACCGACAACGGTCTTGGCGTCAATAACTTTCTCGATTTCTCCGAGTGTTGTTTTAATTAGTTTCTCAACGTCATCCATAATTTCCTCCTAGGGCGTTCTCCTGCAATGTAGGATATTATACCACGGTGTAAAAGTATGCCTAGAAGAGCAGGTTATCAAAATGTTAGAGCAGATTCAAGTTTCTGATTGGCTATCGCCTTCCGGTTCTTTTGCCGGTGCGCGGTCGCGAAGCCAGCGGTGAATTTCATCAAGGGCCGGAGGTGACACACTGAATACCTCTAGGTCTTCGGTAAATTGTAGTATGTGTCCCTCTCTAATGAACAGCATGGCTGTTTCATCGGCTTTCAGCGTTTCGTCTATGCTTTTGCTGATATGTTCATATCTTTTCCTTGAAGCTTCGATGTAGAATTCAGACACTTTCTTGGCTACTTTATCGCTCAGGAATCCGATAAATAAGCATCTCTCCCAGTCGATGGTTTCCTCTGCTAATTCCTTATCTTCTATCACCTCAAGTTTGGCACCATCTTGGCACTTTTGCTTGGCGATTTGATAGCTTTTTGGGTTCAGTCTCTCCATAATCTTGAGGCCGTCATCGCCACCTAAGCTGATTGATTCGTGGTAGACCCGGTTAACAGTGCCTATTTTCGCTTCAAGGTTGACTACGTGTTCTGCCACCTGCTTCCAGTAGAGTTCATATCTCTCGGTGTACTCAGAGGGGGCGTCTTTGTGTGAGTATATCAATGGAACGAGTAAAAGTTTCCTTCCCTTTTTGAAGCTTGCAGCTTCGGGTTTTTCTATTTTGCCTAATTCCTGTGTCATGTTCGTGCTCCTTCCTCTTAGTTTATCATACAGCTTGTTCCCTAAAAAAACGGAAGCAAGCTAATGGAGATGAAATTAGGCAGTGCGAGGGGTGCTGGTATAAATAGATAAATGGCGCGCCTAGAGGGATTCGAACCCACGACCCCCGGTTCCGAAGACCGGTGCTCTTGTCCGCTGAGCTATAGGCGCAAGTGATGCTGTGGGCTCCCCGCTTTCTTGAAGGCTTGTTAAAATTGGGGTGAGCGGAGGGATTCGAACCCTCGTTCTCCAGGGCCACAACCTGGCGCCTTAAACCACTCGGCTACGCTCACCATGGGTCACAGTTAGTTATTATAGCTGAGCGGCTATATGCGATTCAATTGACAAAATATAGCCAAAGGCCTCTAGAGGGTGAAAACCTATTGACAACGATTGAGAACAAGACTACAATTCGCCGATAACGGGAGCAAAAACAATTATCTGTGCGTAATGATTGGCAGCCCAAGCTGGGCGATAAGTTCGTCCGCAGTCCCCGAGTTAAATTACATCCTCTACGGCGGGTCCTCGGTATTCCCGGATTGTTCAGTACCGCCTATGGCGATGTCGGCTCCTCCATTTATTATGCTTTGGGTCTTGTGGCTCTGGTGGCTCTGGGGGCAACGCCTATAGTCTTAGGTATAGCTGGCATCTTGTTCGTTTTCACCGCTCTCACTTATGCCGAAGGTACAGCCATGTTTCCTGAAGCTGGTGGCTCTGCCAGCTTTGCTCGCCATGGTTTTAATGACCTAACGGGGTTTATCGCCGGCTGGGCTCTCATGTTCGGTTATATTGTTACTATCTCCATTTCTGCCTACACCATCCCTTCCTACCTCGGTTATTTCTGGGAACCACTGAAAGCATCGCCGATAATCCATACAGGGGCTGCCATGGGCATCGTGTGCATACTTATGATGATTAACGTCATCGGCGTCAGGGAGTCATCACGGCTGAACTTCTCTTTGGCTATTCTCGACATTGCTACTCAGGTGTTGATCATAGTGTTGGCTTTGTTGATTCTCTTCAATCCGGTAGTCTTTTGGGAACGAATTACCGGTTACTGGCCATCGACTCCAAATTTGATTTTCGGCGTGGCCATAGCCGCTATTGCTTTTACCGGTTTGGAGACTGTGTCACAGATGGCTGAAGAGACCAGGCGTCCTCAAGTGAGGGCCCCCAGAGCGTTAGTTTTAATGACTATCGTTGTCTTAGTCATATTCGCAGGTATCTCCGTGTCTGCTTTTTCAGCAATGACACCGGCTGAGTTGGGTTCTAATTGGGCAACGGACCCTGTAGCTGGCATTGCCCACAACCTTTCTGCAGCTATTGTTCCTAACGAGTTGACAAAGGGGTTTTCTGAGCCAGCTCATCAGATTGTTGTTGCCTATGTTTTACAGGGGCTGCGCAGTGTGCTTCCGGTGCTGGTAGCGTTGTTAGCGGCAACCATATTATTTATAGCCACAAATGCTGGACTATTGGGCATTTCCCGCCTAGCATTTTCTCTAGGAAGGTTTCAGCTTATACCGGCAGAGCTGAGCCGTGTACATCCTCGTTCTAAAACTCCTTATATTTCTATAATCGTTTTTACTCTAATAGCGCTTGTTTTGCAGATGCCAGGCTTTTTTGGTCCCGATGTGTTCGCTAACTTAGGTGGGCTTTATGCTTTCGGCTCAATGCTTTCTTTTGCCCTGGCGCACCTATCCATCCTGGCTTTACGAGTAAGGAAGCCGGATATTCCCAGACCCTTTAAACTTGGCTGGAATGTTCAGATTGGTCAACGGGATTTACCTGTTACAACAATCCTTGGCTTGTTAGGCACTACTGCTATCTGGATAGTAGTGTTGATAATGCAACCGTATAGTCGCTGGGTCGGCTTGGCCTGGATGGCGTTCGGGTTTGGTATGTATTTTCTTTTTCGCCGGCTGAGGCGCGTGTCTCCAAGTCAAACAGATGGTTCGCCGACTGGACTTACGGGTGATAAAGAATGATTGCACAACTTGTCGGGCAAAACTATAATGGATAACGCGGTCTGATGAGACTTGAAAGAATATTAGTCGCGGTAAACGGCAAGGATTCTGATGTGGAGGTTGTGAAGTTAGCCTGCGACCTGGCTAAGAAACCTAAGGCAAAGATTTTTGTTGTTTATGTCATTGAAGTCAAGCGCAGTCTGCCTTTGGACGCTGTAATCGAATCTGAAATACGTAGGGCTGAAGAGACATTAGCTCGTGCTGAAGATATTGCTTCTAACAGGGATTATGAAATTGAGACGGATTTAATTCAGGGACGAGATGCAGGGCCGGCTATTGTAGATGAGGCAATGGAAAAAGAGGTTGATTTAATTTTGATGGGTTTTACGCACAAGAAGCGTTTCGGTGTTTTTAACTTGGGCAGAGTCATACCTTATGTTTTAGAGGAAGCGCCTTGCCGTGTCCTGCTGTACCGCGAACCGATGGGCTTGAGGTGAGAATTATGAAGATTATTATTATGGGGTGCGGTCGGGTTGGCGCTCAACTGGCCAGCTTACTCGATGCTGATGGGCATAAGATAACTGTTCTAGATGTGGATGCCCATAGTTTTAGACGGTTGCCGCCAAGTTTCGGAGGTACAGCGCTGGTTGGTGATGGTACTGACGAAGAGATGCTAAGGAAAGCTGGTATCGGGGAAGCTGATGCCTTTGTAGCAGTGACTCAAGGCGATAATCGCAACGTTATGGCAGCCCAGATTGCTAAAAACATATTTAATGTTCCGAAGGTAATCTGTCGCATATACGACCCGTTGCGCAAAGACGTGTATGAGGCGCTTGGGCTTGAGGCTGTCAGCCCGACAACTGTCTTTGCCCAATTGCTAAGGGATAAGCTTCTGGCTACGTGAAAGAGGTGAAACTGCAGAGATGTACATAATTATCATCGGTGGGGGCAGCGTTGGTTATCACTTGTGTAAAGCGCTACTCAAGGAGAAGCACGAGGTATTGGTGCTGGATAGGGATGCCACTAAGTGTGAAAATTTTGAGGATGAGCTGGGAAGTGTGTGTGTGAGGGGTGACGGTTGTGAAGTAACTACTCTGGCCGAGGCTGGGGTATCTAGGGCTGAGGTATTTATAGCAGCTACCGATGAGGATGAAGATAACCTGGTGGCTTGCCAGGTGGCTAAGCACAAATTTGGTGTACCGCGGACCATAGCTCGGGTCAACGATCCTAAAAATGAAGAAATCTTTAGGAAGCTGGGTGTTGACTGTCCCATCAGTGTTACCAACCTTATTCTGGAGCATATCGAAGAGAAAATACCCACGCATCCGCTAATTCACCTCTTGACCATGGGGGAGGAGAAGATGGAAATAGTTGAGGTCAAAATACTGGAGGGGTCGAAATCAGCGGGTAAGTCGGTTAAGGAGCTGTCATTACCTTCCGATTCTATTTTAGCTCTGCTAATACGCAATGGACAGAAGCCTCAAGTGCCTACAGCCGATACTATCCTGGAGGTTAATGACCGCATCATCGCTTTAACAACTACTGACAGCGAGCAGACTCTGCAAGAGAAATTGGCTAGCGACTAGCCTTGGTGTGGGGCAGAGGAATGACTAAGGTTGCTTTTCAGGGGGAGAGTGGAGCATTCAGTGAAGATGCCGTAGTCACCTTCTTTGAGGATGCCGAGCTTTCCCCCAACCGTTATATAGGCGATGTTTTTGAAGCTGTGCTTAGAGATGATGTCGATTTCGGTGTGGTTCCGGTGGAGAATTCTCAAGCCGGCAGCATTAATGATACCTATGATATGTTGTTAAGTTATCCTCTAAATATTTTCGGTGAAATTCATCTCAGGATAAGCCATTGTTTGATGGCTTTGCCTGGGGAAAGTCTGGATAGAATAAAGGTGATCTATTCACACCCTCAGGCCTTAGCCCAGTGCGAGGAGTTTTTGAGGAGGCTCAAGGCTGACATTGTGCCTACCTATGATACTGCTGGTAGCGCCAAAAGGATAAAGGAAGCTGGTCTGAAGGGATGTGCTGCTGTGGCAAGCAAGCGAGCAGCTCAGATTTATGGTCTGGAGACCCTGGCGGAGAAGATTGAGACCAATGTCAATAACTACACCAGATTCTTTGTTATCTCCAAGAAGAAGGCTCAGCCTGCACCGAAAAGTAAGACGTCTCTGGTCTTTGGCACCAAGAACCTTCCTGGAGCGTTATATGCTTGCTTGGGGGCTTTTGCCACCAGGGGCATGAACCTGACAAAGTTGGAATCAAGGCCCAGTAAAGATAAACCATGGGAATATATATTCTATGTTGATTTTGAAGGGCACATAGATGATAGAGTTTGGCAGGAAGCCCTGACGGAGCTTAAACAGAAAACCAATTTCATTAAAATACTTGGCTCTTATCCCCGTGCCGGCGATTGACAGCTAAGAGACAATCCGCAAACCATCCTTCAACTTGTTGTAAGTCGCTGCTAATGCCTCAGGTAAAACTTTGGTATTCGAAATCACCGGCATGAAGTTTGTGTCACCCCGCCATCGAGGTACTATGTGGGTGTGAAGATGGTCATCTACCCCAGCCCCAGCTACCTTGCCTAGATTCATGCCGATGTTGAAACCGGCTGGTTTTATTACTTCGATTAACAATCTGAGGCTCTGCTTAACCAGTTCGAAGTGCTCCTTTGCCTCTTCATCTGTCAGCCCGTCAAGGTGGCCTATGTGGCGATAAGGTGCTACCATCAGATGTCCTGGATTATAGGGGAAGAAGTTCAGAATTATGAAGTTGCCTTTGCCCCGCCGAAGGATTAGGTTGGACTCATCGTTGGCTTCTTTAGGTTTCTCGCACAGAAAGCAGCCGCCTTTTTCAGCTTGACGTATGTATTCTATTCGCCATGGCGCCCAGATTTGTTCCATTTTTGTCTTCTGTTTCTATCTCGCATTATCTTACATGTCTTCATAGCTAATTGCAATGATATTGACTTTGCTGACTAACATTGTTATCTTTGTTATCGGCAGATATGGCGACCGTTGAGCTAAATATCATTACCAGTGGTGGTATCCCCTGGGCTTTTAAGAGGGACATTGAAAGCACATTCCGCGATTGCTATCGGGGATTCGGGCCTAGAGTTCCGTACAAAGTTGAAATTCATGTGGTGGATAGGGAATCCAACATGCGAGGCTTGCTTAAAGAGGATAAGCTTAGACTAGGCATTACTACTGGCGGTGACGAGGGTTTCTTTTGCACTCATGATGCCTGGCGCGGTTATCCTCGGGTAATTTGCTGCTTGGAGAAATTGGCCAAGCTTAGCAAATTGGCCAGGTTGGGAGCAGTGAGGCACGTAGTAGCTCATAGCGCCATCCATGGTTCGCTTGAGTATTATATTTTCAAAGTTCCCGAGGATTGCCGTAATATAGCTGTGATTAAGGCACTTGATTCGCCTGTACTGGACCAGGCTCTTTACTATGTATCTGTGGCGGTTAAAGATTTCGAAGCCACGAGATTTCTAGTTCAGCATGACTTCATTGATTCCCAGTTTGCTTTTGGCTTAGAGTGGCTACAACCTTCAGAACAGGATAAATCAGCTTGGAAGTTGGCTCAGACAAATCGCCAGGCTAAATTTATCTACCTGACAACTTTGCTTAAGCCGACACTTTTTGCTCATCCCTTATTGGCACTGCCACGGTCGTCGAAGAATATTTCTTTAGAACACCAAGTACAGTTAGCGAGAAGGGTGGAGGAATTGTTGGAGTGCTTGGGGAGCGCCGAGCAGAATAGATTATTACAAGTGACCAATATGATAATTGAGGACGCTACCGAGGATACGCATAGGAATGTTGATTCTGCTATGCGTCAGGTTATGAACTTGGCTTAGTTTGCCAACCACGTAATAATTCAGGTGTAGTATAGTTCCTTGACCTCATGCGGTAATTTTGGGTGACTTTAACTTCTAATCTATCAGACTTTACAAGCACTGATAAAAGTAACATTGGACTCAGGTGATAGAACTAGACGGCTCAGTCAAGTCAGGTAGTGGGACACTGCTGCGCTATGGTATAAGTCTGGCTACTTTGCTCGTTGAAGAACTGTGCATGTGTAATATCCGGGCGGGCAGGGATAAGCCTGGTTTACGGCATCAGCATCATCAATCAGTTCTGGCTTGCCGCGATATATCGCAGGGTGTAGTTCAAGGGGCAGATGTGGGCTCGATGGAGATAAGATACAAGCCGGGTCGGGAGATAAAAGGCGGCGACTACAAATGGGATATAGGTACCGGTGGCTCAACTACAATGCTGGCTATGACCTTGTTGCCTTTAGCTTGTTTTGCAAGAGGGCCAAGTACCTTTGATATATCAGGTGGACTCTTCCAGGATTTTGCCCCTTCGGCATATCACATGAAATACGTTCTTTTCCCTACCTTGTATAAGATGGGAATAAAGGCTGATTTAGAGCTCAGGCGCCCCGGCTATGCCGAACAAGGCGGCGGCATCATCAAGGTTAGCGTCGAGCCGGTGGCAGGGAGGATTAAGCCTATCGAGCTTGTTGGCTGTGGTGGAGACAGTGGGATAAAAGGGATTGCCATTTGTTCCCACTTGGAGCAGGCTAGTGTTAGTGACCGAATGGCAAGGGAGTGTCACCGAATACTCAAGCAAGAGGATTATAATGCCAAAATAGAGGTGATTTATGATACTTCAGCTAGTCATGAAGGTGCTGCCTTAGCCATTTGGGCGGAAACTGAAGCCTGTCTTTTTGGCTCGGATAGAGCTGGGAAGAAAGGAAGGCGAGCTGAGAGCATCGGCAGTTATGTGGCGAACAATCTTATTCAAGATATCAGGTCTGGGGCCACAGTTGATAGGTTTTTAGCAGACCAGTTGGTAATCTATGCCGCCTTGGCTGATGGTGTAACAGAGTATGTTATACCCCGAATGACCGACCATGTTGAGGCTAACTTATGGCTTGTAGAACATATTTTAGGTAGCTCTGGCGCTAAGACGGAGATAGTTGGCAATCATATCAAGATAAAGGGCATCGGTTATAGCTCTCGTTAGGCGAATTTAAACACGTGCATTACTTAAGAAATCATGTTTGAGGCGGTTCAAGCTCTCTTCAAAGGGACCAGTCAATTGGTTCAGCTTTTTATCCCATTCCTCTTTGGCTCGAATATTAATCTGGCTGATGGCGGAGCCAGAGATTCTTAACTGGTGGAGTAACTCCCTGCCAGCCTTTTCTATCTCTTGGCCTTCTCTGTTTTCAGCCTCATCATATTCCTGGAAAAGCTCTTTTATTTTGCCTAGAGTTTCTATAGCCGTTGCAGTATTGGTTAGGGTTAGAATACCTTGACTTATTTTGTCTAACGTTTGGTCGTACTTTAGGTCGATCCCTTTAATGAGTCGGTGAATTGCTGCTTCGCTTATTAAGTCTTTATCTTGGGCACTATGTTTGCTGAGTTCGGCTTGGAGAAGGTGGGTATCATACTGGCTGAGGTACTTCTCAGCCAGCGATTTCCCGATTAGGCGGCACCGGTCTTGTCTTTGTTTCTCCCGTTCTTCAGGTGATAGCTCGCCTAGTTTACTAGCCTTTTCCTGGGCGATTTCCCAAGCGCTCTTAATCTCTCTCACTTGTCTACTCTTTGTCATTGCGAGCGAAGCGTGAAAGTTTTTGGTATTGCTTCTAGACTTATACCTGTCGCGATGACAGGGAAAATCCTGTGAATTGGTTTTGGCTTGAATTTTACCTTATAATTTTAATATATTCAAAGTTACTGTTCGAGGATGCTTAGTTATCATCCTGACTGAGATTCTTCAGTCACTCTGTTCTCTCAAAATGACAGGTGGGATTGGTAAAGGATATGATTTATCGGTCGTCGAGACCTTATGAGTCTGTGCAGCTTGCTGATGACTTTTACTGCTATGTCTGGCAGGGAAGCGGTAATAATTGTAATACTTGTTTGTTTGCTAATGTGCTACGGGGTGAGCGACCTCATGTCATTGTTGACCCGGGGCACGTAACTAATGAATTCGGCGAGGCCTGCTTTGATTACTTGATTAAGGCTATGGAGGGGAATAGCTTTGGGGTTGGTGAAATAGGATTGATAATAAATACTCATAGTCATCCTGACCACTGCCAGGCAAACGAGCTGGTGGTCAAAGAAAGTGAAGCCTGGATTACCTTGTCCGAGGAGGAAGACGAATTTCGTAACACATTGGGGAAGAAACTGTACTCGATGCTAGGGGTGAAAGTGCCACAGTTCACGCCTCTGTTTTATCTTAAGGAGGGAAACCTGAGTCTAGGTGCTAAGAACAAAGTTGAACTCCAGATTTTTCATACTCCGGGTCATTCTCCGGGTTCGATTTGCCTTTACTGGCCGGATAATAAGATTCTGATAACGGGAGATGTGGTTTTCTATGGCAGTATTGGCAGGACTGATTTCCCTAGCGGCAGCCTTTCATTGCTTAAGAAAAGCATCGATAGGCTATCACAGCTCGATGTGGAGTTTTTGGTTCCAGGTCACAGCACCGAGTATGGTAACATTGTGAAAGGCAAACTGAATGTGGAGCGTAACTTTCAGGCGGTTAAGCTGTTTCTTTAGCTGTTAGGTTGGACTTCTATGGAAGCTGATGAAAAAATTCAATATGCTATTGAACATACCGAGGTGCTGAGGGCACCTACGCAGAGCCTGGCTACCTTTGGCACCACCAATGTTTACTACTATCTGGTTACCGAGTTGGCCGAATGGGTGAACGTGGTCAGGGAGGGGAGGGTGATTGCCGCCAGGCCAAAGATTGTTACCCCGTCCTACCTTATTAATCTGGAAGGATTCAGCCTACAGGCCAGAAGGTTCATAGAGATGATGGCGGCAAGAGACCCTCATGAGCCTGGCATTTTCTACACCTACAAGAATGAGCCTAGGGAGATGAATATTGTTTCTGAGCCTGTGGGTGCGATAGTAGATAAAATCAACCGGCGCATAGATAGCCAGCGCGACCCATTGACAGCTATCATTAAAGGTGTTGAAGGGCTGTGGGATGTATCGTTGCTTAAGTTTACTTACGAGTTGACCAGAGGCTCGGTGCAGAGCAATGTGGCTGAATTGGAAAGACATGGGCTTTTACATGTGGATTCGGCTGGTGTGCCCAGGGATGCCAGGAACCACATCGAGGAGCTTTTTGAAAGAACGAAACGAGACCCATCTTGGGCATCTGAGCTGGTGGCTGAATTAAGGCGATGGGACTTGTTCTATGAGTACCAAGATAGGTTTCTCAGTCTGTTTAGGAGAAGATAAAGCCGCTTAAATCTTCAGATTGCTTTGCCTCCTTGTCCTCTCCCGTCTAAGGGAAATCCTGAATCAGAGCATCCAAATCATAAAAATTTTCTGTAAAAATGGTTAAAAACCTATTGCAGTGTCTCTTGTGGTGGTGGTATAGTACTATTGTCATGGGTAAAAAGTCCTAATGAGGTTCGCGGGTATTGCTATGCGCAGGTCAGGTACTTTATCGATGCGCTGTAGGGTGTGTCAGATTTAGTTAGGAGGTGCATTGTGTCTAAACCTATTGAGCTTTTCCGTCAGGGAAGGCATGAAGAGCTGTGGCAGATGTGCTGTGGTTTCATTGACCTCAGTCTGGAGCAGTTCATGGCTATTCAGAAGCGGTTGCTGCTGGAGCAGATTGAGATGCTGAAGCATTGTGAGCTGGGCAGGAAGTTGATGCGCGATGCCACGCCCGAGACTGTGGAGGAATTCAGAGAGCAGGTGCCACTCACTACTTACGCTGACTATTATCCCGAGCTTCCCGAATACAGGGAAGATTCATTGCCAGTGAAGCCTATAATCTGGCAGCATAGCACCGGAAGGTCAGCTGAATATGGTTTTAGACTAACCCCGTATAAATGGGCACCTGTCACTCCCAGATTTTGCCATGAACTTGGGATATTGATGTTTGGCATCGGGATTTTTGCCAGTTGCAAGAAGAGGGGCGATGTCTCCGGGCTTAAGTACTGTCCAAAAGTTGTCTATACTGTAGCTCCGCGACCTTACACTTCAGGTGTCTTGACCTATATCATGAAGGAAGAAATCGCACCGGAGTTCTTGCCGCCTCTGGAAGAAGCTGAGAAGATGTCCTTTGAAGACAGGATTGAGCTCGGCTTCAAGCAAGCCCTGTCCCGAGGGCTTGATTTCTTCTTCGGCTTACCCATTGTCCTTGTTGCCGTAGGGGAGAAGCTTAGCCGGCCGTCGGAGAAGAGAGATATTCGTCCTCTCTTGTCTCAACCAAAGGTATTGCTTCGTTTGATCAAAGGGCTGGCTAAGAGCAAACTAGCCCGTCGCCAGATGTTGCCCAGAGACCTGTGGTCAGTCAGTGGGATTATGTGCGGTGGTACCGATGGTGTTGTCTTAAAAGAGAAGATAAAAAAACTATGGGGTAGGTATCCTTTGGATACCTACACTTGCACCGAAGCTGGCGTCATATCTACTCAGACCTGGGACTATGATGGAATGACTTTTATTCCTAACCTTAATTTCCTGGAGTTCATCCCGGAGGCGGAGTATTCTAAATGGCAACTAGATAATTCCTACCAGCCGAAGACTGTCTTGCTTGATGAGGTTAAAGCTGGTGAAAAATATGAGATGGTCGTCACCAATTTCCATGGTGGGGCTATGGTCAGGTACAGGGTCGGAGATATAATCAGAATAACCTCGCTAAGAAACGAAAATATGGGCATTGGTATTCCGCAAATGGCATTTGAGATGCGGGCTGATGACGTTATCGATGTCGCCGGCTTCTTGCGACTGACCGAAAAGACAATATGGCAAGCGGTAGAGAATACCAATATCCCTTATGCAGACTGGACAGCGCGGAAGGAAATGGTCGAAGGCAGGCCGGTACTTCACCTTTATCTTGAGCTTAAAGACGGCTATATTGCCAGTGAAAAAGGTGTCGCCACAGCAGTGCTTGAGCAACTCAGGAAGTTTGATGAGGGTACTTTCTATGGAAACCTAGCTCGCACGGGTGACTCAAATCCAATAGAGGTTACCCTGTTGCCTGAGGGTGCCTTCGACAATTACATAGCTCAACGGCGGGCTGAAGGTGCCGATTTAGCTCATCTGAAGCCGCGGCATATAAATCCCTCGGATACAGAGCTCTCTCTGCTCAAAGCTAAGGTGAAAGCTGTGCCTGAGGTAGAGGTTGTAGCTGAAGCTGAAGCTGAAGCAGTGGCTAGGCGGTAGAGTTGTATTTGGTGTGGTGATTTCAGACTTGTATGAGGGCAGGCCTTAGGGTCTGCCCTTTCTGGTTGTGGGGTGTGGGGTGGCGAAGCCTAGTCCTGGACGCAGTGGGGAGCTGGTGGAGATTGCCACGCTTGGCTCGCAATGACACGGGGGAATTGCTGAATGACTTTCCCAACCCCTCTTGACAACCCTCAAAGCTGGGGACATAATTAGGCAAAGTAAAAATATGATGCTTTAAATGAATATACATGCTTTGATTCCCCTAATTGCTGCGATTGCCTATATCCCGCTATTTATTGCCCTTGTTAATAATCGCCCGTGGCACAGGCAGCAAAGGCTTTTTGCCGCCTATCTTTGCGCTGCTGTGTTCTGGAGTCTTACCGACATTTTTTGTCGTAGCGATTTCTTTATGGCTTATAAATTCCTCTTGGTTCAGGTTGTTATCTTTGCATTCCTGTTGACTTGTGTGCAATCTCACTACTTTGTAGCTTCTTTCTACCGGACTGTGGCTTTCAAGTTCCCTGTTGCCTACGGTATACCGGCATTGGGCATTGTCCTGATGGCGCTCGGTTATATGCCACATAGTGTCATTGTTAATGGTGGCGTTACCCCTGTATATGGTAGTTGGATTTACCTTTTAGGGTTTTTCCTATTCACTTTGGCCTTTATGGACGTATATTTCCTGGTACGAAAACTCAGGATTTTGGCTGACCCTGAGAAGCGCAATCAACTTGTTTATTTAATTCTCGGCATTTCACTTCTGAGTGCATTCATTGGTGTTAGTGTCACTCGCTTTGGCAGGGAGTTTCCCATTGCTCATGTCGGTAACCTCACTAATGCCTTTGTTTTGAGCTATGTCATTGTACGACATCGGCTGCTGGACATGCGCTTCGTTATGCGCCGGGGGATTGTTTATAGTCTTATGGCTGGCATATTTATGGCGGTGTATTTGCTATGGCTTGTCTTGATTCATGTAGTTCTGCACGTCGACTACAGCCTTGCCTCTTTTCTTGCCGTGGGATTGCTTACGGCTGTTGCAGCAGCTGCCTTTTGGGCACGGGCACGTGTTTACCTTTACCGAAGAGTCGATCAAATATTCTATGGCGAGAGGTATGGTTATCGTGAGGACCTAGTTGAGTTTCTTCGGCGTAAAGCTCCCGTTGTTTCAAACTTAGATGAGTTTGGCATGGAGCTGCTTGTACCTATCACCAAAGCTGTGGGTTGTTCTCGGGCATATTTGCTGTTTCCTGAAGTTGGCACCAATGACATTGTTGTCCAATTTGCTCAGCCTGCGAAAGAAGATGACTTGTCATTGAGGGTAAGACAGGATAGTCCTGTTGTGGAGTGGCTGAAGCGAGAAAATCGATATCTGAGCAGGGAAAATCTGGATATTCTTCCCGAATTTCGTGGCATGTGGGCTGAAGAAAATGATGGGCTAAAAGCTCTGGATATGGAATTACTGTTTCCTCTGCTAAGCCGCGGTAACTTGGTTGCCGTATTGGCGTTAGGCAGAAGAGAATCTGGCAAGTACTCGCTTGAGGATGTCAATCTGATTGAGACTGTCACCGCCCAGGTGGCAACAAGCTTGGAGAAGGAGTATCTCCAGGAGGAGCTCAGAAAGCGGGAGCAAGAACTAGCTCTGGTTAACCGGCTGGCCACAGTCATTACTTCCAGTTTAAACATACGAGAGGTGTACGATGCCTTTATAGTTGAGTTGAGGGAGGTGGTTGACATCGACTGGGCGACGATTGTCCTGATAGAAGGTGACGAAATGTGCTTCGAGGTTTTATCCACGGGGGTGGGGTCAGACTGGGAAGCGGGAGATAAGGTACCGCTTAAAGGCACGGGGACTGAGTGGGTAGCCAAACGCAAAAAGGCTTTGGTTGAGCCTGACCTGGCGAAAAACAGGAGGTTCTGGACCGGCGAACATCACTTAAAGCAGGGGATTCGGTCGATTGTTTATCTGCCACTGGTGGTGAAAGGTGAGGTGATAGGCAGTCTAATCATCGCTAGTCGTCAGCCGAAAGCTTACACTCCCGGTCAGGTTCGTCTTCTGGAGCGCTTGGCTTCTCAGATTGCCGTACCGGTTGAGAATAGCCGTCTTTATGCTGAAGCTGAGCAGAGGGCTAGGATTGATCAACTTACAGATTTGTTTAATCGCCGTCACTTTGATGTATGCATGAAGCAGGAGATAGACCGCCATTCTCGCTACAGGAGTATGCTGTCTTTGATTCTTCTCGACCTTGATTTCTTCAAAGCTTACAATGACGCGCAGGGGCATGTGGCTGGTGATAAAATTCTGGAACTAATGGGTAAGTTGATTAACAGGGCGGTAAGGAATACTGACCTAGCTTTTCGCTATGGAGGTGATGAGTTTGCTATCATCTTGCCGCAATCGGCGACCAATGATGCCCTTGTGGTGGCTGAGAGAGTTCGGGGAAGGATTGCAGCTGAGATGAGCAAAAAGGATATCAGGATAAGTGCCAGCCTGGGTCTAGCTTCCTGGCCAAGCGATGGAGTGACAGCGGACGAGGTTATCAATGCTGCTGATAGGGCGCTCTATTACGCTAAGGAGACGGGAGGCAATCGGACTTGTGTTGCCTCTAAGATGCTGCCTTCTTTGACTGAGACGGCTAATGCAAGAGTTGCAACCGAAAAAGAGGTTTTGAGCATCATCTATAACTTAGCAGCAACTATTGAAACTGTAGACCCGTATACTTATGGTCATTCACGGAAGGTGACTGGTTATGCTGTAGCTTTGGCTGAGGCTGTTGGTTTGCCTTCGGAGAAGGTGGCTGTAATCAGCACTGCGGCTATGCTTCATGATATCGGCAAAGTAGGCATTCCAGACGAAGTGCTTAATAAGGCTGGTAAGCTTGAGGTCGAATCATGGGAATTGATTCGATCGCATTCCAAATTGTCGGCAACTATAGTTGGCCATGTGGTCAGTTTGATTTCTTGTCTTCCGGCTATTCTCTATCATCATGAACGGTGGGATGGTGCTGGCTACCCGGATGGGCTAAAGGGTGAGGCTATCCCTATTGAGGCACGAATTCTCTCTGTAGCTGATGCCTTTGATGCCATGACGTCATCTCGGCCATATCGTGGTAAGCTGTCCTATAAGAAAGTACTGCAAGAGCTCAAGCGTTGTTCTGGCACTCAGTTTGACCCGAAGCTAGTTGAAGCATTTTTGCCTATTGCTCTGTCTACGGCTCCGGAGGAGGTGGTGGTAGGTGAAGGAGAAGGCAGTTCAAAAGCAGATTCATAAGATTTGGTTATCTTCATCCGTGCCCGCTACTGCGGAGAAATCCTACATAATTTCGAATTTCCAAGATGAATGTTTAAGATTACTATTTTTTAACCAGGGCACATATGTTTCGAGAGAAGAACTTGAGTGGAAAACGGTATGATTTCTCCGGGAGCATGGTGACGATTTCGAAGCCAGCACGAGTTAATAAACTGCGGAGTTCTGGATAGGAGAAGAGGTAGTAATAGCGGTAAAGGATTTTGCCCCTCGATTTCCAGGGCATAGTGACCTCCTTGCTTCTTAGCCAGAAGTTTGGTTGCCATCTGTTCCACACGGTTATGAAGGCTTCACCTCCGGGTTTCAAGACGCGCCTTAGTTCTTGGAAAGCCTTTTGTCTTTGCTTATCTCCCTGGATGTGGTGGTAGGTGGCTAACGCTATTGCCCAGTCAAATGTATTATCGATGTATGGCAAAGAAGTGGCATCAGCTACTGTCAATTCGACCTTGAGGTGGAATTTCGTGGCATATTTCTGTGCCAGTTCGGCCATTTTTGCAGAAAAATCTACTCCCCAAAGCTCAAAGTTGTCCTTGAAAGGGAGAAAGTCCGGTCCATGGGCACAACCGACATTTAAGAGCCTGCCTTTGTGCCATCTGTTTACCATCCTCTCGAGCTCTTTGGTGAAGCGAGACCAATGCCTGAGCCGGTACCAGCTTTCAGCTATCTCATCGAATACCTCCCTATTTGTTGACACAGCTACGAATTTGATAAACTTTGTCATGGCATACCCTGTAGTTGCGAGGCTTTGGCCTCGCGCTACATGCTTAAGGAAAGCATAGAATGAAAAAAATTTCAAGGACTATATCTGGGGTGACTCCAGTGGCTGTCATGGGCAAGCCAACAGGCTGTCCTGGCGAATGCATTTATTGCCCTACTTTTCCTGATGCACCTAAAAGCTATACCCCGGAATCGCCGGCAGTGCTCAGGGCCAAGATGTGTAATTATGAGCCTAGAAGACAGGTTGAGGAGAGATTGAGGATTCTTCTGGATATGGGGCATCCGGCTGACAAGGTGGAACTCATCGTTATGGGAGGCACCTTTCTGGCTTATCCTAAAGATTATCAGTACCGATTTGTAAAGGATTGTTATGATGGCTTAAATGGCAACGAGTCCCCCAGTTTGGAGGCAGCCAAGCAGAGGAATGAGATTGCTGAGCATAGATGTGTGGGGCTTTGCATTGAAACCAGGCCTGATTGGTGCCGGGAGGAGGAAATTAAGAGGATGCTGGAGTTTGGCACCACCCGGGTGGAGCTAGGGGTGCAGACACTGGGCGATGACATCTATCGGTTAGTGAAACGTGGACATAATGTAGCCGAGGTAGTGAGGGCTACCAAGTTACTGAAAGACCACGGTTTTAAAGTTTATTATCACTGGATGCCCGGATTGCCCGGTTCGAGCCCAGAGCGCGATTTGGAATTATCTCGGGAACTTTTTGATGATGATAACTTCAGGCCTGATGGACTAAAGCTTTATCCGACGCTGGTTATTGCTGGCACCGAGCTTGAGGCATGGTACAGAGATGACCGTTATCAGCCTTATCCGATGGATGAGATGGTAGGCTTGATGATAAGCATTAAGACCAAGGTCCCTGGCTATGTCAGGATTCCTCGGGTGATGCGTGATATTCCTAGCAAATTCATCGTTGCCGGCTGCAAAGATTTAGCATTGAGGAGCGCGCTGAAGAAACGGATGGGAGAGATTGGCATTCGGTGTAACTGCATCCGTTGCCGTGAATACGGGCATCGCATGAGGGATGGCTGGAAAATACGAGAGCCGAATCTGATAAGGCGTGATTATGAGGCATCTGGAGGAAAGGAGGTGTTTCTTTCCTTTGAAGATGAGGAGGAGACCGTATTTGGTCTGCTTCGGATGCGGGTAGGTTCCTCGGCAGTTGGCAACGGAGATTTAGCTATGGTCAGGGAGTTGCATGTCTTCGGTTCAGAGGTTCCTCTGGGGGAGAAGTGGAGTGGGACAGCTCAACATAGAGGGCTTGGCGGTGATTTGCTCAAGGAAGCTGAACGAATTGCCCGAGACGAATTTAGAGCTAGGAAGATGGCCGTTATCAGTGGTGTTGGTGCCAGGGAATATTTCCGCTCTGAATATGGCTATGAACTGGATGGTGACTATATGGTTAAGGAGCTAGTTGAGTAGCCTTGACCATGCGAAAAGAAATCCCAAATACTAAACCCTAAATCTCAAACAATATCAAAATACAAATTTTCTAAATTGGGAACATCTGTGTTTTGAACATTGGTGTTTGTGGTTTTGAATTTGTTTAGAGTTTAGAGATTTGGGATTAGGATTTCTGCCGTCTTTGGGGTCAATTCAAATCCTATCTGTGTAGAGGTGGCAGGCCACGAAATGACCTTCGGATAGTTCGGCAAACTCGGGTTCCTCTTGACTGCAGATCGGTAATACCCGATGGCATCTAGGGTGGAAGTGACAGCCGGTTGGTGGGTTTAGTGGTGAGGGGACATCGCCACGCAACAGTATTCTATCTTTGTCTTTTGGCTTAAAGCTGGGGACGGCTGATAAAAGTGCTTCAGTATAAGGATGGAGAGGGTTGTCGAAAGTTTCTTTTTTGCTGGCTAGCTCAACGATTTTTCCTAAATACATTATGGCCACTCTGCGCGCCATATGCTTTATCACTGACAGGTCGTGGGCGATAAACAAATAAGCCAGCCCAAACTTTTCTTGAATGTCCATCATCAAATTTAGAATTTGAGCCTGTATAGATACATCCAGGGCGCTCACTGGTTCATCAGCAATGATAAGCTTTGGGTTCATGGCTAAGGCACGAGCTATACCGATACGTTGTTTTTGACCGCCGCTGAACTCATGTGGATATAGATTCACTTGTCTGGCTTCCAAACCAACCTGCTCCATTAACTCGGCTACCTTTTCTATTCGCTTCTTTTCGTTGCCAATTTTGTGTATAACCAGTGGCTCAGAGATGGAATCACCCACAGTCATTCTTGGGTCGAGTGAGGCATCGGGGTCTTGGAATATTATTTGTATTTCTCTCCTTAGTTCCCTAAGCCCCCTTTTGTCTAGTTCAGTAACATCCTTTCCTTTGTACAGGATTTCTCCGCTGGTTGGCTCCTCAAGCCTGGGGATTGTTTTGCCCAGGGTCGATTTGCCGCATCCTGATTCTCCAACCAAGCCGAGGACCTCTCTTTCTTCAATGTCGAAAGTTACCCCGTCTACAGCTTTGATATCTCCTATATGCCGGGAGAATAGGCCGGCGGTTATCGGATAATACTTTTTTAGCTTACTTACCCGTAGTAGCTTGTGATTTATCTTGTGTTTCATGTGTATAAGTGGCAGCTTACCTTGTGCTCTTTAGAAATGATAATTTCTGATGGCTCTTGTTGGTTGCAGATTCTCATTGCCTTAGGGCATCTGGGGTGGAAAGCACAACCTTGAGGCATTTCCAGGGGGTTGGGTGTTATTCCAGGAATCGATGCCAGTCTATCTGCGGATTTGGAGGTATCAGGCAGGCATTCGATTAGGCCGGAAGTATAGGGATGCTTTGGGCTACCGATTATTTCAGAGACCGGTGCTGTCTCGACGTCTTTACCACCGTACATGACCACGGCTCGGTCTCCTATTTCGGCCACCACTGCTAAGTCGTGAGTTATAAAAATTACCGACATTTGTCTCCTGGTCTTCAGTTCACGAAATATGTCCAGTATCTGAGCCTTGATGGTAACATCTACTGCGGTGGTTGGTTCGTCAGCGATTAGAACTTGTGGGTCGCAGGACAGGCTCATGGCTATGAGTACCCTCTGTTTCATGCCACCTGATAGCTGATGCGGATAGTAACTCATCACTCTATCTGCTGAAGGTATGCCCATTTCGTTGAGCAAGGTCATAGCCCTGTCTCTAGCCCTGCTGTAATCCAATGGCAGGTGGAGTTTTATTTGCTCGATTATCTGGTCACCTATGGTTAGTACTGGGTTCAAGGCGGATTGTGCTTCCTGGAAGACTATAGCGATATCTTTGCCCCTAATTTGTCTTAGTTGCTTTGAAGAACATTTGGTTAGGTCCAAGCTATCGTAGTTTATTTGACCGCCAACTATTTTTCCTGGCGGGCTATCAAATAAGCGCAAAATGGATAGTGCGGTTACTGTCTTGCCGCAACCGGATTCGCCAACGAGGCAGAGGCATTCACCGCGCCTGAGCTCGAAGTCAACACCATCTACCGCCTTGACTACGCCACGGCTGGTGAGGAAGTATGTCTTTAGATTGCCAACCTTGAGTATCACATTGTCCATTGTAGTGTCTATATGTTGCTCTTGGGATCGAAGGCGTCCCTCAGTCCATCGCCCAAAAAGTTAAAAGCAAGAACTGTTAGGAAGAGCATGATTCCTGGCTCCACAGCTACCCACCAGGCAGTGTTAAGGCTATATTGTCCGGCCTCTAAGATTATCCCCCAGCTGGGCACTGTGGGATCGCCCAAACCGATAAAGCTCAAAGCGGCTTCAGCTAAGATTACTCCCGGGATAGATAAAGTGGCTATGACTATAATCAGGCTGATGACATTGGGTATGAGATGGCGGAAGATGACCCTGTTATCACTGGCGCCTAAGGCTTTAGCGGCAACGACAAACTCTCGTGTCCTTAACGAGAGAGATTCGCTTCGAATCAGCCTGGCAGTACCTGTCCAGCCAGTCAGTCCTATTGCTAATACTATGAAAGCCAGCCTTGGTCCAAAAATAAAGATTATGAGCACCAGCAGTAGGAAGAAGGGGAAGGTCATCATAATGTCAGTGAATCTCATCAGAGCGTTGTCTGTCCAGCCACCCAGGTAGGCTGACAGGACGCCTATAATCGTTCCCAGTATTATGGCTATGAGAGTAGCGATTAAACCAACTAGCAGTGATACCCTGGCTCCAGAGACTATCATCGCCAGCATATCGCGGCCTTTGCTATCCGTGCCCAGCGGATGTTTCCAGGTTCCGGGAATTTCTTTAGTAGTGAATTCATCAGTCTCTATGTTGTAAACGAACTGTTCGATTGTAAAACCCACGGGCGGTATGTTTTTTTCCTCGAAATTGGCTGCTGTTGGGTCCAGAGTAAAGAAGGGGCCGATTATTGCCAATAAAACCAGGAAGATTATGAAGGTTAGACCAAACACGGCTAGCTTGTTTCTTTGTGTCCTTTGCCAGTAGTAATTAAGCAGCCGTGTGTTGCGCCACGAGTCTTGGCTAACCCTTCTAATGATATCTTGCAGCTTTTCAATCATATCTTATCCTTGGGTCAAGATAAGTGTATGTGATATCAGTCATTAAGTTGACCAGAAGCACTATAAATGTCCCGATAAGGGTTACAGCTACTACCACGGGATAATCATTGGCAAAGATGGCATTAAAGGATATTTGTCCCAGTCCAGGGATACCGAAGATGATCTCGGTAAGATAGGCTCCACCGAAGACGATGCTGCCTAAATCAAACATTATAATAGTGACGAGGGGCAGCATAGCGTTCCTGAAGACGTGTTTGCCGATAACAGTTCGCTCAGGCAGCCCCTTGGCTCGCGCGGTGGTGACAAATGCTTTCCTCAAGTTATCTAGCATAGCCGACCTAGTATATCTGACATAGCCGGCTAGCATTCCTGTGCCCAGGGTTATAACGGGTAGGACCAGCGCTTTTAGATTGTCAAGGGAGAAAAGTGGCAAAGTGGTGTCGTAGTAAGTCTTGAACAATCCGAGTTTCACTGAGAAGGCTAAAATCAGCATGATGCCGAGCCAGAAGTTTGGTATCGATATTCCAATAAAGGAAAGAAAGGTAAAAGCATAATCTGTCTTGGTGTATTGTTTAACCGCCGAGTAAATGCCGATTAAGATGCCAAGGAAAGCAGCGAATAGGCTGCTCAATAGTATGAGCTGAAAAGAGTAAATCCAGTGGGACTTGATTAGCTCGGTTACCGGCATCGAGGTACTGAAAGACCATCCCCAGTTCCCTTGGAACAGGTTGCCCATATAGTCTACATATTGCTCGTAGATAGGCTTGTCCAGGCCATACCGCGCCTCGATGGCAGCTCTTATCTGTGCTATATCCTGTCCTCGGGCAGCGAGATTTGCCAGATACTTATCAGCAGGCGAACTGGGGCCGACTCTTACCAGGATGAAAGTGATGGTCAGTATGCCCCAGGCGATGATGACCGTGTAGATGAGCCTCTTGATTATGTAATCCCTGAGCCAGCTTTTTCCCATGAAGGATGTTTACCTCATCATCATAAAACTGAGCCAAGAGGGCTAGACTCTTCAGTCGCTCTGCTCCAGATTCTTCGTCTAGCTCAGGATGGCAGGAAATGGAGCTTCATTCAAAATACCACAAGTGGTAGTTGTAGCCTATACTGGGGCCAGGGTCTATCCCCCCGACGTTCTTCTGAAAGCCTAGGTTGGATCTGTGATAAAGGAGGAAGTCCACAGGCAGGTCATCAGACAACAGAAGTGATAGTTTGGCGTAGATTTGTTTACGGAACTCTTTGTCTAGCGCCTCTTTTGTTTTAATCTGTTTGAATAAATTGTCTACTTCGGGGTTAGCATAGCCCATAAAATTAAGGCCTCCATCGGTGGCGTAGAAGACACGGCTTCCGGATGGTGCCAGCACATCACTGCCAAAGCCCAACAGCATTATGTCCCAGGCCTCCTGGCTAACTGCTTCAGGACCATTGTTGTCTCGGGGTTCCTGGTCACTCCCTGGTACTTTGTTCTCCATGAATTGTCTCAATAGCATAGACCATGGTACCAGCTTTATCTGCGTCTCTATACCTAAGGTAAGGAGATCCCGCCTTACTTGGAAGGCTATGTCTTCGGCCACTTTGCTACCTTGGTTAGTTGCCAGGATAAGCTGAAGAAGGTCACCGTCCTTTTTGGTGACCTTTATGGTGCCATCTTCTTTTTTCATTCCGTAGCCTTCCTGGTAGAAAATCTCAGTGGCTTTTCTCTTGTCATAAAGCTCTCCTATTCCATATTTGACCGTGTTTTCCTTGTCATACCATGGGGATATTGACGGGATAAAGCTGAAGGCAGGCTCGGCGAAGCCGAGGAGTATAGATTGCGTGATGGTCTCTTTGTTTATTGACATGGCTATGGCTTGCCTGATGGACTTCTTCTTCAACCCTTCCCAGCCGTTAGCTCTCTGATTAAAGGCTAACAGGGTGCAACCTCCGCTTGGTATGGTGTACACTTTGATATTACCCATATTTCTGAATCTGTTGGCTTGTTCTGGCTCGATTCCAGTGTAGGTTATGTCACCGGCTTCTAGGGCTGCTTGCCTAGTGGCTGGAGTGCCGAAGAGTTTTACGATGTATTGGTCAAAATAGGGAGCTCCGATATCCTTCCCCAGGTAATATTCAGGATTCTTTTCCACTACATATCTGTCATTTCTGTTCCATTCTTTAAAGCGGTAAGGTCCCAAGTTTCCCGTATAGGTGAGGTTGTTGAACTCCGGTGCTTCGGTAAAGGACTTGACATCGCCCTCGTATTTGGTGGCGATATACTTGGGGTAGGGGAACAGGTCGTAGATGATATAGACGAACTCCGGGTCAACGGTTTGGCGGGTTATTTTGAATGTGGTGGCATTGACTACCTCAGGTGTGACAAATACTTTCTCTCCATTTATCTCCTCTTGCCAGTCTCCTTTGTACGGATAGTTCAGCCAGTCGGAGAACATCAGGTTTTTCAGTGTGTAGACATAGTCTTCGGCGGTGGCCGGCGAGCCATCGCTCCACTTGAGGTCGTCCCTGATGGTTATGGTGTAAACCAGGCCGTCTGGTGATACCTCTACATCTTTAGCTAAGCAGCGCAGTTGGATGTTGAATTTGTTGTCGTATGTGGCTAGCGAGTCCACTGTATGCTCGTAATAGCTTGCGGAAGTGGCATCGCTGATCAGAATCCGGTTTAAACTCTCGGCATCACCGCCCGAAACTCCCTGTATGAAGGTACCTCCTTTTTTAACTTCGACCTTGGCACAACCTGCGGTCAAAGTAAGCAGGGCCATTAATAGAGTTATAAAAATTCCTGATTTCTTCATCTGTCACCCTTTCTAGATTTTGTTGACTTATTTCGGTTGTCGTCTGCTCTTCGCTTCGTTTGCTGTTTTATTGCCTTGCTTGACTTGAAACGATTCAGATTAAGAAAACCTTTGCTTGACATAAAATTAAATACTCCTAAATGAAACTCCCCTTTATTTGAAGGATTATATTGTCAATGCTGTCTGGGGCTTCTGAGGTAATACGCTTGATAGCTTCATCGACCTTCTGATATTTATACGTATCGTAGAGGTCATCCAGTTTCTCATAATGGCCGGCTCTTCTTCCCAGTCTGAAATTGAGCCTTTCCTGGGGCGGCAATGCTAGATATCTGTTTATTGTTGCTAGGCAGGCTGTTTTTGCCTCTGGAAATTTACCTTCTACTTCGGGTAGAAGATTCAATATATGGTCGCTCTTAAGCTGGCTGGTGACTTCGAGCTTTTCGATGAACTTGCCGATTTCCTCAACCACCTCGTCTTCTGTTTGGAGTTCAAAATCGCCGGCTTCTACTTTTGACCACAAGGGCACACCCGGGCGGATGTGGAGACTACGCAGCCTGATATAATCGGGGTCTATTTCATTTATAACCGTGGCTGTCCCGATAACGTGGTCTGATGACATTTTCCTGCCACCAAGTCCGGGCATCACATATTCACATAATGAAATACCAGCTTCTTTTACCTTCTTGCCGCCTACGATATGTTCCTCAGCCGTAACTCCTTTTTCCACATAACTGAGCACAGGGTTAGAGCCGCTTTCCATCCCGATGTGTAATCGGGAAAGCCCGGCATCTTTGAGTTCTTTCAATTCCTCTAACGACTTCTTGGCGGCAGTTTTTGAACGGGCATATGAGGTTATCCTGTTAAGCTCAGGGAAAGCTTGTTTCAAAAAGGAAACTACCTTGACTAAGTCAGGAGTCCTCATTATCAGGGTATTGGCATCTTGGAGAAAGGCAGATTTGCCACCTGCCCACAGCCAGAGAGCCACGTTGCAGATGGTGGCATTATGTTGGTATCCGTTGTAGATTGTTGCAGCCACATCCATGAGTCGATTGCCATAACCCATTCTCCAAGCGAGTTCTTTTATCTCGTCGGCGATGGCTTTGGCTGTTTCTATATCCTTGATTATATCTTCAGCCGGTCTGAGTTCGAATTTTTGTCCTTTATAAACTGGACAGAATTGGCATCGATTCCATGGGCAGTTTCTGGTTGCCCTTATCAGTAATGAATAGGCTTCACTAGGTGGTCTTATTGGCCCTAACTCAAAGGAACAGTCGGCTAATTTATTTGTGCTGGTGCGATAGTCCAAGTTCATGATATTTGCTTGTGTTTAATTTTAAACTTTATCGGGCGAAATTTCCAATAATAGACTTCGGATTTATGAAGATGCTAATATGTGGGGAAAGTGGCGAAGCGGAAGCATCTACCCCTCTTTCATGACAGTTAATCCAGATGATTAATCTTGACGAAGTCAAGATAGTTTCTTTTGATGTTGAAGGTACGCTGGTAACGCCAGACTTTAGCTATGCTGTCTGGTTTGAAGCCATTCCTGAACGCTATGCTGAGAGGAATGGTATTGATTTCGAGTTGGCCAGGAAAACCGTTGAGGAGGAATACCGGAAGGTGGGTGACCAGAGATTGGAATGGTACGATGTTCGATATTGGTTTGAAAAGCTTGGCTTGGGCACGCCTGACTTAGTTATGGAGAGGTGTGAGAGCAAAGTGCGCTACTATCCAGAGGTCAAAGAAGTGTTGGCATCATTAAGTGCAAGATATAAACTCGTTGCAGCTTCTGGGTCAACGCGAGATTTTCTGCATCATCTTCTTCAGGACATTGAGCCTTACTTCACCAAGATTTTTTCCTCGCTAACAGATTACAGGCAGCTGAAGACATCCGAATTCTACTTGAAAATGTGTCAGGTGATGGAAGTTAAGCCTAGCCAGGTAGTTCATGTTGGCGATAACTGGCAATTTGATTTTGTCGCCCCAAGGGAAATAGGTATCCAGGCATTCTACCTTGATAGGAGACGACAAACCGACCACCAAAACTCTATAGCTAGCCTGCTACAGTTGAATGCCCATTTGGCAGATTGATTGAACAAAAAACCTCTCTGCTGGCAAATTTCTGTTGGCGGCATAGAACACGATTTGACGAGACCTTAGATATCACAATATTTCTACTTTAACCTGAGGGAGAAGCCTTTCTACGTCCTCTCGGCGGCAGAGTTCGGTGCCCGGAGTCAGTGTGGCTGCTGTTCCGGAGGCTACTGCCCAACGAGAGGCTTCCTCAATCCCATGCCCCTGACTTAGTTTTAGCACCAGCCCAGCTATAGTTGAGTCACCGGCACCTACAGTGCTGCGAATCTCTACCTGGGGTGGTGTTACTTTTAGGATCTTTTCCCCGTTGGCGACTATAAGCCCATCCTTGCTTCGGGAGATAGTTGCAATTTCGATGCCTTGGTTGACCAGAGTCTTCACCGCCTCAACAATTGCTGCTTCGTCTCTCAGATGTGTTTCTAGCAGATCTTCGGCTTCGTGCACATTTGGTTTAATGACATTTGGTTTAGCCTTTATTCCTTCTTGTAACCATTTATTATCCGAATCGAGCACTGTTTTTATACCGCTATTTTTAGCCTTTTCTATTAGTTGCCGGTAGATGTCAGCAGGTATTCCGGGGGGAACACTGCCGGCGAAGACAAGAAAATCAGGTTTTGGCTTGATGTGTGTTACTTTTTGTATTAATTTTTCCAGTTCGTATCTTGGGATATGTGGTCCCGGAGCGTCGATTCTGGTTTGGCGGCGAGTTTTTAAATCCGTGATGATGAAGTTGCTCCTTATTTCTCCCTCAATTGGAGTGAAGTCAAAGGGGACCCCTTGTTGTTGAAGAAGATGCTTTAATGTTTCGCCGTCAATGCCGCCTATGAAGCCGTAAGCGATTGTCTCGCCTCCGAGTTCGTGGACGACCCGGGAGACGTTGATTCCTTTGCCACCGGGGTCTCGGCGCAAGCTAGTCCAACGATTGGCTTCATCTATCACCAATTCCTCAACGGTAACCGTTTTGTCCAGGCTCGGATTCAAAGTCAACGTGGCAATCATTTAACTCTTTCCACTTTCAGTAGATTGGTGCTGCCGGAAATGCCTATAGGTACACCTCCGGTGATAACAACTAAGTCACCATCATTAGCTAATCCAGTTCTTTTAGCTACCCTAGCTCCTCGGGAGAATAAGCCGGCTATTTTTGAAGGCTCGGGAATTTGAAAGGCGCGTACTCCCCAGGATAGTGACAACTGTCTCTGCGTTGTTTGGCTGGGGGTAATAGCTATAATTGGTACCTTGGGGCGATACTTAGCGACACGCCGTGCAGTGCTTCCTGATGAAGTGAAGGCAATGATAGCTGCAGCTCCCAGTTGATGAGCAGTATGACAGGCAGCGTAGCTGATGGCATCGTCTGTTTCAGGTTGGAGGTCTTTGCCTTTGTTGGCCAGAATTTCTTCGTAGGGTAAGGTAGCCTCTGCCTCCAGAGCGATCTGTGTCATCATAGATACAGCTTCTACCGGATAGCTACCAACAGCGGTTTCTTCTGATAGCATGATGGCATCAGCACCGTTAAAGATAGCATTGGCTACATCACTAACCTCAGCACGGGTGGGACGTGGTGAATTAACCATCGACTCCAGCATTTGAGTAGCTACAACAACTGGCTTTCCCAAGTGGTTGCACTTCTGGATGATTTCCTTTTGAACTATAGGCACCCTTTGTATGGGGATCTCGATACCAAGGTCGCCACGGGCGACCATGGCGCCATCAGCTGCCTCTAATATTTTATCGAGGTTATCCAGAGCTTCGCGCCTCTCAATTTTTGCAATAAGCACTGGGGCCTTTTTTCTTTTCCGGAGGAATTTTCTCACCTTGAGAACATCGTTAGCTTCTCTAATGAAAGATAAGGCTACAACGTCTACATCATGTCTCAAGCCAAAGATGAGATGATTCCAGTCCTCTTCGGTGATTGTGGGGGCGTCCCAAGTTACGCCCGGTATATTGATACCTTTATCCTCACCAAGAATGCCTCCAACTACTACTTGGCAGCTGACCTCTGTATTACTAAGAGCTGTTACTCTAAGCTCTATAGCACCATCATCGAGGAATATCATGTCGCCGGGCTTGACGATGCTTGGCAGGTAGGGCAAGCCCACGGATGCTCTGTGTTCGTCTCCTAGAATTTCTCTCGTAGTGAGGATGAAATCGGCGTTTTCTTTAAGTTCAATAGCACTTTTTTTCAGCTTGCCAGTTCTATTTTTCGGTCCGGGCAGGTCTTGCATTATGGCTAGTGGTACCCCAGCCTTTTTAGCCGCTTGGCGAAGAGTTTTTATGTATTTGGTGTGCTCCTTAGGAGTACCGTGGGAAAAGTTGATTCTAGCTACATCCATGCCAGCTTGGAGTAGTTCTTTTATCACTAAAGTTGAGCTGGTACTTGGCCCTATCGTGCAGATTATTTTTGTTCTACGGTATGATGTACGTGCGATATCGAGAGACATTCCACTTAACTCAATAATTCAAATACCAATTTTCTTGGATGGTGACCAATTCATGACCCTTGATGCCAAGTTTGTGATACCAGGGAACTGCATATTTTTTGGCTATCTCGGCTAGTTCCTTTAGTCTGCCAGCCACAATTGTTGATAAGAATTTTATTCGTTCCTTTTTGTCTGCGAAATGTATGGCTTCTTGCCAGATAGCCCGGCCGCCAAGGAATCCTGAAGCACCTGCCTGGCAAGCAATTTCCACTTCCTTTCGGAATGTTTCGTAGTCTACGCCAGCGCTTAGGATAACCCAGGGCACCTGTGAAGCCTTGTCCAATTGTTGACAGAAATCGATGAGTCTCGCTCTGTCAGTTTCATATTTCAGGTCGGCAGGAAACTCCGCTTTAAGTACGTCAATTGGCAAAGACGTAATCTGGCGGGCGGTCTCAATTACCAAGCTCGGTTTCCGGGCAGCAAATTGGGATGTCCCGGTATCCTCACCCTTTGTGAGGTAGGTTTTTGGTTCAACGAGGAGGGGAATGTCGTACTTCTGGCATTCTTCTGCCACCACCTGTATTGTATTCAATTGCCTATTGGCAACACCAGTTAGATCGGGTCGGTAGTAGACCAGGATTTTGACCGCTGAGGCACCCATGCGTCTGATTTTTTCTACATTCCAGCCATTGAGTAAGGTGGTTATTCGTCCTTGCGGGTCACTTTCGTAGCCAGTAGCTTCGATGCTAACCAGTAATCCAGTGTGCCCGGGGAGGACTCCTCCGGAGATGCACTGGGCGGCACCATAATTGGGGTCTAGCAGGACAGCGCTTGTATAGGGGGCTAAAGCAGCACATAGTTCTAGCTTGTGTTCAACGATTTCTTGATAATCAACTTCGTCATCAAGTTGCTCTTTTTCAATCATAGCCTTGAGGGAGCCTCTATGGTCCATGGCGCAGATTATGAAGATCCCTTCAGGCGTTGAAATCTGCTGCAAGCCCCTGATTTTGCCAGTACTTAGTCTAGTCATTCTGTCCCATTCCCATATGTGACTTTCTGGTAATTAAGAATATAGCCTTTTGCTATATATATCAAGTTCAGACGTATGGTGACGTTCATGAACGGGTCATATGGAGCGAGATGCTGCTTGAACGTAAGATGAGAAATTATTGATGCTGGCCAGTCTTGCGTAGATTCGATAAATAAGGCATAATTATATCCGAATCAGGTTCGAAGGGGAGGAAGACATGGAAAAGAAAGAATCTAGGCCTTTACCCCATGAGTTGGAGAGGATGCCTCCGAAAGAGAGACAGGGGTATTTGGAGGAGAGGATGAGGGAAATAATCGCTTATGCCTATGAGCGGGCACCGGCTGTGAAAGAGCGTTTCGACAAAGCTGGAGTGAAGCCTAAGGACATTCGTAGTGTTAAGGATTTGGAAAAGATTCCGATGTTAAGAAAGGATGACCTGATCGCCCTTCAGAAGGAGAATCCTCCCTTTGGTGGCTATCTTGCTGTGCCCATTGACAGTCTGGAGAGGATATATCAATCGCCAGGCCCTATCTACGACCCGCAACGCAAGAGAGGTTTTGGCCCAGGTGGGTTGGGGTCAGACATTGGCAAGGGGCAGATAGTAATGAATACGTGGTCGTATCACATAACGCCTGCTGGCTTGGGGGTTGACCAGTTACTTAGGAGTCTGGGGTTTACCGTTGTTCCCTCAGGTACAGGAAACACTGAGCTGCAAGTGCAGATTATGCATGACCTTAAAGTACATGGTTTCGTTGGCACTCCCAGTTTTCTGAAGATTATTATAGATAAGGCTGAGGAGATGGGCTATGATTTCAAGAAGGACTTCAACTTAAAGTTTGCTATGGTGGGTGGGGAAATGGGTGGTGATCCACTACGGAAGATGTTTCAGGAGAAATACGGCATCATGTGTATGGGTGGAGATTCTTATGCTACGGCTGATATTGGTACTGTAGCTACAGGTTGTGATAAGCAGTGCGGTATGCACATTACTGCTGATGCCATAGTTGAGATAGTGGATCCAGTGACGGGGGAGCAGCTTGGTCCTGGTGAGGAGGGTGAGGTGGTAGTCACGCCGTTTGACGAAGTTTATCCCTTGATTCGGTTTGGCACTGGTGACTTATCTATGTTTGATGATGAGCCCTGTGCTTGTGGGAGAACAACCCCCAGGTTACCGAAGATTATGGGGAGGTCTGGTGCGGCTGTCAGGGTGAGGGGGATGTTTGTCCATCCCAAGCAGACGGATGAAGCGATTTCTAAATTTCCTGAGGTTCGACGGTATCAGCTGGTGGTCACTCGTCCTCAGCATAGGGATGAGATGATTCTTATGGTTGAGCTTGCCGATGCATATACGAAGCGTGTCGGTGCGACAAAGGCAGAGATGAGCTTGGTGGTGAGCTCAGCTATTGATAAGGAGAAGTTGAAGGGTGCTCTGGATAAGAGTTTCAGGGATGTATGTAAGGTAAGGTTTGACCACATGGAGTTTGTTGCCAAGGGTGCCATTCCTGATGATGCCAAACGGATTGTTGATAAGAGAGCATATTAGCTATAATACAGGCTGCGTTAATTCAGCAGCTTTAGCGGTTGCATAGCGCTAATCGCTCAGGTACTAACTTGCTAGCTCAGTTCAGTATCTGAGCGTTCAAATTATTTTGTAATGAAAGGAAGACATGGAAAAGAAAGAATCTAGGCCTTTACCCCATGAGTTGGAGAGGATGCCTCCGAAAGAGAGACAGGGGTATTTGGAGGAGAGGATGAGGGAAATAATCGCTTATGCCTATGAGCGGGCACCGGCTGTGAAAGAGCGTTTCGACAAAGCTGGAGTGAAGCCTAAGGACATTCGTAGTGTTAAGGATTTGGAAAAGATTCCGATGTTAAGAAAGGATGACCTGATCGCCCTTCAGAAGGAGAATCCTCCCTTTGGTGGCTATCTTGCTGTGCCCATTGACAGTCTGGAGAGGATATATCAATCGCCAGGCCCTATCTACGACCCGCAACGCAAGAGAGGTTTTGGCCCAGGTGGGTTGGGGTCAGACATTGGCAAGGGGCAGATAGTAATGAATACGTGGTCGTATCACATAACGCCTGCTGGCTTGGGGGTTGACCAGTTACTTAGGAGTCTGGGGTTTACCGTTGTTCCCTCAGGTACAGGAAACACTGAGCTGCAAGTGCAGATTATGCATGACCTTAAAGTACATGGTTTCGTTGGCACTCCCAGTTTTCTGAAGATTATTATAGATAAGGCTGAGGAGATGGGCTATGATTTCAAGAAGGACTTCAACTTAAAGTTTGCTATGGTGGGTGGGGAAATGGGTGGTGATCCACTACGGAAGATGTTTCAGGAGAAATACGGCATCATGTGTATGGGTGGAGATTCTTATGCTACGGCTGATATTGGTACTGTAGCTACAGGTTGTGATAAGCAGTGCGGTATGCACATTACTGCTGATGCCATAGTTGAGATAGTGGATCCAGTGACGGGGGAGCAGCTTGGTCCTGGTGAGGAGGGTGAGGTGGTAGTCACGCCGTTTGACGAAGTTTATCCCTTGATTCGGTTTGGCACTGGTGACTTATCTATGTTTGATGATGAGCCCTGTGCTTGTGGGAGAACAACCCCCAGGTTACCGAAGATTATGGGGAGGTCTGGTGCGGCTGTCAGGGTGAGGGGGATGTTTGTCCATCCCAAGCAGACGGATGAAGCGATTTCTAAATTTCCTGAGGTTCGACGGTATCAGCTGGTGGTCACTCGTCCTCAGCATAGGGATGAGATGATTCTTATGGCTGAACTTGCCGATGGAGATATTGATAAGGAGAAGTTGAAGGGTGCTCTGGATAAGAGTTTCAGGGATGTATGTAAGGTAAGGTTTGACCACATGGAGTTTGTTGCCAAGGGTGCCATTCCTGATGATGCCAAACGCATTGTTGATAAGAGAGGATATTAGCTATAATACAGTTTGCGCCAATCCAGCAGCTTTATTGGTTGCATAGCGCTAACCTCTCAGGTACTAACTCGCTAGCTCAGTTCAGTACTTTTGCGTCTGGCCTAGAAAATTTTCATAGTCTAGACTGGAAGGGCTATCAAGAGAACTAAGCCCAAAATAATCCATGTTTGCTCGAGTTTATGGGTTCCTCTTAGTCTTGGCTGCTGATATTCAGGAAGGTGCCCAAATTGGCGCCGTAGCAAACATGATTAACAGCTTAAATGAATAAATGAAGGAGAAAGAAGAGCAGTGAAAGCAAAAAAACCTTTACCTCCATTTGAGGCAATGGAGAAGATGTCCCGTGGGGAGAGGCAGAAACACCTTGATGAACAGTTAAAGTGGCTGGTTGCTTATGCTTATGAAAAAGCTCCAGCAACCAAAGAGAGGTTTGATAAGGCGGGTATTGTGCCATCAAAAGTGTCCGGCATTAAGGATTTGGAGAATTTGCCTTTACTGAGGAAGGATGCGTTGGTGGATTTATACAAAGCAAATCCTCCTCTTGGCGGATTGGTGACTGTGCCCATAAACGAGTTGGAGAGGGTTTATGTTTCCCCCGGTCCCATTTATGACCCGCATCATCAAAGTGAAACTTTCTGGCGGAGGCATGTCTACCTGGTCAAAGCTGTGGGGTTTCGTAAAGGAGACATCGTGGTCAACAGCTGGATGTATAACCTTGTGCCGGCTGGGCTTCTCATTGATGAGACATTAAGGCGAGCCGGGGTTACGGTTATACCGATGGGCGTGGGAAATACTGAGCTCCAAGTCCAAGTCATGCATCAGCTTAAAGTTAATGGATTTATTGGCACTACGGGCTTCTTTATGAATATCATAAATAAGGCTGAGGAGATGGGTCTTGATATTCGCAAAGATTTTAATCTTAGACTAGCTGTCATTGGTGGTGAGATGGGTGGTGGGCCAATCAGGAAAACGGTTGAGGAGAAATATGGCATTGCTACCGGGGATATCTATGCAACAGCCGATGTCGGCCTAATAGCTTTTGAGTGTAGTGCCAAGAGTGGCATGCACATTGCCGAGGGTGTAATACTGGAGATGATTAGTTACGAGACTGAGAAGCAGGTTGAGCCTGGTGAGGTCGGCGAAATAGTAATAACTCCAATTGATGAGACCTATCCATTGATACGTTTTGGCACTGGAGATCTTGCCGGTTTGATTGATGAGCCTTGCTCTTGTGGCCGAACTTCTCTTAGGATAACACGCCTTTTGGGCAGGGTGGGTGATGCCGTTAGAACCAGGGGCATGTTTATTCATCCACGGCAGCTTGAGCCAGCCATGGCCAAATTTACGCAAGTTGCTCAATATCAGGCAGTGGTGACCAGGCCGGGTCATCGGGATGACTTGACGCTCAAAGTGGAGCTCAAAGCCGAGGAAAGAATTGACAAGGACAACCTGGCAAAAGAGTTAATCCAGGTAGTGAGCGAGGCGTTAAGGATCAAGGTTGACCGGGTTGAATTTGTAGCCAAAGGGGTGATTCCCGAATGGCATAAGCTGATAGTTGACGAGCGAGTATATTGAGTTGAATTCGCTGTCATCACAACCTTTTCTCTGCGATACAGGTTAACTTTATAAGTTTCCTTTCTGGCTTAGCGCCTGTAATCACATAAGCACCTTCCAATCTATTCCCCTTTGTTAACCTCAATTGTGGTAAAATAGGGCAAGATTTTACCTTTGGGGGTTTTGGAACATGTCGATGCCTTTGGTTGATGAAGAGAAGAAGTCAAATGCAAATTTGATTACCTGTGGCAAGTTGACCTGGATTTACATCGAGACACCAACTACACAGGATGTTGAGTATTTGGCTCAGAGCTTCAATTTTCATCCGCTAAATTTAGATGATGTTTTGAGCCGAGTGCAGCGTCCTAAAATCGATGAGTATCCCGACCACCTTTTTATTGTGCTCCATTTCCCTGTGTACGACAAAGAGAATCGGGTGACGCATCCCAGTGAGGTAGATATATTTATCGGCGAGAACTACATGGTCACTGTCCATAAGTCGGGTGATTTGAAGCCCTTAGCTAAATTTTTTAATGAGTGCCATGTCGACGAGGGAATCTGTAACGCCTATATGAGTCGTAGTTCGGGCTTTCTCCTCTACCATATACTGGATAGGCTGGTAAATTATTGCTTCCCGATTCTTGACAAGGTGGTAGACAATGCTGAGAAGTTGGAAGACCTCATTTTTGCCAGGCCGGTTCCGGAGACAGTGCGCGAAATCTCGCTAATCAGGCGTGACTTAATTTCCTTTCGTCGTGTCATCCACCCTCAAATCGGCGTAGTGGAGGCACTGGAGCGAGAGGAATATTCGTTCTTCAAAGAAGACCAGGACATCTATTTTGGCGATATTGCTGACCATATTCGCAAGATTTGGGATGGCTTGGAAGATTGCAAGGAGGTGGTGGATGGCTTGGTGGATACCAGCAACTGGCTAACCTCCCACAGGATTCAGGAGATAATGCGAATACTAACCATCGTTATGGCGATTATGGCACCGGGAACTCTCATTGCCAGTATTTATGGCATGAATATACATTTACCCGGTGGGCTATCGAGTGCGGGAGAGATCACCTTCTGGACTTTTGGGATAGTACTTTTCATCATGTTTGGTATTGCTATGACTATGCTCTGGTACTTCCGTCGTAGGCATTGGCTTTAGGTTGACTTGGGTGCAAGGGCTTTCGCGATGACAGTTTCTCATAGATTTGTAGTGGTAGCGGCTCTTTTCGTCACCTGTCTGATTACGGCCAACATCATAATTGCTAAGCAGATAAGCATCGGTGGCATAATTTTACCAGCGGCGATAATAATTTTTCCTATAAGTTATATTATCGGTGATATTCTTACTGAGGTTTATGGTTACCGGCAGGCACGGCGTGTAATCTGGCTCGGCTTTTTGTGTAATTTGATCGCGGTGCTGGCTATCTGGATAGGTAGGATACTACCTCCAGCACCGGTTTTCGAGGCGCAAAATGCTTATGAGGACATTCTGGGTAGCACTCCTCGTTTCTTGTTAGCTTCTTTTGCAGCTTATCTCGCTGGTGAATTTGCCAATTCTTTCGTTCTGGCCAAGATGAAGATAACGACCAAAGGGCGGTGGCTGTGGACGAGAACCATCGGCTCCACTTTAGTAGGGCAGGGTGTGGATACATTGTTTGTTCTGACTATAGCTTTTGTAGGTTTGCTGCCGCTTTCTGTGCTGGGCAGCATGATTTTGAGTCACTGGCTGGTAAAGTCTGCCTATGAAGTCATAGCTACCCCGTTAACTTATGTCGTCGTAGGTTATTTAAAGCGGAAAGAAAACATCGACGTCTATGACTACGGCGTTGATTTTAATCCCCTGAGGGTCATTTAGTGGCTGAACTGGGATAGGCTGTGGAAATTAAGTTTATCGTTGACAATAATGTTGGCAAACTGGGGAAGTGGTTGAGAATAATGGGATACGATACCTTGCTTTTCACGGAAGAGGATGATGGCAAGATGGTTAAAGTCGCCTTGGCGCAAGACAGGGTGATTTTGACTAAAGATACGCAGATTATGAGGCGGCGGCTGGTAACCAGTGGCAGACTTAAGGCTATTTTAATTGAGGATGATGACTCCAAAGCTCAATTGCAGCAGATTGTTGGAACTTTAAGCTTGGACTACCAATTTAGGCCGTTCTCTATCTGCCTCGAGTGTAATGAGGACCTGATAGAAAGGGATAGAGACGAAGTGCGTGATTTAGTCCCGCCTTACGTTTTTAATACCCAGAACCTGTATATGGAGTGTCCGTCCTGTCATCGCATCTATTGGCGGGGCACACATTGGCAGGCAATGAGCCGGGAACTGGAGAGGTTCGCGGCACAAAAATAGAAATAGTGGAAGGCGGTCTGGGTTATGAAGATTGTTACCGCGGAGCAAATGCGGAAGATTGACCGCAGTGCTGCTGGCATCGGTTTGACCACTGAAACATTGATGGAGAATGCCGGGCGGGCTGTAGCCGAGGAAACCAGGAAGCTTATTGGTGGTGTTATCGGCAAGCATATCTTAGTCATAGTTGGTACGGGGAATAACGGTGGGGATGGCCTGGTGGCAGGTCGTTATCTTGACGATTGGGGGGCTGACGTCAGTCTTTACTTGTGCAGTCAGCGTCCAGCTAGCGATAAGAATCTGGCGCTAGCTCAAGAGCGGGGCATAATCACTATTCAGGCTGACCAGGACAAGGATTTCGCCAGTTTGGGCAGCCTCTTAGCTTCTTCTGAAGTGATAATCGATGCCGTCTTTGGTACAGGCAGAAGTCGCACTGTTGGTGGTGTGTTTAAAGAAGTGCTGACCAGGGTTATAGCGGCTAAGCAGAAGAATCCCGAGCTTTTAGTTATCGCCGTGGATGTACCTTCGGGACTCGATTCTGATACTGGGGCAGTTGATCCAAGCTGTCCCTATGTTGATGCCACTGTTACCCTTGGTTATCCTAAGCCTGGATTATTCAACTTCCCCGGTGCTGAAAGGGCTGGCAGGGTTATCATAGCTGATATCGGCATACCGCCCAGTCTGGCAGAGAATATACCGACCGAGCTAATCACCGGGGATTGGGTTAAATCGGTGTTACCTAGGCGTCCTCTTAGTGCCAATAAAGGGAGCTTTGGTAGAGTTTTAGTAGTTGCTGGCTCAATCAACTATATCGGAGCTGCTTACCTTGCCTGTATGGGAGCGGCTAAGGTGGGGGCTGGTCTGATAACATTGTCTACGGCTTCGAGTCTGCAGCCAATTCTGGCAGCGAAAATGGCTGAAGTAACTTATGCTCCTTTGCCAGAAGCTGAAGCTGGGATAATCGCTTCTAAAGCAGTATCTGTTCTAAAAGAGTTACTACCAAGCTACGAAGTTTTGCTTATAGGATGTGGATTGGGGCAAAAGCCACAGGTTGTGGAGTTTATTAAGTCTACTCTGTTTAGTTTGGCAAAAAGTTCCTCTCCAGCTTTGGTTCTTGATGCTGATGTTTTGAATGCTTTAGCCCAGATACCCCATTGGTGGCAGAAGCTAAGTCAGGATGCTATACTTACGCCACATCCGGGCGAGATGGCGCGGCTCGCGGAAGTTTCGGTGGATGAGGTGCAGCGGCAGCGCCTGGAGATTGCTCGGAAAGCGGCTATGGAGTGGCGAAAGGTGATTGTGCTTAAGGGGGCATATACTATTGTGGCAGCAGCTGATGGTCAGGCGCGAATCAGTCAGGTAGCTAACCCGGGATTGGCCTCAGCCGGAACTGGTGATGTGCTTACTGGTGTGATTGCCGGATTGGTGGCTCAAGGCATGTCTCTTTTCGATGCTGCAGCTTGTGGTGTCTATCTTCATGGTGAGGCTGGAGAGATGGTGAGTCGGGAGATGGGTGATGTCGGGATGTTGGCTAGTGACCTTTTGCCGGTTTTACCTAAGGTGATAATGGGGCTTAAACTGAGAGAGACATCTTAAGGTTTGGTGAGTGTAGTGTTATTAGCTGTTGATGTTGGCAATACTAACATGACTGTTGGCATCTTTGATGGTAGTAAGTTGAAGGCTACCTGGAGGGTGGCGACCGGTGTTCATCGTATGCCAGATGAATATGCCAGCTTGATGCTTAATCTTTTTGAGCGCCAGGGTATTTCTGCTTCTAAAATTACTGATGCGATATTATGCAGCGTTGTTCCTCCGCTGGTAGGCGTTTTTGAGGAGATGTGCCGGCGATATCTAAAGGTTGCTCCTTTAGTGATAGAGGCCGGTGTCAAGACAGGAGTGCGAATCTCTATGGATAACCCGAGGGAGGTTGGCGCCGACCGAATAGTGAATGCGGTAGCCGCTCATGCGCTATATGGTGGCCCGGTGATTGTCATTGACCTGGGCACTGCCACCACTTTTGATGTTGTATCTGAGGAAGGGGATTATCTTGGAGGGGCTATTGCCCCAGGAATTGCTATTGCCACGGAAGCTTTGTTTGCCCGGACTGCGGTGCTGCCACGGGTGGAATTGACTCATCCCAAACGGGCTATCGGTAGGAATACTGTTGCCGCTATGCAATCTGGCATAGTCTTCGGTTATGCCGGGCTGATTGAAGGTATAGTGACTCGGATTCAGCAAGAACTAGGAGGTAAAGCAAAGGTGGTGGCTACGGGGGGCTATGCCGAGCTCCTGGCTCGGGAAACACCGGTAATCGAGGAGGTAAATCCTGACTTGACGCTTATAGGTTTGCGTTTAATCTATGAAATGAACAAGGTAAAGGATTAGGGATATGGAGTTAGAAGGTAAGACTGTAGTGTTAGGTGTAACCGGCAGCATCGCTGCTTATAAGGCTGCTGAATTAGCTAGCCAGTTAACGCAGGCGGGGGCTAGAGTTGAGGTTATTATGACCGAAGCCGCTACCGAGTTTATAACACCATTGACCTTTCGTAACATCACTGGCAGGCCTGTGGTTACCAAGATGTTCGAGTTGGCTTCTGAATACAGTGTGGAGCATGTAGCTCTGGCCAAGGCTGCTGATGTGGTGGCTATAGCTCCAGCTACAGCGGACATCATTGCCAGGATAGCTGCTGGTATTGCTGATGATATGCTCTGCTGCACTGTGCTGGCCACAAAGGCACCTATTATCATGGCTCCGGCGATGCATGCCGGCATGTATGAGAACCAGGTAACCCAGGATAATCTGGCTAAGCTGAAGGCGCGTGGTTTCACCATCGTCGGCCCTGATTATGGTCGGCTCGCCTCGGGTGGAATAGGCCTGGGACGCCTTGTCGATGTAAGCGAGATTTTAGGTACTATCCGCCAGGTTTTGGGTAGAAGCCGTGATCTGGCAGGCAGGCGAATTGTGGTTACTGCCGGCGGCACTCAGGAGCCGGTTGACCCGGTCCGATGCTTGACCAATCGCTCTTCCGGCAAGATGGGTTATGCACTGGCTGAAGCCGCCAGAGACCGCGGTGCTCAGGTGGTGCTGGTTAGTGCGCCCAGTGCTCTTTCAAAACCGGTCGGCGTAGATGTGGTGAATGTTGGCACGGCTCAGGGGATGTATGAGGCGGTGAAGAAGGCTGTGGCTAAAGCAGATGTCCTGATAATGGCAGCGGCGGTGGCTGATTATCGGCCTAAGAAGGTCTCTAAGGGCAAGATTAAGCGGGAGCAAGCTTCCAGTTTGACGCTGGAACTGGAGAGGACGCCTGATATACTGGTTGAGGTGAAGGGAAAGTTTCTCAAGGTTGGCTTTGCTGCTGAAACTGAAAATCTGGTATCTAATGCCAAGGAAAAGCTTGAAAAGAAGCAGCTTGACCTTATCGTTGCCAATGACATAACAGCTAGGGCTAGCGGCATCGGCGCTGATACCAACCAGGTGGTGCTAATTGACCGTAAGGGTAAAGTTGAGAAATTACCCCTCTTGCCCAAGCGAGAAGTGGCGGACAAGATTCTGGATAAGGTAGCCCAGTTTTTGGCTGCAAAGAGATAGTACAGGGCTATAAATTTTATTGAAGTTATCCAGCCAATGAGAAGGTGTCGCATTAGGAAAGCGTAAGGAGAAGAAATGTCACGAGAGTTCACTGGAATTATTGAAAAAAGGGGAGATTGGTACATTGGCTATGTAGAGGAGCTCCCGGGGGTTAACACCCAAGGGCGAACTTTGAAAGAAGTAAGAGAAAACATTAGGGAAGCTACACAATTGATTATTGAAGCTAACAGGGAACTCATGGCTAAGAGACAGTCAAAAAATGTAGGGACGGGTCTTTAGACCTGTCCGAGGCGGACAGACCTGAAGGTCTGTCCCTACTTAGGTAAGATTTATTAGTAGTGCGGTATTTTGAGGCTGGTGTGATAGGCGACCCTGAGGGGTCGCATTACTTTATAGCTGGGGTTATGTGATATGCCTGAAATTCCAAAGGCTTATGAGCCAGGTGAGGTTGAGCAGAAGTGGTATCGCTTCTGGATGGAGCATGGCTATTTCACTCCGAAGATAGACCGCAAAAAAAAGCCCTTCGTCATCATAATGCCGCCTCCTAATGTCACCGGCGAGCTTCATCTGGGGCATGCGCTGACGGCTACACTGGAAGATATTATGATCAGGTGGCATCGGATGAAAGGCGAGCCTGCGCTATGGCTGCCCGGAGTTGACCATGCTGGCATCGCTACTCAGGTGGTCGTAGAACAGAAACTGGCTGAGCAAGGACTGGACCGACATAAGCTGGGCAGGGAGAAGTTCATCGAGCGCGTCTGGGAGTGGGTTAAGAAGTCACGGCAGTCGATTACATACCAACATCAGAGGCTGGGGGCTTCCTGTGACTGGACTCGAGAGCGATTTACCCTTGATGAGGTGCCCAGCCGGGCGGTACGGACTGCCTTTGTCCGACTATATAATAAAGGCTTGATTTATCGTGGAGAGCGGATTGTCAATTGGTGCCCCCGCTGCCAGACTGCCCTTTCTGATTTAGAAGTCCAGCATAAAGACATAACGGGAAATCTGTATTACCTTCGTTATCCCATGGCTGATGGCGATGGCTTTGTCACCGTGGCTACTACTCGCCCGGAGACATATCTGGGTGATACCGCCGTGGCGGTGAATCCCGATGATACGCGTTTCAAGGCTGTGGTGGGCAAAAAGGTCGTCCTTCCAGTTATTAAGAGAGTGATTCCTGTTATCGCTGATAGTGCTGTTGACCCTTCGTTCGGCACCGGTGCTGTTAAGATTACCCCAGGCCATGACCCGGTGGACTTCGAAATGTCAGAACGACAGCATTTGCCGATAGTAAAGATATTGAATCCTGATGCCACCATGAACGAGCAAGCTGGCCCTTATGCTGGGCTTGACCGCTTTATTTGCAGGCAGAAGGTGTTGGCTGACTTTGAGAAGGCCGGACTGCTGGAGAAGATTGAGCCGCATCATCATTCAGTGGGGCACTGCGGTCGTTGCCAAACCATGGTGGAACCTGAGGTTAGCAAACAGTGGTTTGTAAAAGTGGCGCCATTGGCTGAGGCGGCAATTAAAGCCGTCACCGATGATAAGATTGCCATAGTCCCGGAGCGCTTTACTAAAGTCTACCTTAACTGGATGGAGAATATCCGCGATTGGTGCATCAGCCGGCAGTTGTGGTGGGGGCACCGCATACCGGTGTGGTATTGTCAGAAATGCAATGAATTGACGGTGGCTATCGACGAGCCTTCAACCTGTGGACATTGTGGCTCTAATGATATCGTCCAGGACCCTGATGTGCTCGATACCTGGTTTAGCTCGGCGCTTTGGCCACATTCGACTTTAGGCTGGCCTGAGGATACTGAGGACTTGAAGTATTTCTACCCCACGTCGGTTATGGAAACCGGCTATGACATATTGTTCTTCTGGGTTGCCCGTATGATTATGATGGGGCTGGAAGACACCGGAGATGTCCCTTTCCACACTGTCTATCTGCACGGGCTGATTCGGGATGAGAAAGGCGAGAAGATGAGCAAGATGCGGGGGAATGTCCTTAATCCCACCGATGCTATAGAAGACTATGGCACTGACGCCCTCCGCTTTGCCGTAACCACCGGCACTTCTCCGGGGAATGATATTAATCTTGGTCCCCACCGATTGGAAGCTGGGCGCAACTTTGCCAACAAGATGTGGAACGCTGCCAGGTTTGTCTTGCAAAGTCTTGAAGCTAATCCGATAGAGAGTGGAGCCTTAGCGAAGTTGATGGCAAAGCGTCCGGAGCCGATGGAGGACCGCTGGATTTTGAGCCGGCTTAATCGCCTTGTTTTAAGCGTGGATGAGTTGATGTCTAATTTCCAGTTCGGGGAGGCTGAGAGGCAAATCCATGACTTTTTCTGGGGCGAATTCTGTGATTGGTACATTGAAATAGCCAAAATCCGCCTGTCCCGGTCGGATTTTTCACCTTTACCCGTGCTTGCCTTCGCTCTGGAGACTGCGCTGCGCCTTCTCCATCCCTTTATGCCCTTCATCACCGAGGAACTGTGGCAGAATCTGAAACAGCGTTTGCCTGAGGGTAGTCTCAATTCAGATTCAATCATCATTGCGCCGTACCCTGTTGGCAATAAGAAATTTGTCGATGCTGAGGCTGAGACGGTGATGGAGTCGGTTACAGAAATCATCCGCTCCATACGCAATGCCCGGGCTGAGCACAAGGTGGCAGCAGGCAAATGGATTGAAGCTCGTGTCTACGCCGATAAACTCCAGTCAGCTATAGCTTCGCAGTCTGAGGCTATAGAGACCTTAGCCAAAGCCCGGCCACTGGCTGTTTTGAGTCGCAACCAGCGTCAGGCAAAGGAGGAGAAAGCCCTGGTCTTGGTGTTGAAGGAAGCTGAGGTGGTCTTGCCTTGGGCGGGCATGGTTGACGTGGCTGCCGAGAAGCGACGTTTGGAAGGGGAAATCAGCACGATTGAGCAGGAAATCGACCGATTAGAGCAAAGGCTGAAAGATGCGGCTTTTATGTCCAAGGCGCCAGCAGCGGTGGTAGAGAAAGAGAAGGGCAAGCTCCAAGGTTATAAAGACAAGTTGCTTAGGTTGAAGCAGGAACTGACACAACTTAGCTAGTGTGCTGTGCACACTAGAAATTCCAAATCTCAAGACACAAATCCCAAACAAAGTCCAATGACCAAAAATCAAAATTCAAAACAATACGACCTAGAAGCGAGAACCCTCAATTTTGCCAAGAGTGTGATTAATTTTTGTAAGGAATTGTCGAAGACGGTTATTGATGGAGAACTTGCAAAGCAATTAGTTCGAGCGGCGACGTCTGTGGGAGCAAATTATATAGAAGCGAATGAGGCATTAGGGAAGAAGGATTTCTTGATGAGAATCAAGATATGTCGTAAGGAAGCTAAAGAGAGTGGATACTGGCTGAGACTTATTGGAGTGAGTAGCCCTGCTTTACGGCAGGAGCAAGCGATGCGCTTGAAAGAATCTGCAGAGTTGACGAAGATATTCAGCTCTATCCTGACAAAAAGCCAGTAGTTTTGGATTTGGTTCTTCGGATTTTGATATTGTTTGAGATTTGGTGCTTGTAATTTGGGATTTGGAGGTGGGATTCAGTTGTGCTGTTTAGAGGGGTGACTTTTTGGCTGCCAGGTTGCGTTGCATCTTTATCAGGGCTTTTTTGGTATCGCTGGCCACGCGGGACTTATCACACCTTTTTATTCGATATTTGAATAGCCAGTAGGTGAATTCCTTCATTTCGCCCAGGGTCATAGATTTGCGCTTCGGGCGTTTTTTTTCTTTTCTGAAGCTATCGAGCAAAGCCTGCTGGTTATCGCCGTAAATTCTGCGGTATGCTTTATCAAGTATGTCCTCATGCTTATTTAAGCCTGATGCCAATCTTTCTTTTCGAATCTCGTCAACCACAGCGGAAATCAGGTTTTCCTCAACGAGGACGCCGTAAAGATAATTAAGATAAGCTCGATATTTAACCGGGCCTATCAATTTCTTGAATTCCTCTCTGGTTAACTCCAATGGCGGCAGGTCAAAGAAAAGGAGGTTGATTCTTTCTTTTTCTGGAATGGACTGGCTTATCTCGTCGCTTAGACGCTCTGCCAGTAATAGCCAGTCAAAAGCCTCGCCATCAATCAAATAGCGGAGATGATGGCCATGATAATCCTCCTCAGCGCTTTTCCACAGCTTGATAGCCTCGAGCAAAGCTGTATACCAGTGCTTGCCATTAGCCACAGCTTGTTTGATATGCTCGATGGCTCTGGCATCGCCTGCAGCCGTGGTCGGCATATTTTTGGCTTCCTTTGGTGACATTTTGATTAACCTGTTTTAAGTAGAGATTTTACCATGTTTAACGATGAGAATTGCTGCTGGGTCGATTCGGCTAAAGGTGCCTCATTGCCGAAAATCTGTTTCACAATCTTGGCTGGAGATAAACCTTTGTCATGCAGCTCCATGACCTTTTGCCCCAAATCCTCAAGGTATTGGATGGTCTGTTCCAGCACAGGCACGGGCTCAGTTCTCACCTTTCCCGGTGCGGGGAAGGGTATTTGCGGCTTTAAATCCTTTACTTTTTTGAGGTCGGCTATTATTTGCCGCACGTCGTCCATAGGTCGGACTACATTGGGGCGGGTGCCAACAAACAAGTCTCCGGTAAAAAGCCAGCCATTTTTTCTCTCAAAAAGGCAGATATGGTCGCGGTCATGTCCCGGAGTAGGGACTACCTCGAAACGGAAATTCTCGGTGGTGACGCTATCACCGATTTCCTTAACCTGGCTGGGTACAGGATAGCCCCAGACCTCTTCCTGATAGGGATAAAGTTTGGCTGGCTGGTTGATTTTGTTCACCGCCAGGGGATGAGCCAGAAGCTCGACGCCGTATCTTTCTTTGAGCAAGGCATTGGCGGCGATATGGTCTTCATGATAATGGGTGTTAACTACCGTTTTTACCCCTTTGCCTTTCAGGAACTCTGTCAACTCCTCGGCAGTATGAGCCGGTCCGCTGTCTACCAAGAGGCTGTCCACCAGGTAAGTGGACACAGTGCCGCCGGGATTGAAGTCCGGATAGCGACACAGCCTAATCTGGGTTACCTGTCCATATTCGATAGTGGCAAGCATGTCTTAATTCTTTCTGAGGAATGCCAGCATTTCTTTTGTAGGCCTGGTATTGAGTATATCTCTAGCTTGGCACCAGCCGCGGCGAGCTACGCCGATGCCGAAGCGCATAAAGCCTAGCTGGGCAATGCTGTGGGCATCCGTGCCCATTATTAGCTTTACCCCCAATTCCCGCGCTCGGTAGGCATGAATATCCTTCAAGTCGAGTCGGCTGGGCATAGCGTTTATTTCCAGAGCTTTATTGTATTTGACTGCGGCTCGGAAGACGGCTTCCATGTCAACGGCTACCGGCTCCCGCTCACCGAGCAGGCGGCAGGTGGGGTGGGCGATAACATCAATATGCGGGTTTTCTATAGCGCCCAAGATGCGTTTTGTTATCTGTTCCTCGCTTTGAGTCATGGCTGAATGGATGGCAGCGATGACGACGTCTAAATCGGCCAGAAGTGTCTCAGGCAGGTCTATGCTGCCATCGGCGCGTATGTCCACCTCTGTGCCGGTGAAGATGCGCATTCCTTTGAGCTGCTTATTGAGCTGTTTGATTTCTTCTATCTGCTGTCGCAAACGCTCCTCGCTTAATCCGTGGGCGATGCCTCTACCGGCTGAGTGGTCGGTGATTGCCAGGTACTGGTAGCCGAGGGCTTTGGCTGCCTGAGCCATGGCTTCGATAGAGTCATGGCCATCGCTCCAGTCGGTGTGAGCGTGGATGTCCCCTTTTATGTCTGATAGCTCTACAAGCTTCGGTACTTTGCCTTTTTCAGCAAGGTCTATTTCGCCCTGGTCCTCCCTCAGTTCCGGCGGGATGTACTGCAAGCCCAGTCGGCGGTAGAAGGCTTCCTCGGTGGCGAATTTCTCCAGCTTATCGGTCTTAGTGTCAGTTATGCCGTATTCGCTCAGCTTGAGCCCCCTTTTCTGTTCCCTTGTCCTCAGTGTGACGTTATGCTGCTTGCTGCCGGTGAAATACTGGAGCAGTGAGCCGAAGGAATCATGCTCCACCATTCTCAAGTCGGCTTGAAGTCCGCCGGGGAGGATGACGCTGGCTTTGGTTGGGCCTTTAGCCAGCACCTCTCTCACCTGTGGCAAAGCCACGAAGGCATTAATGACCTCCTCTGGGTTATCGGCGGTGCCCATAAGGTCGATATCGCCCACCGTCTCCCTGAAGCGGCGCAGGCTGCCGGCAGCGGTCAGGTTTTTCACGCCGGGTAGAGGACGCAGGGCTTTAAATATCTCGTCGACTACTGGCAGGGCTTCGCCTATGGGTATACGCTGGTCTTTGCGGCGCAGGGCTTCAATTTGCTGCAGTATGTTGTCGGCCGTCTTATCGCCGAGGCGGAATAATTTGGCAACCCGGCCGTCTTTTATAGCCTCTTCCAGCTCGTCAGCGGACTTAATCCCCAGTTCGTTGGAGAGCCTGTTTGCCGTCTTGGGTCCGATGCCGGGGATTTCTAGCAGGGTAGTTATGCCTTCAGGGAACTCGGCTTTAAGCTCTTCGTATACATGTAGTTTGCCGGTATTTACCAGCTCGATGCTTTTCTTGGCTATTGCCTCGCCGACGCCGGGTATGGTCTGCAAGTCCTCGCCTTCCTGGAGCATTATTTCTATCTCCTTGGGCAGGTGCTCGATGGTGCGAGCCGCACGCTGATAGGCTCGAATCTTGAACACGTTCTCCCCCTTAAGCTCCAGCAGGTCAGCCATATCCTGGAATACTTTAGCAATAGCGGTGTTTTTCATTGGCCGTATATCAATAGTATAGGCCGAGCAGAATTTGTGTGCAATTGAGCACTATTTATGCTCAACTGTCGAGGCTTGAATCTTTGTCCTTATCCACTCCCAGTCGGGGTCGCCGTGGTTGAAGAAGCACTTCTGGTTTTGCTGCTCTTCTTCCCGCCTCTCTCATATCTGGCCCATTTTACCGAGCGATTTTGCTGCTCTTTGTCAGTTTCGATTGAGGGCTTACGCATGATGAAAAGGTATTTAAAGCCACGGAGATAGAAGTTGAACCTTCTTGCTCTATTGTGCCAAAGACCTGTATTTGAACTTTGTCCCCTTCTCACAACGCAAATGAGATCTACAGTCTCGAAGTACTTGCACAGACGCTCGTATAGTTTTAAGCCTACGGGTGTAAACCTCTTTTTTACCCATTGGTCACCAATCAGCCATGCCATTACCTTACCGGGCTTAAGGACCCTATGTATTTCGGCTGCAACTTTATCAAGCTCATCGAAGAAACGCTCGTCCTCGCAGGAAATCTTGCCGATGCAATCAGGGTGGTCAGAGTAGTTTATGTTGTCAGAGTAAGGAGAATCTATAAATATCATATCTACTGAATCATTAGGAAGCGGTATATTCCGAGCATCATTCTGCATAACTTCAGGGTGTGCCGGAGCTATATCATATCCAATGGCCTGTCGGCCTTCTTCTTTGCACACGTCGATGGTTGTGCCGCTTCCGGCCATTGGGTCTACAACTAAATCACCCGGCAGGGTATATCGTTGGACTAGATTCCAAATTATGAATGCAGGTGTGACACCTGCATATTTGTTATTGCCTTTTGGCTTCTCGCCATAGCTTTGTTTTGGATAATCCCATAAAGTAGTGGCCTCCAATATAAGCGTTTCATCCTTTGTTTTTATTTCTTTAACGCCTTCAGATTTCTTAGCTTTTTTAGTCTCGCTGGCCTGATAGGCGAATCCGTTTAGTGGTATGTTTTTAAAGAGTGGTAGCTTAGCTTCTATCTCTTTAGATCTTTTTTTAGCCATGCGTGTTATCTCTTTTGAACCATTGCTCGTAAATCGTCGAGAAGCTTCGGAAATGCCTTAACCTTTTCGCTCTCAGCAATGTGCCGTAGGGCGTAAGTTCCATCTAATTCATGTTCAACGATAATTCTGTTTCGAGTGGGGCTTGTCATGCCTTTCACTAGGTCTCCATCCTCATCAGCTGTTATGAAGTACCCTTTAACGTGCATAGTTAAAGGATCACTTGCTAGCTTCAACTTCCAATATGCGGTTTGGGCGATTCTCTCCCGTAGTGTTATTTTGCATGAAATGACTCCGATAATATCGCACGTCGTAGGGTCATAAATAACCAAATCTACATCGGGCAGCAATGCCCACTCTCCGTATCTGATGAGAAGGTTCCGATATACCTTGCTCAATTCTGCTGATAGTTTTTTCCTTTTTAGTGATGCACCAAGTATTACGCGAAGATCAACAGACTCAAGTTCATCACCGATTATATGCCAAATCAGCTTCTCGAAGTTTTTACCTTTAAACGCTTTCCACGATTGCTCGGCATCTGGTGTTTTACCCTTAGCCCTTAGTTTCGAAGCCTTTGAGCTTGATAGATATTCTTGTTTATACTTTTCTCTCGCCTCTTCGAAAATCTCAGATACATGGAGATAAACTTCATCTCCGTATAATCTTTTCTTGTCTTCGTAAATTCTTATTAAATCTTTCAGTTCCATTTTTGTTACCTCCAATTTGCCCGGAGGTTGTGCTTAACTGCGAAATCTGGATCTAGCTTTTGAATATCGCGTCGCCTGCTCAATCTCCTCAACTCTCCTCAACTCCATCCCAGCAACCGAGATGGCAAGCATAGCGGACACAAGAGCCGTCAAAGATTAAAATATCGTTTGATGCGGTGATATTGCCTTCGGTTATTATAATGACATGTTGGTCTTTTGCCATCGGCTGCTGGCATTTGTCACAGATAGTGACGCCTAATCTAGCTTCCATCATATCACAACCTCCTCCTTTTTATCTGCCACAACAATGCTTGTATTTCTTGCCGGAGCCGCAGGGACAGGGTTCGTTGCGGCCGACTTTTTTGCCAGCAGGGACGGCGACTTTCTGGGGCTGTCTCTGTGCTGGGGCTTCCTTTCTCTCGAGGCTGACTTTGTAAATGGTGTGGACGACATCGTGCTCTATGCTGGCAGTGAGGCTCTCGAACAGCGCATGGCCTTCTTTTTTATAGACGACTATGGGGTCAACCTGTTTCATGGCGTAAAGGCTTGCCTGCTGACGGAGATGGTCCATAGCGGTGAGATGGTCTTTCCATAAGCTGTCGAGGGCGCGGAGCATAACCAGTCTCTCTAAGAGCCGCGTGTTCTCGGCGCCTATCTCTGCCTCTCGTTGCTCGTATAGCTGCTCGGCGTGCTCAATCAGCTTTTCGGTGATTTGGTTTGGTCTCATTTTGGAGAGTGCGGCAGGATTTATCTGAGGTGGTAGGGGGAGGATAGTGGCGAGTTCCTCGATTAAGCCAGTGAAGTCTGGCTGGATAAGGTCATGGCTGCCACTGGCGGCTACCAGCTTTTCGATTTCATCTCGAACCATAGACAGGATGTTTGACTTGAGGTCAGCGCCCTCCAGTATTTTCCTTCTCTCGGCATAGATTACCTCGCGGTGCTTGTTGACCACATCATCATAATCAACGAGGTGTTTGCGGATATCGAAGTGATGGCCTTCAACTCTGACCTGGGCGTTTTCTATGGATTTGCTGACCATGGAATGTTCGATGGGCGTGTTTTCATCGAAGCCAGCCCACTCCATGAAGCCTTTGACGCGGTCGCCGCCGAAGCGGCGAACGACATCGTCTTCTAAGGAGATATAGAATCGGGAGCTGCCGGGGTCGCCCTGCCTTCCAGAGCGGCCTCGGAGCTGGTTGTCAATGCGCCTGGCCTCGTGGCGCTCGGTGCCGATGACGTGTAAGCCGCCAAGCTCAATTACCCTATCGTGCTCTTTCTGCCATTCTTTCTTATCACGCTCGACAGGATTACCGCCAAGTATGATGTCAACACCACGCCCGGCCATGTTGGTGGCAACGGTGACGGCGCCTATGCGTCCAGCCTGAGCGATTATAGTAGCTTCCTTTTCATGATTTTTGGCGTTGAGCACCTGATGCGGTATGCCTTTCCTTGTGAGCAGTCCGTTCAAAAGCTCGGATTTCTCGATGGAGACGGTGCCTATGAGCACCGGCGTGCCCTGCTGATGGAAGCCCTCGATTTCCCTGGCGACGGCTTTGAATTTGGTTTCTTCGTCCTTGTAAATCTGGTCGGGATTGTCAATACGAATCATCGGCTTATTGGTGGGGATGGCGACCACTTCAAGCTTGTAAATCTTGTGGAATTCTTCAGCTTCGGTGGCGGCGGTGCCGGTCATGCCGGCCAGCTTTTTGTAAAGGCGGAAATAGTTCTGGAAGGTGATGGTGGCTAGGGTTACGCTCTCCCGCTGAATCTTGACCCTTTCCTTGGCTTCGATAGCCTGGTGCAGCCCCTCGGAGTATCTGCGGCCGAACATGAGCCGTCCGGTGAACTCGTCGACAATGATAACCTGCCCGTCTTTAACTACGTAGTCGCGGTCTTTCTTGAACAGCACATTGGCTTTCAGTGCATTTTCCAGGTATTGAGTCAAACTGTAGTTAGCCGGGTCATAGAGGCTGGGGGCTTTGAGCAAGCCGTCCCGGCGAAGCCATTTTTCCATCCTGGTCATGCCGGATTCGGTGAGGTAGGTCTGGCGTTCCTTTTCTTCGACGGTGTAGTCTTCATCTTTTTTGAGCTGAGGCACTAGGCGGGCAAAGACGTTGTATTTTTCAGTGGCTTCTTCAGCGGAGCCGCTGATTATCAGCGGGGTGCGGGCTTCGTCGATGAGTATATTGTCCACCTCGTCGACAATGGCGTAGTTGAGTGGGCGCTGGACGTATTGAGACAGGTCTATAGCCATGTTGTCCCTGAGGTAGTCGAAGCCGAACTCGTTGTTGGTGCCGTAGGTAATATCGGCTTGATAAGCCTGTTGGCGGCTGACGGGTCGGAAATGGGGCCAGCGGGTGTCTTTTTCATCGGTATAGTCAGGGTCATAAAGACGGGCTGGCAGATGTTCTGCGGGACTCTGTTGTGGGTAGATGCTGGCAACGGTTAAGCCGAGGGCGTGGTATATGGGGCCCATCCAGTAAGCATCGCGCCGCGCCAGGTAGTCGTTTACGGTAACGAGATGGCAACCTTCGCCGGTGAGGGCGTTCAGATATAGTGGCAAGGTAGCAACCAGGGTTTTGCCCTCGCCGGTTTTCATCTCGGCGATTTTGCCCTGGTGGAGTACGATGCCGCCAATAAGCTGGACATCGAAGTGTCGTTCGCCTATGGTGCGCCTGGCAGCTTCTCTGACGGCAGCGAAGGCTTCAGGAAGTATATCATCTAGCGTCTCGCTGTTTTTAAGCCGGGCTTTGAACTCGTCTGTCCTGGCGCGAAGTTCAGCATCGCTGAGCTTCTGGAATTCGGGTTCTAGCGAATTTATCTCGTCTACAATAGGCTGGAGACGCTTCAGTTCTTTTTCGTTGGAATCAACGAGGCTACCTAGCCACTTAAGCATGGTTTTTCTACTCGAACATGGCGCCTATGGATAGGCCGGTGTGGATGCGGTGTATGGCTTCGCCGAGGAGCGGAGCGATAGGCAGGACGGTGATTTTGTCCAGTCTCCTCTTTTTGTCGATAGGAATGGTGTCGGTGACGACAATCTCTTTAACTGGCGATTTGGCTATTCGCTCTATAGCTGGTCCGGAGAATATGGGGTGGGTGCAGCAGGCGTAAACTTCGGTGGCACCGTGCTCTAGTAGAGTGTCCACGACACCGACAAGGGAGCCGGCGGTATCGATTTCATCGTCGATGGTCAGTGCACGCATTCCCTCGACTTCGCCGATGATGTTGAGAGTCTCGGTGGCGTCGATGTTGCCTAGTCGCCTCTTTTCAATGATAGCCAATGGTGCATTGAGCTTAGCCGCCATATCGCGGGCATGTGCGGATATGCCGATATCGGTGGCGACGACGACCAGGTTATCCAATACCTTCTCTTTCTCTTTCCAGTAATCGCTGAGTATGAAGAGCGCGGTGAGTTCGTCGACTGGTATGTTGAAAAAGCCCTGGATTTGGGCGGCGTGAAGGTCTATGGTTAGCAGGCGGTTGGCGCCGGCGGTGGTGAGCAGGTCAGCAATTAATCTGGCGGTTATGGGCACGCGAGGCTGGTCTTTCTTGTCGGTGCGGCCGTAGGCGTAGTAAGGGATGACAGCGGTGATTCTACCGGCAGAAGCTCGTTTGAAGGCGTCAATCATAATTAGGAGTTCGACCAGGTTTTTATTGACCGGTGTGGAAAACGGTTGGATGACGAATACATCTCGTTCACGGACATTTTCCTGAACTCGGACGAAGATGTTCTCATTCTTGAATTCGAAGACCTCAGCTTTGCCCAGCGGTATGTTGAGGTATTTGCATATTGCCTCGGCTAGCTTCGGGTGGGCGTTGCCGGTGAAGACCTTGAGTTCATCCATTAGTCACCCCTACCATTTCTAGTGAGATAATTATAGCACCAAAGAGGTTGTTGTGTCCTACTCTCACCCTCACCCTATCCAAGTGAAAACTGTAGGGACAGACCTTTAGGTCTGTCCGCAGATTAGGGAAATCCCAAACAAACTCAAAGCACCAAATAACAATGACCAAAACATTACGGTTTTGTAACGATTTTAGGATTTTCTCTAGGTCTGTCTGCTGCGGACAGGTCTGAAGACCTGTCCCTACGTTTGTGCTGTATAATACTTTCGGAATGGTTAGAGCGAGCGTTGAACAAATTCTCACGTTGCTGACTAAAGAATATGGCAGGCGCAATTGGCGACGGCGGCAGAGCCCGATAGAGGTGCTGGTCCAGACGATTCTTTCCCAGAACACGTCGGATAGGAACTCCGGAAAAGCCTTTGAGCAGCTTTTGGCTTCTTTTGGTAGTTGGGAAGATATGGCTAATGCCAGCGTTGGTGAGATTTCTCATTCTATTAAAGCTGGTGGACTGGGTGTAGTTAAAGCCAGATATATCAAGCAGGCACTGGAGGAAATACGGCGAAGGCGTGGTGATTTCGAGCTGGACTTCTTGGGGAAGCTGCCTGTAGATGAGGCCAGGGATTGGCTGAGGCAATTGCCCGGGGTGGGCATGAAAACAGCTAGCTGCGTATTGCTTTTTTCGCTGGGTATGCCAGCTTTGCCGGTGGATACGCATGTTTTCCGCGTGGCTAAAAGGCTGGGACTGATTAGCTCCAAGGTTTCTGTGGAGCAAGCACACAGGCTGCTTGAGGCACTTTTGCCGTCTCAGGATGTGTATCAGTTTCATGTTATGCTGATAGAGCATGGCCGGAGGATATGCAAAGCTCAACGGCCTCGTTGTAAGGAGTGCGTGTTAGGCGGATTATGCCCCAGTTACGCATGGCTTGGGAAACAGGAGGGGCGAGACTAACGTACCGCAAGCAGCATCTTAAATAAATACCAAATCCTAATTTCTAAATCCCAAACAAATCCAAATGCTAAAACACCAATGACCAAAACATTACGGTTTTGAATTTGAATATTTGAATTTTGACATTGTTTAGTATTTGATGTTTGTTATTTAGAATTTTGGGGTAGGTTGGAGCATTTGCGCCAACCTACCAGCTAAACAATATTAAATAGTGGGGTTGGTGGGTAATCTGACCAGGAACTCGGTTCCTTGACCCAGGGCGCTTTTAGCCATGATATCTCCGCCGTGGGCGCGGACTATCTGTCTGGCGATGGCCAGGCCCAGGCCGGCACCAGTTTTACCTGCTGAATGGTCAGCCTTATAGAAGCGCTCAAAGACATGCCGTAGCTGCTCACCAGAGATGCCTGGGCCGGTATCAGTTACGGCAATTTCGGCGAAGTTGGGGTGGGGTTGCCGGGCAATGATGCTTACCTTGCCACCGGAGGGGGTGTGTTTCAAGGCATTGTCGAGCAGGTTGTTGAAGACCTGCTCCAAACGGTCGATATCACCGGTGACAGGCGACAGAGGCTCAATCTCTGTTTTCAGTAGTATGTTTTTTTCTTCGGCACGCATGAGGAAAATCTCATGGCACTGCTGCAGAAGCTCCTTCAAATCTACTGGTTCCTTGACCATGGTGATCTGGCCTGATTCAAGCCTGGAAAACTCAAGCAGTTCCTCTACCAGCCGCATCATGCGTTTGGACTCGTCCTCGATGACAGTGGCAGCTTTAAGCTGGGCTTCTTTGTCCTTGGCAGTTCCATCGACTATGGCTTGGGCGAATCCCTTGATGGAGGTAAGCGGACTTCTTAGCTCGTGGGAGACATCGGCTACAAAGTCGCGCAGCATCTGCTGAGAGTGCTTCACCTGCTTGGCCATCTGGTTAAAACTTGTAGCCAAGCCTTTGACCTCTTTAGGGCCGGCCTCTGGGACCTCCTGCTCATAGTTACCGTGGGCTATTTCTTCGGCGGCGTTTGTCACGCGTCGGACAGGTACATAGACGGAGCGCGCTAGGAGAATGGCTATAAGTATGGAGACAGCCAGGGCGGCTAGTCCTGCCCAGAGAAATGGTTTAGCAAAGTCAGCCCAGATGGCCAGAGCCTCCCGGCGAGGCAAGGCCAGCACTAGGGTCTCTGGATTAGAGGGGTTGGGTGTTTTGAACAATCCAGTAAGTGGTTGGGCGACGAATAGTAATCTTTCTCCACCAGGTGCGACATAAGTTCCGTGGTAAGGCGTTAGTCTGATGGCAGGTGGCTTTTTGATTTCCAACTTTGAGGGTGGTATCCAGGAACTCTCCTCGGGTATTGCCTGTCTGATAATGACATCTTTAGCGTCCAGTAGAAATATGTAAGTGCCAGTTTCCTGAGACATCTCCTGCAGATTGGCCCATGCCTGGTTCAGAGAGACTTGGCTTCTGGTAGCTGCTCTGAACTGGACATAGATGGGCAGTGCAATATCGGCCAGGCGTGCCATGGCTAGCCTGTTTATATGGTCACCGAGCAAGACTATCAGAGAGGCAGCGACTATGCCCAGGCATAAGACTATGATTAAAACGTATGAAAGAATAAGGCGTGTACGCAGGCTCATCATAAACCTCTATTTAGGAGCGGCTTTTTCTGTGACTAAAAACTCTGTGCTCAGCCGCTGGATGCTCGTTATTTCAATGTCATTTTGTAGCCTATACCTCGGATTGTTTCTATCGAGGCGTTCGCTCCGCTTAACTTGTCCCGGAGATGGTTAATATGGATGTCGATGGTGCGCGTTTCTCCGTAGTAATCAGTTTCCCAGACCATCTCAAGGAGTCGCTCTCGGGTTAGAACGACTCCTATGTTTTGAGCCAGGGTTGCTAGCAAGTCGAACTCTTTAGTGCGGAGTTTAAGTTGTTGGCTATCTATAGTTGCCTCGCGGCGAGCCAGGTCAATATGTAGATTACCGACTTCTATGGCTTGACTGGGCTTGAGTCCGGACTTGTAGCGGCGGAGAATAGCCTTGACCCTGGCTACCAGCTCTCGTGGATTGAATGGTTTGGTTAGATAGTCATCAGCCCCAAGCTCAAGCCCGACTATTTTGTCCACGTCTTCTTTTCGGGCAGTAAGCATCAGAATGGGGATGTCGCTTTTCTTTCGTATCTCACGGCATACCTCAAAACCGTCTATGTCGGGTAGCATTAAATCCAGGACGATGAGCGATGGCTTAACCGAATTTAGCTTTTCAAGGGCATCGTTGCCGTTGCCAACCCCCTGTACACGGTACCCCTCTTGCTCAAGATAGAGCTTGGCGAGTTCTAGTATGTTCGGCTCATCGTCGACGACCAGTATGGTTGTCATGACCTACCTCGGTAATTAGTAAATACGTATTCTTCTTATTATAGCTTAAAGTGTTTTGATGTGCTTACGGTTCGAATGCTGGCAAGCCAGGCACAGCCTGGCTTGCCAATCGTTATTGATGCTTAGTTTGTCCGCTCAGCCACTAGGTCCGGTGTCTCCTATTATCTTGGTGGCCTTGATTGGCCGGCTTGCTGGGCAGGTTGAAGTGGTGGGACATCAGGCCTGGCTTTTATCCAGGCTTTGAATGCATCAGCCTGCTGCTGGGTCCACGCGCCCTGATTTACCAGCTCCTGCAGTCTAGTGTCCAGGGCTTGCTCTCGAAATCCACTTTGGGCTTGCTTGAAGGCATTCTCAAGGTCTGCCTTGTCGATATTAAGGATTTCAGCGACGCGTGTTGTCAGAGCATCGCGGTGTTCTTGAGTGTTCTCTGCCTGCTCCTTTCGCACTTCTGGCCGAATCTTTGGCATATCAGGCTTTGATTCCATCCACGCCTTGAACGCATCCATCTGGTCTTGGGTTATTTTGCCCTCGTCCAGCAACTTCTTAAGTTGTCCGGGGCCAACTTTTGGTATATCCGCTGGTCTTGATTCCATCCAGGCTTTGTACTCGTCTGCCTGTTGCTGTGTGACTATGCCTTCCTCTACAAGACGCTCACCTATCGTTGCCCCGATATTTGGAGTGTCCGGCTTTGCCTCCATCCATGCCTTAAGTTGGTCTACTTGCTCTTGGGTTATAACGCCTTTTTCTAGTGCCTCCTTAAGTTGCTTTGGAGGAATATTCGGGACATCGGGTCTGGCATTCATCCATGCCTTAAGGTCATCAGCCTGCTCCTGGGTTAACGTGCCCTCAGCTATTAATTCTTGAAGTCTGGCGTCGAGAGTTTCCTGCCGCAATTCCATTTGGGCCTGCTTGAGGGCATCCTCAAGCTCTTGCTGGTCAATACCCAGTATTTCGGCGACTTGAGCTATTAGAGCACCCCGACGTTCCGGAGCCCCGTCTTCTTGAGCCAGCGCTATAGCCGGTGCGCTTGAGATGAGCATGATGGCGACAAGTACGGTGGCAAGAACGAATTTCTGGATTTTTCTCATTTCTTTGTAATCTCCTTTCTTTTTTTCAGTCTGGCAAGCCAGAGAATTCCCTGGCTTGCCAGAGTTTTGTCTGTCGTTGCTTTAGTTATTCAACCGGGGCGAGCAGCACTGGTTTGGGGAAGGTATTGTTGCCCCACTGGCCTGACCTGCCGTTCATTTCATAAGTTCCGTGCCCCCAGAGAATGGCGCCACCGCGGCCTTTAGCGGTAAGGTCGATGCTTACGCCGGCAATGACAACGCGGATATTGGTGCCCTTAATACTGGCGGTGCCGCGCAGACCTGCGTACTGAATCCAACCATCGGGGAACTCCTTCTTTACGCCGTATCCTGTGACTTCAATCTTAGCATTGCCAGCGGAGTCCTTTACCCACAGGGTGCCGTTGCCGCTGAGTTCGACGGCGCCCTTGCCATATAATACGGCTATGCCGTCTCCTTGGGCTTTCAGCTTGCCGATGCCTTTAGCATCGACATCGGTGCTGGCATCATCGGCATAGGCTGCCGGGGCAAAACCGAGGCTGGCTACCAAGATTATTGCCAGCAGCGCCAGGCTTAGAGTTTTCTTCATTTTTTAACCTCCTTTTTCTTCTTGACTGGGAGCTAACTCCAGACCATGTTAGGGCCCTGCGTACAAGGCCTGGGTCAACTTTACAGTCTACTATTAGTGTAGCAGCGGATTGTTGCCTCGGTTTTGTCGTTGTGTAAATTTTTGGTAAAAATTTTAACTGAACCGTATGCTGCGATTGGCTTTCTTCTGATGAATCATGCTTTAATCATGCGAAAGCGGTCAGAGAATAGTCGGAGCGGTGAGGATATTGTGCCCTGGGTGATTGGACGTTACTTTTTAATGTTGAAGGTATAGGAGCAGGCTACAATCATAGCTGCGGCGAATAGCACCAGTATAAGAAATTCGGCATAAATTGGTAGCAATGAACTTGCCTCGCCGAAGGTGCCCCAGCGTAAGACATCCACGCCGTAAGTCAGTGGATTTGCATAGCTAAAGCCCCTAAGCCAATCTGGCGCCGAAGTTAGGGGGAAAAGGGCGCCGCTGGTGAAGAACATGGGCATAATCACCAGGCTCATGATGAAATTGAATCCTTCCATGCTGGTTATCATTGAGGCGATAAGCAGTCCAATACAGACCAGTCCGATTGAGATGAGAATCATAGTGGGGATTAATATTACGAAAGACATCGGCGACAGGTGCACACCTACCAGAAATGAAAGCGGTAGCAAAATGAAGCCCTGGATAAGGGCGCTTGTTCCACTGCCCAGAGCCTTACCGATGACGATTGAGGTTCGAGAGACGGGTGCTACCATAATCTCTTTAAAGAAGCCGAATTCTCTGTCCCAGATTATGGAGATGCCGGACCAGACAGAGGTGAATAAGAGTGTCATAGCGACTATGCCCGGGAATATGTATGTTTGGTAACCCTGTATGCCGGGCAGCTCTACGCCGCGCATGCCGCCGCCGAAAACCAGCAGCCAGAGCAGAGGCAATATGAGTGAAGAGATAATCCGTGACTTTTCACGCCAGTATCTGAGTACTTCCCGACGCCACAATCCATATATTTTCCTGAGCTCACTCATCTTTTTTGCCTCCCCACCATCATGAATTTTCTGAACTGTGATTCGGCCTCTTCTGCTCTTATGTCTCGACCGGTGTAGTGAAGGAACACATCATTTAATGTTGGGTGATGGATAGATACGGAATTGACTTCTACTCCAACATCGGCAGCGGTTCTAATTAATCTGGGTATGAGTTTTTCTGGGTTGGAGACAGTTAATCTCAAGGCATCTCCTGATGAGTCTATATGAGGGGTGAGTCTGAGTTCAGTCAGTCTGGTGGCGAGCTTTTGCGGATGGGCTGTGGTAATGGTTATGACATCGCCTTTTAGAGCTGCCTTCAGATTGGAGGGTGTGTCAATGACCTTGATTTTACCATAGTCAATGATGGCAACACGACTGCAAAGCAGGTCGGCTTCTTCCATGTAATGGGTGGTGAGGATGATGGTGATTTCAGTTGTTCGGGCCAGGTTTTCGATGTATGTCCAGAGATGCTCTCGAGTTTGAGGATCCAGGCCTAGAGTGGGCTCGTCGAGAAAGAGCACCTTGGGGTGGTGAAGCAAACCTCTGGCCAATTCCAATCGTCTTCTCATACCGCCCGAGTAAGTTTTCATGGCGGAATCCGCTCTATCCTCCAATCCTACCAGCTTTAGGACCTCCGCTATGCGCTTTTTGGTTAGCTCTGCCGGCATATCGTAAAGGCAAGCATGAAGCTGCAAGTTTTCTCTGCCTGTTAGGCGGTCATCGATGCTTGGGTCCTGGAAAACGATGCCGATGCTGCGTCTAACAGCGGCCGGTTGTTTTAATATATTGAAGCCATTCACAGTGGCGTTGCCTGAAGATGGATTGATTATGGTGCACAGCATGGAGATTATTGTTGTCTTGCCGGCACCGTTAGGGCCGAGCAGCCCAAACACCTCACCGTAGCCTATTGTAATGTTTAGCTTATCGACCGCAGTGAGGTCACCATATTTCTTGGTTAAATCTCTGGTTTCGATGGCAAATTTTGGTTCCATAGGTTTCTACCGCAAACCTTTGAATTATACTAATGATGCTATGGAAGGCCTACCCGCTTAAAGGGAATCTGACGTTTTCTGTCTTGTGATGTAACGTTTCATTGGTAGAGTCTAGTCTATTCCTGGGGTGGGAAAACTGTGGCACATGGAAGCTACTTGCTCAGCTATTTCGTTTTGTATTCTTTTATCTTCGGGGTGAGAGAGCACCTTTATAATGAAAGAAGCAATGTGCTTCATTTCTTTGGGGCCGAAGCCTCTGGTTGTAATAGCTGGTGTACCCAGCCTGATGCCACTGGTGATTTGAGGTGGTCTGGGGTCTGAGGGGATGGCATTCCTATTTACCAAGATGCCAGCGGCTTCAAGGGCTTCCTGAGCGACTATGCCGGTTATTCCAGTCTGGGTGAGGTCAACGAGGATGAGGTGATTATCGGTACCGCCAGAAATTAGTCGTAAACCGTGCTGCTTTAACTCAGAGGCAAGGACTTGAGCATTTTCCAGTACTGCCTTTTGATAGGTGGCGAACTCAGGCTGCATAGCTTCAAAAAAGGCTATGGCTTTGGCAGCGATGGCGTGCATCAGTGGTCCTCCCTGCATCATAGGGAAAACAGCGGCATCTATCTTTGAAGCCAGCTCTTGATTACATAAAATGAAGCCGCTTCGGGGACCGCGCAAGGTCTTGTGGGTGGATGAGGTAATTATTTGGGCATGAGGTACTGGAGAGGGATGTAAATCGGTAGCTACCAATCCGGCTATGTGGGCCATATCTGCCATAAGCTGGGCGCCGGCAGCATCAGCTATGCTGCGGAAGCGGTTGAAGTCAATAATTCGGGGATAGGCACTGGCTCCAGCGATAATAAGTTTTGGCTTGTGCTTTAGGGCTAGTTTCTCTATGTTGTCATAGTCGAGCCTTTCAGTTTGTCGGTCAATTCCGTAGGTGATGAACTTGTACCATTTTCCCGAGAAATTGACTGGGGCGCCGTGAGTTAGATGGCCGCCATGGCTTAAGCTCATTCCCATAACGGTATCGCCGGGCTCGAGAAGGGCGAAATAGACTGCCATGTTGGCTTGGCTGCCGCTATGGGGCTGGACGTTGGCATGCTCAGCGTTGAACAATCTCTTGGCTCGCTCGATTGCCAAGCTTTCGATGGCATCTATATTGGGGCAGCCAGCGTAATAGCGGCGTTGCGGGTAGCCTTCGGCATATTTGTTGGTTAATATGGAGCCTTGAGCTTCGAGCACCGCTCGACTGGCGTAATTTTCGGCGGCAATAAGATTTATGGTTTCCTTTTGTCGCCTAGCCTCTAGCTTGAGAAATCGAGCGATTTCGGTATCTTGTCTGGCGTTGTCAGCCAATCCTGTATCTCCGGGATATTTAGAGAATGATACCATCCTGCTAAAACAAGGTCAACAGCACGATTGCTTGCTAAAATTGCCACGCCTGTATATACTTTGGCTAGCTCGTTCGAGGGAGGGAGTATCAGTGAATTCGCGTATCGACAAAATTGGTTTAGGCATAATCGTGGTTGTGACAGTGCTGTGCAGTGCTTGTTTGGCATCGCCGGAGTTTAAGGGCAATAAGCCTCCAGAAATCTCAAATCTTGAGGCTCAGTATATAAATGTTTACCCTAGGGGAGCCTCTGAAATCAAATGTGTTGTTTCTGACCCTGAAGGCGATGCGGTGCAGTTCAAGTGGTCATCCACCGGTGGTAGTCTAACGGGTGATGGGCCTACTATTACCTGGGAAGCGCCAAACGATTATGGTGACTATCACATTATGGTTGTTGCCCAAGACGCAAATGGTGGCAGTACCGAGGCTACCTTAACCGTAAGCGTTATTCCCAGGCCATACAAGAGCTGTTGCGGTCAGTAATGGAAATGAGATGGGTTAAGTTGCAAGGAGAGCAGGAGATAATGAAGAGGACAGCTAGGGTTGTAGCTGCAGTATTGGTGCTGATTTTAACAGTAAGTTCTGCTGGGTGTGCTGAACTAGGGGTAGGCGATGATGGAGAGTTGAAGATATTGAGCCATAGCATGACGGTGCGTGAGTTCGCTGGAAGTGCACCTCAAAGCACGGCAGTGGTCATTGGCAGAGCTCAGAACGTTGGCAATATGGACATAAAATTCGGCACGATAGCAGTCAATTTCTATGATAAGAACAAAAGTCTCATTGCCAAGGCGTCAGCTATTAGGGAGAATCTGCGCCCGGGTGAGATATGGGATTTCAGCATTACGACTATTGGCCCTGATGCCTGGAAGATTACAAGCTATGACATTGCGGCTAGCACAAAGCAATAGTCTTGATGATTGGCACGGGTCGCTCTGATTGTTAACAGTGTTGAGTTGAAGTATACTTTTACGTAAGGAGGTAAATGAGGATGAGTATTTTTAGAGTTAGTTTCACTATAGTCCTGGTTATGCTGGCTGTGGCGGTCATGCTGGGTGGGGCTTGCGGCCCGCGCCAGGCGACGCCGCCATCGATGCCGAGCGGTAATCAACCGCCAGTAATCGCCAGCCTAGTAGCGGCGAAGACACAGCTTTATCCTTCAGGCAACACTGAGGTTAAGTGTATAGCTCAGGACGCAGATGGTGATCAGTTAGATTTCAGGTGGGCATGCACAGGGGGTGATTTTAGCGGTGCTGGGCCCTCCGTTATCTGGAAAGCTCCGCCGAATTACGGGACTTAAACCATCACGGTCACCGTGGAGGACGGCAAAGGTGGTTCGTCACAGGCTAGTTTACCTGTGACAGTTGGTGCTAATCAGTCGCCGATAATTTCTAGCTTTGATGCCAGCCCATCCGGGGTGCTGTACGGGGAGAGTACGATGCTTACCTGTGTTGCTAGTGACCCTGATGGCGACGCGGTCAGATATAGCTGGTCGGCTAGTGAGGGGGATATCACCGGGGTAGGCAACAGAGTTACCTGGATAGCACCGAATAAAGGTGGGAATTTCAACATCACGGTAACTGTTAGCGATGGCAAAGGTGGCGAAACCAAGGGTAATGTGATGGTCACCGTGTCAACAGTTACTAAAACCGTAACCATCAGACCGATTGCCGAGGAAACTGGCACAGTAGATTCTGAAGGTGATAAAGATAATTCCCGGACTATAGCTGGGGATGATGAGAAGAATAGAGGATATTGTGCTTTCTGGAGCTTCGATATCTGGAGCCTGGCGGGAAAGAAAATAGAAAATGCCAATCTCAGGTTTACCACTAGGAGCGTAGTTAGTGATCCGTTCCCGGCCACTACGGGGCTTGCCGGTATGCGTTTGTGGAATGTTAAATATGGTGACAAGCTGCCCGAATTCTGGTATACTGGCACGCAATTGCAGTATTCCTCTACGCTTTTTACTCAACCACCGACTATAGTAGACGTCACTCCTGACATAGTCCATCTTGCCGCTGCGGCTGCCACTCACTTTCAGGTTGAAGCTCTATTTATGAAGAAGACTAACGGCAACAGTGTAGCTCAATTGATAGAGTGGTCAGAGGTTATTCTCGAGGTCACCTATTCAGAAAGATAACCACCTGAATTTTTTGTTGTATGTTGTATAAGGTGGCCTTAAGGCCACCTTATATATTTTTAGGAGTGTTTATCAATAATCCATTTTCAATCCAGTTGCGCCACTTCAGGATTGCCTTTCTTTAGCGAGGCTAAAGCCTCGCAGCTACATAAGTAAGTAGCCCCTATTTTTAGGTTTTGACATATTGTTGATATAGTGGTAAATTATAGTAGTTAGCAGTCTTTGGGGGAGAGTGCTAAAAAATGTTGAAAGGTTTGACTAAGAGAAGAGAAGCTGTTCTGAGAATAATAGTCAGTGAGTATATTGCTACAGCAGTGCCTGTAGCGTCGGAGACTATTTTTCGAAATTATCAGCTAGGGGTGAGCCCGGCTACTATTCGCAATGACATGGCCTATCTTGAAGAGGAGGGCTATATTAGCCGACCCCATACATCGGCTGGCAGTATGCCTTTAGACAAGGGGTATCGTCATTATGTAGAGTCGCTGGCTAATGAAGCCGAGCTTCCCTTGGAGGAGCAGTATCGCATCAGTAAGCTTTTCCGTGAAGTGGAAGAGGAATTTGATAGATGGCTGAAGCTGGCAGCAACCATCTTGGCACGTTTAGCCAAGAATGCAGCTTTGGTCACTTATCCCAAGCCAAGGCAATGTCGATTCTGGCATGTGGAATTGGTGGCAATGCAGGAGTTCGTGGCTCTTATGGTTCTGGTGCTCAGGGAGGCTATATTGAAGAGGCAACTATTGTCATTCGATAAGCCAGTAACGCAGGAACAGCTAACAATCATGGCTAATAAACTGAATGCTGTTTATTCTGGGCTAACAAGCTCTGAGATCTTAATTAAAACTAAAAAGGTAGGGCTTTCCTCGGAAGAGGAGCAAGTAATTGAAGCCGTGACTGACATGATGTCTGCCGAGGATGAGCTAGAATATGAGGAATCTTACCTTGAAGGATTGCGCTTGATGCTTGGCCAACCTGAGTTTGCTCAAAAGGACAGGATGTTGAGTATCATGGAGCTGATGGAGACGAAAGAGTGGCTTAACTCCGCTTTCTCCCTGCGGTCGAGCGATGTTGGCGTACAGGTTCTGATCGGTGAAGAGAATCAAGTTCAGACATTACGTGATTTGAGTTTGGTTTTCAGTCGCTATGGTATACCTGGCCAGGTTGGTGGCACCGTTGGTGTTATCGGTCCAACTCGGATGGATTACAGCCGAGCTATTTCTATAGTGTCCTATATGTCTGGGGTATTAAGCGATCTGGTGGCTGGAATTTACCGCGGCGATTAGATTTGTTATAAGGAGGCTATAGATTGGTTGAAGAAGACAGAGTGGCATCTGAGAGTGAAGCGCCTGAGCTAGCCGAAGAGAATATTGAGTCTTTAAAAGAAGCCCTTGCTCAGGAGAAAGAGAAGGCTGAACGGTATTTAGCCAACTGGCAGAGGACTGAGGCTGATTTTCGAAACTATAAAACACGTGAAGAACAAGAGAAAAAAGAGCTCATACATTGGGCCAACTCCATGCTGGTTTGTGATATATTACCAGTGTTGGATGCTTTTGACCGTGCTTTTGAAGGAGCTGCTCCTGAGGGCAAAGGTCTCAGTTGGCTTACCGGCTTCAGGCAAATTCAGAAGATGTTATTAGATGTTTTGAGTAAACATGGGCTGGCCGAAATGAAGTGTGTGGGTGAGATATTCGATCCGAGTCTCCATGAAGCAGTAGCCCAGCATGAGGGTGCTGAAGGCGAGGTGCTAGATGAGGTTCGAAAAGGGTATAAACTGAAGGACAAATTACTTCGGGCATCACAGGTGGTGGTGGGGAAGGGTGGCGAATCATCGGCCACGGAATCGACTAAACAGGATGAGGAAGATTTAACTGCGGAAAAGGGTTAGAAAAATGAGAAAAGTCATAAAAAATTTAGTGTCAGAAGGAGGACAAGATGGGCAAAGCAGTTGGTATTGATTTAGGCACCACATTTAGTTTGGTGGCAGTTATGGAAGGTGGTGAGCCGAAAATAATCCCCAATGCTGAGGGGGAGAGGCTAACACCTTCGGTAGTGGCTATTGACAAGAAGGGTGAGCGGCTGGTGGGATTATTGGCAAAGCGGCAGGCGATTACCAATCCCGAGAACACTATCTTCAGTGTGAAAAGGCTCATGGGTCGCAAGTTCAAAGACTCCGAAGTTCAGAATGATATAAAGCGACTACCTTACAAAATAGTTGAAGCCAGCAATGGTGATGCCTGGGTAGTGATGGGGGGCAAGCAGTACAGTCCGCCGGAAATCTCAGCCATGATTTTGCAGAAGCTGAAAATTGATGCTGAAGCTTACCTCGGCGAGAAGGTCACCGATGCGGTGGTTACGGTGCCGGCCTATTTCAATGACAGCCAGCGCCAGGCGACCAAGGATGCTGGCACCATCGCGGGGTTGAATGTGATACGCATAGTAAATGAGCCAACCGCTTCAGCTTTGGCTTACGGGCTGGATAAGAAGCAGGAGGAAACTATCGCTGTCTATGACCTCGGCGGTGGCACGTTTGATATTTCCATACTCGAACTTGGTGAAGGCCAATTCCAGGTTAAGTCAACGAATGGTGATACTCATCTCGGTGGCGATGATATAGACCAAAAAATTATGGACTGGCTATGCGATGAGTTTAAGAAGGAATCGGGCGTAGACTTGAAACAGGACAGGATGGCGTTGCAGCGTCTAAAGGATGCTGGCGAGAAAGCCAAGCGTGAGTTATCCACAGTTGGTCAGACGGATATAAATTTGCCTTTCATCACGGCCGATGCCTCTGGGCCCAAGCACTTGAATATAACTCTGACGCGAGCCAAGCTGGAGCAGTTGTCCATGGACTTGCTGGAAAGGAGCATAGAACCGTGCCGTAAAGCGTTGACTGATGCCAAAATTACTGCGGCTCAGGTAAGCGATGTCATTCTAGTTGGCGGTCAAACAAGAATGCCAAAGGTCCAGGACATGGTGCGCCAGTTTTTTGGCAAGGAGCCGGTTAAAGGTGTTAATCCTGATGAGGTGGTGGCATTGGGCGCTGCTATCCAGGCAGGTGTGATTAAGGGAGATGTCAGAGATGTTCTTCTGCTTGATGTTACACCGCTTACTTTGAGTATTGAAACGCTGGGTGGTGTGGCCACGCCGCTTATTCCGCGGAACACTACTATTCCCACCAAAAAGAGCCAGATTTTTAGCACGGCGTCAGACAGTCAACCCAGCGTGGAAATCCATGTACTGCAGGGGGAACGTCCCATGGCGGCGGATAATCGGACTCTGGGCCGTTTTGTACTTGACGGCATTTTGCCAGCGCCGAGGGGTGTACCCCAAATTGAGGTTTCGTTTGATTTCAGTGCTGATGGCATTCTGGACGTCCGGGCGCAGGACAAGGGCACTGGCAAGGAGCAAAAGATTACAATTACTGCCTCCAGCGGTTTGAGCAAGGATGAAGTGGAGAAGATGGCTAGGGAAGCTGAATCTCATGCTGCTGAAGATGCCAGAAAGAAAGAAGAGGTGGAGACTCGCAATACGGCTGATACCTTGGTTTATACTGCTGAACGAACGCTCCGCGAACAAGGGGACAAGATACCGGCTGACTTAAGACAGGAGGTAGATGGCAAGATAGCTGCTGTGCGCTCGGCTCTTCAAGGCACGGATATGAATTATGTTCGCAGCACAGCGGAGGAGCTGTCTCAAGTAATGCAAAAGATCGGTGCTGCTGTTTATGGGCAAGCTGGGACGCCACCTCCACCCGGTGGAGCGCCTGGAGGTGAAGCTCCTGGTGGACCTCCTCCTGGTGGCGAGGAGGGTACTGTGGAGGGCGAGTTCAGGGAAGTATAAGTTCTGCTCTATTCTTTCAAGCTATTATTTCAAAAAGTCGACCACAAGCTCGTTGACTTTCTCCGATTCTTCTAGGTTCACCTGGTGGCCGACTCCCTCAATGATATGGACTTGAATGTTCGGGACGGCGCTTATTATTTCATCTATCCTCTCACGAGAGATGTCTGTGTCTTCTGTTCCCCAGATGAGCATCACCTCTCTGTTTTGCTTTCCCACTGTGCGGTAGGCTTCTCGATAATCTCGCATAGCATCGCCACGAAACATAGAAAGGGAGGCTCTTTCAAAGCCTTTGTAGGTGGTCTGTTCATATAGGAGTTTGCTGTATTCATCAGCCCTGTCCATTCCCTGAATTAAGGAATTGGCGCGTTTGGTTACGGTTTTCACTGCCACCATGCGCATCAGGAAATCGCCCAGAATGGGAATGCGCAGCATCTTGATGGAAGTATCTTTGCTTACAGAATTAACCACTGGTGCAACTAGAACCAAGCGTTGCACACGCTCGGGGTAGTTGGCAGTGAAGTCGGTGACGATGGCGCCGCCTAAAGACATCCCGACTAAATCGACAGGTTCATTTAGTCCCAGATTATCGAGTAAGTCGAGCAGTTGCTTGCGGTAGAGTTCCCGATTGTAGTCGGCGTCAGGGCGGTCGGAATAGCCCCTGCCGTACATATCGTAGCGAAGCAACTGAAATCCGGCGGTGATAAATGCCTCAATCTGAGGGTCCCATATCCACATCGGTATGGTAGCACCGTGAACCAAAACAACCACTGGCCCATCTTTCGGGCCGAGTAATTCATAATGGGTCACCCCATCAGAGAGTTTGACATAGGTGCCGCCTAGCTGTGCGCGTGTGGCTTCGTTGAGTTCTTTGTCCTCGTGGTCTGTTGCCAGGAAAAGCCCAACTGGCACAAGCAAGACAGCCACGACTATACCAATGATGACCCATTTCCATTTGCTCGTGGTTCCTCGCCTTTTTGCGCTCATAAAAACATCCCCCTTTCTGTCTTCAAGTCAAAATGTTTTGTGGAGATATTACAATAGCGAGGATAGTTTGGTCAATGAGTAACCATGTTGCTCGTTGATTGCAGCATATTTCATCTGGTAACCAAAGTATTGACAGCATAGCCAAAAATCAATAATATAAGTAGTAAATCCAAACTGAAGGAGGTCTCATTCATATGGCGAAGAAAAGCATTACTATAAGCGGTACAGTTATGGCGATTATTGCTATAGTCGCCGGCGTGTTGATTCTGTTTAACTGGCTACCCCTTTACCTCATTGTTGGTGTTTTTCTTATTGTTTGGGGTGTGTTGGCGCTCATAAATAGGTAGCTGTATTCACGTTGGTGTAAGTAGTATTTTATTTGTCCTGAGGACATTGCTTATTTTGAAAAGGAGGTAATGTATTATGTTTGGCATTACTATAGCTCCCGTAGGCAGTTTAATAATTGGTATATTAACCCTTATCTTCGGCATTATCGTGATGATTTTTCCTAGGATATTAAACTACCTTGTTGGTATTTATCTAATTATTATCGGGATATGGACTATAATTCTGGCTATTTAACTTCGTAAGAAATTGAGCGTTTAATTGCATCCGCTTTATTTAAAGCTGCGTTAGCTTTGTTTACGCTGACAGCTGTGCTAGACTAAGGTGTGCTTTACTTAGGCACGTCTGGCTTCAGCTATAATGATTGGGTAGGTAACTTTTATCCTCGTGGCATGCCACGACAGGAATGGCTTCGTTACTATGCCCGGGAATTCAACTCCTTAGAACTGAATTCTACCTTTTATGCCTTGCCTAAGCCTTCCGTTCTGGAAGCTATGATTGGTAAGACTGGAGAGGGGTTCTTATTCTCCATCAAAGCGAATCAAGAGATGACACATCAACGCCAGCACGATGGCAGTGTTTTTGCAGCATTTGTCCGTATACTCCAGCCTTTTATGGCTGCCGGTAAGCTGGGCTGTGTGTTAGCTCAGTTTCCCTACAGTTTTCATTTCAGCCTTCAGAATCGCGATTATCTTGAACTTTTTCAGGAACGGCTGGGTGATTTACCGGTGGTGGTGGAATTTCGCAACTCTCAATGGCTGCGGTCAGATGTCTTTGATTTGCTGCGAAACCGCAATCTTGGTTTTTGTTGTGTTGATGAGCCACAGTTGCCCAAGCTCCTGCCGCCGTTGGCTGAGGTTACTAGTAATGTAGGTTATGTGCGTTTCCACGGGCGTAATGCAGCCAAGTGGTGGCAACACGAGCATGCTTACGAAAGGTATGATTATACCTATTCAGCCGAAGAACTGAAGGAATGGTTGCCACGGATAAGCAAGCTGAACAGTCTAGCAGAAAAGACTTTTGTCTTCGCCAATAACCATTGGCGCGGACAAGCGATAGGCACTATACGACAGCTACGTCTTATGGTTGACTAGCTTGCTTTCCTATCTAGCATAGGCTAGAATAGTCTCCACAGCATGTTGAGACAGGTTTAAGTTGTGGCCAATTTTACTGAGCTTTATGAACGTTTGAAACAAGAGCAGGTGCGTCTGAAAAAGGAGCTTCAGCGGTTGAAGGCTGAGGAGAAGTCTGCTGACGAGCAGCGAGAGGGAAGTCCCTTCGGAAAGCGAGAAGAGGGAGCCACCGAAGCCTTTGAGTTGGAGAAGAGGATGGCTCTGGAAAGGCAGCTGACTGACGCTCTAGCTGGGGTGGAGCATGCTCTGAAAAAATATGAGGCTGGCACTTATGGAATATGTGACCTTTGTGGTCGGTCCATAGAGCCAGCTAGGCTTGAGGCATTGCCGCAAGCGAACTTGTGTCTTGAGTGTAAAGCGCGCCAGGCGAAGAATGCCAGAAGTAGAACGGCAAGGTAGTGGGTGGTGGGGAGGATTATTCCTCATCATTGCTGCCTTTGTGGTGGCATTAGACCAGACAAGTAAGCTGTGGGTCAGGTCTCATTTAGAGCTCTATCAAACAGTGTCTATAACCAGTTTCTTAAGCTTGACCCATGTGCGGAATACTGGCTCAGCCTTTGGTCTTTTTGCAAATCAAGCTTTCTTGCTAACGCTAGTCGCTATAGCCGGGTTAATGACTATTTTGCTGTTTTATCGCTATCTTTCTAGGTCTAGCATTCTGGGTATCTCGGCTTTGGGCTTGGTTTTTGGTGGTGCAGTAGGTAATCTGATAGACCGCCTACGTTTCGGTTATGTTACCGACTTTGTTGATGTTCGCCTGTGGCGTGATTTTCACTGGCCGGCATTTAACGTCGCTGACTCAGCCATCACCGTTGGTAGTATAGTGCTGGCTATTTTCATTTTTTGGGCATTTAGAAAGGGAAATGGTAATTCCTCTGGAGCCAGAAGTTAAGATATTGCAGGTTGCAGGGTCAACAGGTCGCCTGGATAGATATCTAGCTAAAGAATATCCTGAGTTATCACGCTCTCGCCTTCAGAAGCTGATTGAGCAGGGCTATATTTTGGTCAACGAATGTGGAGCCAAGGCAAGCCAGAAGTTGAATGCTGGAGATAAGATTCATATCGCGTTGCCCCCTCCCGAACAGGTCTCACTTGTTGCTGAACCTATTCCGGTGGATGTGATTTATGAAGATGACGACCTTCTGGTGATAGACAAGCCGGCTGGGTTAGTTGTCCATCCGTCTCCGGGACATACCACTCATACCTTGGTCAATGCCCTCTTAGCTCGTTGCCCAAATTTGGGCAACTTTGGTGATGCTATACGACCGGGTATAGTTCACCGTTTGGACAAAGATACCTCGGGGTTGATGATTATTGCCAAGAATAACTCCGCGCAGCAATATCTGATTAATCAATTCAAAGCCAGGTCAGTGTCCAAGGGTTACCTTGTCTTAGTTAAAGGTAAGCTGGCTCAGAGTCAGGGTGTTATCGATGCTCCTGTCGGGCGTGACCCGTTCAATCGCAAACGGATGGCGGTAGTATCTAACGGCAGGCAAGCCAGGACCAGATATAAGGTTAAGGAGTATCTGGGTGATTACTCCCTGCTTGAGGTTACCACTGAAACTGGTCGAACCCATCAGATACGAGTTCATTTATCAGCTATTGGCTATCCAGTCGTCGGTGACCCGATGTATGGTGTCAGGTCCGCCTATGTTAAGCGGCAGTTCGTTCATGCTTACCGCTTGGGTTTCCGTTTGCTTGCCAGCGGCGCATACCAGGAATTCACCTGTGAATTGCCTTCAGACCTGAAGCAGGCTATGAGACTCATAACTGGGGTAAAGGTTTAGAATTCTTGCCTTTTCCTATTGCTAATGCATAGATAATGTGTTAAATTGTATTTGAAGAGAGGTATTTAAAGATGAAGGGCGCTGATAAGTCTTTTGAGCAGATTAAAAAAGGTCAAATGGGGCGTGATAGTGAGTTGCTTTCACAATTAAGTGGCAAAGGCGAATTCGGCGATTTGGAGAGCTTTGAAGCTGATTCCGCTGTTCGGCGGAATGAGTTACTATTTAAAATCCAAACCGATATGGAGGATGTCAGGAATGCCTTGAAGCAGGCTGAACAGCTAGCTGGGCGGCTCAGACGAAGATTGAATGATCTTGAAGGCATGTACCGTATCCTGACCAAAAAATGAGGATTTGGTAGTAATCTATTAACCGTTTCCTGTATCTTTCCAGGATATTCTCTAATTACTTAAGCCTTATGGGATGATTTGTTGCCTTCAGTGAATCCAAGAATGCGCAGTAAGACTAGCGTTTTCAAAAGGAATGAGGGTTGGAGAAGAAGCCAAAAGAGTTTGCCTTAGAGTATGCTGGTTTCTGGGTTAGGCTCGGGGCAGGTGTTATTGACCTTTTGGTCTTAGGGTTTATTGTTGCCGTTATTGTCTGCGTTTTTGCCTCTCCGGTAATCTGGGTGCCAAGCGGCCTAGTAATATCGGTTGCTTATTGGTTGGGTTTTTGGGTATGGCGGGGACAGACGCTGGGGAAGATGGCTGTGGGGATAAAGGTTATTCGGACTGACAGCTCTCCGGTTAAATTACAATGCGCGCTGTATCGTTTCTTGGGATACATTGTCTCGGTGGTAACTCTGTTTGTAGGTTTTATCTGGGTTGCCTTTGATGCCCGCAAGCAAGGTATACATGATAAGATTGCTGATACCTACGTGGTA